>Ga0307380_10000309_pt1 | contig 81671 bp, 55 predicted proteins | sample UN3MG_FD_202239 | JGI IMG/M metagenome (GOLD analysis project Ga0307380, IMG submission 202239) | Soil microbial communities from Risofladan, Vaasa, Finland - UN-3 | ecosystem: Environmental > Terrestrial > Soil > Coastal area > Acid sulfate soil | place: Finland: Risofladan, Vaasa | collected...
CATACGGAATGTCTACGCCACCAACAGCCAGACTACCACGACCCCGTACCACTTCGTCCGCTACGATACGCAGGACAATCTCTACATAAACATAGGCGCCTCCACTGCGATCTACTATGACGCTGACGATATTACAACCACCGGGGAGCTTATTGATTGCCCCGAGGGCAGCGACTTCGATCGCATTGGCGCAGACTTCATGGTTTATTTTGACATGCGGAGCGGCATCTGCGACATTTATCGGTACAACAGCATCTCCCTCAAGAACGACATCTGGGTCTCAGGCAACTGCGATGGAGCGCCGTCGGGCCACCCAGGGCCACCGATCACCACGACCGTTGAAATCGACGCCCTTGCTGATGACCTGGGTCTCTTCCCCGAGTTCGCGGTCTACCTGCTGTTCGAGAACCGTCAGACGGGAGGGCCCGGAGACGACGACCTTTGTTTCCGCTACGAATGGAGCAATGGCGGCGGCGAGGGCTGCACGCCCGGCTACTGGAAGCAGTCGCAGCACTTCGACTCCTGGGTGAAGCCTCCCTACTATCCTGATGGTACCAACGTGTCGTACTTCGACGACGTATTTGATAGGGGTCCCCACGTGACCCTGCTCAAGGCTCTGGGGACCGGCGGCGGTGGCGAGAAGGCGCTCGGTCGCCACGCGGTGGCGGCGCTGCTCAATGCGGTAGCCAATTCAGGGGTCGACTACCTCTACAGCACGGCTGATGTCATCCACATGGTACAGGTTGCCTACGATACGGGTGACTTTGAGGGGATCAAAGATCTGTTTGCGGGCGAGAACGAGGCATACTGTCCGCTTGACGGCGTTATCCAGGAATGAATTAGAGACCCACGCGCGTACATACGCTGATCTTGCAAGCTGGGCCCAGGCTGATGCCTGGGCCCAGCCTATGCTTGATGATGGGGTTGGACCGCCCGGATTGCTCGGTCGACCTGCGAGCGAAGTGAGGATCACGGTCGTAGCCCCTCGACCTGACCCCTGCCCGCATTGTTACTTCTCCCCTTGGCGCCTGGTCTACGCTCGAATGCCCCGTGTCTAACCCAGCCTGGATGCTCTCAGCGTCGATGACGACTTGCCTCTGTCCAGATCGTGGAGGGGTGTTTTTCCGCCTTCAGAGATGGTGCTATAATGCACTGGAGCCCACGCACGAAGGAATCGGCGCGGGGAGTGTGTCAAGTTCCACACCGCGAGCCGGCGTGGATAGCGCGCCATGGGATAATCGATGGGCTCGCGTTTTCTTTTCCATGTGTTGCTCCGTCGTCAGATGCAGCATCTGAGGGCATGGGCGTGTTAGAGGATAGGCCATGGATGAAAGAGTTGACCACACAGTCTTGAGACAGTACGTTGCACAGCTTCTCGTGGCCCTGGGTGTGCGAGAAGAGGACGCTCGGGTGACGGCAGAGGTGCTGGTCTCGGCGGATCTGCGAGGGATCGATTCTCACGGGGTGGCCCGTACCAGGAGGTACGTACAGGGACTGCGAGACGGAGTCATGGTGGCGCGGCCGGAGATCCGCGTGGTGCGCGAGACGAGAGTCACGGCTCTCCTTGATGGAGGAGCAGGGCTGGGGCAGGTGGTCGGCGTCAGGGCCATGAGGTTGGCCATGGACAAGGCCACGATGGCGGGCGCGGGGTTCGTGGCAGTGCGAAACAGCAACCATTACGGCATCGCGGGGTACTACTCCATGATGGCGTTGGACGAGGACCTGATAGGCATCTCCATGACCAATGCTGCCCCTCTGGTAGTGCCCACGTTCGGCAGGGACGCCATCTTGGGCACCAATCCCCTGAGCGTGGCCGTGCCTGCTGGCTCGGAGCGTCCCTTTGTGCTGGACATGGCGACCGGCGTGGTCACCAGAGGAAAGGTGGAGGAGTACGAGCGACATGAGGAGCCACTCCTTCAGGGTTGGGCGACAGACAGCAGGGGGCTGCCCACCTCAGACGCCAGCGAGGTGCTCCGCAACCTGGCGGGTCGCCTGGGCGGGGGAATCCTGCCTCTGGGGGGCGCAGGAGAGGAACTGGGCGGACACAAGGGGTATGGTCTCGCCTTGCTGGTGGACATTCTGTGCGGTGTGCTGCCCGGCGCAGGGTACGCCGCGAGCCTGTACTCCAGGGACGAATCGGGCCATCCGCTCCCTGCCAACATAGGTCACTTCTTCGGCGCGTTGAGGGTCGATGGCTTCCGTCCTCTGTCGGAGTTCAAGGAATCCGTGGATGATATCGTTCGGGTGTTGCGGGGTTCGGCCAGGGCCGAGGGCCAGGAGCGGATCTTCATTCATGGTGAGAAGGAATGGGAGACGACCGACGAGAGGCTGCGTCTTGGAATCCCCCTTCATCCCAAGGTGGCCGCCGATCTGCGGGCTTTGGGAGTGGAGCTGGACGTCCCCTGCCCGTTCTGACATCCGACTCGCGCATGGGCGAGAGACATTGAGGCGCGCCTGTCAAGTTTGCTTAGTCTTGGCTTTCAACATACCGTGGCGTATAATGATAATAAGGACCTAGTAAGTCCGGATATCCTGCTGAGATACGGTTGTCCGCTCGCTGTGAAGTTGGAAGGGGGTGCAACCGGGGAGGAGGGGCTGTGAGAGACGTCTATTTCGACTATGGTGCCACCACACCTGTCAGACCAGAGGTGGTGGAAGCCATGCTCCCCTATCTCAAGGAGCAGTTTGGGAACCCGTTGAGCCTGCATCGTTATGGTGACGGACCTCGGCAGGCGGTGGAAGAGGCGAGAGAGAAGGTTGCAGGGCTCATTGGGGCCCGGGGCAATGAGATCTACTTCACGGCCAGTGGCAGCGAGGCCAACAACATGGCGGTGAAAGGGGTGGCCCTGATGAATGAGAAGAAGGGCAAGCACCTTGTGGTGTCGGCAGTGGAACACTTGTCGGTGATCAATGCAGCGCAGACCATGGAGAAGATGGGCTTCGAGGTCACTCGTGTTCCTGTGGACAAGTATGGATTGGTGGACCCGGAGGACGTCGCCAAGGCTTTGCGCGATGACACTACGCTGGTGTCCGTCATGCATGCTAACAGCGAGGTGGGCACGATCCAGCCTGTCGCCGAGATCGGTCGGGTGGTGAAGGCCAAGAGCAAGGCGTACTTCCACACCGACGCTGTGGCCACCGCGGGGAACCTCCCTGTGGACGTCAAGGAGTTGGGGGTCGATCTGCTGAGCCTGGCGGGCAACCAGTTCTATGGCCCGAAGGGAGCGGGGGCCCTGTACGTGAAGAGAGCGACGCGGATCATGCCCCTTATCGACGGGGGCGTTCAGGAGGGCGGCCGGCGGGCGGGTACCGAGAATGTGCCGGCCATCGTCGGTCTAGGCGTGGCTGCCGAGTTAGCCGCGTCCGAGATGGAGCAGCGGCGAGCTCACGTCCTCCCGTTGAGAGACCGACTAATAGAGAGACTGACGGGGGAGATAGATCACCTCTATCTGACCGGCCACGCCACGAAGCGGCTGCCGGGCCACGTGAGCGTGGTGGTGGAGTTCATAGAAGGCGAGGCGATGCTGCTCCTGCTGAACATGCAGGGCATTGCGGCTTCGAGTGGTTCTACTTGCACCTCTCGGGCTTTGAAGGCCTCGCACGTGCTGACGGCTATGGGGTTCGATCCTGGACTGGCCAATGGGTCGCTGCTCTTGACGCTGGGCAGTGGCAACTCCGCCGAAGACGTGGACTATTTTATGGAGGTTTTTCCACCCATCGTTGGCCGCCTGCGCCAGATGTCACCTCTGTACAAAGGGGACTAGGCCGTGGTGCAGGTGTGCCGCTGGAGTTGTGGGGAAGGAGGTTCGGATGCCTGGGTACAGTGAGAAAGTGATGGATCATTTCGCCAATCCGCGCAACGTGGGCGAGATAGAAGAAGCTGACGGCGTGGGCAGCGTGGGGAACCCGGTCTGCGGAGACATGATGACGTTCAACATCAAGGTAGACGGTGACCGTCTGACTGATGTCAAGTTCAAAACCTTTGGCTGCGGCGCAGCCATCGCCTGTTCCAGCATGGTCAGCGAGATGGCCAAGGGCAAGACCCTGGAGGAGGCCAAGAAGATCACCAACGCGGACGTTGCCGCGGAACTGGAGGGTCTCCCCAAGAACAAGATGCACTGCTCGAACCTCGGGGCCGATGCCCTGCACAAGGCCATCGAGGACTACGAAGCGAAGGCTAAGGAGGGATAGATGGCGGCGGAGGATATGAGCAGGGAGAGTGGGGACGGGGCTGCGTGCGTCTGTCCCTTCTGCGATGGAGTCGTGGAGGCGTGGGCTCCCTGGTGCGCGACGTGTGGTGTTGAGTTGCGCTTCTGCGAAGCATGTGAGGAGCCCCTGCCCTTAGCTGCCACGGTGTGCCCCAGCTGCGGGGCGGAGTGCGAGGAGGAGTAGCGGCTCCCCCCGTGCGTCACATGCGCCGGCAGCTGACCGACGGGACTAGCCGCCTGGCGTTGCACACCATGGAGCGCGAGAATCACGCCATCTTGTCTGGGAGAGGGACGCTCGAGGATGGAAGCTGACGCAACTCTGGACTGCATGGGTCTGTACTGTCCCATGCCCATCATCCAGACCAAGGCACGGGTGGATGAACTGGAGGTTGGCCAGGTGCTGGAGGTGATCGCCGATGACGAGGGCATCAAGGCCGACATGCCCGCCTGGTGCAAGAGGACGGGCAACGAGTTCCTGGGGCTGGAAGAGGAGGATGGGGAGTACCACGTGTACGTAAGGAAGCTCAAAGGCTAGCGAGCTGCTGGCTGACGCCCTCGATGGAGTGGACAGGCCTCCGCGGGCATCACGACGTCCCCTCAGTCCAGGTCCTGTGACAGCCGTTCAGCGTATCGCAGCAGGACCTGAGCCCGCTGGCGGGGCACCTGCTTGACCTTGAGATAGGTCTCCAGGATCTCGCGAGTAGTCATCTCCTCGTAGTTGCGCTCACCTATCCGCAACCGCACCGGTCGCTCCACGTCCTTGATCAGGGCGGCCACGTGGAAGGCGCTGGAAAGGGCGCCGAATATCTCGGCCTCGTTCAGCAAAGGCTCCTTCTCGGCTGACGTACGCACGATGAGGCGCACTACTTTCTCATCAAGGTCATGCTTGGCTATGGCTTCGAGGACCTGGGCTGTAGGGTCCGGCCCGTCTGCCTTGACCTCTATGGTGAGGAAGTCGCGCACGGGGAGGGGCACGAACCGAAATCCGGTGCGCCCTTTCTCCAGTTCCACCAGGACAAAGCCCTTCTCTTCATTCTCTTCCCCGAAGTCGATGCGTTCGATGCTCCCCGAGTAAACGACCGGGGGATCTGCTTGCCTCACCACCTGATGCTTGTGGATGTGGCCGAGGGCGACATAGTCGAAGGCTCGGTCGGCCAGCAGGCTGTTGGGGAAAATCACGTCGTGCCCGAGAAACACGCTGGCCTGTCCGCCGTAGCTCGTCTCGGCTCCGAAGACGGTGACATGAGCGGCCAGGACGGTCGGCAGGTCGGGATCAAGACCCTCGATCTCTCTTCTGACGAGACCGGTCACGGCTTCGGCCAGTTCCTCGTTGACCTCGTCAGTGGTCTTGCCCCTGAACTGCGCCTTGGCCTGGAGATGACTCCTCACCGGCCACGGGACAGCTACGACCTGGACCGCACCGCTCTTGGTCTCGATAAGATGGGACTCCACGGTGGTGGCCACTACGACGTTGGGGACATCGAGGGTGCTGAAGATCTCAGTGCTGGCAGCCTTCCCGGCAGCTAGTGGCAGATCGTGGTTCCCGATCAGCAGCAAGACCGGGATCTTGGCCTCCGAGAGCCGCCTGATGCGCCTGGCGAACTCTCGCTGGTTGGTGGGGCTGGGATGGACGCTCTGATACGCGTCGCCGCAGAAGACCACAAGGTCGACGTCCTGGGAGAGGGCATGGTCAACGACGAGGTCCAAGGAACGCAAGAAGTCGCCGAGGCGGGTGCTGAGTCCGGTCTGAGGGTCGAGGCGACCGTAGTTCTCCACCCCAAGGTGTAGGTCCGAGAAGTGCAACAACTTGATCATCTGATGGTTGCACGATTATAGCATCGCTGTTGGCGCGGAACAATCTCGTTCTTCGATATGGCCTTCCGCTAAATCAGGATGAGCCCACTGGCGGGACCAGTGTCGTGTTTCCCCACTTTCCAAGCCATCGATGTTGAAAGGGCTTCCGCCGCTATGCTACAATGGTCCGGAGCCGACACACATATTTCCACTGCTGGCGCAGAGATGGTATCGTCTTCCTGGTTCGAGAGAAAGGGTGTATTGCCGCAGGTTCGGGGCTTGCTCGCCGAGCGCTCCCGTGAGGGCTACCTGGTGGGAGGCTACGTCCGTGACCAACTCCTTGGTAGGGAAACCCGGGACCTGGACCTGGTCGTGCGCGCGGACGCTTTAGCCCTGGCTCGGGAGACGGCCAACCGTCTGGGTGGGGCCTTCGTGGTGCTCGATGAGGAACGGCAGACTGGCCGGGTGGTCTTGCGCGACGAGGGTGAACGATATTACGTGGACTTCGCCACCATACGCGGTGGCGGAGTGCTGGCCGACCTGGCTGGCCGGGACTTCACAGTCAACGCCATGGCCATCGATGTCTTGGACGCTGCCCCGGAGCCCGAGATCCTAGATCCCTTCGAGGGGCAACGAGACCTGGAGAGGGGCACCTTGAGGGCGGTGTCGGCCTCCGTTTTCCGGGACGATGCCATCCGCCTGCTGAGGGCGGTCCGTCTAGCGGCGGAGCTGGGTCTGAAGATGGATGCAGGCACAGAGCAGGCGGTGATCAGGGATGCCCACTTGATCACCCAGGTCTCCGCCGAGAGGGTGAGGGACGAGCTGTGCCAAATCCTGGCCGTAGGGGGAGTCGAGAACCACCTCCGCTATCTCGATCGTCTAGGCCTCCTGAGCCATCTGGTACCTGAGCTAGACCACTTGCGTGGATTGGAGCAGCCTCTGCCGCACAAGGAGGATGCCTTCCAGCATTCTCTATCCAGCGTGGGAGCGATGGACTGGGTAGTTCAGGCGATGGACCGCGCCACCCGTGGGCAGGAGATGCCGGCCGTGGAGAGGTGGGGGGCTGCGGGGGAAGGGCAGGAATACTTCCGTGCTGTCCTGGGTCCATTCTCACAGCAGCTGGCAAGGTATCTGGGGGACGAGCTGGTGGACGAGCGAAGCCGGTCGGTTCTCCTGCAACTGGCTGCCTTGCTCCATGATGCAGGCAAGGCCAGCACAGGCAGGATTGACGACGACGGTCGCATCCGCTTCTTCGGGCACGCCCGAGAGGGGGCCGGGGTCGCTGCCCGTGTCCTGCGCAGGCTCCATTTCGGGACCAGCGAGGTGAGGCTGGTGCAGATGGCGGTCAGGCACCACATGCGCCCGCTCCACCTGGCGAGATTGGAGAGAATCAGCGACCGAGTCGTCTATCGTTTCTTCCGCGACACGTGTGGCGCAGGGGTGGACGTGCTGCTGCTGTCGCTGGCCGACAACCTGGCTCTCATACACGCGGGCGAGAACCTAGATCAGTGGGCGCGGATCTGCCACACCGTAGGCCTGCTGCTGCGTGGCTACTACGAGCGGTACGATCAGGTCATCGCACCGGAACCTCTGCTCAGCGGCAGGGATCTGCTGGAGCGATTGGGGATGAAGCCCGGACCCGACGTGGGGCGAATCTTGCGCGCCCTCCATGAGGCCCAGGCCACGGGTGAGGTGACTAACACGGAGGCGGCTCTTCAGCTGGCGCAGGGCCTGCTGGACGAGCAGGCAGGCTAGTCCTTCCAGGCCATGGGTGGCACCTGGGCTGGCTCGGCGTAGGGGCCGGCCTTGAAGTCATCCCAGTAGTCGTTGCCCTCGACGAGGGAGTAGGCGAAGATGGCCTGGCCCTGGGCACCGGCCTCCCGGGCAATCTCGATGCGCCTCTCGATCTCCGAGAACTCACTGTATCCGGCGTGGATACCGACGTAGATGTGGCGCCCGTAGGACTCATTGACGAAGTCCTGAACCAAGATCTGGTATCGATCCGGGTAGTTCTGAACGGAGGTCCCGTAGAGCATGGGCGCCAGGAAGTCCGCCTTGCCCGCCCGCAGCCAACCCCGGGAATCCTGATAGTATCCGTCGTACCCATCGTACTTGACGGCGCCGTAGGTGACCCAGCCCCACTTGTCCTTGTAGATGGGCCAGGCGGCCACTGATAGCGCCGCATGGGGCCTCAGCCTCCCCAGTTCCCCGTACAGGCGGCCCACCAACTGAGTGATCTGTGATCGTTGCCAGTCGGCCCAGGCTACGGGCTGAGCCTGGGCAAAACGCTGTTCGCTGAGGGGGTCGTGGGAGTAGGGGGGACCGCAGTAGCGCACGTAGTCGAGGTGGAGGCCGTCCACGTCGTACTTCTGGAGGATGTCGCGGCACACGGCGACGATGTGATCTGCCACGGCGGGATGTCCTGGGCTGGCGGTGAGATAGGACGAATTGAGTCCCATGGGAGTCCCGTTCTCGTGCCATTGCACCCACTGGTTTCCGTACAGGTTGTTGAAGCGGTGATACATGTGCTGCGGCGTGGTGTTCGAGGGGGGAGCATCCGAGCCGAGCCACACCGGGTAGATGTTGACATAAGCATGCAACTCCAATCCGGCCTCGTGGGCCGAGTCTATGGCAGTGGCCAGAGGGTCCCAGCCGGGATCTTGACCCAGAGTCCCCGTCAGCCGGTCTGCCCAGGGTTCGTATTCAGAATGATAGTAGGCGTCGGCCTGGCCTCGAACCTGGAAGAGCAGGATGTTGAAGTTGGCCTCCGCTGCCTTGTTGACGATGCTCCTCACGTTGGCAGCGGTGGTGTATGACCAGCGCGGGACCCAGAGCGCCCGGGCCTCGAGGTTGGCAGGGGGAGACGGCGGGCTGTGCTGGACAGGGATGAGAGGGATGTAGGTCTTCTGCCAGGAATCCGGGTCGTAGACAATCACCGTCGCGCTCGCTGCCGGACATCCCTGGGCGGAGAACCAGCCCACACCCCGGTGAAGCAGGTCCCACTCCAGAGTGTACCGGCCAGGCTGGTCGGGGGCGACGATGGTGACATTGTCCACCTGGACCTCATCCCCGTATGAGACATCGTGGGGGAGCGGGGTCAGGGCATGGCCTGCGATCACGGTGCCCTGAGCATCGCGCCAGCGGTAGCCCAGGTCTACACCGTCAGGCCTTTGGGCGAGCCAGGTCAGGGTGCCCCCGTTCTGAATGGAGAGGGAGGCGGTGGTAGACCGGCCTGTCCTCAGCACCGCTGGGGCGTTGTGGCCAAGGTAGTTGGCCCAGTGCTCAGGCGTGTGCTCCAGGATCTCGTTCCAGACCTCGCTGCGGATGGAGGGCAACTGTGCATACAGGTACTCCCCGGGGCAGGCTGTGGCGTTGTAGTCCCTGTGCGCGGCGACGTTCTGTGTGACCTTGTTGACGAAAGACGAAGTCTCGCGAGGATCGAGCAGCACGCGGCTGCATTGCCAGGCGGAGACGTCAATCAGCCCTCCCAGGAGTTCCGCGCTGGGAGAGATACTGTTCGCGGTGTTGCCATAGGTCCCCATGCCGCAGAGGCCCACGCTGCCGTAGTTGTAGCTGTAGGCGTGACCTCCCACCACGCCGAGCCCGCCGTACCGGCCCTCGTAGACGTTACCATGCCAGTCCACCAGGTAGTTGTAGCCCACGTCGCCCCAGGCGAGGGTGATGGCGTGGTAGTAGTAGATGGCGCGCACTGTGGCGGGGGGGTTGGGGTCGTTGTTCAGGGTCACGCTGTGGTGAATGATGATCTTCTGCGGGGTCTGGTATTCTGTGGGCCAGACCTCGTTGCCTTGGCTGTCGAAACGGTAGCTTTCGTTGGCCCCCCAGTTGGTCCGGGAGATAATGGGGGGACGGGGCACTCCACTCCCTTCGGGTTGCGCAGTCAGATGCAGGCCTTGTACTGCCTGGAGGCCGGGGCCGCCACGTGAGTCGATGAAAGTGAGGGTGATGTCGTCCAGGCGCGGCGTAGGGGTCGGTTGGCCGGTGGAGAACTCGAGGCGGTACTGGAGGTACCTGCTGGCCTCCACGATCACAGGCATAGGGGCGTAGAAGTGGGAACCGTCGCGCTGGGGCTCCACCACCTCTTCCCACGGAGACCAGGTGGTGCCGTCGGCACTGACCCGGACGGCCACGCGCAGGTCCGTGCCCTCGGGAACCTCGGCGTGCCATTGAACCCCCACAGCGTTGAAAACGATGTCGGTTTGCTTGATGGTGGAGGTGTAGAGACCGCTGGCGGCATATCCCTGGGCATCTGAAGCGAGAGCCAGCGCCCCGTCGCCCTCCTCGACGACGCTGAGGTTGCTCGGCGTCCCGGCCGCGAAGTCGGAAGCCTCGGTCTGGAGCCACTCCTCGGCCTTGGTCTCAGCCCCGTCAGCAGCGTCTCCTGGGAGAGGGGGCGGAACGCAGACCAGACAGCCAAGGGCGAGGAACAGGCGCACGAGGGTACGAAGGTATGGCCTCACTTGGGGCCTATCTCCCCAGCGGTGCTGCGAGGTGCCAGTGAGTCGATGGTTCGTTTGGAACCTGCGGGGAAGCCGCAGACAGGCAACCGCACGCCGTCAGGGGAGGCCCCGCTCGTGTCGCCCGCCTGGCTTCTCCACACTCTCTGCATCATCTGTTGAGGCTCAGCCGGTGACCTTCTTCCAGTCCTCCAGGAAGCGGTCGATGCCCACGTCGGTGAGAGGGTGCCTGACCATCTTTTGTAGGACGGCATAGGGCACGGTGGCGATGTCGGCGCCGGCTAGCGCGGCCTCAGGGACGTGGAGTGGATGACGGATGCTGGCCGCGATGATCTGGGTCTCCAGGCCGTGGATGGCAAAGACCTCTGCTGCCTCGGCCACGACGGCCATGCCCTCGTGGCCGGCATCATCGAGACGGCCCACGAAGACCGACGCGTACGTGGCCCCGGCGCGGGCGGCGAGGAGCGCCTGGTTAGAGGAAAAGACCAGTGTGGCGTTGGTACTGATTCCCTGCACCATGGACAGCTCGCGAGCCGTGTCCCTGTCCATCACGCACTCGTCCATCCAGGCGCAATCCTGGCAGATGTTGTCGGCATCGGCCTCGGTGACGGCGAGGAGACTGATGGCCTCCAGCCCGCTGGCGGTCACGGGGATCTTGACCACCACGTGGGGGGACCACTGGGCGATCTCCCCGGCCTCCTTGAGCATCTGGTCCGTGTCGGTGCCCACGACCTCGGCGCTGATGGGGCCCTGCACCAGGTAGCAGATCTCCTGCGTCACCTGGCGGTAGTCACCCCGCCCGGCCAGCATCATCAGGGAGGGGTTGGTGGTCACACCGCTGATTACCCCCATCTTCACGGCTTCCTTGATCTCTTCGATGTTGGCGGTGTCAAGATAGATCTCCATGGCCGGGTTACCTCCTCATACTTGTGCACTCTAACGGGCGGCGCCCGCCGGGAATGCCCCATGGCGGGACAGGCTGCGGATGGTCAGGGGCTATTATAGCATTTTCAGTTGAGCTCCAAAAGGCTGGGGTGCGACTGTTGTTGTCCTCGCCGAGGAGGAACAAGCCTCGTTTGGAGTGCGCCCTGCAGCGGGGAGGTATAGCTGAAGGCGCTACCAAGAACCCTTACGCTCAGACAACGAGGGAAAGCATCCTGAGCCGCGCCCTATGCTTGCCGAAGGGTAGCTGCGAAGCGGTGTATCGAAGATGCGCCTTGCCCACGCGAAGTCGGGGCACGACCTTCGCTCGATTCTACACGCCGCATGCTGAGTAGGACGCAGGCCGTATCGAAGCATGCTGTGTTGAGGTCTCTCACGTGGTATCCTGAGCAGGTGCTCAGCATGGTGAAGGATACGGTTTGTTTTCACCCCCACCTCGTGTCCTCCCCCCTCAAGGGGCAGGACGCCTCCGCGGACGGCATTCTGCGCTGTGAGGCACGCCAAATGGTTGCGGTGTATATGTGCGTGGGCTATACTTGGTAGTCGGCCACGTGGCGAGACCTGGACCAGGCCTGTGATGGCACAGGCAGCGTCCAATGCGGGGGTAATCTATGGAGCTGGGCTCAAGGAACGGCATCTCGGCTTTCTTCCCGGCCTACAACGATGGCGGCACCATCGCCAGTATGGTTCTCTCGGCCATTTTGGTCCTGGAGAAGCTGACCGATGACTACGAAGTGATCGTGGTCAACGATGGCAGCCGCGACTACACCAGCGAGATACTGAACGAACTGGAGCGACGGTACGACAGAGTGAGGGTCGTCCACCACGAGAAGAACAAGGGGTACGGCGGTGCGCTGCGTACCGGGTTCTCCCAGGCCAGCAAGCAGTTCGTCTTCTACACCGACGGGGACGCCCAGTACGACGTCCGCGACCTCCCCCCACTGTGGGAGGTGATGAACGACTCCATCGACATGGTACAGGGGTACAAGATCGGCCGCTCGGACCCTCTGCACCGGGTGATCATCGGCCGTTTGTACCATTGGATGACCAACCTGGCCTTTGGGATACATCTCAAGGACGTGGACTGCGACTTCCGGCTCATTCGCCGCTCCGTGTTCGACAAGGTGCACTTGGAATCCGACAGCGGCGTGATTTGCGTGGAGATGATGACCAAGATCAGACACGCCGGGTTCAGGATCTCCGAGGTGCCTGTGCACCACTATCATCGAGCCTATGGCAAATCGCAGTTCTTCAACTTCCGGCGCATAGCCCGAGTGGGCATCGATCTCTTGAAACTATGGTGGAAGCTGCGCTGGCCCGAGCTGGTGGGCAGAGATAGACAGGAAGATGGACATCAGGAATAGCTATCGAGACAAGAGAGTGATGATCACCGGCGGGCTGGGGTTCATCGGCAGCAACCTGGCTCATCGTCTGGTCGAGTATGGGGCAGATGTGCTCATCGTGGACTCGCTGATTCCCGACTACGGCGGCAATCTGTTCAACGTGGAGGACATCAAGGATCGGGTGCGCATCAACGTCGCCGACGTGAGGGATGCCTCGGGCATGAACTACCTGGTGCGCGGCCAGGACTACATCTTCAACCTGGCTGGCCAGGTGAGCCACATCGACAGCATGAGCGACCCCTACACCGACCTGGAGATCAACTGCCGCAGCCAGCTATCGCTTCTCGAAGCCTGCCGGCGCAACAACCCCTCGGTGAAGGTCATCTACGCCAGCACGCGGCAGATCTATGGCGTTCCGGACTACCTGCCGGTGGACGAGAAGCACCTGCTACACCCTACCGACGTCAACGGCATCAACAAGATGGCAGGGGAGTGGTATCACATTCTTTACAGCAACGTGTATGGCATTCGAGCCACTTCCCTCCGGCTGACCAACACCTACGGACCCCGGCAGTTGATGAAGCATAACCGTCAGGGGTTCATCGGCTGGTTCATCAGGCTGGCCATAGACAGCGAAGAGATATCGCTATACGGGGACGGCCGACAACTTCGGGATCTCAACTACGTGGAAGATGTCGTCGAGGCCTTCCTGCTGGCGGGCGCGATGGAGATGGTGAATGGCAATGTGTATAACCTGGGGGGTCTGGAGCCCGTCAGCCTGCTACATATCGTCGAGACGCTGATGGAGCTGTGTCCTCTGGCCAGCTACAGGCTGGTGCCCTTTCCCCCGGAGAAGAAGCGCATAGACATCGGCGACTATTACGGCGACTACACCAAGATCCGCGAGACTCTGGGCTGGCAGCCTCGGGTGCCCCTGCGAGAGGGTTTGGCGAGGACCATCGAGTACTACCGCCAGCACAAGGAACGGTACTGGGAGTAGCCCGGTGATCCCTTTCAGCGACTTGAGGCTGCAATACCTCTCCATCAAGGACGAGATCGACGCCAGTATCCAACGTGTCCTGACCAGCGGGTGGTTCATCCTGGGCAGTGAAGTGCAGGCCTTCGAGGAGGAGTTCGCTGCCTATCTTGGCGCTGGGCACGCGGTGGGGGTGGGATCCGGTACCGAGGCCCTGCATCTGGCACTGCTGGCCTGTGGCGTCGGCCCCGGGGATGAGGTGATTACCGTGTCACACACAGCCGTGGCCACGGTGGCGGCCATCGAGTTGACGGGAGCCCGGCCGGTCTTCGCGGACATAGACCCGCGCAGCTATACCATGGACCCCACGCAAGTGGAGGGGAAGATCGGTCCCGCCACCAGGGCTATACTGCCGGTCCATCTCTACGGGCAGATGGCGGACATGGACCCCATTCTGTCCATTGCCAGAGAACACGGGGTCAAGGTGGTGGAGGATGCAGCTCAGGCCCATGGTGCAGAGTACAGGGGGCAAAAGGCGGGCTCCATGGGCGATGTGGGCTGCTTCAGCTTCTATCCCACCAAGAACCTGGGAGCCTTCGGAGATGGTGGGCTGGTGGTCACCAGCGATCCTGGCACTGCCGAGCGGCTGAAGCTGTTGCGCCAGTACGGGTGGGCAGAGAGATACGTCAGCTCCATCAAGGGGACCAACAGCCGCCTGGACGAGTTGCAGGCGGCGATCCTGCGGGTGAAGCTCCAGAAACTGGAGGAGTGGAATGGCGTTCGGAGGAGGCACGCGGCGCTGTACGACTCTCTGCTCCAGGACGCGCCGGTGGTCACCCCGTTGGAGATGGAGTACGGGAAGCACTGCTACCACATCTATGCGATCAGGGCTCAGTATCGTGACCAGTTGAGGGAGTTCCTGCGCGAGAGGGGCGTGGGGGTCTTGACCCACTACCCGGTGCCGGTGCACTTGCAGGAGGCGTACAGGGACCTGGGCTATGGAGCAGGTACGCTGCCCGTCACCGAGCAGGTGGCGGCGGAGGTGCTCACCCTTCCTGTTGCCCCAGAGGTGACGGAGGAGCAGATACGGCAGGTGTGTGATCTTGTCCACCAGTTCGAGTCCACGAAAGGCGTGATCAAATGAAGCCAGAGGAATTCCAGGTCATGTACGACGTGGAGGACACGTACTGGTGGTACGTGGGGATGCGCAGCATCTTCCTCTCGCTGCTTGACGGACACTACAGGGCGAGGACGGACCTGAAGATCCTGGATGCGGGCTGTGGGACAGGCGCTATGTTGAGCCACCTCACACCATATGGTCGAGTGGTCGGCGTGGACGTCTCCCCTGAGGCGATTCGGTTGGCTACGAGCCGGGAGGTGGAAGGATGTGAGCTGGTCCAATCGTCCGTCACCGACCTGCCCTTCGACGACGAGGTGTTCGACCTCGTCACTTCCTTCGACGTCATCTGCTGCATCGATGAGCGTGGCTTGGCCTTCAGGGAGCTGAGCCGGGTGGTCAGGCCCGAGGGTCGCGTGATCCTCAATCTGCCCGCCTACAACCCTCTGCGCAGCGAACACGACCTGGCCGTCCACATCAAGAAGAGATACACCAGGGCTGACGTAGGGGAAGAGGTGGAGAGAGTCGGACTGACCGTGGAGCGCATCGCCCACGCCAATACGCTGCTCTTCCCCATCGAGGCCGCGGTGCGTGTCGCCAAGAAACTCCCGGCCAAGTCGGCCAGCGAGGCGAGGTCGGATCTCCACAGCCTCCCCCCGGCCATCAACCGCTCTCTGGCCCAGGTGCTGTTTCTGGAGCGTTGGCTGCTGAGGAAGATCGATCTTCCCTTCGGGCTGTCGGTAATCTGTGTGGCACGCAAATGATCCGTAGTGGCCGGCTCGACAGCCTGTGGCTGGACCTGCGTGACTTCGCGCTGCGAGGCGGCTGGCCTGTCCGCCTGGCGCTGGGTGGGGCGTGCGTAGTCCTCGGGGTCGCCGGGGGACTGGTGCTGGCCCTTGTTCACCCCTTCATCACCCTGGCCATTCTGGGCGGACTGGCGGCGGGCCTCATCATGCTGAGGAGTACGCAGCTGGGGCTCTTCGCTCTCATCGCCGTGGTCTGCCTTCTGCCCTTCGCAGCCATCCCCTTCAGTATCGGGTTCTACCCCACGTTTCTGGACGCCGTATTGTTGGCGGTGTTCGGAGTGTGGCTGGCCCGAGTCTTCACCCGGACTCAAGAAGGCTTCGTAAGCTCGCCCCTGGACCTGCCGATTCTGATCTTCATCCTGCTGGCCTTTGTGGCCTTCGTTGCAGGGACCGCCCACGCTGGCATCACCAAGGACATACTGCGCCACTTTGTGGAGATCATCATCGCAGTGACGCTCTTCTTCGTGGTGACGAACTCTGTGAGGGAGCACAGACAGCTGAGGCAGATCCTGCTGATCCTGATCCTGGCTGGCTTCGCTGCTTCGCTGATGGGGGTGATTCTGTACTTCTTGCCGCGTCCGCTGGCGGTGCGCCTGTTGTCCATGCTGCGCGTCGTCCACTACCCGTCTGGGTGGGGCCTGTTGTGGTTCATCGAAGACAACCCGGATCTCCCCATGAGAGCTATCTCCACCTCGGTGAATCCCAACGTGCTCGGCGGGTTGTTGATTCTGATCGTGACTCTTGCCACGCCTCAGTTGTTCGCCCGCAAACCGCTGATCCCCAGGAAGTGGCTGGTGCCGATGCTCGGCGTGATGCTGACCTGCCTGCTGCTGACCTTCTCCAGGGGCAGCTTCGTGGCCATCGGAGCAGCCCTACTGATGCTGGGGGTCATCAGATACCGCCGTCTGCTGCCGCTGATCGCCCTGGCGCTACTGGTGATCCTGATTCTCCCGCAGACGAGGGAGTACATCCTGCACCTCCAGGCCGGGTTCCTGATCCAGGACAGGGCCACAGAGATGCGGATGGGTGAGTACAAGGATGCGCTGAGGCTGATCTCCCGCTATCCGTGGTTTGGAGTGGGGTTCGGAGGCACTCCGTCCATCGACATCTACATCGGCGTCTCCAACGTCTACCTACTCATCGCCGAGGAGATGGGGCTGGTTGGGATGGCGGCCTTCCTGTTGATCATGGGTGTTTTCTTCGCCCACGTTTGGGTGGCCTGGCGGCGCATGGAGCCGGATTCCGACGCAGAATCCCTTCTGCTGGGTCTGGCGGCGGCCCTGTTCGGAGCCATGGTCGGCGGGATCACCGACCACTACTTCTTCAACCTGGACTTCCCCCACTCGGTGACTCTATTCTGGCTGTACGCGGCACTGGCCGTGGTGACGATCAAGGTTGCCGTGGGGGGAGAATTCGCCTCGAAGGCTATGCCAGCCGCTGAGAGACCAGGTCCCTAGGCCACGCGCAGGGGGTACGACGCCGCATACTCCATCGGATGCCCCCGGATAGTGGTCTAGCTGTCGGCCGCCCACTTTTTGAGGAAGGACTTGGCTAACTTCCTGGTCTTCGGGCTCTCGCTCTCCAACTGCGCCGTCACGAACTCCAGGATCTCCGCCTTGTGGTCGGATTCCTCCAAGTACTGGCCGAAGGCTTCTACAGCGAAGCCTTTGATGAGGTCCCTGCGCTCGGGTGGGTGATGGGTCTCGTCTATGGACAGGAGCCTGCGCGTGATTCTGCTCTGCAAGCCCGGTTTGGCGCGGGCGATCTTCCCTGAGTTTCCGGCTATGTACGACGCCGTGATCACACTCTTGTCGTCGAGCAAGTCGTAGTACCGATCGAATATCTGCTCGAATCTGTTCTCGGTATCAGCGCCGATGATGGCGGCGATCAGGTTGGCCCCTCGCAGCTTGAAGTACGTGTTCTCGCTGGCCAGCAACTCAACGAAGACGTGCCAGTGGGGGTAGAGCAGCTCCGGACGCTCATCAGCGACGAGCAAGAGGGCCCTGAGGCAGTTGTAGCCCACTCTCTCCTGCTTATCCGACAGCGCCTCCACCAACTCCGAGAGGAACTCCTGATCTTCCCGTGCCTGCTGCGCGAGACTCTCGAGGTCCACATCCCTGGAGTTCAAGTCAGGCAACATGGTGGAAAAACGGGCCTCGTCGGACAGCGGCTAACCCCCTGGTCTGCTGCGTGAAAAGTGGGGACTGCTATTGCTTGTCGTCTGCGGGCATCCGGTACCGCCGAGGAAGAATCTAGAGAGAGACCCCCTTGTCTCAGCGTCCATACGGATTGGATGTGTCGCACTCTACGGGTGCGGCGCATAGTCCCGTCACGTTGCGACTTCAAAATTGCGTGATGAAGCTCTGCAAGGCGTCGGCAATCTCCACGAGTTTGTCGCAGTCGATAATCTCGGGCGTGTCTCTGGGAGTGTGCGTTACGATAGCCATCAACTCGGGGAACCGCTCCGCCGTTATCGCTATGGCGGCTTTACCGTTCTGCGCAAAGATCATGTGATCGCCCTGATACCACTGATCTCCCCTAATGATACCGTCAAAAATCCCAAATACAGCGTCCGCTTTGTCTTGAATCTCGTCCGGGCACTCATAGAGGGAGTAGGCGGTCTTCCCATGGACGTATCCCACGTCATCTATGTTTATGGCCAAGAGCATCTCCTCCATGGCCTTACCATATCGACGCAGGTAGTCCATCTGTCCTCCCGCACTGTAATGATCTTCGCCATTGAAGGCGACGATCTCGATACCCAGGCGGCCATAATATTCGGCCAGCATTTCCGCAAGGAGCAACTCCACAACAGTGCCTGAGGCATTGTCCGACGCGCCTGGCGTATCCCCATATGCATCGATGTGTGCACAGACAACGATCTTCGCTTTCGCGGTGGGGTTCTTGCGAGCAACCACATTGTACGCCGTTGCTGGAATACGCTGGGCATCGATCCTCAGCCTGAACATCCGTCCCGTTTCGCCAGCGATTCTCTCCCCGACAGTATCTGTGCAATACACCGATGGTATGTCGAAATCGCCGTCTTCTATCATGGGAAATGGGTACAGTGCGCCCACCAATTCGGGGTTTCTTCGGGTTGCAGTGATGATGGCAGCCGGCCGTTTCTCTTCCAGAAGGGCGTATATCCTCTGATGATGGTCTGGGTTGTAGAACACGAAGTTCTTGGGCATCAACTGCTCGGCGGAGATTGCGCCCTTCATCAACAGGATGTGGCCATTGCAGGTGCATTTCTCGAGCTCTTCAACCGTGGAGACCGTTTCCAGCTCAGCCGTTACATCGCATCCCAGAGAATACGGGCTGGTGTGGACTTTGAAGGGTTTGTCGTTGCAGGACAACGATGGTTCTCCGCTTTGGAAATCCAGGCACGGGAAAGGAGTCGTGTCGATCGCATAGCCCCATGACTGTATGGTCTGGGCGAAGAACTCTGTCGCTGCACGGTTGCCCGGAGAGCCAACGCGCCTGTTTGGCTTGACGCTGCATAACGCGGTCAGATAAGTCTTTGCTTTCTGAGAGTAGTCTTTTCCAGTCACAATCTTAGTTCTCGTTTGAGAAACAACGCCCAACGGGCGGTGTGCGGTCGATATAACCCGAACATAATTCGCCCAAGACTCGTAGGGCAGGCGGGATTCCGCCCAAACTCCCTTTCCGTCCGCCTCGCCTTGCCTGCCCGACCGAAACTGAAAAGTGAAGGCGGGAAGCAGAAGCGGAAAGGACGACTTCAAGTCTTTCTTTGGCGGATAACTTCAGAATCAATCCAAATATGCTCTAAATCCAGACTATCTTCCTCCGCCTTTGCGAAGCCACCACCAAAGATTAATCGATATGGGTATTACTGTGGCAATAACCATTAGGACGACAAGTGGCATTGTTAGCATTTCTGGGTATCTTTGTACGGCAAGGAATACAGCCACGTCAACAATAGAGACAACAACAGTAACTATGATGATGAATCTTGTAAGAAGACTCATGGTATCAAGTCCTTTCTTATTGCTTCTTGGCGGAGGGGGTGGGATTCGAACCCACGGTGAGGTTGCCCCCACAACGGTTTTCGAGACCGTCCCAATCGTCCACTCTGGCACCCCTCCGCGTTTGGCCAGGCGTAGCTACTACTCGACCCGGCCGCGAAGCTGATCGAAGAACCGATCCAGGAGGGTCCTGGCCTCGTCGGCCAGGACTCCTTTGGTGACCTGCACCTGGTGGTTGAGTCTGGGCGAGCGTAGGATGTCAAAGACGGAGCCGGCTGCTCCGGATTTCGGGTCGTCTACCGCGTAGACCAGGCGAGGCAATCGCGCCAGGACCATGGCCCCTGCGCACATGGGGCACGGTTCCATGGTGCAGTACAGCGTCACGTCCGACAGGCGCCAACTTCCCAAGACCTGAGCTGCCTCGCGCAGGGCGCTCATCTCGGCGTGGGCACTGGGGTCCGCCAGTTCCTCTTTGCGGTTGTGACCCCTTCCTACGATGTATCCCTTATGGACGGCAACTGCACCAACAGGAACTTCCCCTCGCTCGCCGGCAACCTGGGCTTCCTCGAGGGCCTCGCGCATGTACCGTTGGTGCTCTACTTCTCCTCGTACAAGGCCATTATAGCACATCGTGCTCCAGGGGCTCAAACGTTTGTCACTTCCCTACACAAAACTCACTGAAAATGATCTCTAGAAGGTCATCGGTGGCTGTCTCCCCGGTGATTTCCCCCAGGGCGTTGACCGCCGCTGTGATGTCGATGGCTATCAGGTCCACGGGAGAGCCTCCGCTGTCGCCCTGCATTGCGGATCGCACGTGGTCCAGGGCCAGCTGCAGGGCCTGCTTGTGACGTGGGTTGGTGACCAGGGCCGCGTCGGAGGCCATGACCTTGCCGGAGAAGATGAGCTCGACGATGGCCTGCTCCAGTTCCGCCAGCCCCTCTCCGGTGAGGGCGGAGAGTTCGACCATTCTGGCGTGAGGAAGCAGATCATCGATCTTGGAGCGCACGGGCAAGTCCGTCTTGTTCACCACCAGTATCGCCGGCTTGATGCCGATGAGCTTGGCGATCTCCCTGTCGGCGTCCCGCACCGGCTCGTGGGCATCGATGACCAAGAGAGCCAGGTCCGCGCTGGCCAGCGCTTGACGGCTCCGTTCAATGCCCAACTTCTCTACCAGTTCCTTGCTGTGGGCAATTCCAGCCGTGTCCACCAGAACCAGAGGGACACCCTGCAGATTCACCGTCTCTTCCAGCGTGTCACGGGTGGTCCCTGGGATGGGGGTGACGATAGCCCTCGAAGTTCGCAGCAAACAGTTGAGGAGGCTGGACTTGCCGACGTTGGGCCTGCCCACGATGGCTGCCCTGATGCCTTGCCGGTAGATGATGCCGCGGTCGGCACTTCTGATCAGCTGTTCCAGCGTGTTCGTGGCCTCCCGTAGAGGGCCCGTGATGTCGCGCTCAGGTATCTCATCCTCGCTGAAGTCTATGGCGGCCTCCAGGTAGGCCAACACTCTGACCAACTCAGCTCGCACCTGACGTATCTCATGGGAGAGGCGCCCGTCCAGTTGATCCACGGCAACCCGCAGCGCTGCTTCCGTTCTGGCGCGGACCACGTCCAGGACCGCTTCTGCCTGGGCCAAGTCGAGGCGGCCCAAGAGGAAGGCGCGCAGGGTCATCTCTCCCGGGCTGGCCAGTCGGGCCCCACTGCGGAGGGTCAACTCCAGCACGCGGCGCAGGGGGACTACTCCTCCGTGGCAGTTGATCTCTCCTACGTCCTGGCGGGTGTAGGTGTGGGGGGCCTTCATGTAGGAGACCAGCACCTCATCGACCGTCTCTCCGGTCTGGGGATCCAGGATGCGTCCATGATACAGGTGGTGTGACACAGGTTCCCAGGAGGAATGGTCTGAAACGGGCCCCTTGACTGGCACAAACATCGCTCTCAGGATGGGGAGCACATCAGGGCCACTCATCTTCACGATGCCGATGCCGCCCTCTCCGATGGGACTGGATATGGCCGCGATGGTATCGTCGAGACTGTACATGGACCGCACCCGCATCGTATTATACCCGCCGAAGTGCCTGCTCACAATGGCATTGAGCACGTGACCGCGAGCACTCCGGCTTGCTTCATGCCAGAACATGGACGGTCTCGGAGAAGTGCGTGGCAAGCGCGGCTGGACTCCACTTTCGATACGACCTTCGGTCTATCCCCTTCGACTTTGCTCAGGGCAGGCTTCGACAAGCTCAGGACGTGGCTTAGGGTGCGTCCAATGGTGGAGGCCATGGGAGCGCCCTCGTAGGCACGCCCGACATGGTTTCTGAGCACCCTCAACATGTCTACTTGACAAAGTGTGACGAGTTGTGGTATGCTTATCGGATAGCAGGGACTTGCGTGTCCAGAAATGGGAAGCTGGCTGGCGATTCAGTTTCTCTTCTCGGGCTGGGGGCGCGGAGTCCATGGAGACGGCCTAGGGGAGTAGCTCAACTTGGCAGAGCAACGGTCTCCAAAACCGTAGGCTGCGGGTTCAAGTCCTGCCTCCCCTGTATACATGACCTGAGGGACGGGCCCTGTCTGGTCCGTCTCTTGCATGGAGGGGGTGAGAGAATTCGCCGGAGGGCAAGGTAGGCTCTCGGGCGGCGTTCTGGTTCTCAACGCCACCTTTGAGCCTTTACATATAATCTCGCTTAGAAGAGCCATTATCCTGCTTCTCAAGGATAAGGCTGAGGTCGTGGAGGCTGCCGAGGCCAGAATCCGGTCGGAGAATCTGGCGTTGGATATGCCGCTGGTGATTCGGCTCGTGTACTACGTGCGAGTCCCTCATCGGCTGCTCATTCCACTAACCAGGCGCACGATCTTGGCGCGGGACCAATACACGTGTCAGTACTGCGGAGCACAGCCGCCCAAAGCACAACTCACGCTGGATCACGTCGTGCCCCGCTCCCGGGGCGGACAGCACAGCTGGGAGAATGTGGTAGCGGCTTGCATACCCTGCAACCAGCGCAAGGGAGATCGCAGGCCCCAGGAGTCAGGTATGGGCCTGCGGGGACGACCTGCGGCGCCTCGGTATGCAGCTGTGGTGTTGTTGGGTAAGATGCAAGGCCACGAGGTTTGGAGGAAGTACATGTACTGACCGGAGCAGTGGTGTGGGTCAATGATGGCGTTGGCATCTCACCAACGCCTTTTTGTTTGTTCGTGGGCGAAAGAGTGACAAAAAGTGATAAATCACGAGATCATGCGAGGACAAGCTCCTTCTTCACAGCTGAACGCCGCTCTCCCGGTGCGGCTGGACTTGACATGGAGGCAGCTTGGGTATATCATAGTTAAGCAATTCTAAAACTGTGGAAATAGTTGGGTGAGGCTGGTCATGCATTCCGGTTTCTCGCACGAGGCGGTCAGGGTGTTCAAGGCCCTTTCGGATCCAACTCGCTATGAGATAGTGAGGATGCTTCTGCTGGACCAGGAGCTTGGATGCGGTGATTTCGAGTGCGTCTTCAGCAAGAGCAAGCCAGCCATGTCCCACCATTACCGAGTGCTGGAGAATGCGGGCCTGGTCGCCTTCCGTAAGGACGGCATCCGTGTCTACTACAGGTTGGAGAGGAAGCAGTTGGATAAGTTCGTGCCGCAGTTCTTCCAGGTGCATTGCCGGAGCAAGGATTGATCTGGTGGCCAGTCTGCGGTGACGGATTCAGCGGAACCATGTGGGATTCTCAGAAATCAGACGGTTGTCTGCACAGACAACTGTTTCAGGGGGAAAGAAATGAGCGTAAGAGCACTAGAACTAGAGGACGAGGAAGAGGAGGCGATTATCGCCGAAGAGCTTGAGGACGACGTCGAGGAAACGCTGGACGAGGATTCCCTCGCCGGTATCGAGAGCGACGACGTCATCTCTCTATACATGAAGGAAGTGGGAACCATCCCTTTGCTCACCGCTGACGAGGAGAGGGATCTGGCCCTGGCCCTGAGAGAAGGAGAGGCCGCGAAGGCACGACTTGCGCGGGGCGAGCTGAGCGGAGATCTGAAGCAGCGGCTCGAACGGAAGGTGGACGAAGGGGATCGCGCGCGTGCACGCTTCATAGAGTCCAACTCGCGGCTGGTGATCAGCATCGCGCGCAGGTACCTCGGTCGAGGCCTCCCACTGTCTGATCTGATGCAAGAGGGGAACCTGGGGCTGATCAAGGCCGTGGAGCGATTTGATCCACACAGAGGGCACCGTTTCAGCACGTATGCTACTTGGTGGATCCGGCAGTCGATCCTCAGGGCAGTGGCCGATCAGGGGCGGACTATCCGTCTGCCCGCGCACATCGTTGACGAGCTAAACAAGATGAACCGGGTGTCCAAGCGGTTGGCCCAGGAGCTCGGCCGGGAGCCGACCAACGAGGAGCTGGCTGAAGAACTGGAGATGCCTGCGGACAGGGTGGGCGATCTGTACCACCTGGGAGGTCAACCCTTGTCCCTGGAGACGCCGGTGGGCGAAGAGGAGGAGAGCACCCTGGCGGAGTTCATCGAGGATGACGTCACGCCGACTCCGTCTTCCATGACTTCGCACGCCATCATGTGGGAACGGGTGGAGGATGCGTTGGATTCACTGACTCCCCGCGAGGCACGCGTCCTTCGCTTGCGCTACGGGCTTGAAGACGGCGAGGACTACACCCTCGAGCAGGTAGGAGACAAGCTTGGCCTAACCAGGGAGCGCATCAGGCAGATCCAGGCTCAGGCTTTACGCCGCCTTCGTCATCCCAGCCGCAGCAGGAACCTCAAGCCCTTTCTGAATTGACGGCTGACAGGACAATGACGCGCAAGTGAAGTCCTGACCTGCAGCATTCCAGGCGGCCAGGCTGATCGTCCAACGGAGAAAGGGAGCGACACCACATGTCAACAACGGTGAAGTTGGTCCTTGGTGCCGGTGTGGTCGTACTGGTCGCAGTGCTGGGCTTTCTGGTCGCCTCGACGGGGCAGGAAGCGGTTGAGCAGGAGTTCGTCGTCGCCGCGGATCTGGATCCCGAGTACTTGGCCCTGCCGGGCGAACAGCAGAGTCTGCCCACCGAAGGGCCCGTTCCTGCTGTGACCTGGCCCGGCATTGGTCAGGCAGCCCCGCTGAGCGAAGGGCGCGCCCTCTGGGTTCCGCGTTGGTCGTACAAGACGGCCGCCGACGTGCGGACCATTGTCAGCAAGGCGGCCTCCGCCAACTTCAACATCCTGTTGTTTCAGGTCAGAGGTAATGGCGACGCCTATTATTCTTCTGTCTACGAGCCCTGGTCCGATAGGCTGACGGGCTCGTTGGGCCGCTATCCCGGCTGGGACCCCCTCGCGCTGGCCATCCAGGAAGCCCATGCCGCCGGCTTGCAGCTGCATGCCTACGTCAATGTCTATCCTTCGTGGCTGGGTGTGGCTCCTCCCGGCAACAGCACGCCACAACACATGTTTCAGCGGTTCAATGCTCAGTACGGAAACCAATGGGTGCAGTGGGACCGAAACCGTAACCCAATGGGACTGAACGAGCAATACCTGGCGGCCAACCCGGCTCACCCTGCTGTGACGGAACATGTGGTGGCGGTGTGCCGCGACATCGCGATGAACTACGATGTGGATGGGTTGCACCTGGACTACGTGCGGTATTCGGGGCCGCATTTCTCATACGATCCCGTGAGCGATCGACTCGTCCAGGAGCAGGGGGGCGGTGACCGCGGCGATTGGCAGCGCGCCCAGGTGAGCGAGCTGGTGGGCCGCATTTACGACGAAGTGTTGCCGTTGCGGCCGGGCATGGCCTTGTCGGCAGCCGTGTGGCCGATCTATAAAGACAGGTGGGGCTGGGTCACCTATGGGAGTACCACGTACGCTGGGTATGGCGGGTACTTCCAGGACTCTCGCGGGTGGCTAAAGTCGGGCACGATGGACTTCATCGCTCCCATGCTTTACGGCACGGCGATCATGAACAGCCGCGACCGCTTCAATACGCTGGTGGCGGACTTCATGGCGGAGTCATACGGACGTCACGTGTATGCAGGCATCCACGCTGACTACGTCTCATTCTCCGAAATCGAGGCGCGTATCAACATGGCCAGACGCGCCGGGTGTCAGGGACAGGCCATCTTCGCCTATTCGGTGGTGGATGGAAAAGGGTACTGGGATGAGTTCCGTGCCGGGCCCTACGCCCAGCCCGCCAAAGTCCCTGCCATGCCCTGGAAGTAGTCGACTCTCTTCACAGGAAGACCAGCGGCCGGCCGAATCCAGGAGGGGCGAGGACCTTGCCATCCTGGTAGACCACGGCTCCCCGTAGTTTCACTGACATTACGCGTCCCTTCACCGTCATGCCCTCGAAGGGCGTCCATCCGCACTTGGTGAAGAGCTGTGCTCCCCGGATAGACCAGGTGATGGTAGGGTCTACCTCCACGTGGGCATCCTCTGGCACCTTCAAGCCCATGACCCGAGCCGGCCCATGGTGCAGCAGTCTTGCGACCTCTTCTAGAGACAGTCGACCCTCGCTCACGGCGTTCAGCAGCAGGGGCAACGTTGTCTCCAGGCCAGGCACACCCGGAGGTGGATTGTCTGATTGTTTCTCTGCGAGCGTGTGCGGAGCGTGGTCGGAGGCTACCGCGTCAATGATGTCTAGGCTATCCCACAGTGCCTGGTTGTCCTGTGGGGTGCCCAATGGGGGTTTCATCAGCGAAAGCCTACCGAGGCTCATGGCATCGTCCTCGGTGAGAAAGAGGTGATGAGGTGTCACCTCGCAGGTGAGCCGGACGCCTCTCTCCTTGGCCTGCCTCACGAGCTCTATCTCCGCCTTTCGGCTGACGTGGCAGAGGTGGAGCCTACGGTCGTACAGTTGAGCCAGACCAATGGCGATGGCCGTGGACACTCCCTCCGCGTGGGCGGCGATGGGTTTGTTCCTCGGCCATGACTGGAAGTGCGCTATCAGGGTGGGGAGAGAGTTGACACGGAGCGGTCCGTATGTGTCGTCCAAGTACATCTTGAGGCTCGCCACATGAGGGTCGACCAAGGGCTTTCTGGCGTTGTCACTGGAGGCGCCCATGTAGAAGGCGAAATCGCATCGGGCCTTCGCCGCGGCGAGTTCGACCTTGCGGAGGAGCGTTTCTTGATCCACCACCGGAGGAGTATTGTTGGGCATGTCGAGGACTGCCACAAAACCCCCGGCGAGGGCAGCCGCGGTGCCGGAGGAGAAGTCCTCTTTGTGCGTTCCACCAGGCTCTCGCAGGTGAACGTGGATGTCGACCAGTCCCGGCAGATCGAGCCTCGTCATCTATGACGCTCCGACTGTGGATTCTCGTGCCCGGGCACGGTGCCAAGGGCTTGCTCGGCCTCTGCCTGGCGCGACAGGCAGATCAGTACGCGCCACGGGCGAAAAGGACCGTGGGGATGGTCCGCAGCATGATCTTGAAGTCGAGCCACAGAGACCAGTTTTCGGCGTAGTAGAGGTCCAGCATCACCATTTCGTCGAAGGTAAGGTCGCTTCTGCCCATGACCTGCCACAGGCCCGTGATGCCCGAGGGGATCCTGAGACGCTCGTGATGCCAGTCTTCGTACACCTCCACCTCCAAGGGCAGTGGGGGACGGGGACCCACCAGGCTCATGTCCCCTCGGAAAACGTTGATGAGCTGGGGTAGTTCATCGAGGCTGAAGCGGCGTATGATCCTGCCTACCCTGGTGACGCGAGGGTCGTCCCTGATCTTGAAGATCGGCCCAACAACCTCGTTGAGCTCGCTCAGTTGTGGCCTCGCCTCCTCGGCATCCTCCCACATTGACCTGAACTTGTAACAGGTGAAGGGCCTCGCCCCACGACCGAGACGGGTCTGTCTGAAGAGCACCGGGCCCGGAGAATCGAGCTTGATCGCAACTCCAATGATGGTCAGTAGTGGGGACAGCAGCAGTAGCATCGCGCTGGAGACCGCGATGTCCATGAAACGCTTGAGCGCTATCTTCCATCCCCTCAGCGTGGTTTCCTTCATTCCGATCAAGGGAATGCCTTCCAAGACGTCGGTATCCACCTGGCTCAAGCTCATCTGTAGCAGGTCTGGGACAAAACGCGCTCGCACACCGCGGCGCTCGCTTTCGGAGATGATCTGGAGCACTTTGCGGTGCGAGATCCAGGGGAGGCTGATGATCACCTGGCCGATGGCCTCCTTCTGCAGGATGGCGGCCAGATCCTCTGTGCTGCCCAGAGCCTTGAAGGGGCCAATGCTGCCTTCCTGCTTCTTGGGATCATCGTCAACGAAACCCACCGGTCGATAGCCGAGGTCAGGCCGGGCCACGATGCTACGCATGATGGCGCGACCGACCTCGCCGGCGCCGACGATCAGCACGCGGTCGACCCCTATCCCTCGACGCCGGAGGGCAGCCGCGATCTGTCGTTCAATGAGGCGGCTGAGACTCAAGAAGGTGCCGATGAGAAACACAGCGTAGAAGAAAATGAGGCGGGAATAGAAATGGGCCCGGTAGAGAAAGAAGATGAAGATCATGATGGCCATGCCCACCAGCGTACTGGTGAAGATGATGTAGGTGTCGTCCAGCCACGAAGACCCCCGTCTCCGGTCGTACAGCCCTTCTGCCCTGAACACGCTTAGCAGGATCACGGTCAGGATGATGGACACGGGGACATATGCTCTGAAGGGTACGTAATACGCCTCCTCCACGGCCCTTATCCACTGCAGTTCGTAGCGAAGGTAGTAGGACAGCACGAAAGCGATGTTGATGAGGATCACATCTGTGACCACCAGAGCCAGAGTGGACCAGCGCCTATAAGTGCCAAACACGTCGGCTCCTAGGTTGGAGTCTGAGCAGCAGCTCGATCGTATACCCTGACCGTATCCTCGGCTGTCCGCTGCCAGGTGAATTCCTGTGCCCTTTCCAATCCCTTTACTCTCATGACCTCTCGCAGACTTGTGTCGGTGAGCACGCGCTGCATGGCCTGGGCCATCTCCTCAGCGTTTGTGGGTTCCACCAGTATGCCGGCCTCACCGACCACCTCGGGCAGCGATGAGGTGTTGGACACAACCACTGCGGTGCCACAAGCCATGGCTTCGAGCGGCGGCAGGCCGAAGCCTTCGTATAGCGAGGGATACACGAGCAGATCGGCCGCGCTGTACCAGAGCGGTAGCTCCTCGCGCGCGACGTAGCCCGGGAAGAGCAGATCGTCCAGCAAGTCTAGCTCGCTGGCCAGGGAAAGCACCTCTTCGTGGCGCCATCCCTTGGCGCCTGCGATGACGAGGGGAGGGGGCTTGATTTGTCTTCTGAGAAGGGCATAGCTCTTTAGCAGGGTCGTGAGGTTCTTGCGGGGCTCTATGGTGCCCACGAACAGTATCATCCGGGGCGGGAGGTGGCGCTTCTTGCGCAGTGCATCGAGTAGTTCTGGGTTGTCCACTGGCCGGAAATCCTCGTCCACTCCACACGGTACCACGTCAATCCGGTCCTCCGGCACGCCCAACAGTCTTACGACATCCCGTCTGGTGTTTGCTGAGATGACCACCACACGTCTCGCTCGTCGGGCCGAGTAGGCGGTGCCCCATCTCAGGTAGAGACGTCTCCAGGGTTGGATACCCTGTGGCAGGAGGAAGAAGCTGAGATCATAGACGGTGACTATGCCCGGGCACGGCAGGACCACGGGCTGGACGAACGCCAGAGAATGCAGCAGGTCTATGCCCTCGGTCAACAGCTGCGCTGGCTGCACCAGCTGTTCCCACAGAATCCTCACGGCAGCGCTGGCCGTGGGCAGGACCGACACCTTGGTCTGTACTCCAGGGAAAGCGTCACCTGCTTCTTTGTCGCCAAGGAAAGCGGTGAAGGTGTAATGATCAGCTGCCCCGGGCAGATGCTTCAGCAGGCTGTAAATGTACCAGTTTATGCCCGCGGCGCGGTAGCTTTTCTCTGAGGACAGGAGATGGGCGTTCAGACCAACGTGCATAGTACGAGGCCATTATAGTCAGATGACCCGGCGCAAGCAAGGTCCCTCGCTGGCCAACACAGGTTGGAGACCTTGGATTCAGTGTTGTTGCGAGGCCAAGGTCTTGACATAAACGTCGCGAGTTGCCTGCGCGATACTTTTCTGGGTATAGTGCCGAAGCACACGCTCCCGGCCCTTGTGCGCTAGCGCCCGACGCAGCCTCTGGTCTGCGATCAGATCTCTCAGGTGAGCCCTCAGGGCTTCCACATCCTGCTCAGGGAAAAGCAGCCCAGCCTGGCCGATGACGTGAGGGATCTCGCCTGAGTCGGATCCCACCACCGGTATCCCACAGGCCATGGCCTCGATGAGGACGCGACCGAACTGCTCCTTCCAGTGGGGCCGCGCGCGTGAGGGCAGAACCAGGGCATCCAGCCTCTTGTAGTGGTCTGGCATCTTCCCTGTTGGCAACGGAGACTCGAAGGTCACGCTCTCACCCAGTCCCAGTTCCCCCACCAATTCCATCAGGCGGGCTCGGTGGGGCCCGTCCCCGAGGATGGACAGGCGCCACTCCCCACCCAGGTGAGCCGCTGCTCTGAGCAGAAGATCCACACCCTTCTCCTCGACGAGTCGACCCACGTAGCCGATTTGGAAAGGGTGGAGGTCCTCCTTTGACTCGCCGGATGGAGGTCGGTACACGTCGGTATCCACGCCGAACTGGGGAATCACTGTCACTGGTCCCCCGTAACCTTTTGCACGCAGGACATCGACCCCGTCCTGGTTGCCGGCGATAGCGTGGGCAGAGCGGCGGTAGTTGTACTGCTCCATCCAGCTGAAAGGGAAGGGGTATCTGCGCAGGAGATTCTGCCAGGTGAAGAAGAGGGGCTTGGCGCCGACGCTTGAGGCGAGCCTCGTGGCATGAAAAGTGGCCAGGTTGTAGGGCTCCTCGTCGATATGCATGATCTCCGGTCTCAGTCGCCGGACGTGAGTGGCCAGATTCGGATAGAAGTGGAGGTGGAAATGGCCGTTGAAGGACATCTCCTCCACCACCATGTCGTACCCCTCGGTGTACGTCCGCTCCAGTGCGATCCTGTGCCCCTTCTCCTTCCAATAGGGCGGGACGACTAGGGTCAAGTCCACGTCGTCAAGAGCGGCCAGCTCTTCCAGCTTCTTCTGATAGCTGCCCATGACGCAAGCCTTGGAGATCATCAGTACTCTCATGGCTTATCCCCGAGGGACTGGGCGCCTCCCGTCACGGATCTGTACACTTGTTGGGTCTGTGAGATCGTCTTCTCCCAGGAGAAGAGCTGGGCCCGCTCCAGTCCGCGGGCGGCCAGTTCGGCTCTTCTGGTCTTGTCGCGCAACAAGACACTCATGGCCTCGGCCAACTCCTCCGTGTTGTGAGGGTCGAAGAGCAAAGCACCGTCCCCAACAATCTCCGGAAGAGATGCTGCGTCGGAGACGAGCGCGGCCGTTCCACAGGACATTGCCTCCAGGACGGGCAGGCCGAAGCCCTCATAGAGGGATGGGAAGACGAAAAGGACGGCATTGCTATACAAGGCAGGCTTGTCCTCCTCGGCCACCCAGCCCGCGAAAGTCACCCTGTCTCGCAGGTCATGCTTCTCAGCGATGCGCCGTGGGTCGGGGAAGAAGTCCGAGTCTCTCTGGGGAGGGCTGCCGGCGATGACCAATGGCGCGCCTTTGATCAGGTTGGCATCCATTGCGGCGTAGGCGGCGAAGAGGGTGCCCAGGTTCTTGCGCTGATCGAATCCGCCGAGGTAGAGAACGTATTCCTGAGGAAGACTGTACTTCTTGCGAACCTGCGTCAGAACACGGGCATCCCTGACAGGCTTGAATCTCTCCTGCGCTGCCAGGTAGACGACGTGCGTCCGGGCCGGTTCCACGCGGAGCAGGCGCAGTATGTCCTGTCGCGAGCACTCCGAATCGGTGACTATGGCTGCAGCTCGCCTGGCTCCGGCGGAGACCAGCCGTGTGTACACACGTACCAGGGGGGAGCCGCGATAGGCCGGCAGGATGAGGGGGATCAGATCGTGGATGGTGACTATGGTCTTGTCGCCCTCAATCAAGGGCGGTGCGAAGTAGGGCACGTGTCTCAGATCTACACGCTCGCTGTGACAGCCGCGCGGAAAGGAGACCTGCTCGAACCACACCTTGGATAGGTTCGGCGTGAGGGCAAACGGTGGCCGCAGCGGATACTGCTCTACGTTGTCTGCCGGCTGAGGGGTATCCATTTGACGCTCGCTGTTCTCCGGCCTGAACAGCAAGCATTGCGGACCATCTGGGAGTTTCGACAGCCCACGCACTAACTGGTGGGTGTATTGACCGCTGCCTGTGGCCTGCCGATTCCAGAAGAACCCGTTGATCCCCAGGCGCATCTATCTCTTCTCGATCCCGAGAACCTTCTTCAGCCCACTGGCGATCCTGTCGTCTTCCTTGAGGCTGTCCTTCATGAACCGTTCCATGAAGTCGCTTCTGCGCTGTCGGAGGACGAGAGGAGCCACGGCGGCGATGTCCTCGTGGTTCACACCCTTCCTCCCATCGGCGGCGGCTCTCGCCCGGGCTGCTTCGAGGAGTACAATCTCCGCCCGGTGTGAATGTATGCTCAGGGAGTTGATCAGCTTCATGGCGGACCCTGCCGTCTCTGAAGGAACGGTCACCTCAGGCAGCAAACCCTTGGCCTTGGCAATCTCATCTGCCAGCGCCATGGTCTCCTCGGCATAACCTGCGGCGAAGGCCACAGGATCGTCAGCGAATCGTCTGTTTCGTTCGTACACCTCCAGTCGCTGCTCTGGCTCCTGGACAGGTGCGACCACTACCCGTACTCCAAGGCGGTCCATTAGCTGCGGCCGGAGCACACCTTCCTCTGGATTCATGGAGCCGACCAGCAGGAACTCAGAAGGAAAAGTGCCGATCAACCGCCCTCTTCGCACCACGTAGTATCCTCTGGATGCCGCATCGAGGATGCAATTCACGATGTCCTCGTCCAGAAGGTTGATCTCGTCCACGTAGAGCACGTTTCCATGAGCGTAGTGGAGGATGCCCTGCTGCAACTGCCAACGACTCTGCTCGAGGGCTATCCGGGGATTGGGTCCCCCGATGACATCCTCCATGGTGGCGTTGAGGGGCAGATCGACCAACTGCATAGGAGCCAGGTAGGTGATGTCCTCACCTTTGTCTAGCTTGGCGGCACAGTCTGGGCAGACATACTCCATGGAGATCGCGGCCAGTCGCGGTTCGCAGCCCTGTGGGCAGATGCTGCGCGGAACCGGGGGTAGCAGGTCAACCAGCCCGCGGGCCGCTGTGGTCTTGCCTGTGCCTCGGGGACCCAGGAGGAGGACTCCCCTGACGCGAGGGTTGATGGCCGCAAGGACGAGAGCGGTCTTCATCTCTTGCTGGTTCACCAGGGCCAGTAGGGGGTAGTCTACGATCTCTGCCATCGCTTCACATACCGGTTCTCAAGGACCGAATGAAGTCTCTCCTGTACAGGGCGGTTCTGGGGCACCGCTAATGAGCGTATCCTTCGGGATGCGTTTGCGTCCAGCGCCAGGCACTTTCGATGATGCCTCCCAAGTCTGGGTGATGCGGTTTCCAGCCAAGCTCACGCCGGATGCGGTCGGAACTAGCCACCAGTGTCGCTGGGTCGCCAGGTCGCCGAGGAGCGATCTGGGCTGGGATGGGCTGGCCCGTGACGGCCCGCGCTGCGGCCACCACCTCTTGTACCGTGAATCCTTGGCCATTGCCCAGGTTGTAGACGCAGCTGCTTTCATCCAGCGCGTCAAGTGCCAGCACGTGAGCCTGTGCTAGGTCTACCACGTGGATGTAGTCTCTGACGCAAGTGCCGTCTCGCGTGGGATAGTCGTCTCCGTAGATGTCGAGGCGGTCCTTTAGTCCCAATGCCACCTTGAGGACCAGGGGGACGAGGTGAGTTTCGGGGTCATGATCCTCCCCGTGGTTCTCCGAGGCTCCCGCGGCGTTGAAGTAGCGGAGGCTGGCATAGCGCAACCCATACCTTACCTCACACCAGTGAAGCATTCTCTCGATCATCAGCTTGGATTCGCCGTAGGGATTGCTGGGGGCGAGCCTGTCGTCCTCCTGGATGGGGATTCTCTCGGGGTCTCCATATACACTGGCCGTAGAGGAGAGGATGAAGCGGCGCACACTGTAGATGGCCATGACCTCGAGCAGGTTGATGGCGTTGGCGACGTTCTCCCGGACGAAGGGCAAGGGCTCGCTCATGGAGAGAGGGACGATGCTGTGCGCAGCGAAGTGCATGACTGCGTCGATGGGATGCGCTCGGAATACATCACTGAGCCTGTCCTTGTTGGCGAGGTCTCCCTCCTCAAAGATGGTTGTCGGATGGACCGCGTCACGATGGCCGTAGAGCAGGTTGTCGTAGACGACTATTTCATGACCTGCCCCGATCAACATCTCGGTCGTGACACTGCCTATGTAGCCGGCGCCGCCCGTAACCAGGATCCTCATCTCACAGTTCCTGCGCTATTATAGCCGCTGCAGCGTCATTCCTCAAGCTTGTATCACCTGGTTAATCGCAGACGGGAATCGATCTTTGGCACTGGAGACCCCTACTCGCGCAACCATTGCACGATCCTATGATACAGTACGTCCAACAACCTGGCGTGCATCGGGTCGTAGTAGCGGAGGTCGTATTGGTTGGACGAGAGGACCTGTCCGTCGTGCCACAGTACCACCAGCAGCTCCTGCGCGTCATCCGCGAGGGTTGATTCGATGCAGCCCACCCGCTGGCAGGAGTCTGGAGGCAGCGAGACTGCCGTGGAGTACACTTGCCGACCATTCAATTGCACCTCCACAAGGCAGTTCGGGAAGGAAGTCAACAGGTCGTTGACAGCCCACACGCGGGCGCGAAACAGGTCCCCAGCCCCATACCTGCGCAGTAGGAACTCCAGACTGACTAGAACTGGCCTGTAGAGGGATTTCAGTCTCTCCCAGGCCAGTTTGGGCTGGCCATAGTAGTCGATGATACTCCAGGAGATGGCTGGCCAGGGATCGTTCAGTTGCCAGAGCATGGCGCCGCTGGTGCGGTACTTGCGGCGTCGAAAGTGCTCGATGGCTGCCTGCAAGCCATAAGCCTGTGCCTTCTGGGAGGCGGTCATCCATTCCTCCCAGCCATTTGGCGAGAGGGGGTTGACGTACCGCTCCAGCTTCTCCATTTGCGCGCAGTGATACCACCAATCATCGTTAGGGGGGAAGGCGTCTTCGCGGGGGAGGAATCGCGACAGGCTCGAGATATCGGGGACGGACTGGAGGCCAAACTCGCTGACGAAGGGTGAATTGTCCTTCTGGAACTCGCTAATGGGCGCCTTGCCGTGCCACACCAGCCAGTTGTGCGTGTCGCCTCTCCCGGGAGAGGTCTTGCGGAAGGGGCGCGTGCCATCTTCTGCGGCGACTACCTCCTCCAGGGTGTCCACAATCCTGCGATTGCGGCGATAGCTGAACTCGTTGCCGCCGCACCAGAGGACTAGCGAAGGGTGGTTTCGGACCTGGCGAACTATCGCTGTCGCCTCATCGCCGACTAGGCTGCGGAATCTGGCGGAGCGAGGGAGATGCCCAAGGAGCAAGCATGCCAACGGGAACTCCTGCCAGACCATGATCCCCTGCTCGTCGCAGAGATCGTAAAACGCCCTCTTCTCCCGCAATCCTCCGGCCCACACGCGGAGCAGATTGATGCCGGCTTCCTTGGCCATGGTGATGGCGGCATGATAATCTCCGCGCCGCAGCCTGCCAGGAAGGGCATCCAGGGGCACCCAGTTGGCTCCCCGAACGAACTCAGAGTGACCGTTGATGAGAAACGTCCAATTCTCGCTTCCTCTGGGAGCACCCGGGTTCGGCGCCATTCCCGCACTACGGATGCCGAAGGTCTCGCGCAGGGAGTCCACCCACTCTCCGTCGCACATGATTCGCAGTTCTAGATCGTAGAGGTCAGGCTCTCCTCGGTCCCATGGCTGCCACAGCCTGGCTTCAGGTAACACGAACTCCACCTCTGTGATCTGGCGGCCTGTTTCCAGTGCGAGCGGAAACTCCCACCGCCAGTTCGCCGGGGACATATTCTCGCGAGGCTGTACCTCGATCTCAACGACAACGCGTTGACTCGTGTCAGAATCGACGGTGGCTCCTACGTTGATGCGCGCCCGTGCTTCCTCTGGATAGGCCCGTACGAAAAGGTCGCTGATGAAAACCCCCCGGGTTATCACAAGGGTGACATCGTCCCAAAGGCCCATGGTCCTGATGCGAGGGGCGAAGTCCCAGCCGAAGCTCATCTGACACTTCAGGGTGGCAGAGCGGTGGGGGAAAGGCTCCTTGCCGCGGTCGAGAACGGTGGCGATGGGCGACCATAGCTTCTCCCACCACCCCAACTGGCGTAGGGGGAGGGAGCTGGAACCCCAGATGCGCACTGCTACTTCTGAGCCACCCTGGCTCACCAAGTCGGTAATCTCGTAGACTTGCCTGGAGAACATGCCCTCGTGACGGCCTAGCTCGATCTCATCCAGGCACACGGCCGAGATGTAATCGATCCCCTCGAAGCACAGGAAGGCACGTTCTCTATCCCCGAGTTTGAGATCGAGCTGCCGCGTGTACCACCAGTCGTAGTCGTCCACCCACTGGCAGGCTTCGTTGTTGGTGCCGAAGAAGGGGTCGTCGATCCGGCCCAGGTAGAGGAGATCGGAGCGCACGTTGCCTGGTACGGTTGCGGGCAGCCATTCTTCTACCTGTGCCCGGTCATCTGATCGAGATTCGAGGGGGCAGCTTGGTACGCTACCGAACAGCCAACCCTTGCCACCCAGGTCTACCGTTCTGCGTGCCACTGTCTGTTCGCTCCTCGTACTTCAAGGGCCGTCCGCGGACGGAAACGGAGAGCCGCGTCCACGCCCAGTCCCGCGCCTCGGACATCATATTGCAGTCAAGGGCTGAAGTCAATGATGAGAGGCAGTGCGCAGCGCTTCTGCCCAGGACTAGTGTGCATACGGCTAGATCACCCCAATATATGGGACGGCTAGCATTTTCGATTGCATCTGTGTTAGCAGAGCCTTGACAACCGGAGGGAAATCTGGTAAAATAGTATTAGATTCTCCCGTGGGAGTGAGGTCCAGCAGACTCACCCCATTTTTCTATAGAGGCACAGTTTTCAGGTGCTATGGCGGTGTTGTGCGCCTTGGGAGATCACCCGAATAACAGGTATGGGCAGGATGGTGGCAAGCCATTGCCTGTGCGTGGATCACCAGCCGCAGCCAGCGTTTTCTCCGTGTATGAGTGATGAGAGGTGAGTGCCCAGATGAAGACCGTGTATTTCAGGGCCGAACTGCTTTTTCCGCACGAAAGCGTCCCCGCTCTGGCGGATGTAGGAAACGGGCAATGGGAGGCTCTTGTCACCAGGGTAGCAGATCTGCCAGAGACCCATGAGGACTCTTTGGCTTTCTCTCTGATGATGATCAGATTGTGCGGCTGCCTGAGGTGCAACCCAGGCAGTTACAAGGCTTCACTCGGGTGCCCTGCCTGCGGCAGACGCATCATCGGCATGAATAGAGAAACAGACGACGATTTGATAGCCTACTTCCAGAAGGCGAAGGACGATCTCGTAACCTACCTGCGTACCGGCAGAGTGGTCGAGGAAGAGCCCATACCGTAACAGCGGTGTAGACAGAAGGTGTTTGTCTTGGGGGGCCGTCTGCGAACGCAGGCGGCTCTTCTTGTTGAGGGGGGGTCGCGTGACCGCATCTCATCTGAGGGGCAAGGAATGACGGAGGCACGTGGGGTCCGATGCCAAGTATGCGGGAAGTCGTCCCTGGTGTCCCATGGCCTGGCGGCCTGTGTGGATTGCATTCGCGATCATCCTGAGAAGGCCGCGCCGCACGCGGGCGAGGCTCAAGCGGCTTCCCGCCGGGAGTTCGAGTTGCCGCCGGTGCCACCGCGCGATCCTGACGGCGCTTTGTGCCGATTGTGTGCAAATGAGTGCCGCATCCCTGTGGGTGGTCGGGGGTTCTGTGGGCTCCGCGCCAATCGTGGAGGCAAGCTGGTCCACTTGGCTGGAACCGCGAACAAGGGGATTCTGCACTGGTACTACGATCCTTTGCCCACCAACTGTGTGGCTTCTTGGGTTTGCCCAGGGAGGGAGAAGCACGGCTACAACAATCTGGCCGTGTTCTACGGGGCTTGCACTTTCAACTGTCTCTTCTGCCAGAACTGGCAATTCAGGAACATGTCTCCCCAAGACGAAACGATGACTTCTGAGGAATTGGCTGCAAGGGCCAATGCCAGGACTTTCTGCGTGTGCTACTTTGGTGGCGATCCGTCAGCACAGATGTTGCACGCGCTTTCGACCTCGAAGACTCTTGCTCGGCGAGGGGTGAGGATATGTTGGGAAACGAACGGCTCCATGCACCCCAGACTGCTCGACGAGGTCGTCGATCTAGCCCTCGACAGCGGGGGTTGCATCAAGTTCGACCTCAAGGCCTACGACGGGAATCTGCATTCGGCTTTGACGGGGGTGAAGAACGAGCGCACTTTGGACAACTTCGCGCGGGCGGCAGCCCGCTTCTCCGAGCGTGCTGAGCCGCCCTTGCTGATAGCCAGCACTCTCCTGGTGCCCGGCTACGTGGATGTCCAAGAAGTGAGACGATTGGCGGATTTCATCGCCTCCTTCGATCCAGGCATTCCCTACTCTCTCCTCGGATTCCATCCCCACTTCCTGATGTCCGATCTGCCTCGCACTTCGGTGCGGCATGCCGAGGAATGTGAGCAGGCTGCTTTGGATGCGGGCCTGACCAGGTTGCACATCGGCAATCGCCACTTGTTGTCGCGCGACTACTAAGTCTGGGACGGCCGCGATGGGTCTGTGCGGAGAACGAAGAGAGCCACTGCCTCTTGGCTGTGGCTCTCCACCGATTGTGGGTCACGTACTGCTGGGTCGGCGCAAGGTCTAGCCCAAATCCTCCGTGAGCAGGGCCACGAAGTCGCCATCGAAGTCGCGCAGGAACTGACACACGTCCAGGACGTCCTCGCTGCTGATGGGCGGTAGATCCTGGATACCCTCCCATTCCTCGGGTGTCAGATCGCTCAGTAGCTCTATGTGTTCGTCCTCCTTCACCATAGCGAGGATGATCCCCTGTGTCTGACAGTGATGGCAAGAGACCATCAGCATCCACAGTTCCTCCTGTTGGCCCATAATGGCGACATCGGCTTCGTCGTACTCCTCAGAACAGACTACACATTTTATGTTCTCCAGGAGTTGCCTCACGAAATCGTATTCAGGTGAGTCCCTGTCAATCCCCTTCATCAGTGCCACTGTCCTTCTCCCCCGCGCCTTCATCCCGCGCCAATACGTCAACTCTGATCAAGGGTGACAGATCAGATAGGAGTCGCACGGGTACCGAGTATATTCCCAACTGCCTGATCGGCTCCTCCAGCTCGATCTTGCGCCGATCAATGATTCTTCCGGTTTCCTTCTCCAGGGCCTCGGCGATGTCCCCGCTGGTCACAGAGCCGTATAAACGCTCCTTCTCGCCGGTCTTGGCGTAAATGGTCAGGGTGAGACCTTCCAGCTCTTCGGCCAATGCCTGGGCTTCCGCCTCTAGCTGCTTCTCGCGTCTTGCTTCGAGCTGCTGCTTCTGCTCCAGTTCTTTGACTGCCCCCTCGTTGGCGAACACGGCCAGCCCCTTGGGAATGAGATGGTTTCGCGCGTATCCCGGAGCCACCTTGCGGAGCTCCCCCGCCCGGCCCAGCCTCGGCACGTCCTTCAGCAGAATCACCTCCATGAAGCCCGCCCCCTTCCTGGATCTTCAGCCGAATTCTACAGCAAAACCTGGAAAAGCTCAAGTGCTCTGGGCCACGTCCTTGCAGGCAGCGCGGACCGTGCAGCAAGGCGGTGAATGTCACCTGGAAGGCTTCGTCCGAGCCATCTCGTACCGGCTGTGGTTTGACCCTCGGTCGCTTGAGGACGAGCCCGAGAGGGAAGCGGTGCCCGTGAGAGCCGACTGTCCCCACGGAGGCAGGATCTTGGTGCCCTTCACCAGGCTGTATGCTATAATGATCGAAGCTACGAGGAGTTGGGCATGCATTGGCGGGGATGCGGAACGGTGTGGGCGCGCGAGCATGGGGTGGGTGGGGACTCGATCTGGCTCTTGGCCCTCACGCTGCTGGCCTTGATCCTGCGCACATGCAGATTGGATTTCCAGCCACTGTGGTGGGACGAGGGCTGGACGGTGTATTTCGCCACTGCCGACGTGTCCTCGATGATTGCCCGGACGGCCATTGACATCCACCCCCCGTTCTACTACCTTGTTCTCCATTTCTGGACTCTGATCTTCGGGCCCAGTGCCGTCTCAGTTCGCCTGTTCTCTGTGGGGGTCGGCACACTCTCTATACCTCTGATGTTCCTGCTCGCCCGGCGTCTTCTCGGCCGTAGGACGGCCCTCATCGCTGCTCTGACTCTGGCAGTGGCTCCGTTTCACGTCTACTATTCCCAGGAAGCCCGTATGTACGCCCTGGTCACGCTCCTCGTGCTCGCCTCCAACTATCTCTTCCTCCTGCTACTGGAAGGTCAGCAATCGCGGACGAAGAGGGGCTTTCATTGGATTCTCTACGTTTTCGTCACCTCGATGGCCATGTACACCCAGTACTATGCTGCCTTCCTGCCGGCAGCACAGACTCTATTCCTCTTCTTTCATCTCCGGCGCTACATGGATGTGCTGCCCAGATGGATCGCTGCGCAGGCAGCACTGCTGCTTGCCTATCTGCCTTGGCTGCTGTACGCCGGGCCCAGACTCGTCGCCTACGTGGGCAACAAGCTGGTGAAAGAGGGCGACGTCCCCGCTCATTTGTGGACGTACTTGTACAGCCATTTCGTCGCCTTCTCGGTGGGGCACCTGAGCGAGGACAGACACTTGCTGTCACTCCTCGCCGTGGTCTTCGCCGCCCTTGCGCTGGTGGGTGCGGTTGCCAGCTTTGTTGCTGGGCGTCGCCTTGAGGACTCCGCGTGGCCGACATCCGACTCAGCGCTATACGTTGTGCTGTGTCTGTTCATTCCGCTCACTCTGGGATACGTGGTGAATCTACGGTTCCCATTCACTTCGCCTGGCATAGAGCGCCTGTTCCTGTTCTGCGTTCCGGCCTTCTACATCCTGGTTGCCGTCGGAGTGTCGTGGCTGAGGGCACGGTTCCGGGTCCCTGGCGCGGTGGTCGCACTGCTGGTGGTCGTGGTCAGCATTCCGCCTCTGTCGGACTTCTACTCGTTTGAGCGCTACGCAGGGGAAGACTATCGTCCGGTGGTGAAGAAGGTCCAAGCCCTGTCCCGGCCCGAGGATGTGATTGTTGCGATCCATCCCTGGCAGATTGGCTATTTCCAGGCGTACTACAGTGGGGAGCTTCCCTACCTGTACCTCACTCCCAAGGACGCCCTCGATGTCACCAGCGAAAAGTGGGCCACCGACCGTGGACTAATGGTTCGCGACCTGGACAGTCTTCTGGAGAAGCACCGCTTCTTGTGGTTTCCCACCCACCAAGCGCTGGGCAGGATCGTCGAAAGCGAGGTGGAAGGGTACCTCTTTGAGCAGCATTATCCCATTCTGAACGAGTGGTTCAGCAAGAGCACACGGCTGAGCTGCCACACAGCGGCGCGCCAGATGACTCAGGTTTCCGACGGGACCAACTTTGGAGACAAGGTCTCGCTGCTGAACTATGGCCTGACTCCCAATCCGCACGAGGCTGCATGGGGTGCTGCGCTGCTGGAATTGCGCTGGAGGATGGACGGGGAGCTACAGGGCAGGTACCAGATGGCCTTGCGCCTGGTGGATGAACAGGGCCTAGTGTGGGCTGCTGAGGATAGTGAGCCTCTGGGAGGACTGCGTCCTTTCCACCAGCAGCCTGTGGGGAGTGAGGTGGAGGATCACCAGGCGCTCGTTATCCCGGCTGGCACCCCACCCGGGTTCTATCGGCTCGAGTTGGGCCTGTACCATCTGGAGAGCGGGGAGTGGTTGGATGTGCTGGATGAGGCGGGGACTCCTCAAGGGGTGGAAAAGGTCCTGGGCGAGGTCTCAGTGAGTTTGGCCAGTGTACCTCCGCCACAAGAGGCCTTGTCCATTCAACATCCCCGCACTGCCAACTTCTCCTCTGGAGTCCGGTTCCTGGGGTATTCCCTCGGCGGGGAGAGCTACCAGCCGGGCGATGGTCTGGACTTGACGCTGTTCTGGAAGGCGCTGGCGGATCTGCACGAGGATTACTATTTCTCCCTGAGGCTGGAGGATGGCGACGGGACAGCGTGGGCCACCATCGATGACCAGCCGGCGGGCTCCGGGTATCCTACCAGCTTGTGGATGCAGGGGCAGCTGTTCAGAGGCCTTTCCCGGCTGATGGTGCCGGCCAGCACGCCGTCTGGCCAGTACCGTCTCGTTCTTACCCTATATGACCCAGTCGACGGAAGGCCGGTGCCATGGCGTCGGTGGCTCCTAGACCGGGGTCAGACCTATACCATGGGAACAGTGGTTGTGCAGGGCAGGGCGCATCAGACCGAGCCCCCGCCATCCATCCAGCATCTCGTGTCCGCTCGGCTTGGTGAGAGCATCCAGTTGCTGGGATACGACCTGGACCAGCAGGAGGTGGCCGCCGACGACACGCTGCGCCTGACCCTCTATTGGCAGGCCCTGTCCGAGATGGACACCTCATATACTGTGTTCAATCACCTGATCGACGATAAGAACCGAATCTGGGGCCAGAGAGACGGCATCCCCGGCGATGGCGCGCTGCCCACCAGTAGCTGGATCTCAGGCGAGTACGTGGTCGATGAGTACGAGATTCCGGTGCAACCGAATACTCCTCTTGGTGAGTACCTCCTGGAGGCGGGCATGTATGACCTGACGACCATGCTTCGCCTGCCAATTGTGGACTCCGAGGGAGCGGTGCTGGGCGACAGGATTCTCCTCGAGGCTACCCCTATATGGGTACGGTAGGCGCGGACGCTACGCAGGTGGGAAGGGCATGCAGGCGGTCCGGGCAAGGGTCACCATCTTGGATATCTGGGAGGGGGTGTTGCAGGGTGGCTACAGGGTCGTCAAGCCACACTGTGCGCCGTTGCGGCCCGCCATGTGGATTGACATAATGCGAGCAAACCGACCGTGAGTGAGCGTGGGAGTGTGTTCGCAGGCGTCAAAGGGCTTCGAAATGGACCATGGTCTCCCGCCTTCTGGGAGATGGCGGCCCTGATTGTCATTCTTCTTGCAGCTACGTTGTTCCGCGCGAATCTGTTCGAGGCCGCGCCCCCAGGATTGCAGCACGACGAGGTATTCGGGGCCAACTTTGCCCTGGACATACTGGATGGAGGATGGCCGGTCTTCTTCGATGCCAATGGTGGCGAAGAGGCCCTCTTTCCCTACCTTGCCGCGGTGTCCATTCTCCTAGTCGGCCCCAACTTGCTCGCTCTGCGACTGGTCTCTTTGGTGTGCGGCATCCTTACCGTCGCCCTCAGCTACCGCCTGACCAAGGAGCTGTTCGGCCGCAGAGTCGCGCTCTTTACCACGGCCATGCTGGCAGTGTCCTTCTGGCACGTGTTTGACAGCAGGGTAGCGTTGCGTCCCATCACTCTTCTGATGATGGCTCTAGCGAGCTTCTATTCATTATGGGTCGGGTTGCGGCGCGGGGGGATCTGGCCCTTCGTCCTGATCGGCGTATTCCTGGGGGGCAGCTTCTACACCTACACCTCGGGCTTCCTGGTCCCTGTGACCGTCGTCCTGTTCATCGTGTTCTATCTACTGCCCTTCCGCAGAGGACTACTGCTCCAACACTGGCGGGGTATCCTCTTGGCTCTGGGCATAGCGGTGATCATCTTCCTGCCCATGGGATATCACGTATTAACACACCCCCTGGCAGCCACTGCCCGAGCCAGGGATCTGAGTGATCACCTCAACCTGCTCCTGGCCGGCCAGCCTGGGCCTCTGCTCACAGACGTGCTCAACGTGTTGGGCATGTTCGGCTTCCGTGGAGATCCCGAGTGGCGGTACAACCTCGCAGGGAGGCCGGTGTTCGATCCCTTGACCTTCATCTTGTTCTGCGTGGGGTTGGTCATCTGCCTGACCCGGATCCGAGCGCCCGAATACGCCTTCCTCCTGGTGTGGCTGGTCGTCAACATGGTGCCCAGCGCCATCACTCGGCACAGTCCGTCGACGTTGAGAGCGATTGGCTCGCTAACTGCCATCTACGTTCTTCCCTCCCTCGCGCTGGATGCTGCATGGCATCGCGTACGGAGCAAATGGGGCTCACGTGGCAGTCGCGCATTGCTGGCGGCGGTGGCTCTGTTGCTGGCATCGAACGCGGGCCTGACCTATCGGGACTACTTCTCCGTATGGGCACACAACGCGGAGGTCCGCGACATCTATCGGGCTGATCTGAGCGCGGTCGCGAGGTTCCTCGAAGAGTCCGTCGAGAATGAGGTCGTCTGCGTCTCAGCTTCTTTTGCTGCCGATCTGGATCAGCAGGTGTTGAACTTCATGATGGGCGAGCGGCGGGCAATCAGGTGGTTCGACGGGCAACAAACGCTGATCTTTCCCTCAGCAGAATCGTTCGAAGACGTGCTGTACGTCTTCCCGGCCACCGGACCTCTGCACGAGGAGTTGGCCAACCGGTTCTTCGCTGACCTTGCGGTCTTCCACGCTGAACTGGATCCCCGGGGAGAGCCTGCCTTTGTTGCCTATCGCCTGAGTTCTCGCGAGTTGTCAAGCCTTCGCGCCCTTCAGCCCACACACGCGCTGTCAGTTGATCTAGACGGCAGAGTGGAATTGACGGGTTATGAGCTCGCGTCGCAGGTGAGCGCGGGCGACACCTTGCCTCTGTTGCTCCACTGGCGAGTGTCGCAACCCATCAGGCCTGATCTGTTGTACTCTTTCTTCGCTCACCTCACTGACTTACGAGGCTATGTCTGGGACCAGGTGGACACTCTCGGCTACCCAGTGTCGAGCTGGATGGAGGGGGACATGGTTGTTCAGCTCTTCGACCTCGCTGTGCCCCCAGACGCACCGCCGTTGGCGTACGTGGTCAAGATGGGCCTGTACGATGAGGTGACAGGCAACCGTCTCACGGCAACGGAAGATGGTGTAACCCTGCCGGATGGGGTAGTGTCCACTGAGCCGATCCTTGTGGCAAAGGCAGATGCGCCGCCCAGTATTGACGAACTGAATATCCCTCGGGTGCGCCAGGCGAACTTCGGTGGCAAGTTGGAGCTTCTGGGCTGTGATCTTGGGCCGCTTGCGGTCGAGGAGGGCGGGTCCGTACACATCAGCCTCTACTGGCAGGCCCTGGTGAAACCGGAACTGGACTACATGGTCTCCGTTCTCCTGACCGACGAGGCTGGAAATGTCTTTTATGAGATCCTCCGCGAACCAGTCGACGGCGAGTATCTCACCAGCCTCTGGTCAGAAGGCGAGGTCGTGCGGGATCGTTTCGACTTCGTGGTGGACGAGTCCGTGCCCACTGGCAGGCACCGGTTTTGGGTCCGCCTATATGATCCTATGACCCAGCGATACCTTCCCGTGGAAGGGTCCGACGAGGACTGGGTTCGCCTGGGAAAGGCTGTTGTTGTCGGGCGCAAGAAGTAGTTGGCCTGGATTTCGGCAGATGAGGACTCGCGATGCAACGTAGCCAGCGAATCGTTGCCTGGTTGGTTTTCATTTTCTTCTTGGCTGTCTATCTGCTATGCGTGGGTGAGGGGGTCTACTCAACCGATGGAGAGACGATGCTGCGAGCTACTTGGAGCATCGTGGATCGCCACCAACTGGCCATCCCGTGCAGTAGCAGGCTGCCGAATGCGGTGCCTGGCCTCGATGGCCGATGCTATAGTCGCTATGGACTGGGTCAACCTCTGGCCGCCATACCTCTCTACTTGCTGGCTAAGGGCGTGAAGGCTCTGCTGCCAAGCGTGGACTACGTTGCCCTGATCTTCCTCTTCGTACCTCGCCTCGGTCAGATCATCACTGCGTTGACCTGCGCCCTCCTCTTCTCTTACGCCAGCAGGCTCTACCGGTCGACTCGGCTAGGCGTGGGCCTGGCCCTGGCTTATGGTTTGGGGACTATGGCTTGGCCTTACGCCAAGTACTACTTCAACGCCCCACTAGTGACCCTCTGCTTGCTGGGCGCCGCTTACCTCCTCTTCGTCTTCAGAGAGCAAGGAAGCCCAGCGCGACTGGCTCTGGCTGGGAGTTGCCTGGGCTATGCGTTCCTGACCAACCTCTCCAGCCTGGCCACTCTACCCTTCTTCCTGGCCTATGCGCTGCGCGCCGGACTGCCGCTGAGAAGAGTCCGCTCCGCGATATCAAAGGCCGCTTCCAAGCGCTGGGTATCGAGGATATGCCCTCCGCCAACTGATTCGCCGATGGCTGGTTGCCGCATCTCATCTTGGAGCCAATGGTTGATCTTCCTGGCCCCTGCTGTTTTCCTTCTCGGGGTGTCCCTGGCTTATAACCTTTACGCCTTTGGGAACCTCTTGGCTGGTGGCTACGGTGAGGAGACCTGGAGCACCCCGCTGTATGTCGGCCTCTATGGCCTTCTGCTTAGCTCAGGCAAGAGCCTTTTCCTCTACGTGCCTCTAACCATCGTAGTTCCCTTGGCGCTGGTCGTTTTCTACAGGACGGGCCGCCAGGCGGAGACCTTTCTGTTTGCCGCCCTATTCGTCGTCCACTTGCTGCTCCATGCCGGCTGGTGGAGCTGGTACGGGGGATGGTCGTGGGGGCCACGTTTCCTGGTGCCGGCACTTCCCTTTCTGATCTTGCCCCTGGGAGCCATGTGGCCAGGAGGGATCGCTCGCCAGATTGGGCTCATCGCCCTGGCTATCGTCAGTGTCTGGGTGCAATTCCTGGGTGTGGCCGTTGATTTCAACCACTACATGTTGATGATCAACGATCTGGTCAAGTTGCTCTTCATCCCTGAGTTTTCGCCTCTCGTTGGTCACCTGCAACTCTTGCTGGACGGCGAGCTCGATCTGAGTGCTGGCGATCTCCTTGCACTGGGAGTTCCCCAGTTCGTGGTTCACCTTTTCCACGCTCTTTGCTTCGTGCTAGCTATTGGGGCAGGGGTGGCGCTGGGGCGCGCCGCGACGCGCCGACAGGAGGAGTCTTCTGATAACGAGCATAGATACGAGCAACGCGCGTAGCGATGAGGCGGAGGGCAGAGCGTGCCACATCCTTTCCGCCGATTTTGCCAAGAACTGGGTTTGTCGAGCTGGAGGGGGCGTCACCTTCTTTAGGAACGGCTGACGGGAAACACAATGAGTGATCTGTTGAGCACCACTAGGAGGAAATGGCCACACCTGGTTCTCTTTGTGGCGGGGCTGTTCTTGGTCTTTGCGGGGCTGGCTTCTCGGTACTCCTCTGGAATGGAGCAAGCCAGGCTGCGAGACCTCTCAGAAGAGGCCATAGGAGGGGCCCTTGCTCGCCTTCAGATAACGGCTGTAGGGGTCGGAATCCTACTTACACTCGCTGCTCCTTTCCTCTATCTGTCCCAGCATCACCTCTCAAGGGCCTATGACCACTTCTTCTGCGTGACGGAGGACTTCTATGCCAACAAAGGGACAAAGCGGAAGTCCCTTGATCTTTTTCTGATCAGCTTCCTGGGGCTGTTCTTCGAAATGCTGATCATCAGGTGGTTGTCGACCGAATTCCGCCTCTTCGCCTACTTCAAGAACCTCCCGCTGTTGGCCGCCTTCGTGGGGTTGGGCATCGGCTTTGCCATGGTGCGGAGGCGGGAGAATCTGTTCCCGGCGAGCGTGCCCCTGATTACCCTCCTGTGTGCTCTCACCCTGTATGGTTCCAGGACGCAGATCTTCGATCTGATACGGTACCCCACACAGGAGGAGTTCATATGGTCCCTCACCATCCGGTCATCCTTCCTTAGCATTCTCATCTTCTTCGGCACAATCGTCTTTTTCTTCTTCCTGACGGTGATCATCTTCCTGCCCTTCGGCCAGCTGACAGGCAGACTGATGAACCATTTCACACCCCTCACCGGCTACACTGTCAACATACTCGGCAGTCTTCTTGGCATCTGGGTCTTCTCGGCCATGTCATTTCTCAGCCTGCCTCCCTTCTACTGGTTTCTGGTGGCGCTGAGCATGTCACTCTGGTTCCTGCGGGGCGGGAAGTACATACTTCTCTGCAACGGGATCGCCGCTGCCGCTTGTCTGGCGCTGTTATTCCTCTGTCGGGGGGAGTCCAAATGGTCTCCATACTACAGAATAGATGTGCAGCCTATCAGGCTTGAGGGCAGTGGTTCCAGCGAGCAGGACGTGGAATGGGGCCACAAGTTGGTCGTCAATCAGGACTACCACCAGAAGGCGTTGGATCTTTCGCCAGATTTCGTGGGCCGATACGGTCATCTGTCACCGGACGTGCATGTCGCCCAGCGTGCTTACGACCTTCCGTACGATTTCACCAGTCCCGGTGAAGTGCTGGTCGTGGGCGCGGGCGCGGGTAACGATGTCGCCAGCGCTCTGCGGCACGGCGCGGTTCACGTGGATGCCGTGGAAATCGATCCTGTGATAGCGGAGTTGGGCCGGAGCCTTCACCCCGAAAGACCCTACGAGTCGGCAAGGGTAGATCTCGTCGTCGACGATGCCCGTTCCTTCTTCGAGAAAACCGACCACAGGTACGATCTGATCGTCTTCGGTTTTCTAGATTCTCACACACTGTTCTCCAGCATGTCCAGTGTGCGGCTGGACAACTTCGTCTATACTATTGAGTCCCTGGAGGAGGCCAGAGACCATCTCAAGGACCATGGGATTGTGGCCGTCACTTTCTCCGTGGCTAACAAGTGGATTGGAGACCGTATCAGAGGCATGCTGGCGACTGTCTTCGACAGCGATCCCCTGGCTTTGGAGGTCGGGTATGATGGCGGAATAGCTTTCGTCGTCGGGCCCGGCCTGGAGGGTGTTGAGCCGACGCAGGAGCAGAGGCTGCAAGAGTTGGCAGCGGACAAGCGTCTCGGTTACCAGGGCGTGATTCCGCCAGCGACGGACGACTGGCCCTATCTCTATTTGCGAGACCGAAAGGTGCCCGATGTCTACTGGCAGGCCTTGGCCATGCTGTTGGTGATCTCTGCTGTCTTCGTTCTGCGCGTGTTCCCTGAGTCCACCAAGCTCAATCCGCACTTCTTCTTCCTTGGCTGCGCCTTCTTCCTCATCGAGACCAAGAGCATCACCGAGACAGCGCTGCTGTTTGGATCCACCTGGATCGTGAACTCGATAGTTATCTCGGCCATCCTGATCATGATCCTTGGTGCCAACGTGTTCGTCCGCAAATTCAAGCCCACGGACGTGGGGCTCTTCTACGTGCTACTGCTGGCCTCGTTGCTCTTCAACTATGCCGTGCCCGTGAGCGGCATCCTGGGACAGCACTTCGTCCTGAGGGGGCTCCTCTCGGGCGTGGCGATGGCGCTGCCTCTCCTCTTTGCAGGTGTCATCTTCGCTACCTCGCTGCGTGGGCTGGCGACTGTCGAAATCGCCTTTGGCTCCAACCTCCTGGGTGCGGTGGTGGGGGGCATGCTGGAGTACTCTTCGCTGATGTTCGGCATACGCGCTCTCTATCTGATCGCGGCCCTCGCCTATGTCCTCTCGTGGCTCTGCCTGCGACAGAAGACGCCTTAGCGTCGAGGTGCATTGCTCCGCGCCGTACAATCCCCTATAATCTCCCTGCGTTCCACCGTGTTCGACGGGAGAAACGACCCTCAGATCCCCGCCGTGTGCAGCAGTAGTAGTAGAAGGATGGCCCCAAGGTCCGGAGTGCACTTGACTCGAAATCACAAGATCCCGAAGTGGTTTGCGGGGAGGTTCGATCTCGGCTTGCTAGTGGTGCTCTTGCTGCCGAGCTTCGTGGCCATCACACTGCTTCAGCCTGGACTTCCGCGCACGGCGGATGGTTATCTGCACCTATTGAGAGTCGTCGAAATCGATCAGGGCTGGCGCGACGGCGTCTTCTATCCGCGTTGGGCGCCCGACATGGCTTACGGCTACGGATACCCCATCTTCAACTATAATGCTCCACTGCTTTATCACATAACCGAGATGGTACACCTGATGGGCCTCGGTTTCGAAAGCGCCTTCAAGCTTGTGCTGATCGGATGCCTGGTTCTCGGTGGATGGGGCACCTATGCGCTTACCAAGGATTTCCTGGGCTCCAAAGCGGGCATCCTGGCTGCCGCAGCTTACATCCATGCACCCTTCATGCTCAGGGAGATTTTCATCGAGGGCGGGTACGCGCAGTTCCTGGCGATGTGCATCATGCCCGCCGCTCTCTGGTCTTGCCGTCGGCTGCTGACGAGGGACCATCCCCTCTACCTAATCACGACCCCCCTGCTGTGCGGAGCCGTCGTTCTCAGTCACAATATCACAGGCATGCTCTTTCTACCTTTTCTGGCGCTCTTCGGAATCTGGATCCTCCTATCCTCGCGGAGATGGGACAAGGTCAAATGGGCGGTGGTGGCTCTCGTCGCGTCACTGACTCTAGTGTCGGTCTTCCTGGTGCCGGCTCTGGTGGAGACGCCCCTGGTCAAGCTCGAGAGGCTCAGGCAGGGCTACTTCGACTTCAGGCAGCACTTTCTCACTCTGCGCGAGATACTCTCTCCCTCGGCGGTACCAGACAGCTCTTCCCTTAATCCCGTCTGGCTGCTGAACCTGGGCACGGTGTGGGTCGCGCTGGACTGTCTGGGCTTGGCGGGCCTGGCCCTTGTTGGTGCAGTGACGCGGGGGCAGGGGAGGCAGGGGAAGCAGGGGAAGCAGATGGCCTTCTTTCCGGTTATGCTCCTGGTGTCTGTGTTCATGACTTTACCGATATCGACATCCCTCTGGGAGCACGTGCCGTTACTGGCCTTTGCGGAGTTCCCGTGGCGTTTTCTGGGCCCGGCAAGCCTGGGCGCTGCTGTGCTGGCCGGCGCCAGTGCCTGTCTGTGGTCCAGGCTGCCCTGGCGCCGGTTGGAGGTGGCTATGGTGGCACTTTCGCTGCTCGTCATCGTGGCGGCAGCCTTCGTGCATCTCTATACGGTGTGGCGGCCATCCAACTTAGAGGAGCTGTCTCCGTCAGACGTTGTCATGCACGAGGTAAGGACTGGCATACTCGGCACCACCAGTGCCAGCGAGTGCCTGCCCACATCGGTTGTGGAGGAGCCCAGCGGCTCACCTCTGGTGAACCAGTACCTCTCAGGAGGCCCCATCTCCAAACTCGATATGGAGAGCCTTCCCGACTCAGCGCGCGTCGAAGAGATCGACCATACGGTGGTGTTCGACAAGTATCGCATCTCGACATCCGTCCCGTTCACGGCGAGATTCAACACCATCCACTTTGAGGGATGGCGAGCCACGATAGATGGCCAGTCCGTACCCATCAGCCCATCCTATCCGGAGGGGCTGATCACCTTTCAAGTGCCGGCCGGAGACCACGACATCGAGGTTCGTTTCGGAGACACGCCCGTGCGCACGGTGGCCAGCCTCGTCTCAGCGGCTACGTTGCTGGCCTTGATAGCAGCGGCGGCGTTCCTCACGCTGAGGGCAAGAAGACGTGTTCCTCGGGAACGATTGGCGGAAACGCGGCTCTCCGCTGGGGATGCGGGCCTCCTATCAGCATGCCTCCTGGCGCTGTTGCTGGTGAAGGAAGGGTTCATCGATCCCCGCACGAGCTGGTTCCGCAAGAGTTCTCCGCCGGGCCAGGTCCTGGGGGTAGACCATCCAGCGCAGGTGAAACTGGGCGACGAGGTCCTGTTCCTGGGGTATGACTTGAGCAGTGAAAGCGTGCAGGCCGGAGCTGACTTGCGCGCCACGGTGTACTGGCAGGCTCAGGATAGGCTGCAAGAGGACTACAGCGTGTTCCTGCACCTTGACGATCTTCGCCCTAACTTCATCTCGTGGGCACTTTCGGAGAAACTCAGCCCGGCGGACATCCCCACATCCTCCTGGACGCCTGGTTTCTACGTCTCCGATCCGCATCTGCTGGCGGTATCGAGGGAGACGCCGCCTGGGGTCTACATGCTCAGAGCCGGCCTGTATCTACCCGATACTGGGAAGAGGCTGCACGTCCTTGACGAGCACGGCGATGAACTCTCGGACGGCATAGAACTGGGCAGAGTCCGAGTCCTCGGAACGGAGCCCGTGGATCTCTCGGCCGCGGTCGAGGTGGGGCCATTCACCTTTGACGGACAGATACAATTGGTGGGATACGGCCTTGCCAATGACAGTGTGAGGCCGGGGGACTACTTCCGGCTGCTCCTCTACTGGAAGGCAAGCACGGAGCTGACTGGAGACTACAGCGTCTTCGTCCATCTCCTGGATGAGGAAGAACGAGTGTTGGCCCAGAGAGACGGTGTTCCTGCAAACGGCATCTATCCTACCTGGGCTTGGATGCCGTCAGAGGTCGTAGAGGACGAGCATCTCATCCCCCTGGACAGCGATGTGCCCCACGGCGAGTACCGGCTGGCGATAGGACTGTATGAGCCGGATACTCTCAGAAGACTGGGGGCCACGGATCCTGAAGGCGTTCCACTGGGGGACCGAATACTACTTCCAATAGCCCTGGAGGTCCTGGCTCCCTAGATCCGTCAGGCTGCTCCGGCAGCTACCTTGGTTAGTAGCCTCAGAGAAGGCTAGCGCGCGATCACATGGCGGGCACGGCAGCGTACACTGGGGTGACCCAGTGGCCGTAGTCTTCGTTCGCCCAGCGGGCTATCCCCTCGTACTGGCGGACGGGTGCAGGCTCGACATCAGCTTATGTCTGCGCAGATGAGCGATGGTTGAACGGTCCAAGTTGACAGCGGAATCCGGACGCAGGCTCCTGAACCGGTTTGGCTCCAGGTTCGATCCTGGCTTGCTGGTGGTGCTGTTGCTGCCCAGCTTCGTGGCTATCATTCTCCTGCAACCGGGTATTCCCCGGACGGCAGACGGATACCTCCACCTGCTGAGGGTAGTGGAGATTCACGAGTGCTGGCAGGATGGTGTGTTCTACCCAAGGTGGGCGCCAGACATGGCCTTCGGCTACGGCTATCCCATCTTCAACTACTTCGCCCCTCTGCTCTATCACCTCACGGAGTTTGTGCATGTAGTCGGCCTGGGGTTTGAGAGCTCGTTCAAGCTGGTGCTGATAGGTTGTTTCCTGCTTAGCGGGTGGGGGATGTATGCTCTGGGCAAGGATATCTTGGGCCCCAAGGCTGGCGTACTGGCTGCCGCGGCCTATGTCTACGCACCTTTCATGCTGCGGGAGGCATTCGTCCGCGGAGGGTACCCGCAGATCATGGCGATGTGCATCATGCCTGCCGCCCTGTGGTCCTTCCACCGTCTGGTGACCACAGACCACCCTGTCTACTTGATTACGAGCCCTATCCTGTGTGGGGCGGTGATTCTCAGTCACAACATAAGCGGCATGCTATTCTTCCCCCTTGTGATGCTCTTCGTGGTGTGGGCCGCTGCCTCGGCTCGGAGGTGGCACAGGATCAAACACTGTGCCGCTGCGTTGATCATGTCGTTGAGCCTAATCGCCTTCTTCTTGATTCCAGCTCTCGCAGAGAAGCCTCTGGTCAAGTTGGATAGGCTGACACAGGACTACTTCGACTTCAGCAGGCACTTCCTGACCCTGGAGGAGATCCTATCTCCGTCGGAGGTACCGGACACCTCTTCGCTCAATCCAGTCTGGCTTCTGAACCTGGGATTCGCCCAGGTGATCCTCGGCGGCCTGGGGTTGGTCGGCATCGTGCTCGGGCCTCTTGCACGATATCAGAAGATGCTGGCTGCCTTCTTTGTCCTTATGCTACTGGTGTCCACCTTCATGACCTTGCCGCCATCTACTCCACTGTGGGAGTACGTGCCCCTGCTGGCCTTCACCGAGTTTCCCTGGCGATTCCTGAGCACGGCCATCCTTGGCGCAAGTGTTCTGGCGGGTGCAAGTGTGGCTCTGTGGTCGAGGCTGCCCTGGCGTCGCTTGGGGTTGGCAGTCGTCGCGGTGTCGCTGGCGCTCACTGTCACAGCCTCCTTTGTGCACCTCTATGTTCAGTGGCCTCCCACCGTTCGCGACGTCCTGTCTCCGAGAGACGTCGTGGCTCACGAGGTGAGAACCGGGATCATCGGCACCACCAGTGCGAGTGAGTGCCTGCCCGTGGGGGTCATTGAGGAGCCGAAGGGTTCGCCGCTCGTGGAGCAATACCTATCTAACGATGCCATCTCGAAATTGGACATCGATGCCCTTCCGGATTCCGCCCATGCGGATCTGATTCGCCACACGGTCGCGTCGGACGAGTATCGTGTCGCCACTTCCGAGCCGCTGACCCTGCGGTTCAGTACCTTCTACTATCCTGGTTGGCAGGCGTTCGTGGATGGCGAGCCCGTCCTCATCAGCCCGTCATACCCCGAGGGGTTGATCACCTTCGAATTGCCAGCGGGCCAACATGACATCCTAGTGAGCTTCGGGGACACACCCATCAGGACGGTGGCCAATCTGGTCTCCCTGGGGACGGTAATGCTCATGGTGGGCGCCACTGTTTGGCTGAGCCTCAAAAGGAGGCGGGACGTCGCCCGCCCGGCGACGGTGCCTCCCGGAAGCCGCCTCTCGCGGGCCGACGCTGGGATCCTGGGACTCGCCCTGGTGGCACTGTTACTGACAAAGGTGTGGATCATTGACCCCCACACCACGTGGTTCCGCAAGAGTTCCCCTCCAGGCCAGGTTCTGGGTGTGCAACACTCAAAACGCATCAACGTCAACAACGAGGTGCTCTTCCTCGGCTATGACTTGAGCAGCGAGAGCGTGACGGCCGCCGAGGACTTGCGGGTGACGCTCTACTGGGAGGCCCAGGAACGGTTGCAGGAAGACTACAGTGTCTTCCTGCACCTAGATGATCTTCGCCCCAACTACATCTCGTGGAGCCTGTCCGAAGAGCTCAGTCCGGCTGGCATTCCCACCTCCAGCTGGACTCCCGGGTTCTACGTCTCCGATCCTCATACACTGAGCGTGTCAGAGGAAACGCCGCCAGGGGTCTACGTGCTTCGGGCGGGGCTCCATCTGCCCGACACTGGAGAGAGGTTGCCCGTCCTCGATGAGCGGGGTAGGGAACTCTCCGACATCATAGAGTTGGGCAGGGTGCAGGTCAAGCGATCGGAGCCGGTAGACCTATCAGAAACAGTCCCGGTGGGGCCTTTCGTCTTCGACGAGCAAATGGACCTGGTGGGCTACAGGCTTGCCAACAACAGCGCCAAGCCGGGCAACTATTTCCGCCTGCTTCTCTACTGGCAGGGGCGGGCAGACGTATCCGGAGACTACACTGTCTTTGTCCACCTCACTGATGAAGAGGGGCAAGTGCTGGCACAAGGGGACAGCGCTCCGGCCGGTGGCATCTATCCCACCTGGGCCTGGACACCCGGAGAAGTCGTGCAGGATGAGCATCTAATACCGCTGGAGATGGACGTACCTCCAGGGAACTACCACCTGGCAATAGGGTTGTACGGAGTGGACACCCTCAGAAGACTGGAGGCCACGAATTCGGAGGGCGTTCCGCTGGGGGACCAGATACTGCTACCGGCAACCGTGGAGGTCCTGGCTCCATAGTTCCTGGGTCTGGCTGGGGAGCCGTCAACTGGACACGTCCAAGCGCTGCGCGATCAGACCACAGGCACGGGGGCGTAAACAGGGCTCACCCAGTGGCCGTACTCTTCTCTCTCCCCCCGCGCGATACTGAAGTATAGATCGCGCAATCCCGACACGATAGGGCCTATTCCGCCTGTCCCCACCGGTCGGTGGTCGATCTCGCTGATCGCGGCGATCTGTACCCCGGTGCCGCAGAAGAAGGCCTCATCGGCTACATAGAGCTCCGTACGGTCTATGGGGCGTTCGATGGTCTCCACACCGAGCTCCTTGTAGGCCAGCTCGATGAGAGTGGTCCTGGTAATACCTTCCAGGATGTCGTCTGTGACGGGAGAGGTGACCAGCTTGCCGTCTCTCACAATGAACAGGTTCTCTGCGCTTCCCTCGGAGACGTGACCTTCCTGAGTGAGCACGATTGCCTCGTCGAAGCCATTCATCATGGCATCAGTCTTGATCAGTGCCGAGTTGATGTAGGCACCCGTGATCTTCGCCCTCGCGGGGACGGAATTGTCGTTGATACGGCGCCAGGACGACACCCCGACCTTGGCCCCCTCCTCTCTCTCGATGTACTTGCCGAAGGGAGTGGCGAAGATGGCGAATTCGTCTCTCAAGTCGTGCAGCCTGACGCCTACGCCGGAATCGGCCTTGTAGGCCAGCGGCCGGATGTAGGTGTCCTCGCGGAAACCTTCCTTTCGCAGTAACTCCATGGTGAAGCTACACAACTCGTCCACACTGTAGGGCAGGGAGATGAGGATGATCTTGCAGGAGTGCAGGAGCCTTTCGTAATGCTCTCTCAGCTTGAAAACGTAGAGCTGCTCCTGGGGTTCGTTCCAGTAGGCGCGAATACCCTCGAAGCAGCCCGTTCCGTAGTTGAAGGCGTGGGTCATGATGCTGACCTTTGCCTCATCTATGGGCACGATTCTACCCTCGAAGAATGCATACTTGGTTGCCATGGCAGCCTTTCTCCTTCTGTACTTTCCCCGATGGTGGCTCGTCTCTCCGCGCACCGCCGATTATATCCGCAGTCCGCGTTCGCTGCAAAGTCATTCCCCTGGGCTAGGGGCTCTGAACGAAAGGTCGCCGGTCGCGTCGTGCACCGGGAGGTCGGGGTGGCGGGCAGATGACTAGTCGATGGCCTTAACTACTAAGTCCGGGGGAAGACGATCCGTCTGGTGACGGGGCTGTTCGGCCGCGTAACCGATGGGAACCATGGCCACTGGGCGCAGGTGTGAGGACAGGTCGAGCGCTTCCGCAGCTGCATCCTCGTCGAAGGCGCCAACCCAGCAAGCGCCGAGACCCGAGGCCACAGCTGCCAGTAGCAGATTCTCAGTGGCCGCCGCGGTGTCCTGGAGGGAGTACAGATAACGCCCCCGGTCTCCGTATCTGCGGGCCGACCGTTCGGGGTCGGCGCATACCACGATGACCACCGGGGCCTCGCTGAGAAACCACTGATTGAGGGCGGCCCGCGCCAGGGCTTTCTTGGTCTCCTGGTCACGCACCACGAAGAAGTGCCAGGACTGGCAGTTGCCGGCCGAAGGAGCGCGAGTGGCGGCGTGAAGGAGCCTGGTCACTGCATCTGGGGGGACATCGCGCTGGCGATCGAACGCCCGCACGCTCTGTCTTGCTTCCATCGCCTGCCAGAAGTCCACTGCTCTTGTCTCCGTGCTGCGTGATTCAGTGCGGGTGGAGGACTGGGCGCCGTTGGCAAACGATGGAGTCAGGCGCCTATCCTCCAGGCTTTGAGTTCCTCGATAAAGCCCTGGTCGGTCATGTCCAGCTGGATGGGGGTCACGGAAACGCGATGGGAAGCCAGAGCCCAGATATCCGTGCCCTCCTCACCAGCGTCACCTGTGGGTCGGGGCCCGCCAATCCAGTAGTAGTCCCGTCCACGGGGGTCCTTTCGCCTTATCAACTTGTCCCGATAGAGCCTTTTACCCAGCCTGGTGATCTCCACCCCGGCAATCTCCTCACGTGGTACGTTGGGCACATTCACGTTCAGAAGGACATTCCTGGGTAGGCCGTGGGCCAGGACTTTTCTTGCCAGCCTGGCGACAAAGCTCGCGGCGTAGGCGAAATCGCCTTCTTCGTAGGTGTTCAGAGAGGCAGCGATGGAGGGGATGCCGGAGACGGTGCCTTCGAAGGCCGCTGCGAGGGTGCCAGAATAGGTGATGTCGTGACCCACGTTGGCGCCCAGGTTGATGCCCGATACCACGAGGTCGGGCTGCCTGGGCAGAAAGCCGAGAATGGCCAGGGCTATGCAGTCGGAAGGCGCGCCGCTGCTGGAGTAGGCCGGGGAGCCATCGGCCAGAGTGACCTGTTGAATGCGCAGGGGTTTGTGCATCGTCTTGGCATGGCCCGAGGTGCTCCATTGCCGATCGGGCGCGATGACGGTAACCTCCCCCAGGCGATGGAGAGCCCGCTTAAGCGGAAGCAGGCCCGGGCCATAGATCCCGTCATCGTTGCTGACCAGGATACTCGTCATGCCAGCACCCTGGAGTCCTCTTGGCGACGGACGAGCGCCCACCTAGTCTCGTAGTACATGCTCCCCGTGGCCTCCGCTACCTCCTCTTCTTCCTCCTGCTCGTGGATCACGTAGATCAGCACCGCTTCGCTCTTGGTCCGGTTGCCGGCGGCGTCCACGGCCTCGACGTGGATGGTGTGAGGCACAGTGATGCTGTTGGTTACCTCAAGGATGGGATCCTCAGCATTGGAGTACTGGGCGGGGAACTGCTCAATGGGCACATTCTCGGTGAGAAGCTTGCGGAGTGCCGCGTCTTGCTCCACGGTGGTGGTCATGACAATGGTCCACCGTTGATTGTAGGGGCTGACCGTGTCGTAGGTCAGCATCTCGTCGTCCAGGTAGAACTCGACTTTCCGCATGGAGAAGTTGTCCATGGCCTGGGCCTGGATGCTAACCCACTCATCCTTTTCCATGATGTAGACTTGCTGTGTGACCGGGTAGGTTATCTCGATCGAGGGAGCGACGTTGTCCACCGTCACCTGGATAGTCGACTGGCGGTAGAAGTTGTTCCAGTCCACCACCGAAAGCTGCAAGGTGAAAAGCCCATCCAGATCTCGCACGTCCCAGGTTTCCAGCAGCCCGTTGTCTACCGTATATTGGTGATCCCCACCTATCTGCGTCCAGGACGAAGGGTTCAGACCCGGTCCATACTGGAGGCGATAGAGTTGGACATCTGGCCCCCGGGCGTTGCCTTTGAGTTGTACAATACCGCTGATGTAGTCATAAGGACGCGGGTCCGAGATGGCCACATCGCCCGTCATCGGCGAGGGACCGTGCACATCGCAGTACTCCGTGGGAGGCTGAGGTATGTTGTTCTCACGCACCCAGTCCGCGGCCTCAGGCGGATAGATGTCGAACACCTGCTCCACCACCTCGTCAAGAGGGCAATAGACGGTAGCCAGCCTCCCGGAGGCCCTGCAGGTGCGGAACATCTGATGTAAATTGTCATTTTCCGTGGGCACTGTTCCGGGTAGGAAGACCTCCCTGATTGTGGAAGGACTGTATTGGGTAGGGAGCAGCCCAGACGTCGCGTCCACGATGGCCCACTCCAGGCCCGGAGGCTCGACGAAAGGAATCACCGGCTCCCCTTCCAGGGCGGTCAGCATCACATCATGCCAAATGGGCGCGGCCCCCCTCGAACCGGGCACGTGTTCCATCGGCTCGTTGTCGCTGTTGCCCACCCAGACGCCGGTGACCAGCTGAGGGGTGAAGCCGATAGTCCACGAGTCCCGGAAGTCAGTAGTGGTCCCTGTCTTGGCTGCAACTGGTCTGTCGTTGCCCAGCCACAGCATGCTCCGGGACCCGAAGGCGGGTGTCCGGGCAACGTTGTCAGCGAGCATGTGGGTGATGACATAGGACACCTGGGGACTGAGGATCTCCCGCAGCTCTGGGCTCTGATACTCCTCAAGTACGTTGCCGCTGGCGTCCTCCACTCGCAGGACAGCGACGGGATCCAGTTCCCGATAGCCCGGCCTCAGCCTGGCTGCGGGCACCGGCTGACCGGTCATGTAGCCACCGTTTGCCAGCACGCTGAAGGCGTAGGTCATGTCCAGCAGCCTCACCTCACCTCCACCCAGCGTAAGGCTCAACCCGTAGTAGTCCCGAGTGAGGGTGTTGATTCCCATGCGATGGGCGAGGTCTATCACGTTTTTCACCCCTACCCAACTCAGGACTTTGACCGCCGCCACGTTGATGGAACGGGCCAGCGCCTGCCGCAAGCGGAGCGGGCCATTGAACTTGCGATCGTAGTTCTCTGGCGTATAGGGATTGGAGTAGTCTGGGTCGGGGAAAGTGGTGCGAACGTCCATAACCATAGCGGCCGGTGTGTAGCCCTGAAGCAAAGCCTCGGTATAGGTGAACATCTTGAACGACGAGCCGGGCTGCCGCTCGGCCAGAGACACGTTGACTTGCCCGTCAATGTCTCTGTCGAAATAGTCCAGGCTGCCCACCATGACCAGGATCTCTCCGGTTGCGGGTTTGATCGCCACGACGGCAGCGTTGGTGGCGTTCTGTTCCTCAGCCTGCAGTTCGGCGATGTGGCGTCGGGCGATTTCTTCCGCCTCGTGCTGCAGATCCAGGTCCAGCGTGGTGTAGACCTTCAGACCTCCCTGATATACGAGATCGGAGCCATATCGCTCCTCCAGCAATTGCCGTACATACATCACGAAGTGGGGAGCCTCGATGTCGAACCGGACGGCGGCGTAGTGCAGTTCCTCCGCCTTGGCGGCCACTATCTCCTCTTGTGTAATGTATCCCTGCCGGAACATGGCGTCCAGGACCAGGTGCTGGCGGATCCTTGCCTCTTCGGGGTTGGTGAGGGGCGAGTGAGTGGCCGGAGCGTTGGGCAGCACGGCCAGCATGGCGCTCTCTGCCAGGCTCAGATCCTGGACGTGCTTACCGAAGTAGTTCTGAGCGGCAGCTTCTACGCCATAGGCCATGTTCCCGTAGAAAACGGCGTTGAGGTACCATTCCAGGATCTGGTCCTTGCTATAGCGCCGCGTGACCTCGATGGCGAGGATTGCCTCCTTGATCTTGCGAGAGATGTCGCGCTGCGCTCTCTCCTCTGGGGGGATGATTACGTTCTTGACCAGAAGTGTGGTGATGGAGCTCCCACCCTGAAACCCCTGTCCTGTGAGGTCCACGTAGGCAGCACGGATCAGGCCTCGGATGTTGATGCCCGGGTTGGTGTAAAAGTCCTTGTCTTCGATGGCGATGGTGGCGTACTTGAGGTCATCCGGAATCTGATCGATGTGGACCACTGTGCGGCTTCCAAAGCGAGGGTCGATAACCTCGTAGAGCACCTTGGTCCCCGTACGGTCGTAGATCCTGGTGGTCTCGAAGGTCTGCGAGGCCTGAATCTCGATCATCTCTGGTGGGGGGAGTTGCTCGGCATAGTAGGCATAGACGCCCACCACTGAGCCCAGGCCCGCCACCACGGCCAGTACAGTGCTCAGGACCATGACGCCGAATGCGGACACCGTGATCTGGGGCAGGTGGTTGTTGTTCCTCGCCACGTGTCTTCGCTGCCGGCGTCTGGAGATGACGAGACGAAGGTTGGCGGTCATGTTCATCGTGCTACAGCCTCACTCTACAGACATAGTATCAGACGTGGCTGTGGACTGCAAACGGCCAGCGAAGGGCTGTGCGAAGTCACGGGCGGGGGGGCTTTTCTATGACCACCAGGTGGGACAGGCCGAAGATACGCAGTGGGGTACCTTCCAGGAAGTAGGTGATACGTCGCAACATCGACCCGAGGGCCGGTCGTCGGGCGACGACGTTGTCGTAGCCAGGGTAGATCTGCGTCTGCACGACCACGCGATGCTCCAGCCCTGCCAGCAACGCCCGGAGCTCTTTCCAGGTGTAGGTTCTCACGTGCGGGCACAGGCGATCACGCTGTGAGTTTGGAAGATAGTTGACCAGAGGGAAGTTGCCGAACCTGTACCTTCCTCGCCAGTAGACGCCGTGAGTCTCGAAAGGGTACAGTCGGTTGGGCGCGAAAATGACCAGTCTTCCGCCAGGGGCGAGCAGCTGGTGGGCATTTGCCACTACCAGACGGTCATCCTGCACGTGCTCCAGAACCTCATGCAGCAGGACGACATCGAAGAACTCCGAAAGGAAGGGCGGCCTTTCAGCGGCCGCGACCAGGAGGTTTGGCAGCCGTTTGCTGCCTTCGGCAATCCTCTCTGCCTCGATGTCAATCCCATAGACCTGCTCGCTGAACTGGCGGAGGTGCTCGACATAGGTGCCTGTGCCGCACCCCACGTCCAGAATCCTCCGCCCTCTGAGGGGCGCATATGCGTCTATCAGTGCCAGGCGGCGGTCTTGCCCGAAGCGCCAGACGTAGCTGGGGTGGCCGCGAAGGGCCGCCTGGTCGAATCGATCGCTCACTGGTTCCCGTCCTCGTCCCGCGAGCCGTGGCAGTGGCTTTCGGTCTTCCACAATGTTAGCTCAGGACAAGGGCCTTGTCAACGATGGTAGGTGCAGGTACAATACGGAGGAAGAGGAGAGTGTTTTCCTCCCTGGCGTGCTGCCAGGGATCAAGCGCTGGGAGCCGCTGGGGCTTCCTCCGGGAGGGTTGAATATGGAACCGCGCGGGTTGCTCATTATCGGGTCCGGTCCGGCGGCCTTGACTGCGGCCATCTACGCTGGTCGCGCCAACTTATCGCCCCTGCTCATCAGCGGCAAGGACCTGGGCGGGAGCATGGCGCTGACCGAGCGGGTGGACAACTACCCCGGCTTTCCCGACGGCATTGGTGGGTTTGAGTTGGCGCAAATGATGCGGAGGCAAGCGGAGCGCTTTGGAGCCGAGGTGCTCATGGACGAGGTGGTAGCGGTGGACCTCTCGAAGAGACCCTTCGAGGTAAGGACCCACGGCGGGACACACAGCGGGAAGGCCCTGGTCATCGCCACCGGCAGGTCGCCGCGGAAACTGGGCATCCCCGGAGAGGCCGAGTACGCGGGTCGAGGCGTGTCTTCATGCGCCACCTGTGATGGCTATTTCTACCGCGATCAGCGGGTTGCGGTCGTCGGTGGGGGTGACACCGCGGTCAAAGAGGCCCTGTTTCTCACCAAGTTCGCCAGCGAGGTCGTCATAGTGCACCGACGGGACAGGCTGCGAGCGGAGAAGGTGGTGGAGGAGATGGCCACACACCATCAGAAGATCCGCTTTGTCTGGGACAGTGTGGTCACCGAGATCCTGGGGGAGAATGGAGTCGAAGGCGTGCGCCTGGAGAACGTGAAGACAGGTGAGGTATCCGCGCTGGAAGCGCAGGGCGTGTTCGTCTTCGTGGGGAATACGCCCAACACTGAACTCTTCCAGGGGCAACTGGAGCTCGATGAGGCGGGATACATCGTCACCGACCAGCGCCAGATGACCAGCGTGGAAGGGGTGTTCGCCGCGGGCGACGTGCAGGAGGCGATCTCCTGGCAGGTCGCCACGGCTGTGGGCTCGGGAGCCCGGGCGGCCATGCAGGCGGACGAGTATCTGGCTGAGATGGCAGGCCGAGCACACCCCGATCGCGAGTGGTAGCGAAGGACAGGCGCGGAACGAACCGTCCTCAGCCACGCTGGGCCAGATCTGAGGCGGGAGGAGCAGGTAGATGCCAAAGGTCAAAATCGCCGGTCACGATCTGTTCTACGTTCACCGGACCTCAGCGGAGGGAGATCCCTCACTGCTGTTCGTCCACGGCGCCGGAGGGACACACAGGCACTGGGGACACCAGCTACAAGATCTGAAGGGGGTCAACCGGTACGCTGTGGACCTACCCGGACATGGCGGCTCCGCCGGAGGGGGCCAGACGTCCATCGAGGACTATGCCCATGTGATAGTTGAGCTACTGGATGCTATGCACCTGGACAGGGCCACACTGGTGGGGCATTCCATGGGAGGGGCCATCTCGCAGTACCTTGCTCTGGAGCATCCTCAACGAGTGGAGAGGTTGGTGCTCGTGGGCACTGGGGCGCGGTTGCGCGTGCTGCCCAGCTTGCTGCAGGGGCTGCTTCAGGATTTCGGGTCTACGGTGGAGATGATGCTGGGCTGGGCCTACTCCAGCGACTGTCCCCCCGAGCTCATTCAACTGGGGCGCGATGAGTGGCTGGAGAACGAGCCCTCCGTGGTTCACGGCGACTTCGCGGCCTGCGACACCTTTGATGTGACGGGCAGGTTGGGCAAGATCAGTTGTCCCGCCCTTGTGCTGTGCGGTGAGGACGACAGGTTGACGCCGCCGAAATACGCCCACTACCTGCAGGACAGCATCCCGGGAGCCAGCCTGACCATTATCCCTCACGCCGGGCACATGGTCATGGTAGAGCAGCCAGAGTTGGTCAGCCAGGCCATCGAGGAGCTTCTGGCCGCGACTGAGGGATAGGGGAATCACGCATTCCGCAGCCGCTTCAGGGACTATGTCGGTGGGTCCCGGTCGAAGTCCACACCCTGAGCATCCAGCCACGCCGCCCTGGCCTCCGCCACTACGAACAGGGAGCCGGTGACGCAGATCAGGTCTCCAGGGTGCGCCCCAGCGAGGGCCTGCCACATGGCAGAGGGAACGTCCTTCACCACGCTGACTTGCGCCCTCGAGTGTCCTGCCTTCTTGACCAGTTCGTTGGGGTCGGCCGAGCGAGGGTGTATGGACTTGGTGAGGATCAACTCGTCGACGCGAGAGGTCAACTCCGCCAGCATGCCCTGAACGTCCTTGTCGGCGGAGAACCCCACCACCACCTTGAGGCGTTCGTAGGGGAAGTCCTCCTCCAGCGTGGCCAGCATACGCTGTATGGAGTCCACGTTGTGGGCGCCATCCATCACCAGCAAGGGATCGCGGGCCAGGATCTCCAGGCGTCCCGGCCAGCGGGTGGCCCGCAAGCCGTCTCCTACCTGATTCAGGGACAGATTCACTCCCTGGCGGTACAACTGATCCACGGTGGCGATGGCGGTAGCGGCGTTTACCAACTGGTAACGCCCGAGGAAGGGGATCCAGAACACTTCCACTCCGTCTTGAGGCATCAGTCCACCTCTGTCCGGCGTGTGGCAGGTCACCCTGAGGCCCTGGCCATCTAGGTTGGCCTCTGTACGTTCCCAGAGCCAGTCCTCGCCGAGCAAGGTCAGTGGGGCGTTGCTCTCCTGGCAGGTCCCAGCGATGACCTTCAGTGCCTCTGGCCCCTGCGGGGCGCAGACCACAGGCCTGCCCTCTTTGATGATGCCGGCCTTCTCCCCTGCGATCTCCTCCAGGGTGTCACCCAGGATGTAAGTGTGGTCGTAGCTGATGGAGGTGATTACGGCGACCAGCGGCTCGATGACGTTGGTGGTGTCCAGGCGGCCACCCAGGCCGGTTTCGATCACGGCGAAGTCCACCTCTTGCTCAGCGAAGTACTGGAAGGCCATAGCGGTCATGATCTCGAAAGTGCTGGGGTCGGGAAGCTGTTCGATGGCGGGCTTCAGTGCTTCGAGGAGCGCTACCATCTCCTCTTCGCTGATCAACTGGCCGTTGATCTGGATACGTTCGCGGAAGGTGTGCAGGTGGGGTTGGGTGAAGAGGCCAACCCGGTAACCCGCTGCCTGGAGGACGCTGGCCATCATGGCGCAGGTGGAGCCTTTGCCTTTGGTGCCAGCTATGTGTATGGCCCGGAGACGGCGATGGGGGTCGCCCAACATGCCCAGGACGGTGTGCATGTTGGTCAGGTCGAAGCGTTTTGGCTCGTACTTGTCGGGCTGGAGCTTCTCCTGGTCCACGAAAGAGTAGATGTAGTCAAGGGCTTGTTGGTAGGTGAACATACTGCTGACTCGCTCCGTCTATTGTATCCCAGCTGGTCCTGGGCGCAAACCACGTTGGGTTGCCCAACGTTCATGGAAGTGACTATACTATGAGCGTCGTGGGGGAGCCACCTTGGATTCCTCCACCAGGATCGGCAGGCCCATCGGCAGCGCCCTTTGCCTCGCGCAGAGACGAGGAGTGTCGGATCTTGCTCAAGCGAGTCTCCTGGAGAGAGCATGCAGTCGCTCTGGGGTTGTATCTACTTCTGACAGTCCTTCTGACCTACCCCCTGGTTCTCCGTTTCGCCACCCACGTCCCCGGCGACGGGAGCGACGACCCCGCGTTGGTGTGGAACCTGTGGTGGGTCAGGCACGCGATCGTTGATCTCCATTCTAACCCCCTTGTCTGCGGCCATTTGTTCTATCCCCTGGGCATCGACCTCACTTTCTACACCCTGACCATCATCAACGGTTTCGCATCTGTACCACTTCAGCCTCTGATCGGCCTGGTGAGCACGAACAACGTGATCGTGCTCGCCAGCTTCGTGCTTTCGGCCTACGGCGCTTATCTGCTGGTCAAGTATCTCCTGCCGCGAGATGCGCATCCGTCGGCTCCCTTCATCGCCGGGCTAATCTACGCCTTCTCGTCCAACCGCTTCGTCTATGCCTCCCTCGGTCAGTTCAACATCCTGAGCACGCAGTGGATACCTTTCTACGTGCTGTTCCTGATCAAGGCCAGGAGGAACCCCAAGAGCCTTCGCTATCCGTTATTCGCGGCTGTGTTTCTCCTGCTCAACGGATACACAGAGTTCACCTACGCCTCGTTCCTTCTCATCTTCACTCTCATCTATCTGCTGTACTGGCTGGCGGCGGAGGGCTGGCGTCGCAAGCTCCTGTTCGTCCGAAACCTGACCGTGATCGGGGCGCTGTTCGTGGTGGGCATGTCCCCCATCCTCTATCGTATGTGGAGAGTGATGGCTGTGGAGGGCGACTTCCTGGTGGAAGGCCTGGGCTTCGCCAACGTCTTCTCGGCGGACCTGCTGGGCTTCTTCGTGCCCAGCCACCTGCACCCTCTGGCTGACTTGTGGCGAAGGAGCTTCGAATTTTCCTATCTGAACTTCGTGTTCATTGGCTACGTTGTGCTGGGGCTCGCCACATACGGCGCGGTGCGCCACTTCAGAGACCGTGGCGTCCGGTTCTGGATCGTGTCAACGATCATCTTCGCCCTCGTCGCTCTGGGTCCCACAATGCGTTTCAACGGTCAGGAGCATGAACTGCCTCTGCCCTTCGACGTGCTGGCCACTCTGCCTTTCTTCAAGGGCAATCGCTATCCCAGCCGCTATGGCGTAATACTGACGCTCTGCTGGGCCGCGCTGGCCGCTTACGGTCTCCATAGCCTCACCAGCCGCATACGACGTGAGACGCTCAAGCGGAGTGTGGTGGGGATTCTCGCCGGTCTGGTGGTCTTCGAGCATCTTTCCGTTCCCTTGCCCCTTTCGGACTTCAGAGTGCCGGAGGCCTACGCCGCCATCTCCGAGGCGCTGGGAGATTTCAGTGTGCTGGAGTTACCCCTGGCCTGGAGAAACGGCTTCAGGGTCACGGGCACCAAAGATCCAATGATCATGTTCGAGCAGTTCTACCAGACCGCGCATCAGAAGAGGCTGCTGGGAGGCAACACCTCGCGCAACCCCGAGTATAAGTTCCAGTATTTCACCGAGGCCCCTGTGATCAACACCATCATCGCCTTGGAGAACGGCCACGAGGTGGAAGGGGAGACCTGGGATACGGACCGGGAACTGGCGCCCGAGGTGCTGCGTCTCCTGGGCGTGCGGTACGTGGTCCTGCACACCGAGGCGGTTCCCCCGGTGTTTCAGGAGTATGTGCAGTACGTCATGGGCGGTGAGCGGATCCACGAGGGCGACGGCATTGTCGCCTATCGCGTCACCTACCCGCCCCTGGACGAGGAGTTACTCATCGATCTGGGAAGCGACGAAGCCCGCCTGCACCTGGGGGAGGGCTGGAGCGAGAGCGGGGCGGAGTACGTGTGGGCACAGCGCAGCGAGGCGCGGTTCCTCGTGTCGTTGTCCCGCGAACACCAGCGAATGGCCATGCGCATTCTCGCTGCGGGCCCAGGTCAGAGTGTGGAGGTGGTGCTCAACGGCCACTCAGCGACCTCCTTGTCGCTGTCAGAGGGCTGGCACGAGTATGAGGTTCTGCTTCCGGAGCATCTGCTGCGAGATGGGCTCAACGAACTCCATTTCCGGTTCCGTCGCCTTTTCCCAGTGGAGGGGATCCGGGACGGTGATTACTCGGTTGGGCAGACAAGTGTGTCATCGCCAGTGAACATCCTGGTCAAGAGCGCCGGGGAAGAGGTGGGGGATTTCGGCCACATCTACGTGGACGGCCGCAACGTGTCGCTGGACGAACGAGGGTACAACGTGGTAGTACTCGATCCGGCGAGCGGTGCTCTGGAAGCGAGAGGCCATTTCGACACCTTTGCCAGCGAAGAGGAATCAACTCGTCTGGCCGAGTTCATAACGGGCATCCCGGACGGGAGAATCGTGGCCGTGGCGGTGGAGGACGAGGCTTCTCTCCACCTGACGGAAGAGGCTGTCCTAGCCCTGCGCACGATTGGAGCCAGAGAAGACCTGCGCGACATGTTCCGCTGGGAACATGCCCTTATCGGAGTCAAGGGCGCTGAGCCTGGCCAGGCGCTGGAGGCGACGGGCTTGCTGTGTCCTGTCAGCGTTCGAGCTGGCCAGGGCTTCACCGAGCCAGTGGCCGCTGCGGCGTTCGACTACGTGGCGTTCCGGACCCAGCAGTGACCGGTTGGGCTGGACGCTTCTGGGCTTTTCGGCTATACTGGACGCCACAATTGCCTGCCTTGTTGTGTTCGGCTAGGTACGGTTGCCTCTTCCGGTCAGCTACAGCCGGGAAGATCATCGAGCGCGAACTACCTTGTGGGCACGGCAGGTAGTTGGCGTATTCGCTTGTGCATTACTGTCCGCTCGGAGAAACCGCCCACGCTGGACTGGCCGTCCTGGGCGGATCGCGACGGAGGGGGTGAGATGAGGGAGCGTCAGTTGGCAAGGCTGGGTTGGCTGAGTCTGCTGCTCTTGGGCGTGGCACTACTCACTGCCTGTGGTGGTCGTGAGGGGAGCAGTCCCCGCGTGTGGATCGATGCTCCCTTGAACGGCAGCCAGCGCGAGTGGGGCACCATACAGGTTATGTCCCACTCCTCGTGCGAGGATGGCATCCGCGAAGTGGCATTGCTGGTGAATGGGGAGGAGTATCGCAGGGACGAAAGCCCTGACGCCAACGCTACCCTGGTCACCATCGTGCAACCCTGGGTTCCGCCGTCGGATGGCCAGTATACTCTGCAGGTCATTGCCTACACCAGGGGCCGTGTGGCCAGCGATCCGGCCACGGTGCAGGTGACCATAGGAGCTCCCACGGGCACCCCGCTGCCGACGGCTGCACCTGAGATTCCTACGCCGCTGCCGGCGGAGGCCACCTGGGTGCTGGAGACCCCCAGCGTCGGCCCGGCCGCCCCGACTTCCACTCCTATCCCGGCTGTCGCCACTTCGACGCCAGTGCCGCCTCCGCCGACGCCGGAACCGCCCCCGCCGACGGCGGAACCGCCCGCGCCCACGGCTACACCCAAACCTCCGACGCCAACGCCCGTGCCCGATACAAGCGGGCCTGAGATCCTTGAGATCAAGGAATCGGCCGATCCGATCTACACTTCCTACCCTGGAGGATGCGACCCGAAGGAGGTGACCATTACAACTAGAGTCACCGACCCCTCAGGTGTACAGGAAGTCAGACTTCGATACAGGGTCGGCGCTGCTGTATGGGAGGGGCCGCTGTTCCTGAGCACCGCTGGTGGAGACAGATACACGATCACCCTCCCCGTGCACCCGAACACGCCGACTACAATTCAGTATCAAGTGCTGGCCAAAGACAGCGTGGGGAACCAGTCGAGTGTGGAGGAGGGGACGGTGGAGGTGAAGCAGTGCAGCACGGGCTAGCAACCCCGTTCGTGGGGTGAGTCTGTGGGTCCTTCAATGATTAGCCGCGTGTGGCGTCAGCGGCACACCCGTACGGCACCGTGTGGCTTGCCGCAGCGATGGAGGTGGAGATGAGGGCACGCTGGATTGTCATGATCCTCTTGGTTGCCGTCCTGGCCTGCGTTTGTCTGTCCTCTGGCTTGGTCTGGTGGGGAGGGCGCCTCAAACACACGCCCAGCAGCGGCCCTTCCGTCAGGATTATCGACCCTCACTATGGTGACCGCGTGCCTATGGAAAGGGCGGTACTGGTGCAGTCGGAGGCCAGGGACACCACCGATCTGGTTACCCAGGTAGAGTTGTGGGTGGATGGCCAACTACAGGGTGTGGATAGTAGCCAGGAGCCTCAAGGCACCTCCCATCTCTATGCTTCGCAGGGCTGGCAACCTTCCTCGCCGGGCTCTCACACCTTGATGGTGAGGGCGCTGAACAGCAAGGGTTCGGTCGGCCAGGCGATCATCGTCGTGGAGGCGGTGGAGGGCCTCTTCGGCTTCGGGCCTGAGGGGGAGGAGGTGTACCTGGACGACATCACCTCTGCGGAGTATGTGGTTTCCGAGGGGGACACGGTAGAGCAGATCGCCGAGGTTCACGAGGTGTCTCTGGAAGACATTCTGGAATTAAACCCCGAACTGGAGGCGAATGAACCTTTGCCGGAGGGGGAGATTGTGGAGGTGCCCTTCGAACCCGAGATTCTTGGCGAGGAAGTGGAACCAGGAGAAGAGCCCGGGGTGGGGCCGGAACTCGGGCCGCCTCCGGAGCCTCCAGAACCTCCAGAACCACCAGTGGTGGTACCAGAACCTCCTGAGCTGCTGCCTCCCGATGGTGCGCCCGTGGAGTTGATAATCACCAACCTCACCTTGAGCAATCTGAACCCTCAGCCAGGCGAGCAGGTGGTGGTGGGCCTGACGATCATGAACATCGGTGGCACCACGGCCGAGAACTTCTCTTGGGCCTGGGACCCCGGCACTGGCGAGGGCTGGATTACGCACGAAACGCCTGTCGCCTCGCTGGTGCCTGGCGATGACGTGGTACTGGAGATGACCTACACTTATCAGCAGGAGGGCCAGTTCGGGGGCACTGCCTGGGCGGACTCCGGAGAGCAATATGACGAACCTGATGAGGCCAACAATTTCGCCCATGTTATGGTCACCGTGGGAGAGGGACGCCCTTTGGGACCGCTGAACCCCATACTGCAAAACCCTCTTGGCGACTTAAGGAGACTGCTGGATCGAATCAGACATGGCCAGGGTGGCCGGGGGGGCGATGGTGAGGAGGAACCTGAACTCAATCAACCCCCTGCACCCGCCACGCTGGAAGTCACACATCGAGGATGTGAGATCACTGCCACGATCTATCCCAACTCGAGCGACGCGCTAGGGTTCTATCTGTATCGCTGGGACGCCACCAGCGGTGGGGATTTCGAGCAGATTGCCGAGTTCGGCCCGATGGTGCCGGGACAGTATGGCATACGGACGCAGACGGCCCCCCAGCCCGGCGAGTACTACTACCAGGTGGTGGCCAGCAACGAGTTCGGCGACGGGGTCAGCGACGTTGTTAGGGAGCAGGTGACGTTTGAGGAGTGCGAGTCGGTGGGCTGCAACATGTCCGTCCTGGAGTTAGAGGTCGAGGGCGGGCTTACGCAGGAAGCCCACGAAAGCGTGTACTGCTATGTGGCCCTTGATGATCTGCCTGAGGAGAGGGTCCCGCCCAGCCAGGACGACTTCCTGGCGGTGGACGCGATCCACCAGTTTGCCTTTCAGGACTACCTTGGCGGTGAGAATAGCCGGCTGGTCACCGTGCCAAGCGACGGGCAACTGCGCGTGTTCGCCGAATGCTGGGCCTGGGACGCAGGTGCGGACGTGCCAATGCTATTGGGCGAGTTCACCAACTGGCATGGTGAGGAGGACTGGGATGGCCTACCCCTGTACGGCGATGGAGGCAGCTTTCGCGCCCAGTATCGCATCAATCGCGTTACCTGGTCGGCCTGCATGGAGGTCTTCGAATACCCGTACGTCCCCGCGGCGCCCTACAACGTGGGTGTCGCAGGGGCCTTTCGTGTGGGGCTGGGAGCGCAATGGACCTGGGTTGGCCAGGAAAGAGCGATAGAGGGTTTCTGGATACTGTGCGACGGCGAGAAGGTCATGTGGGTCGATAAAGATGATCCTGCCATGATGAAGCCCGAGGAGTACGTGTACGTCAGTCCTGCGCTGCCGGAGTGGATAGCGGAGCCTGGTTGCGTAAGCGGGTGCAACCTGAGCGTGGTGGCTGGGTATAAGGACGAGCCCTTCGCCTCGGACCCGGGCCTGAACTCCCCTCCCAGTGACTCATACCCCTGGTTTGGCCCAACATGCGCTGAGGTCACCATCAGCGTTGACACGTTCGACTACAGGACCCTGAATCTCAGCGATAGCTGCGTGGAGACATACGGTTATGTGAGCGTCAACGGCTACAAGGTGACTACCGAGGGAGTGGGTGACCCCGAGATCCCCCTCACGATCTGCGAGTCGCAGGCCGGTTCCGTCTGGGATGTGTCGGAGGCTGATTACTTCGACATCACCGTGGAACTGGATCCGGACGAGCCGCTTTCTGTTTACGGGGGTGTCTGGGAGCTGCGTCCTGGCGTGATGTACGAAGAGAACGGGAAGATATGCAGTGGTGTGGTGAATTTCAATCCCATGCCCCCTGAGGGCTGGGCCATGACTGATACGGAGTCTGTACACTACCTGGTGGGACAGGGCGAAGCTGGGAGTTGTGCCATTGGCTTCACCCTGCACCCCGGCACCCCATCGGACTAGGCTGAGGCCTGGCCAGGAGGACCGTATCCCTGGCGCATCTGTGTCCTGTTACATGTCAAAGCGCTGCTGCGACGGGCCTTCGTTTCCAGCGAGGGCACGTCGGCTTGTTGCAGCGGGTTGCGGCGACAAGATACTATAGAGCGGTGTAACCTTTCGTGGGCAACCGAAGCAGTATCCCCCCCCTGGTCTTCTTGGCGTTCCTCGTGTTCATGGCTTTCGCCCTATACACCTTCCGCCTGGACTACCAGAGCCTGTGGTACGATGAGGGGTTCAGCGTCTATCTGGCCAGGATGAGCCTGGGCGAGATCACGGCCCGTACGGCAAGCGATATCCATCCCCCGTTCTACTACTACCTGCTGCACTTCTGGGTGAAGCTCGCTGGCAGCACGGAGTTCAGCCTGCGATATCTCTCCGCGGTGTTCGGCGTGCTCACCGTTCCCTTGATGTGGGCGGTGGGCAGGCGTCTCCTGGGAGCCACCGCCGCTGCTCTCGCCGCCGCCCTGGTGTGCCTTTCTCCCCTCTTCCTCTGGTACTCCCAGGAAGCGCGGATGTACACATTGGTCACCTTCCTCTGCCTGCTATCCACCTATCTCCTGCTGCGCATCATGGATGGAAAGGGGCGGCGGGCTGTCCATTGGACGGCCTACGCCCTGGCCAACGTGGTTGCCGTCTATACGCACTTCTACGCCTTCTTCGTGCTGGCTTTCCAGTTCCTGTTCTTCCTGTGCTGGTGGGCGCTGTGGAGCAAGGGGCGGGTCCGTCAGCGATGGCCGACGATGGCCAGCCTGCTGCTGTGCCAGGCCGCGGTGGCGGTGGCCTATCTGCCGTGGAGCGGCTTCGTGCTTCGGAGGTATGGAGCGGACGTCAGCTACTGGCAGGGCACGCTGAGGATAGGTGAAGTCCTGCGCAAGACCCTCATCACCTTCAGTACCGGCCACAGCGTGCTGGAGATTTTCGCCCAGCCCATAGCCATCGGCTATTTGCTCATTCTGCTTTTCGCCCTGGCCATTCTTGCTCTCCAGGCAGTGCGACGACAGCCTCCAGATGAGGATCTCGGTGGTGTATCGATCCCCTTGATGGAGAGAAGGCCCTGGCTGACTCTGCTCGGCTTGGTCCTCTATCTGATCCTGCCCTGCCTGCTCCTGGTGGTCATCTCCTATCAGCGGGCCAAGTTCCACCCGCGGTATCTGATGCTCTCGTCGCCTGCGTTCTTCCTCTTGATCGCCGGTGGTCTCGCCGCCCTGTTCGAACTGGCCGGCGGAAGCGCTGGCCAGAGGAGGAGGGTTGCTCTGGTCGTCGGCTACGTGCTGGTGTGCTACGTGGGAGTGACCTCTGGCTACGCTATCTACAATGCCTACTTCGACATCTATTTCCTCAAGGACGATTTCCGCAGTGCGGCTCGCTTCATCGAGGAGCGCAAAGGGGAGAATGAGGTGGTCATCCTCACCTCTGGTCACATGTTCCCCGTCTTCACATACTACTACGAACGAGATGACTGGTACCCCATCCCGGATGAGCCCACATTATCTGCCGAGCACGTGCTGGGCTATGGCCTGGCCGACGAGTTGAACCGCATACTGCCCGGGAAGGATGGGGTATGGGTGCTCCTGTGGCAACATGAGGTAGTGGACCCTGTTGGGTTCCTGACGATGATGCTGGGGGACGCGGGGCGGTTGGTTCCCTATGAAGGAGGCTTCTGGGGCCTGAAGCTGCTGCACTACGCCCTGCCGCCAGACCTGCGTTTCTCGAGCGAGCCCCAACCCCAGCACCCGGCTACGGTCAACTTCGATGATCAGATCAGGCTGCTTGGCTACTCGGTGTCTGCCGGCAAGGCGAGCACCAGTGGGCTGGAAGTGGTGCTCTACTGGCAAGCGATACAGCAAACCTCCGAGGACTATAAGGTTTCCTTGAGACTGAGAGATCAGACGGGACATGAGTGGGGAGGCTATGACGGGCGACCAACCGGACCTCTCTATCCGACCTTCCGCTGGTCTGCCGGGGAGACACTGTTCGGGACGGCACTGATCACACCTACCGTGGGGACTCCTCTAGGCGTCTTTCAGTTGCAGGTCAGCCTGTATAGTGACGTCAATCTGGTCGGTCTGGACGTCCTCGACGAGCAGGGTACTCCGACCGGAACCACCGACACCTTGGGCAGCGTGGAGTTGAGCAGCGGGCGGCCGGTGTCAGTGGAGGAGATACAACCATCGCACCCCGTGGAGGCCCAACTCGCTCGAGGGCTGGAGCTTGTGGGTTACGACGTGAGCGCCGGCTCTGCCCAGCCGGGGGACTCTTTGCAGTTGAATCTGTACTGGCATGCCAACTCCTTGATGGCAGAGGATTATGTTCTCCTGCTCCAGTTGTATACCGAGCAGGGACAGGTAGTGGACGTTGGTGTTGGTGGTCCTCAGGTGGTCGATTGGGTTTCAGGTGGTGGCACCAGCGTCGTGGGGAAGGTGTATCACCTGGCGAATGTGCGGTATCCGACATCGTCGTGGCGGGCTGGAGAGGTGATTCTGGGTCAGTACGACTATATGGTGCCCCTCGACGCGGAGCCAGGGCAGGGTGAGCTACGCGCCGCGCTGCTCGCCTGCATGGAGGGACTGGTGCCCATAGCCTCGATGCCAGCGGAGGGTGAGGTGCCGGAAGGCGAGATGGTGGTGGCTTTTCAGTCGGCGACCGCGGAAGACCACGGGTTCATGGCCTGCCGCGCGGGGGAACCGGCAGGTCAGGCGATGATCAGTCTCCTGCAAATCGAAGCCACCCAACGCGTTTTCTCTCCCCCTGAGGTCCAGCATCGAGTCGAAGTGGGTGACCTTGGTGGAAAGGTTGCCCTGTACGGCTACGACCTCAGTGCGCGGGACCTGCGTCCCGGTGACACGCTGTATCTCACATTGTACTGGCAGGCTCTGGAGCCCATGGACATACCATACACGGTGTTCACACATCTGCTCGACGTGACCAACCAGGTACGCGGACAGATGGATAGCCAGCCGCAAGGTGGCGCTCGACCCACCACAGGTTGGGTCCCGCAGGAGTACCTGCGCGATGACTACCAGTTGGCAGTCCAGCCAGACGCACCGACCGGCGACTATCTCATCGAGGTAGGGATGTACGATGCTAGCAGACCCGATTTCCGGCGGCTACGACTGGTGGATCCCGCAGGAAACGTGCTGGACAACCGCATCGTGCTGGACGTCCCGGTGCGCGTAGAGAGCGAGTAGGGCGTACCCAGCGGCGAGCGTGATGGGGTCTCGCCACGGCTTTTCCAGGATCCGATTGCACCACTGGGTTGGGTGTGGTAGACTGGCCACATTGCGTCAGCCGGCCGCGCGAAGTACGTGCTGACTCCTTCTATGGTCCAACGGAAAGGATTGCAGGAGATCGACGATGAGAATAAGTCTGACCAGGGCCTTGCTGTCGTTGGCCTGTCTGGCCATGCTCGTGCCTCTGTCTGGGCCTCCGTCTATGATGGCCCAGGAGGGTGGGGAAGAAGAGGGGATGGTCTACTGCTACTGCTACTCCGATGATGTGAGCATGGAGCTGGAATTCCCTGCTGCCGGAGGGCCGGTCCAGGGGACCTATCAGAGCAGGTTCGTTGGGAGCCATATGTCGCGCCTGTACGATGAGGACGGGTCCTACCAGGACTATGTGGAGGACCGTACGGTAGACGTCAGTTTGCAGTTTGATGGCTCCTATTCTGGCGGCGACACGGGAGTCTTCACCATGGGAGTTGCCGGCGCTGCCACAGTGGACATTGACAACTCTGTGGATGATAGGTTCGACCGCTCTTATCGAGCTGAACTGAGGAACCCAGCATTCGATCTGGACGCCGCGGCCGACGGCATTCGTAATGCCGATGGTTCTGTGACCATCAGCGAAATGAGCGGCGAGTTCACGCCGGTGAGCATAGATGCCAATGAGATCCCGAATACTCGCTGGCTGGATCCGCCGACTACCGTCGTTTCTCCGGAGTTAACCTTGAATTGCAGTACCCGAGTCGATGTGGAAACTCCGCCGGAGATGTCTTGCACCATCATCACCATTCCCGACCAGATCGGGCCCCAAGATACTACCTTCCAGGCCAGCTTCACCGCCACCGGATTGGGGCCCGGCGCGACCTGGACGTGGTCGTTGTCGGGGCCGGGCAAGTACGAGCACGGTGAGGGTCAAAATCCAACGGTTAGATGGGGGGGGGCCGCCTATCCTCCTGGTTTCTATCACTTGAGTGCGCGGGTCACTGATGGCCAGTACATTGCACAGTGCCATAAGCATTTCAGCATCGGCGACGTACCGCCGAACAACCCGCCGGAGTGCCTCGATGTGCGCATAGTACCCTCTTCCCCTCCCGCGGGGGCCATCTCCCTGAGAGCGGAAGTTGATGCCCACGATCCGGATAGTGGTGACTCTCTACGGTACGACTTCGAACTACTACAGGGCGTGGTCAGCATAGGAGCCAGCGTGACTCCGCCGGGTGTTGTCTTGCCTCCGAGTTACACCTTCTCTATCCCTGCCGGTCTCCAACCGGGTCCTCACACAGTTCTGGTACACGTCTTCGATGGGAAGCAGAGCGTTACGTGCCAGCGTCATTTCATTATCCCGGGGGCGCGCCCGCCGTATACCGGACCACCCTCGCCGACTACCGAACCGCCTGCGGTGCAGCCGCCCGGACCACCCGTGACGACTACACAGCCGCCCACAGTGCAGCCACCCGGACCGCCGCAGACGTCTTGCACTATCACTACGGCGCCCGACCCTCTTGGGCCCGGAGATACCACCTTCCAGGGCAGCGTTGTGCCCACAGGATTCGGCGCAGGGAGAACCCTTGACTATGACTGGAGTCTTACCGACCGCAATAAATGGGAGTTTGCCAGGGGCCAAAATCCAACGATTAGCTGGCCAGATCCTAGCTTCCCGCCTGGTTTCTATACACTGTCTGTGCTGGTCACGGAGGGGGAGTATGTAGCGCGTTGTGCCAGGTATTGGAGCATCGGCGGGGGGCAGAACCAGCCACCACAGTGCGTGAGTGTGGATATCAACCCTATCGCTCCTTCGGCTGGGGCCAGCTCCCTGCAAGCGTCAGTCCAAGCACTGGATCCCGATGGTGACGCTCTCACCTACACATTCGCCTTGAAGCAGGGCTCATCCAGCCCCGCAGCTTTGGGTATGCCTGCAGGCCCCCGTCACACTTTCTCTATCCCTGGGGGTCTGCAACCGGGTGGCTACACAATTGAGGTGGGTGTGGACGATGGGAAACACTGGGTAGCCTGCAGCCGTAATCTCCTCGTCCCTCAGCCGACCGGACCAGTTCAACCGCCGGGGCCACTTCAACCCCCTGGACCGCCCCCCGCGGGCCCACCGACTGGGCCGCCTCAGCCGCCGGGACCGCCGCCCCAACCGCCTGTACCACCGGCTCCGCCACCCGTCCCCCCACCGTCGGGGGATTGTGGGCCGGTGCAACTGATCTACCTGGACGACCTGGGCATTGACCCCAACCAAGTCGAGATAGACGCCTTCATCGAGAACGCCCTGGCTCAGGGAGGACCGGATTATAGCCTGATCATCTCCCATCGGCAGCGCCTGACGGACAAGTTCGGCCAGCAGGGTTTCGAACAGATAGACGCCTTGCTGCGTGACCTGGGCAACATCGCCGAGACCTGCCCCTTCGTCTTGATCGTGGGCGACCCCGACGTGGTGCCCTTTGGCGTCCTTCCCAACCCCACCAACGACGGTGATGTACTGTTCACCGACGATGTCTATGGGGACAATGACCATGATAACCTCACTCTGCTGGATATCCCTGTGGCTCGCATACCGGATGGCTACTCGCTGGACCTGCTACTGACCCAGTTGTCACCCTCCAATCTGCCGGCAAGTGGCGACTTCACCCTGGCCAATTCCAAGCGCCTCCATGCCGATGGGGTGGCCAGCCAGGTCTTTGGCCCGGGCCGCTCCCTGTTCTGGAGCCTGCCCACGAGGAGTACCGACTTTGACCCTTCTCTGGTCAACGTTCGCTATAGCTACTTCATGCTCCACGGAGCGTCCAACGACACGAGGATCTGGTGGGGTGAGGAGGATGTGTATCCCGACGCCTTCACCGTCGCCGAGGCTAGCTCCCGCGGCATTGTGTTGGGTGGCGCATGTTACGGAGCCTACACCTTCAACCGCACGCCTCAGGACTCCATTGCGCTGGCGTTTCTGGCCAGTGGCGCTCGCGCCTTTGTGGGGGCCACCGGCATCACTTACTCTCCTATCTGGCCCTCGGGACCTGCCCGCACGGGCCCTATGCGGTTCGATGCGGCGTTCCAATACGCCTTCTTGGACGCCACATCACAAGGCCAGGCGCCACTGGCAGCGTTCATGGAGGCCAAGAGGCGGCTGGCGGACTTGGCAAGTACGGGGGATGCCACCGCGGCTGAACTCAAGATGCTGCACGAATTGCTCTATTATGGCAAGCCGTGATGGGTATGGAACGCAGGTTGCGATCCCGAAGGAGGGTGCACTCATAGGGCAGAGGTAGAAGCCTTGTAGGAGCAGATCGAGTATGGATTTCAAAGAGGCGGAGAGCAAGTATTTCGAATTGAGAGGTCGACTGGAGGCAGGGGCGCTGACCCTTGAGCAGTTTCAGGCTCAGGTGGGCCAGCTTCGCGTCCAGGACGCGCAAGGCCGCTATTGGGCCATTGATGCTGTAACCGGCGGTTGGCTCTTCCACGATGGCGCCAACTGGGTGCCGGCCCAACCACCTGCTGGCGTATCCCCTTTGGTTCCACCCGCTGCCACATCCGCCCCACGGCAAGGTGGCGTGCCGATACTTCTCATCGGCGCTGTGGCTGTGGCGATCGTCCTGTGTTTGGTCGCTCTAGGGGGAGCAGGGCTAGTCCTCTCTCGCTCCGGTGGGGTTGAAGACGAGGCTGTCATCAGCCAGGAGCAGGCGGAGGGGATAGCCGACGACCTTGTCGCTGAGGAGTTCCCAGATTTAGAAGACGCTGAAAGGACCATTGGCAGCTATGAGAACCCTACCGGCACGCTGTTCTGGACTGTTACTTACCGTCGAGAGGTGCAAACCCAGGTAGAGGGTCAGACTTACATTATCCCCCGTATCGTCGTGGTCTCGGTGGACAAGCAGACGGGCGAAACCATCGCGGCCGTCTCGGATTGACAGGTGGTAACGAGATTGGCCCTTTGTAGATACGCTTGTTCCCTGTTGTGGCGGAAGAAGGAGGAAGGAAATGACCGCGTCTGGTGTTTTCTGTCCGAGCTGTGGAGCTGAGAACAGGGCACAGGATCGTTTCTGCATTGCATGTGGGGGCGCTCTGCCTGTCGCGGCACCACCAGTGGTGGCCCGAGCTGCACTGGCGACCAGGGCTCGCAAGAGGACGAGCAACTGGCCCCTCTTGGTGACCATAGGTGCGGTTTTCATCCTGCTGATGGTGGTCGTCGCCGAGGCGGCCATAATCCTGATGTCTTCGGGTGCCGCTCGGGAGGTGGGCGCCACCTTGTCCGCTATCGAAGGCAAGATTTTCGTCCAGAAGGGTGGAGAAGGCAATTGGATCGAGGTTGCGGAGGGTTTCGTAGTGGAGGCCGGAGACCGCATCCGCGTGGCGGGCGGTTCGAAGGCCCTGCTCACCTTCCTGGAAGACACCACGACCGAACTGAGGGCCTTCACCGAATTGACCGTGACGGAGCTAGAATTGGTGGAGGGACAACCTGTCGCCATCAATCTGGAATTGCAGCTGGGCGAGATCTGGAACCGCATCGGCGCCATCCCTGCCGGTTCCTTGCATGAGGTGACGACCGCCGCAGCAAGGATGATCTCCCATGGCAGCGAATATGGTGTCGCGGTGAATGAAGCGGGAACTACCTGGCTCACTGGCCACGAAGGTGAGATAGATGTCACCGGAGCGGGGGAAACGGTGGAGTTGCTGCCGGGCGATATGCTTGTCGTCGAACCTGGCTCACCAGCTGAGTCCTATCAAGAGGCAGTCGTGGCTCTGGAGGAGGAGGAAGAGGAAGAACCTGAGATTTCCGTAGCCTGCAACTTAGAGAGCGTTGACCTGTGGTCGTTTGCCAATAGACCACTGGCAGAAGAGTATGCTGAGCCCCTAGAGACCCCCAGTGATACGCCTACCAGCACTGCAACTGCCACTCGCGAACCTACGAAGACAGCGACAGCCACGAGCACGGCCACGCCCACGGCTACTGCAACGCGCATAAGTTGCCCTACCCTGACCATAAAGCTTCCCTCGGGGGCTCCTCCTGTCCTCCCCTTCGGCATCGAGTGGGACGTGACTGGCGCACCGGTCCCTTCTGGTTATGGGTACACGCTGGACTTCAGCCAGGATCAAGCTTCTTGGCAACGAGCATCTATCTGGCGTATTTGGCCGGAGGGCGGCTACATGCATGCAGAGGTGCAAGGCCCGGGTGAAGGGCACTTCTATTGGCGGGTCTGCCTCGTCAACATGGCGGATCCAACGGGGCCATCAGAGTGTTGCGGTGCGTCGCACCTAATAATCCACGAACGTCCCGGGAGGGAGGAGCCAGACGACTACAAGGACTAGCGCCTCAAGTCCTCCTCCTTATCGCGGGTCTAGAACCGACCAGTGCTGAGTTGCACGCCCCGGCGCCAGGGTAATGGTATTGGCGGGTGTGCCTGGTGTCGGAGCCAACTGGGCTACCGCAGTGTTGTGGCGAGCCCCACATGATCATGCACCAGCGCGTCTGTGTGGCATAGGGCAGGAGAGCGGACCCAGGCCCGCAGCGTCAACAAGAGAGGTGTCCAGAGGTACCTCTCTTCTCCCGGCTTCACGATGCGATGCCTGACCACAAGGGGAGAGGCTCGAAGAGGGTAACCCGATGTGGCGACGGCTGGCAGGGGGATAGTGATCGGGTGCGGTGGCTAGGATTCGACCACCCTGATATCATTTTCACTTGGATGGTCCCGGTGGCGGGCGAGATTGGGGAAAAGGAGGGTGTTCAGTGTTAGACTATCGCCGGAGATTACTGCCAATTGCACTTCTGTTGGGCCTGAGCGTATTGGCTTGCAGCATAGGCGCACCGACGGGGGAGTCCAGCAAGCCCACTGTGGAGATAGTCTCCCCGGTGAGTGGTAGCCGGGTGGCATCAGGACAGGAGGTAGAGGTGCAATACCGCGCCGCCGACTCCGTGGCTGTAGTCCGCGTTGAGTTGGAGGTGGAGCGGCAGATAGTGGATTTGCAGAACAGTCCGACAGCCGAAGGGCAGCCTTCGCTGAGCGGGATCCTACGTTGGACGCCTTCCACGGCTGGTGTCCATACACTCCTGGTGTACGCCTACAATAGAGATGGGGTGAGCAGCGATGGCGTGGGGCTGGAGATCATCGTCGGTGAGGGTGGAGCGGCGGAGGCCACAGCTACGCGGCTGGGTGAACCGCCCACAGAACCGATGGCGACCATCGCCTTGTCGGATGATTTCAGCGACCCCGACAGCGGTTGGGCCGTGTCATCCGAGGACACCTATGGGCTGGGATATGAAGGGGGCGAGTACTTCATCGAGCATATACAACGCAACGACGCATCCCGTTGGCAGACGTATCCCGACCAGAGCTTCTCTGACTTCACGGCCGAGGTTGAGGTCCGCTTCGAAACGGAAGACGAATTCGTCGGCGGTGCGTTGATCTGGCGTTGGCAGGATAACGACAATTTCTACTTCTTCAGGATCCGCAACACAGGCGAGTACGACCTTGTCAAACGTGTGGAGGGCGAATGGCAGAATCTCATCCCTGGCACCAGTTCTTCGCACATCAATAGTGGCATGGCCACCAATAGGCTGAAGGTGACTGCGGTAGGCGACTTGATTCAGATCTACGTCAACGACCAGCACCTGGCCGATTT
>Ga0307380_10000315_pt1 | contig 81046 bp, 78 predicted proteins | sample UN3MG_FD_202239 | JGI IMG/M metagenome (GOLD analysis project Ga0307380, IMG submission 202239) | Soil microbial communities from Risofladan, Vaasa, Finland - UN-3 | ecosystem: Environmental > Terrestrial > Soil > Coastal area > Acid sulfate soil | place: Finland: Risofladan, Vaasa | collected...
ACATTGTCAGTAGATGTTATTGGAGATATTCTCTTCACAGGACAAGTAACCATTATAGGATATTCAATAGTATTATTTGATGTCTCAGATCCCTATAACATTTTTGATCCAAATGGAGTAGGATTACTTGATGGTTATGTTACTGATATAGAGACAAATGGATATTTAGCATACTTTACTAACTATAATGCAACAGGTGGTAAATCGCTTCGAATTCTTGATGCAAATGACCCAACTTCATTAAATTTAATTACTTGTGACTGGGAGGTAAATAGATCTTTAGGTTTAGATGTTCAAGGACAAATGGTTTATGTTGCTGCAAGTGATGATGGATTCTATGTTCTAAATGCTTCAAACAAAAACACTCCCGTTGAAACTGATCATTTACCATTAGCTGGTAATGTTACTGATGTGGTTGTTGATGGTCATATAGCTTATGTTGCTGCTGGTTCAGCAGGGATTTATACTATCGATGTAAGAGATCCAACAGATATATCAGTTATGGGGCATTATGATACACCTGGTAGTGCTATAGATTTAGTTTTACAAGGAAATACCTTATTTGTAGCAGATGGCTCAGGTGGAGTGCAAGTATTAGATGTTGCCGATCCGAATAATCCTTCCTTTGTTACTGCTCAAATATCATCACCATTTACTTATTGTGTTGATCTCTTTGGTGGAATATTAGTTGTTGGTACTGAAGGAGGAATTTTCACATTCAATATTTGTGCTGGTTTAGGAATAACTAATCTAGCAAATTATGCCTATCTAAATACATTTTCAACTTTTCAGGTATGGGATGTTAGAGTTCAAGGAGATATTGCATATATTGCTGGTGGTTCTGATGGATTAATAACTTTGAATATTCGGGATCCAAATAATCCTATATTACTTGACAATGATTCTAAAGGTGCCACTCCCTTCTATCGGAAACTTGAAGTCAAAGGGGATTTTGCTTACATAGCAGATTATGGTAATGCATTTCGTGTTTATGATATTAGCGACCCCACGGATATTAAACAGACTGATTTTTCTGGTCTTTCGTATCCAACGGATGTGGCTGTATCGGGAGATATGGCTTGGATTGCAGATGGTCCTTTTGGAGTTTATTACTTTGACATATCTGATCCATTTAGTATTTCATACATCAACTTCTTTGACATTTTTGATAATGTGACATCTCTATGGGTACAAGGTTATAACCTATACGTTGCTGAATGGATAGGAGGAACTTCAGCAAGTCTTCATACTTATGATATTAGTGATAGTATGTCTGTTACACCAACGTTATTATACAGTAGAACTAGATATGCCTACAATTATGATGTACAAGTTGATGGTGATTTATTATACCTTGCAGGAGCAACTGATGGAAATGGAATGTGGATTTACAATGTTTCAGATCCTACAACAATGACGATTTCAGATTACGTTATTCGAGACTCTTATGGTGTTTGGGGTTTTGGTCCGTATGTCTTAAGTGCTGATAATGGACAGGGTGTCTCAATAATCAATGCAACAAATCAAAATTCCATTTTTACTAACAGTGTCTATTCTGATGCAACTTCTGCATTACAAGTTACAACAAGTGGTGATTATACCTTTGTAGCAAATAGATCTTCTCTAGTCATTTTAAGACATTTTGAGAGTGCAGGAGACACCTATGTCGCGGGAACTAAAATTGCTCAATCCACAAAAATAAGTGATGATCCTAGACGGCTTATAACAAGTGCAACGCTTAATACTGATCATTATGTTCCCCCCGGAACTGTGGTCGAATACTTCATGTCTGCTGATGGTGGTCTTCATTGGGAAGCAGTAACACCTGGTGTAGCTCATGATTTTGTTGTTATTGGTTATGATTTACGTTGGCGAGCTGAAATAACTGGTCCAAAAGATCGAAGTGTCCATATTTATGAAATAACTATTGATTATGAATTCAATTTAGCACCAACAGAACCTGATTTAACTGATCCGGGTGATACTAACTTTCTTGGATCAGTCAAACTAAAATGGAACGAAAGCACAGATGCAGATGGAACCATTGATCATTATGATGTTGAGGTAAGTGATAGTTCTAGTTTCACTACAATTCTTAAAAATTACACTACAACAAAAACGAGTAAAGGCATTTATCCTCTAAAACCAGGCATCTATTACTTCCGTGTACGTGCTGTAGATGATGGTGATGCTATCAGTGACTGGAGCACAGCAGATATAGAAGTTACCTTTAACCTTCTGGGACCAATGTGGCTTGGAATTATTGGTGGAGGATTACTAGTTTTAATCGCTCTAATAGTAATTATATCCGTTGTAGTTCGTCGAAAGAAAAAAGTTAGTACTCGCTGAAGAATTTGAAATGAAACGTTTATTATAACGTCTTCATTTTCTTTTTTTTTTTGTTTTTAGTGATTTTAAAAAGAATCTTTTTATTTAAAAACATCATTTTGTATATTTATACTTCTTTTATTTGGGGTAAAGATAATGAATAAAAAGAAAATACAATTAATTTTATCTTTATTTTTAATTGCGTTATTTCCCTTAACAACGACTCTAACCTTCCAAGCAACAGGATCCCAAAGTGGTATCTTGTTTCCAAACATCACTACAAGTGGTGTTGGAAATTTTGTAGAAGATTTTACTACGGATGTCTTTAAGGATCCTGCAACAACTGCTTGGGGTTGGGGAACTGGAACTATTACAAATGATCGTAATTTTTCATGGAATATTCTAGATCATTATTACACTGAGTCACCTGTTGTTGATGTTGAAGTACAAGGAAGAAAAGCTTACTTAGCGTTGTATAATACAACCACTACTTCAGCAATCTCTATACTCAATATTAATAATCTCTCTGATATAAAGTTACAAGGAATTGAAAATGATCCTTCGTTCACTCTTACTAAAGCAATTGCTGTTGAAGGAGATATTCTTGTTGCTGGACAGCATCATTCTGCAGTTGATAATTCAGTAGTAGTTCTAGATGTCGAAGATCCATTCAATCCTGCTTGGCAATGGGCTTATGGTTTGGATAATTTTATTACTGATATTGAAATTTATGGTCATATTGCATTCTATACATCCTATAATGATACAAATAATCGTTCTTTGCGATTTGTTGATTTAGAAGATCCATTCTCATTATCTCCATTTGTAAAGAGTGCTTGGGATTGTAATCAATCATTGGGACTGGATGTTGTTGGAGGATTAGCATATATTGCAGCTAGCACAGAAGGATTTTACGTTTTAAATATTACGAATAAATTCACTCCGGTTGAAATTGGGTATATTGACACTCCAGGTAATGCTACTGATGTATTGATTGATGGTGGTTTTGCTTACCTAGCAGATGGCCCTGCTGGTGTTCATGTCATTGATATTCGAGACCCCTCAAATCCAACTTTACTTAGTTCTTATGATACACCAGGTCATGCAAGAAAATTAGCTAAACAAGGAAGAACACTTTATGTTGCTGATGGATATGGAGGCATTCAAATCTTTGATGTATTTAATCCTCACCATATTTCATTTGTTTCAGCGATAAATTCTATATCTTATACTTATGATGTTGCTCTATTTGGTGGAGATTTAGTCGTGGGAACACAGAATGGTGTTTACTCCATTAGAATTGGTTATATTGCTAATTTTACAAATTCCTGGTATCCTAATCCATTCAAAGCACCACAAGTCTGGGATGTAAGAGTGGTCAATGATATTGCTTACATTGCTGCAGGTGAAGATGGCGTTTATGCAGTTGATGTAAGAAATCCATTACAACCAATATTATTGGGCAATTACACTTCTGGTCCTGGATATGACATTAGAAAAATAGATATCAATGGTAAGTTCTTATATGCAATTACCTATTTTGGTCCTTTTGTTTTTGATATCTCTGATCCAACAGATATTAAACTGGTTTACTATTCTTTTGGTGTAGGATTCAGTGATATTTTCATTCACGGTGAAATTTTGTATACATCATTTACTACTGGCTTTACTATATGGAATGCCTCTAATAATTTCGCATTTACAATATTAAAAAACTTTATTCCTGGTGATCATGAAAACAATACTGCTATTTGGGTGCAAGGAACGCATGTCTATATGGTCGAAGGACCTACTGGCTCATTAAATCATGAATTCAGTTGCTATGATGTTACAGATTTTACTAGCCCAGTTCTAAGTGATTACAAAGGTCGAACGGCAACAATGTATGATGTTCATGTGGATGGTGATTTATGTTATCTCGGTGCTGGAGGTTGGTTAAGTGTTTATAATGTCTCTGATCCAACAGCAATGACTTATCCAGGATGGGAGACCACTTCATCAATGGGTGTTTGGAGTTTTGGTAGATTTGTTGTAAGTGCTGAAATGTCTAATGGTATACGACTCTATGATATAACAGATGTAACAAATCCGAATTTACTTAGTAATTATTCCGCTCCAAGTGAAGCTATCCAAGTACAAGCTTCAGGTGACTACACTTACGTTGCGAATAAATCATCATTAGTTATTCTTCGACACTTTTATAGTGCTGCTGATACTTACATTACTGGAACCAAAATTGCTCAATCCACAAAAATAAGTGATGATCCTAGACGACTTATAACAAATGCAACATTACATAAGGATGATATAGAACCCTTTGGAACCAATGTTGAATATTTCATGTCTGCTGATGGAGGAGTACATTGGGAATTAGTCATTCCAGGAACAATTCATACATTTGTTAATCCAGGTTATGATTTAAGATGGAAAGCTGAAATAACTGGTCCAAAAGATCTTAGCGTTCATCTTTACGAAATTACGATTGATTATGAATTTAATTTTGCACCAACAGAACCTGATCTAACCGACCCTGGTGATACTAACTTTCTTGGATCAGTCAAACTAAAATGGAACGAAAGCACAGATGCAGATGGAACCATAGATCATTATGATGTTGAGGTAAGTGATAGTTCTAGTTTCACTACAATTGTTAAAAATTACACTACTACAAAAACGAGTCAAGGTATTTATCCTTTAAAACCAGGCACATATTACTTTAGAGTACGAGCTGTGGATGACGAAGGAGCTGTAAGCGATTGGAGCACAGCAGATATAGAAGTTACCTTTAACCTTCTTGGTCCGATGTGGCTTGGAATTATTGGTGGTGGATTAGTAGTTTTAATCGCTTTAATAGTAATCATAACTGTTGTAGTTCGTCGGAAAAAGAAAGTACCTACAAGATAGAAAAAGACGTTTTAAAACGTCTACTCTATTTTTTTTTTTTTTTTTTTTTTTGAATTGTTATCGATGGTAACCTACACCATCTTTTTCTGCTTCTAAATCAACAAAAATACATTCTTTTTTAATTGGTTCAATATTCTCTGAATCAGCATACCAATAATAGTAATCTTTCCAATTACAAGCAGCAGCGACAACACCGTTTTTATCCATTACCATAATTGAAACAGAACCCTTATCTGGTGCTAAATCCTTCATGGATTTTACCGCATTAATTGCCACGTCCTCAGCTGAAGCACCTTTTGAAAGTTCATAAACAGCTATTCGAGCTAAAGAAAGACGAATCACCAGTTCTCCTACTCCTACACATGCTGCAGCACCAAACCTTTTATCTGCAAAATTTCCTGCACCAATTATTGGTGAATCACCTGCTCTCCCAGGGAATTTAAATGAAATTCCACTTGTAGAAACTCCACAACAGATGTTTCCCTCAGAATCCCTTGCAAGGACATTTACTGTTCCTAATTTGTTTTCAATATATCTTCTATACCAAGTCATCAAATCTGAATCTTGTACCATTTTTTGAAACGATTTATAATACCGCTCTTTTGTTTTCATGGTTTCCTCTGTATCATAAGATTTCTCCACTATTCCCTTTTCTTCTAGAAAATCCTTATGTATATCTCGAGCATTTTCTGTGAGTAGATCAGCTTTTTCAAATCCCATCACTTCTGCAAATTGGTCTGCTCCTTCTCCAACTAGTAAAACATGTGGAGTTTCTTCCATAACCTTTCGAGCAATAGAAATAGGATTCTTATGATGTTTTATCCCTGCAACAGCACCAGCTCTGAGAGTTGCACCATCCATAATTGAAGCATCTAATTCTACTTCTCCTAAAAGATTAGGCAATCCACCAGTTCCTACTGTCCAATCGTCTTTATTGTCCTCAACAATTTTTATTGTTTCCTCAATAGCATCAAGAGCGTTTTTTCCTTTTAACAGAAGATCAATTCCGGTCGATAATCCTATATCTGCACGAATAGTTCCAGCAATCACTACTTTTTTCAATATATGATTCATCCTAATTTTTATTCAAAATAACACTAGTTAGTATTTTATTTCAAATTAAATATTCTGGAAATAATGATTGTAAAAATCAATATAACTTAAATCACTCATCAGCACACATCCAAAAAATAGTGCTTTTATTAAATTTTCAAAATTATATCCATTTGGAAAATGCTAAAAGGAACAAAACGAAAATAATACTATCTAAGTGATTTTGTTTAATGCAATAAAGGATAATTACTACTATTAGGATGTTTAAAAATGAAAAATAATAAAGCAGTATTTGTTTTTCTTGTACTTTTTGTTTCTATATTTATTGGCAATCAATTGAGTGGAAAATTCCCAGGTTCCAATAATACGATTTTTACTCAAGCATTAGGTCGTTCATCAAAATGGACCTATACAACAGGTGATGATATTTATTCGTCTCCAACTTTAGCTGATCTTGATTTGGACGGTGAATATGAGATTCTAGTAGTCTCAAAAGATTACTATCTCTATTGTTTGTTTAGCAATGGAACACTTAATTGGAGATATTATCTCGGAGGCAGTTTTTTAAGTGCAAGTCCTACTTCCTCTCCTGCAGTAGCTGATCTCGATAAGGATGGTTCACTGGAAATTATTATTGGATCAAAACAAACAGGTGTTACTGAGAGTAAACTCTATTGTATTGATGCAGAAGGAAATAGTGTATGGAATTATACTGCTTGTGGAGCTATTCTGGGATCAGCTGCAATTGCTGATATAGATGGTGATAGCAATTTAGAAATTCTCTTTGGTTCCTATGATAATAATATTTATTGTCTTAACCATATAGGAAGCAAACAATGGGAAAACTCTACCTCAGGGGCAATTTATTCTACACCGAGTATAAGTGATGTAGATAATGATGGGGATATAGAAGTAATTATCGGATCCAATGACCATAATCTTTATTGTTTTAATAGTATAGGGAATAAAGAATGGGAATCAGATGTTAATGGTAATATATACTCCTCTCCAGCAATTGTTGATCTAGATGGTGACAATGATGAGGAGATAATAATTGGTTCTTGTAATGGTTCAATTTTTTGTATAAATGGTACTGGATACCAAGAATGGTCCTATGGCCCATCTGGAATAATTAATATTTATTCCGCACCTGCAATTGCAGATTTGAATAATGATGGAGATTATGAAATTGTTTATGGATCATTTGATAATTATGTTTATTGTATAGATGATACTGGTACACTAATCTGGAGTTTTCAGACAACAGGAGATACTACAAATTATGTTATAGCTTCACCTGTACTAGGTGATTTAGATAATAATGAAAAACTAGAGGTAATAGTTGGTTCATTTAGTAACTATCTTTATTGCCTTGACAGTGATGGGAATAAATTATGGAGTGAGAATTTGAATGGTGATATCTATTCCTCAGCTGCAATTGGAGATATTGATAATGATGGTGCTTTGGAAGTAGTAGTATGTTCGTTCGATAACCAAATCTACTGTTTTGATATTACTGGAACAAGTGGTTATGATGATTTAATTTGGCCAAGTTTCCATGGTTCAATCTACAATAATGGTAATATGGATGAAGATAGCGATTACATCGATAATGAAATAGAAGAGGAATATTACGGCACAAATGCTCAAAATAATGATTCAGATACAGATGATTTATTGGATTGGGATGAAATTTATTACCTCACAACAGATCCATTGGATTCCGATACAGAAAATGATGGTATGCCTGATGGTTATGAGGTAGCTCAAGGTTTTGATCCTTTGGTGGATGATGGCGGAGATGATGCTGATTTAGATACTCTAACCAATCTAGGGGAGTATCAAAATGGAACAAATCCACATTGGCCAGATAGCGACTATGATGGAATATCAGATGGTGCAGAAGTAATTGATTTTGGAACAAATCCACTCCTAACAGATTCGGATTCTGATGGCATAGATGATTTAGAGGAATTAACAATTGGATCAGATGGTTATGTTTCCGATCCTAATAGTGATGATGGTGATGGAGATGGAATCTTAGATACAGAAGAAGTGGTTACAGGTGCAGATGGCTTTATTACAGATCCACTTAATACAGACACAGATGAAGACGGTATAAACGACAATGTAGAAATCGACACTCATTCATCAGATCCGACTGATTCAGATACAGATAATGATGCGATAAGTGATGGATTGGAATTAATTTTAGGAACAGGAATATTGGATGATGATAGTGATGATGATAATCTCCAAGATGGTGAGGAGGTTTACACGTATGGAACAGATCCTTTGGATGCAGATAGTGATGATGACGGTATAGATGATGATGTGGAAATTGCAGCAGGAACCAATCCTAACTCAGACGACACAGATGGAGATGGTCTAGATGACCTAGAAGAAACCATAGCTGGTAATGATGGTTATATTACTAATCCAAATGACGATGATAGTGATGATGATGGACTTCTTGATGGTGAAGAGTATTTACATGGAACTGATCCAAATGATGATGATAGTGATGATGATACAATCCTAGATAGTGAAGAAGTAATACAAGGAGTAGATGGTTATGTCACAGATCCTAATAATGATGACACAGATTCAGATGGAATGACTGATGATGCTGAAATAGCTAATGGTACTAATCCAAATGATAATGATACAGATAGAGATGGTTTAGATGATCAAGAAGAGGATGTACTTGGAAGTGATGGATACATTACAGATCCCAATGATTCCGATACGGATGATGACGGGCTTCTTGATGGAGAAGAGGATATATACAATACATATCCTCTTGATTCAGATTCAGATGATGATGGTTTGGATGACTATGAAGAAGTTATTCCTGGTTCGGATGGATATGTAACAAATCCTAATGATGACGATAGTGATGATGATGGATTGACAGATAATCAAGAACAATTAAATGGAACGAATCCTAATGATGCAGATAGCGATAACGATAACCTTTCAGATTTTGATGAAGTAAATATTCATTCTACTAACCCTAATGATGTTGATAGTGATAATGATGGTTTGGATGATTATGAAGAGGTAACTTTTGGTTCTGATGGTTATATCACTGATCCAAATGATTCAGACTCAGATAATGATAATCTCTCTGATTTTGAGGAATTAGTTTTTGGTACTAATCCTATTGATGATGATAGTGATGATGATACTATCCTCGATGATGAGGAAGTTGTTGCAGGAACAGATGGATATTTTACTGATCCACTTAATGCTGACACTGATTTCGATGGTCTTGATGATGATTATGAAATTGATACTAGTTTTACTGATCCTACACAAGCAGATACTGATCTAGACGGTTTAGATGATGAAGAGGAAGTAACTCCAGGAGTAGATACTTATCAAACCAATCCTCTCCTCTTTGATACAGATGGAGATGGTTTAGATGATTACCATGAATGGACTAATAGTACCGATCCTACTGATGTTGATTCAGATAATGATGGTTTTACTGATGGTGTGGAAGTAGCTCAAGGATCTGATCCTAATGACGATGCAAGTACTCCCGAAATAGAACTTCCTCCTGAAACTGTTACTGTTACTCCTCCCCCTGAAACCGTCACTGAAACTCCTCCGCCAGTAACAGAAACTCCCCCACCAGAAACAACTACCCAAAATTTTACCTTAACCACCACTCTCGAAAATGGTATTATCTTTGGTGTTTCTGCTCTCTCTGTTGGTATCGTTCTAACAGTTGCAGTTGTTGCTATTCGTAGAAAACGATTAGGTTAAGTAGAAAGAATTGAAGGATAGAGACATCCTTCTCAATTTTTCTTTTATCCCATTGTTATGAATTCTTCTTGTCTTGGAATGAGAAATCTACAGCCATCTTTTGTTACTACTATATCTTCTTCTAATGAAACATAGCCATAATTTTTTGTTTTTACATTCAATTCCAATGTGAAAATCATATTTTCTTCTACTATTCCTTTAGGTATTTCTCCGTATCGTTCCCAGAGGGGTCCTAATAATGTTCCCCCATCGTGTGCTTGTCTTCCCACCTGATGACCTAAAGCGTGTCCGTATTCTTCATACCCTCTTTCTATAACATAATCTCGAGCGATTTTATCTACGTCGAATCCTGTAACGCCTGGTTTGATGAATTCTGCTGCTTTTGTAATTGCTCCATGAACGGTATCAAAAGCATGTTGTAATTCTTCTGGTATTTCAGATTCTTTTCCAAAGAAATACATTCTTTGAATATCTGAACAATACCCATGTAATTTCACTCCGAAATCATAATGGAGTGTATGCCCTTTCTTTACTTTTACTGTTGGTTGAGGTCCTGCATGACCAATTTCTTTATCTGGTCCAGCATCTACTGCAGGACAAGAATTTCTTTGCCAAGATTCAATTACTTTTAATTGATCCATCTCATCATGGAACATTTTCTGAATTTCTGTTTCAACCATTCCTACTTTTACTTTCGAACCTATTCTTTCAAAGATATCCTTAGTCATTACACATGCTTTTGTGATTAATGCTATCTCTGTATTAGATTTTCGTCCTCTTAATTTCTGTATTATTGGTGCAGCACTAACGAATGTCTTTTCTCTTTCAGCTAAAATTTTCTTTATTGTTAGGTACATTCCATAAGTTAATCCATCTGCAGAAACGTCATCTTCTGAGAAGTTAAGAGCGATATTTTTAGGATTAATTTTCTTAATGTAAGCTTTTAATGGCTCTGATATTCCTTCTTTGTAACCAATTACTTCATCCCAGATTCCTTTATCTTTCTCAGCATTAACATCATAATTCCCTACTATAGCTGTTCTTTGGAATGTTCCCTTCACATTCGAAAATACAAAAGCAGAATGCCAAACTACATCTCCTCCAACAATTATATCCATTACAGGTTCCGAAATTTGAGATGTTTCTCGAGTAAAAACAATCCAGCATTCAATATCGCATTCTTTCATTATTGCTGGTAATTGTGCATGTTTTTCTTTAACTATTTTAAGATGAACTTCTCTTGGAGTTTTCGATTCGCTCATTTTTATTCCTTCTAAAATTTAAGAATACTTATTCTCTTATACTAAAAAAACTATTCACAACTTGTATTGTAAACTGTAACAAATATAATTTAGTTTTTTTTCTTTTATTGAAAAAGCATTCTTTTTTTCTTGTATAAATTTTACCAATTTCATACCACTTATATATAAAAAAAGACTATTTTTATTAGAAAAGGTGTCCATTCTTTGAGTGCTATTGTTGACATCATACTAACTATTGCTACTATTTTTATTCCCTTATTTGGTGGTGCGATTACGGTTATTGGTTTTTATTTTAGAGATGTTATGGAAAAAGAACCTAAAAGAGTTGTTTTCAAAACTTTTTTGTGGGGATTATTTTCAGGCGTTATTTTAGTTGCTTTTTCTATTCCTCTTTTCTTTGGTGCTTACAGAATAACTATTCTTTTATCGAAAGAATGGGCTATTGTTCTTTTTATGGTTGCAGTGGTTTTAGTTCAAGCAATCATTGAAGAAACCATTAAGGGACTAATTTTAAGGTATAAGTGTTTCTATTTTATTTGCGAAGTTGATGGATTATTTGATGGATTCTTTTATGGTGCTATTGTTGGAACTGGAGCAGGTGTTATTGATGCTATTGCTTATGCTTTGTTAGCTACTGATTGGTTAGAAGGATTACAGATTGCTCTTATTAGAACGATTCGAATCCCTGGTACTCATGCACTTTTTACTGGCTTTTTGGGATTGTATTGCGCTTGGCATAAATACAAAGATAAAAAATTAATTCCTGGAATTGCTTTTGCAGTTTTACTTCATTCTATATGGAATATTGCAACCTATCTCTTTCATTACTATCTTTCAAATATTACATTTTATGTTGCAAATTTTTCATTTCTATTTGTTTATTTTATAGTTATTTTTGTTTTAAGTACTCTGCTTATTAATTATGACAGAAAACATTTCCCGAAAGGAATACCTGATAAAGAAATGTGTGAAATATAAAAAAAAAGAAAGAAAAAAATCCTCATAATGAGGATGTTTTAATCAAATTTAACGCCACACGCAGAACAGAATTTTTCGCCTTCATCAATTTTGTCGCCACAATTAGTACAGAATTTTAAGGCGTTCTTTGGTTTAACACCCATTTGTGTACCACAGGTAGGACAGAATTTTGCTGCAGGGGAAGTATTTCCACCACATTTTGGGCAAGTAAGAACTGCGTCTTGATCGGCTCTTCCAGAGGATTTTGCTTTATCAGCTTGTCTCATTAGTTCAGGTAAAAGTACCATGCCAGCACCAAGACCAGCACCAGGAGATTTTCCGAGGTGTTCTGAGGATTTTTCAACTGTTTTCAGTGTTATTAATTTATCAGCAGTAACTCCTGATTGCATCCAGAATAATCTATCTCGATATTCCGGTGTAGTGTCTACTCCCATATATTTTAGATCTATGAGATTAATACCCCATCTTGTTAATTGAGGAAAGATCACTTTTTCGATTTCTTCACTTACTTCATCCAATTGTCGCATAACTTGTACTAATTTAAAATCAGACAATTCATCAATTGAAGTTTGAACGAAGAATGATCTCAGATAGTCCATTGCTGCAGCGGAATTATAGATTGTTTGATTGCCAACAATTTCCATTACGAAGGCATTAGGCTCTTTTACTTCCCAGAAATATTCGCCATGGAATTGTAGAGGAGCGAGGTCTTGTGTTTGGCTTCTTCCGCCAAATTTTCCTTTGAAATCACTTGTACTTACAAAAATAACTTCTGCATTGAAGGGAGATCGATCATAACCAACTATTCTTGAAAGAAGCTTGGTAATCAATGGAAGATTCTTTGAAGTAATGAAATGTCTTCCGGGGGGAAGAACATCATAAGCTTTACCTTCCTTGAAAAGGACGGCTGTTTGATTTTGTTTGACAATAATTTGTGATCCCCATTGGATTCTATCGTCTGGGTGTCGATAAACTATGTCTCCGGGCCTAGCGCCCATCCATTCATAAACTTCGGGCAAATTTTTACACCTATTTTTTGTAAAATTAATCTTCAATTCTATTTTGAAGATGTATCTGAGTTATTTCTGTAGGAATAAGTATAAAAATTATTGCCTTGGGAATTGTTTAGTGTATATTTTCAGTTAATATGTGAAAAAGTTAATATTAAACAATATAAATCGACATTATAATATCTTTCAAAAGAGTGAGAGAGTTGACACGATACGATCGACAATTAAGAATTGATGGTTGGAACCAAGAAAAACTGGAGAAAGCTACAGTTCTTATTGCAGGTGTTGCTGCATTAGGTACATTCATTTCTACTAATATGGCACTCAGTGGTGTTGGTCAAATTTATTTAGTTGATATGGATACAATAGAAGTTTCCAATCTCAACCGTCAATTTCTCTTTCGAAAGAGGGATGTTCGGAAATACAAAACGGAAGTTGCTGCAAAACGTCTTCGTGAGCTTAATCCGAATATTGAAATTGTTTCTTTCCCCATGCGCCTTGAAGATATTAAGCGTTCAGTTTATGAGCAAACAGATATCATAATTGCTGGTTTAGATTCTTTTGATGCTAGACGATGGCTAAATTCATTAGCAGTTGATCTGAAAAAACCTCTTATAACTGGAGGAATGTTTGGATTAATGGGACATGTTCAGCGGATTATTCCTTATGACACTCCATGTTTTGAATGTCAACCTCTTATTCCTCAAGAAAAATTAAGTCAAGCTTGTTCACCAGTCGGTGAGAAAAGAAAAAATCAGCCTAAAAAGAAAGAGGCTCCTATGCCTGCAGTTGCTACGCTCTCAATGATTATTGGAGGCATTCTAAGTCAGGAAACTCTCAAGTATTTAATGAAGTTAGGCGATCCTCTTGACAACTATCTCTTTTATGATGGATTCACTAACAACACTACTATTATAAAACTTGAGCGTAATTTCAATTGTCCCGTTTGTGGTGGTTTCTATGAATTAAAAGAGGCTACGTTTACTATTGAAGATGGTGAAACAATTGGTGAAATCATTACTCGAGTTGCTTATGCCTTTGGTCTTGCAGAACCAAAACTTATGTTAAAAGGAGTCATTCTAGATAAAGAAATGAAAATCAGCAAAAGCAAACTCAAATCTGGATCCAAACTTTTTGTAATAGATGAACGTCTTGCCAAACCTATTAAACTTATAATTCAAAAACAGTAATTATCAATGAATTATTATTTTCCCAACGTAAAAATAACAAGACTTAAATTGAAAATATGTTCATTTTCACTTAATTAGAGATTTTTTTAGAAAAAAAAATTGCCAATATTAATAGGAGGATTTCGTAGTTGATAGATATTGATTCACAACAATTTTATCAAGGAGTTGTTCAATTATTTGTTCATCTTCACTTTGATTTGTCTACTCCTCTTCTTGGTTGTGGCGGTTGTTTTGATTTAATAGCTAAAAAGAAAGCTTTACTCATTCTAGTTAAAATTTTAGAAAATATAGATAGTCTTCGGGAAGAACAAGCTTTTGAACTTCGCAAACTAGCACAAATGCTTTCAGGATTACCTTTAATTATAGGTCAAAGAATTCGCAATAATGCAACTATTGAAGATGGTGTAGTTTATTCCCGATATGATATTCCAACAATTTCTATTGAGACTTTACAAAATCTTTTGTTAAAACAACTTCCTCCTTTGATTTATGCTCATCGAGGAGGATTCAAAGTAAAATTTGATGGATCTTTACTAAAAGAAAAACGTCTTGAGAAAAATCTCAGCTTAAGTGATCTTGCATCTGAAATTGGAATTTCTAAAAGAACTGTTTATGAATATGAACGAGGATCTATTGATGTTTCATTAGAAACCGCGATGTTAATAGAAGAGTTTCTTGATGAACCACTTACAATGGCAATCAATCTTTTTGAGGAGATGAGGAAGATTGGTTCAGTCTCAATTCCTGAATCATATTCTAATATTCCTCGTAGCGAACTTGAAAGAGATGTTAAGAAACATTTCGATTCTATTGGTCTTCAAGATCAGCTCTGGACTAAAAAAATACCTTTTAGAGTTCTTGCGAAATCTTTACAAAAAAATGACGAGCTTTCTAAGTCAATAACAACTATAACTGGTATATCTCGAGTTTTAACTGGTGAAGATTTTGCTAAAAAACTACAAGTAACTTATAGTGTTTCACAAATTGCTGATGCTAATCCTCTTGTAGTAGTCAGTGGTGATACAAAGCAGACTGAAATTAGCGGTGTGCCTGTTATTTCTGTAGATGAGCTAACAAAAATGAAGAAAAAAAAGAATCTGGATAAATGATTTTTCCATTTTTATTTCACAAAAAATGAGTCTAGACTTGACTGTTCTTGTTCTTCAATTATCTTTCTTACTGTGTCCCAACTTCTTCGTGCTATTGAAGGTAACTTACTCTTCTCCTCATAATAATTCTTCAGAAACTTTATCGTTTTTGGATCATTTGGGTAACCGCTTCCAAAATCCACTCCATATTCTTTTTGTGCTTTAAGAATTTCATTATCTCGAGTAACCTTTGCTATAACTGAAGCAGCAGACACTATAGGATATTTCTTGTCAGCAAAATGTTCAGCTTTTATGTTAGTATTTACTAAATTTTGAAGTGTTAATTCAAAACGTTCTGCATTTGTATCACATGCATCAACAAATGCCTTCTCCCATCGCTTTAAGGAATTTAGAATATCTACAATTGAATTAAGTTCTATCTTATTCAAATTAATTGCATTCATTCTCTGGGTGTCAATTTCTTGAGCTGTGATTTTTACTATTTTATAATCTATTACTTTTTCTAGAATTTCTTGATAAAGTTCCTCTCGTAATTCTCTTTTCAATAATTTTGAATCTGCTAATCCTTTTTGAACTAAAACTTCAATATCATCTTTCTCCATTACTACTCCTGCTAAAACTAATGGACCAAGAACAGGTCCTCTACCTGCTTCATCTATTCCTGCAAGATACATTTCATTCAACTTATCTGTTCATTGTATCATCAAAAAGGTTTTTTCTTTATTCAAGTGTTAATGGCTTTTTTAATTGCTGAAATGATTTTTTCAATTGGAGCATTCGTCTTAATTGCTGTATGTTTAAAGTGCGTTCTTGTTGCAATAAAATTTCCTTTTTGTAATTCTTTAATTACTGTACTTGATTTTGGAGAAATTAGATTAAATTTGTCAGTAATTTGATGTATATCGTAATAAAAAGCAATATCATGGTTGGAATTTTCAGCTTTAACTTCATCCATAATTAATTCAAGCATTTTTTGCATCTTTTTCTTTGTTCCATAATTTGCTTTATCTTCTTGTAATTGTTCTTGAAGTTCAATTACAAAATCCATGTTATACATTTTACCTAACCAAATTGGTCCGCCAATTAAACGTTTATTCTCACATTTAGGACAATCAACACTTAGATGATTTATTATCCCTTTTGCATATTCAATTGAATAACAATTTGTGCAATGAGCTGCATAACCCATCTCATTCATAATGTTCTTTGCTTTTGTAATATTTTTTTCAGCAATAACATAACATCTAATGAAATGATCTGTACTTTGGACAAAAATTGGGTTCATACTCCTTCCATGACGTGCTAATGTTATAGCAGTAAAACCTAATAAAATTCTTACAGCCATTTCATGACCGATCCACGTATGAATTGGTTGTGAAGCGTATTTCCTTAGACAAGCTTTTGGATAGACACCACATTTTGTTGCCATATCAGTCGAAGTGATTGCTAAGAGACCATTTTTGTTTATAGCTTGAGCTGCTGCATCAAGAAAAGGAGCGGGTGTTCCAAAAGGATCAATATCGATTATATCAAATTTCTTACCTGCAGCACTAAAACGCAGCATTAATTCATTTGCATCTTCTTCATATACTTGTGTTTTTTCACTTAAATTGAGTTGAGAAATATTTTCACGGATTAGTTCTACTGCTAGAGGATTTCTATCATTTATTATTACGTTAATATTATCAATTTCTTTTGCTACTCTAACAGATCTTATACCACTACCCGCCATAGGTTCACAGTATAGAAACTCATCCCCTTTATGTTCTTTTTTTAAATAAACACGGAGTAAAGCTAATGCAAAATCACGATTTATTTCCATTCTTTTATTATAAAATACAGGAGCATCAGAAGGAGGAAAACTTGAAGGTGATTTTCTAAAAGCTTCAACATCAGGTACTAGTATAATTGTTTTACCTTCAATTACTTCTACTAAAGGATAATCAATCACTTTTTTCGACTTCCGGATTTTTACCCTTTGGTTTATGTTTTTCTTTAAGGGGTCCTTTTTTCAATCCCTTAGCTATAACATATATTTCTGCACTAGCTTTTCTAGATGCTTTAGGTTTATAGAGATAGACCACTGTAAATAGCTTCTTGATAATACTTATGAAATCTTCAAAGAGGTCACCTTGGAAGAGTTTGCAAACAAATTTACCTCCTTTTTTTAGCACTCCTGAAACGCTTAATTTGAGTGCACTTTCTGATAGAAAAATTTGTCGAGCATGATCAGTACTCCAATTTCCAGATACTTTTGGACTTAGATCGCTTATTACTATATCAACTGGTTCTCCTATGATAGTATTTAATCTCTCAATCAATTTTGGATCTGTGATATCCCCTTGAATGGTGATAACATAATCTAAAGGCTCTATATATTCCAAATCAATTGCATAAACTCTTCCTCTAGAACCAATATATTTCACTGCTATTTGGCTCCATCCTCCTGGAGCTGCACCAAGATCAAGTACTAAATTACCTTGTTTAAAAACAGAGAATTTTTCTTCAATTTGAACCAATTTATAGCTTGCACGAGAACGATAACCTTCTCTCTGTGCTTCACGATAATAGAATTCTCTTTTTCGTTGTCGCTCTCTATGGTCCAAAGTACTTACACCTACTTAAGGTTACATTTTTGTGTTATTAAAAACTAAGGGTCAGTTTAATTTCTCTTTTCAATTCTAGATACATTTTGATAAAATTAGTACAAATGATAAAGGAAAAACTATGAAAGCAATTAGGAAAGCTATTCTTTTTCTTCCTCCTTGTCAGGGTTAGCAAATAACCATTTTGTAAACAATGGACAATCTACTGAAGAAATAGGATTTCCAATATCACATCTATCTAACTCATAGCATGTGAAACAAGGACATCCACCAATATTGTCCCATTGGATTTTCAATGCGCTTGTTATTGTTTTCACTTCCTTCAAATCATTAAGAAGTCGCTTAACGTAATAGTTCCCGTCATTTGCTCTTATGATTTTGAACTCGTCCCTTACTTTTTTATCTGTCAGCAATTTCTCGAGTTCTTTTTTATTTACAGCTAGAATTTCAACTAAGTCTGTTGCGGGTATTTCTGTTACCCCTCGGCTTTCGAATAGTTCTTGGAGCATTTGTTTAAATTCCTTTGTGATTGCAATCATCGTGTAGACCTCACACGCAAATACATCTGTATCTTAGTACAGTTCTAGAACCAGAGCTTACCTTGAGTATAGGTTTTTTGTTGAGCTGTAACAATATTCAGGTTCTCTTGGTTTCTTCTAGTTTAAGTTATAAGGTAATAATTATACTACGAACTAAGTAAAAAGTGTTACTCGTACAAGTATAAATATTTTTCACTTCTTTTCATAATATTATAAAGTATTTATCATTTTTTATTAAATGGTTTTTTGTTTAAGGCAATTTTGTCGTTAGAATAAATTAAAAAAAATCTCTGAAAATTACCATGTGCCAAAGATTTTTGTGAATCGAGTTGGATAGGCTAGAAGATAGGGAATATATGCATCACCTACTCCTTGAACAATATTCCATAAACCATATGCTGCACCAAAGAGAAGAGCTGTTCTAGGATCTGTTTTTACAGTAATAAATCCGCCAGAAAATAAAGGTATAAACACAAAGAGGTTTAAAGCAAACATTAGCACTAAACGTATTAAAATTGCTCCTAACATTATCCATGAATAATATTTCCTAAGATTTTCAGATGATTCCTCAATTATCGGGAGAATTCTACTTTTAGAGGAATTAAAATTATTGAGTTTAAAAAACATCCAAGGAATGATTATCATTGGTAAAGTAGCTGAGAATTTAGCAATCATACCTAACCAAGCCATATATTCTGGTAAAATCAAAATACCCAAACAACCAGTTATTGTTGCAAGTAAACCACTTCTAATACCAAAAATAATATATGCTACCATCATGGGAATTGCAATTAAATCAAAAATTTTAATGCCCATTCCTGGAAGAGTTGGCATATAGGGATTTATTAATACTGCAAATACAATACTCAAACCGCCTAAAATTGCTCCACCTGCGAGTTCTATTGCTAATGTTTTCCCTTTGAATTCTCGAGTTTCAATTATTTCATCATTTTTAAGTTCATTTTCATTTTTTGGATCTTTTGTTTGAAAACCACTTTTGGTAATACTTTCATCTTCAGTTGAAAGTGAGTCATTTGAGTTTTTTGTTATGGATGAATTCACAAAGGTCACCTTTCTCATATTTGTTGGGGAACAAAGTATTCTATCGGGAATTTACTTTACTTCCACAGATTATAAATAAAAATTGTAGTAACCCAAAAGTGAGTAACGATTCTCAAAATTGATTAGAGATAAGTATAAATTAAAAAATAGAAAAAGTTAGAGAAGAAAGGAAGGAAAGTAAAAAGAAACGAAATTAATCGTCTTCTTCTTCTTCAATATCTTCTTCTTCGGGAGGTTTAAGTTCTCCTCTACCAGGTCTTCTGCGGACTTCAGGAATACGAGCCTCAGCAGCGACTTTCTTTTCTACCAAATAGAGTTCAACGACTCCTTCTTCATCTCTAATTGCTCTAACACGAACTTTTCTTGGAGGTTTTTGAATTCCTCTAGCCCAAATAAATTCATTCAATTCATTATCAATTATGATATCCTCAGCCTTCATGTGACGGAAGATGAATTCCTTCATTATTCTAATAGCTCTTGGAGCTCTTTTAGTTCGAGTTGATAATTTCAGTTTAGGGTAGAAGGGAATTGTGTATATTCGTTCTTCAACTAATTCTTCATCTGCACTCATTGATCGCAGCCTCTTTATTTCAGATTTATTCAATAATTATTACTCTATTACACTTTCAGGGTATTTCTCTGCCAGTGTCTTTTCTTTGGATGTTGTTTAACCTTACCAGAGGTTTTCATTACAACCCAGGTTGGTACTCCTTGTGTTCGTTTGGCAGCTCTTGCCATTCGTAGTTTCTTTCCGAGAGGTATATTTCGGGCCATTTTTTCTTTCCTTCCGTAATTTTTTTTATTTCATTTTCTCTTGAACTCGATAGTACTTTCTCTTTTGCCTGATTGCAGCCTTCTTAAGATTTCAATTAATTGTTCCTCTGTTATTGGTCCTCGTAGTGACCTACTTGAAGCGAGAGAAATTAATTGATTTTCGATACTTTCAGCAAATTCTGGTCTTGCTACTTTTATTCGAGCTAATCGATCTCTAGCTTTTGGCGTTAGAATTTGCCGTAATATCATCGCTTTTTGAGCATCTATTTGAGCCTTTTGCTCTTCTGCTTGGGCATCGCCTTGCCCTTGCGATTCAAGTTCAGCTATTCGACGCTTTCGCAATTCTTCAAGCTCTCGTTCATCAGACATTTCTATCACTTCTAATAAAGTTAGTACTTTTTCAGTTCAGGATATTTATCTTTTATTAGTGATGTAGCAGCTTTATCAAGGATGGATCTTCCTTTTGGTGAAATTGTTCTTCCTCGTCTCTCTGAGGATACAAGCCCTTCTGCTTCTAATTGCTGAAGTGCTTTCCTAATAATTGCACCACTTGCTTTTTGGAAACGTTCAGGAGTACTTCGTCCTCTTTTTAAACCGCCATATTCTTTGCGGAGATGTGAGGTTCCAATTGGTCCACTAACATAGACTTTTCTTAACAAAGATGCACAGCGAACAAACCACCAATCAGCTTGTTGTGGTGCATGTTGTTTAAATGATCCTGTCTTAACGTAGCTTGCCCATTCTGGAGGGGTTATTTTCTTTGATTTCTTTAATTCCTCTGCAACAAGATGTATTAATTCTTGTGCTGGAACATCGTATGCTGTTGGCATGTGATAGTAACCTACCATTTCTTAATTATTTTTTTAAAATGCTAATCACTCACAAATATTCTGTTGACGAGCATCTCATATGATCACTATATTTCTACAGAGAACTATGTGCGTTCTGTATCAATGCAGTTTTTAATCTTTCGTTTGATTTTATATCGATACAAGCATTTTTGCTTGTTTTTAGGAATTTTTAATTGCATTAATTAAATATTTGTATAACTAAAATTTGTTTTTTATTATTTTTTTGTTAATTCAAATAACAAATTTCAATAATTCTAACAAGTTTGTTTGTATGAGAAATAAGATGAATAGAAAAAAAGAGAACGAAACCACAAAAAAAATTGCTTTAGAAAGAATCGAGATACTACTTTTAAAAGCAGATCAAATATATTCTGAGGACGCTCAACTAGCACAAAATTATGGTGAAAGAGCTAGAAAAATTGCTATGAAAGCTAAAATAAAAATTCCTCAAAAATGGAAAATTCGTTATTGTAATAAGTGTAAGACATTCCTCTATCCAGGGATAAATTCTCATACCCGTACCAAATCTGGAAAACCTTCTCGTGTAATAACTTATTGTGATCTCTGTGGGAAAGGAGCTCGTTCTAAAGTTTTATCAAACTAATTTTTTATGAAAGGGATTTTCCCCAATCTAAAGCTACTTATAATGCCATTCAGATATTAGGTCATTAAAAAAGGAATTTTAGGTATAAGTTCATAATTTAAATCCTATTGGTGTGCAATTTGATGGGGACAATCGATTGCCGGAAGATTGTTGTGCTAGGCAATCCAAATGTTGGAAAAACAAGTATTATACAACGTTATGTACACAATCAATTTAACGAGAGTTATGTTGCTACTTTAGGATTCAACATCTATACACGATATATCAATATTGGTGAGAGGAAAATTGGTTTATCTATTTGGGATGTTGGTGGACAAGAAGCTTTTAGAAAATTTGCTTTTCGTTATCTCATAGAAGCAGATGCAGCTATTTTTGTTACCGATGTAACCAGACCTAACACTTTCGATAATATAACTCTCTGGAACGAGAAACTTGAAAAAGTTATAAACAGAAAAATACCAAAAATTATACTCTTTAATAAAATTGATAAAAAACATAATTTGAATCAAATATCTGAGAAATTAACTGAATCTGAAGCAAGAACAGAATTTAATGGAGTCGTTTTTGCCAGTGCTAAAACTGGTCAGAATATTGTTGATATCTTTTCTATGATTGCTAAAATGCTTACATCGTGGGATGAGGAATTTGGAGTTCCAAAAAAGCAGAGAATATTCTTTAATGGTGTTTTTGAAGAAGATAATTTACCAGTAGTTTTCTTTTCAAGTGAAAATTGTACTTGGTGTGCACCGGTTTTTGAGAAAATCAATAATATAGCTAATGAATTACCACTTGAAATAAAAGTAATTGATGTGGAACAAGAAAAAGAAACAGCAGAGAAATATGGAATTATTTCATTACCAACAATTTTAATTGGAACTAAAACAGTTGTTGGAGAATCTGATGAAAAAATTTTGCGATCAATAGTAAATGATGAGCTCGCAAAGCTATATCAAAAATAAAGAACAATATCAACTAAATATTTTTGAGCTAACTTTTATTTGCTAAACTAAAAAGATTAAATAAATTTGCAAAGCAACATAATAAAATACTACAAATGGTGATTATGAAATGAAAATCAAAGAGGGAGATTTTGTTTTAATTTCAGCTTCAAAAGAAAAAAAATGGATGGTAAAAATTGAAAAAGATAAAGAATTCCATACACATAAAGGAGCAATAGCTCATAATGAAATCATTGGATTAGAATTTGGCTCGAGTATAACTAATAATAAAGAAGCAACTTTTTTCCTTTGGAGACCTATTCCTTATGATTATTTAGATGCTGTTGCTCATTCGACTCAAGTAATTTATCAAACCGATATTGCTCAGATAATTTTTTCTGCAGGGATTTGTAGTGGTGTGCAGGTGATTGAAGCAGGAACAGGAAGTGGAGGATTAACTTCTGCTTTAGCTCGGTATGTTTATCCAGGAGGAAAAGTCTATTCTTATGATATAAAAGAAGATCATCAAAACGTAGCAAAAAAGAACTTGAAAAAACTTGGATTAATTGAAAATGTGGAGTTCAAAGTTAGAGATGGAGCACTTGGATTTGATGAAAAAGAAGTTGATGCAGTAATTCTTGATTTACCTAATCCTTGGGATTTAATTGATGCAGCACGAGAAGCACTAATGGGAGGGGGAGTATTAGTGATATTTGTACCAACATATACACAAGTTGATCAAACAATCTCAAAATTAACTGAATCAAGATTTTATCAAATTGAAGCTTTTGAGATAATTAGAAGAGATTTAACAACACGATTAGGTGCAATTAGACCAGTAACAAGAATGGTAGGATTTACAGCTTTTCTTATTGTTTGTAGAAAGGGAATATAAAATCTCTTCTTGAGACTTTTTTCACTATTTAGTATCTATTTATGTACAATATAAATGAAAAAATTTAAGTGAGTACTGTTTATCGTTGGTCTATGAATCTTCCAGATAAACAAAAACAATTTCTTCAATGGTATTCAGCAGTAATTGATTATGCTAACATTGTAGATAATCGTAGTCCAGTTAAAGGTGCAAATGTTATCATGCCTTATGGTTACTCAATTTGGGAGTCAATCGAAAGAAAATTAGATGAGGAATTAAAGCGTACTGGACATAAGAACGCCTACTTTCCATTATTCATCCCTGAGGATTATCTTCAAAGAGAGGCTGAACACTTTGAAGGATTCATCCCGGAAGTTGCTTGGGTAACTCATGCAGGGGATAAACCTTTAGATAGAAAATTAGCTTTACGACCAACTTCTGAGACTATTATGTACGAAATGTTCCATCTTTGGATAAGAAGTCATGGTGATTTACCACTTAAAATTAACCAATTCTGTAATATAATTCGTTTTGATACTAAAGAAACAAAACCATTACTCCGTGATCGAGAATTTTTGTGGTCAGAAGGACATACCTGTCATGCAACAGCTGAGGAAGCAGTAGCTCAAGTAAGAGAATCCATGGATATCTACGAATCAGTCTATAGATTAGCTTGTATGTCATTTCTTATTTTACGCAGACCAAAACATGATACCTTTGCAGGAGCTGTTTATTCTATTGCATATGATTGTCCTCTACCAGATGGCAGAACTTTGCAAATTGGCACAACTCACAATCTTGGTCAAGGATTCAGTAAAGCTTTTGATATAACTTTTCAAGACAAAGATAAACAAAATAAGAACGTTCATCAAACTTGTTATGGATTATCAACAAGACTGATTGCAGCAATTGTTGGTATGCATGGTGATGAGAAAGGATTAATTATTCCTCCTTTTATAGCTCCGACTCAAATAATTATCATACCAATTTACAAAAAAGAACAGAAGGATAAAGTGTTAGCTGAAGCAGATAAAATTAAAAGAGCACTTTCCAAAGCAGGATTAAAAGTTGATATCGATCAAAGAGAAGGATATACACCTGGTTGGAAATTCAATGAATGGGAAGTTAGAGGAATTCCTATTCGATTAGAAATCGGACCTAAGGACATTGAAAAAGAACAAGTGGTATTTGTCAGACGTGACACTGGAGAAAAATCATTTATCCCAGTGAAAGATGCTGCAAAGCAAGCTAAAGGAATCCTAAAAGAAATTCATAAATTCTTACAAAAAAGAGCTGATAAATTGCTCAAAGATAATATTAGCCAACCTAAAGATTATTCAGAACTTCTTGAAATACAAAATACTAAGAGAGGTTTCTGCAGAGCTAATTGGTGTGGTAATAAAGTTTGTGCAGAAAAAGTGAAGGATGAAACTGGAGCAGATATTCGAGGAACTCGAGAAGATATTAAAGAGGAAATTTTTGGCAAGTGTATTGTCTGTGGAGATGAAGCGAAAGAAGTAGTCTACATTGCTCCTGCTTATTAGCAGAGCTTTTTTTTCTCCTTATAATCCCAAATACAAACTTTTAAAGAACACTTTACGTAAAATAGCTTGTTTGTATTATTTATACTTACAAGGATAGAATTACTATGTCAGGAGATCCTGAAATTCAAAAGAAAATATACCAAGTTCTTCGTGAGATTGGTGAATATTCTGATCTTGAAGCATTGGCTGTTGTGAATCGTGAAGGGATGAAAATATCCTTTTTCGCTAAAAAAGGAGCTGATCCCGATCTTTTATCAGCTATTTCTGCAGCTATTCTCTCTACAGGAGAGCAAGCAGTAGGATTGAACGATCACGGTGATTTACTGGAAGTTCTTGTAAGAGGTGAAAAGGGATTTACAATCTTAACAAATGCTGGTGATTATATTCTGATAGGTACTTCATTGGAACTAAATGCAATGGGATTAACTATTAGAGTTCTAAGAAAATATGCTGATAAAGTCCAAGAAATTATTTGTGGAGATAGTGCAGACGAGGTTGGGCCAATAAATTTAGAATAAAAAAAGAGAATGGTATATTAAATGACAGTTCCTTTCGAATTACAAATGATTCATAGGATATCCGGTGTGCAGCTTTTTTCTTACCGCTTTAGAGAGGATATTAAATTAGAACCAACTTTAATTTCAGGTTTTATCTCTGCAGTAATAACTTTTGCAGAAGAGTTGAAACCTTCAGAAGGTAAAGAAATTCTCAAATTTATTGATCGAGGAGATTTTGTTCTTCAGGTAGAGCCTGGAAATTATATTATTGGTTTATTAATTCTCAGTAGTAAAGATTATTCTTTCAAAGAAAAATTAAAAATACTTGTCCGTGAATTTGAAAGGAAATATCACGATCAAATCATCGACTGGAATGGTGTTTCCTCTTATTTTAATGAATTTGAGGAACAAGTAATGCAACTAATAACTCGAAAACCTATAAGTCCGTATCATATACCCCAACTAGTAAATTCAGATAGAGCACCAAGTAAATTAGATGATATGAAGTGGGCTATTATAACACGAATAAATGGCCAAAATGATATTAATACAATAAGTGAAGAGCTCGATATAGGTGTAGATGTTGTTCAAAGCATAATCGCTTATTTTGAAGAGGCAGGTTTAGTAAAAACTCATTTTAACGTTAGCGATGAGAGCATCTTAGAATTAACTAAGAAGGGACTTAATACTTTAGAAATTGGTTCTGACGTTCATAACGAATTAATTAGTACATTAGGTCAATTAGCTTTTAAAATCCTGTCAAGTATTGGAACTGAAAAATCTTTATCTGAAATTAAAAAAGAATTAAAAGAAAATCATGAAGAAATAGATGAAAATGTTGAGCGTTTAGTATCTGAAAGATATTTAGAAATTTTACCAAAATGGAAAGTTGTCTTAGATAAGAAAGCTTTTCAATTCACTCGTTCGTTAGAATTCATTGATGATTTGTTCCAACTTATTTATGATGAATCAGATAATTGGCTAGGGCGCAGGGAATTGGAACGAGTAAAGCGAAATACCTATGCTTTAATGTTAATTAAAGATGAAAGTATTACAAAATTAATTAGCGAAAGTATGGAATATCTAATTGATCGTAATAATTTGAGAAATCTACTTAATGAAGAAATTAATTTATTAAAAGTAGCAAATAGATTAGAGAGTCTTTTTAGAACATTACAGAGTAGTATAGAACGTGAAATTGGTTCAAATTTAACTCGGGATATTATGTGTAGAGTGTATAAAAGATTACAAGATGAATATATTGAATTGCTTGAACAGCAAACTGAGTTAAAAAGTATGGTAAGTTGGTTGAATCAATAAAAGAAGAAGTAATGGAATAACCATTACTTTTCAATGCGTTTCATGAAGTTTTCTAAACGATGCATAGCATCTTCAATAATTTTATCAGGAGAAAGAAAAACTAAGCGGAAATGATTATTTCCATATATTGGATCAAAACCACTACCGAAGACACCAACAACACCCTCTTCCCGAAGAAGTGAGAGTATGAATTCTTTGTCTGTTTTATATTTTCCAAGATTTTCAATTTTGGGGAAAATGTAAAATGCTGCTTCAGGTTTTTCTGTTGATATTCCATCTATTTCATTAAGACGTTTATAGATTAGATCTCGACGAGATCTTAACTTAGCAACTGTTTCTTTAATATGATCTTGTGGACCTGTTAAAGCTTCTATACAACCATATTGAGCAGGAGTATTTACACAGAGTCTTAATCTTCCAAGTTTAATTATGCCTTCGTAAACATCTCTTATTTTATCATCTGGATCTTGAAGATAACAGTACCCTACACGCCAACCAGGCATTAAATAAACTTTGGAAAAACCATTCATCATAAAGAGAGGAACGTCTTTTGATACTGAAGGCATTCCAATGAATTTTTGATCCATTGTTAATCTATCATAGATCTCATCGGCAATAATCGGTATGTTAAATTCTCCAGCAATATCCACTATATTTTTCAATTCTTTTTCCCTGTATACTGCACCAGTAGGATTATTGGGATTTATTACTAGAATTGCTTTCGTTTTATCAGTAACTTTTTTTCTAATATCTTCCTCATCAGGTTGCCAATTATCATCGCTAATTGTACGATAGGTTACAGCTTGTGCTTCATAGAATTTTGGAAAAGCAGTATATGATGGATAAGCCGGTCCGGGAATCAGCACTTCATCTCCTTGATTTAAAAGAGAACCAAAAAGAAACATTATTCCTTCTGATATTCCAGCAGTGACGTGAACATCATCTACTGTGAGATTTTTTGCTCCATTAATTTTCGTTTCTTTTTCAACAATAGCTTCTCTTAATGGAAGAATTCCTTGAGATTCAGAATAAAAACTCTTGTTTTCTCTCGCAGCTTTTACGAAAGCATCAACAATATTTTGAGGTGTTTCAAAATCAAATTTATTTGGGTCACCAATATTCAACCAAATAAGATCTTTCCCTTGTGCAGCCATTTTTCTTGCTTCTGCACTTATATCTCGAATAGCATATTTTAAATCTTGAACTCTTGAAGCTTGAATTATTTTACCAGAAGCTTTTGACATATTTTTAACTCCTTTTGTATCTTAAACGATTATTTTCTCTTTCTCATAATTTTAGAGTAAAATACCCTTACCAACTTTTAAATGAAAAAATTTCCTCGATAAAACATTTGTGGAATGACTGAAATTTCCTTTTATTTGTATTGAATAAATCGTGAAAAATGAAAATATTTTTATGGGTGAGTAAAATGACTTGAATCAGCTCGCTAACCTTAGGAGGAATAACAGATATTGTCAACTGAAGATGTCCGAATTAATCTGATGGTAGAAGATATTATTGGTAATGCAAAAATCGAAGCAAATAAATTTTTAACTGAAGCTAAAGAACAAATCAAAGAAATTCTTGAGAAAGGAAAAACTACAGCAGAAAAGGAAAAGGAAGAGATTATAGAAACAGAAGCAAAACAAATTAAAGAACTTGAAAAGCAACAAATTTCTTCAATCAATCTTAAAGCTAGAAGAGAAATACTTCAGAAGAAAGAAGAAGAAATCAATCAAGTATTCAATTTGGCTAAAGAAGAACTGAAAAAATTCCCTAAAAAAGAAGCGTATAAGAAAGTTCTTCAAACCATGATCATTGAAGCAGGAATGGTTATTGGTGGTGGAAATATTGTTATTAAAACCAGAAAAGAAGATAAGAATATTCTAACAGATCTTACTGGTATAGCTAAAGAGATAACTAAAGTTAGCGGAAATAAAAGTAATTTGAAAATTTCAAAAGATTCCATTCAATCAATTGGCGGTGTTATTGTTCAATTAGAGGATGAATCAATAACTATAGATAATACCTTTGAAGCAAGATTGGAACAAAAATATCGATCAATTCGAACAGAAGTTGCTCGAAAATTATTTGCATGAAAAAAGATTTAGGATGTACATCAAGTATCCTAGCTTAAAGATAATCTTTAAAAGTCCTCAAATAAGGAAAAATACTATAATTGTTTAAAAAATTAAAATCTTCAACATTAAGAATTAAGAAGGGTTTCCAATGAACAAAAAAATATTTACAACTGCTTTCATAATTACTACAATCCTCGCTGTTGCTTTTGTTGTTAAACCACAAATGAGTCATGCAGCAGTAGAAGAATTATTAGTCTATGATAGAATCTGCCCCTCTGGGGAAGTTTATCAAGGCTCAACACAATCTTTCGGTGGTACAATATACAATAATAGAACAATAGATACATACCGTCTTAATGCAATTAGAGTTGATATTTATAACGATACTAAAAAAGGTCCTCTTCCAGAGTTTAATTATATCACAGAATTTGATGAAGCTGATGTTCGTTATATTTTAGAACCTGGGGAAGCAATTACTGTCTTTTTCCAACACGAAATAGATTTACGGTTAGAAAGAAATTTTACTTTTCAAATTCACATATTATATTACAATTATGAAACTCAAGTGGAAAGTCCAAATGATATTCAAATTGGAGAAAATGCTACAGTACATGTAATCTATGATCGTCCAGATGCACCAAATTATATTTGGGTAGTTATGGCACTCTTGATAGCAGGCATCATAGCATTCATTGTTCTTGGAATAGTTGGTTGGGTTCGTGATAGACGAGCTAAATAGTTTTTAAGAAATAAGATATCACTTGAATTTTTCAAGTGAATTTTTTTATTATTTTTAGTCTATAATTATCTTTACCGGTGGAACGACAATATAGTATTTCTTGTCATTAGCTGTTTTATAATTAATAATTGTACGTGGTAAAAATAATTCACCTGTTCTTGTTGGTTTCAATTTAAATGTCTCAATAATTGATGAATCATAATTTAGTTGATCAATAATTCTGTGGGGGTACATTGATGAAAGTTTGAAATCAGGTCCAGGATCAAATATCAAATCTACATTCCAAGCGACTCCTTCACCAATGTTAGAAATTCGGACTTGGAGATAGAAATCTGTCTTATATTTGATAATGTTACTTAAAATGTATTCTCCTTCTAAAATTGGTTGAGCATTTTGTTCAGAAGGTAATAATTGTTTGGATCTCAAAGCAGCAAAATTGGGTGGAGTAATACCTTCTAATGCATAAAGATCCATAAGATCTTCATAAGCAACAATTTCTGAATATGAGTGAGTGATTCCATATTTCAAAAGCATTTCTTTTAACATATCAGGATATAATTCTTGAGTTTCAATCGCTAAGTCTAATTCTCGATATTCTCTTCCTTGTCGTTCATCCATATAAACTTGATAACCATGCATCCCAGGTTCAATTGTAGTTATTTTTGTAGGATCACAAACCAATGCAATTGCATTTTCAAATAAACTCTGTTGGTATCTTTGTGTTCGAATATCCACTCCTGAAAGGAAAAAACCAAATGATGGATGACTATGAAACCAACCAACAATAACAGCATTTGCTTTTTCTGCCTCTTCAGCAATCTTAGGGATAATAGTATAATCGGACATTTCTACAAAAATAGAACTTCCACTTGTCATTGGAATTGCTTTAATAACAGTAATAGTTTCTCCATCTACCTTCCCAACTAACCAACCAATAACTTCTCGCCATTGACGATAAGGTCTATCAGGATTAGCAAACTCTATTACATAATGAAACATTTGCTTGTATGCTTCTTCGGTCACGATTACTGATTGTATCATTTTAGTTCATCTTATAAGCTAAGTTAGTGAGATTTCTATCTAGAATATAAGAACTGATTTTACCTATAAAGACTATTGAATTTTATGGCATTTAGCAATTTCTAAAAGCCAACTAACAAAAGGAGCGCGGAATGCATCTATCGTTGGATAAATATCCTCAATTGGTTGATCATTTATTTCATTATTAGAATATGCGATAATACGTTTTGAAGCGGATATTTCAATATAAGGGGATTGAATTGATTGATCTTTTGAGAATTCTTTAGAAAGTTGTTTTGCCTCTTCAATTGATACATGACTTCTATCATCTTCTTTTAGATCAGATTTATTGCCACAAATTAGAATTGGTATATTTCCTGTATGCCCCCATATAATGCTTCTCCATTTCCTTATTGACTCGAAAGATTTTCTATTTGTTACATCAAAAACTACAATTGCTCCTTTAGCATTATTATAATAAAGAGAATGAAGATATGGAAAATACCTCTGTGATCTGAGATCATAAATTCTCCCAATGAGAAGTTCTCTCTTTCTTTTTGTTCCAAAAGGAAATTCAAGTGAAACCGAATATCCACGTCCTGTTTCATTATTACGTGAAAGAGCATGAAGTAATGATGTTTTCCCCACATTTGAATCTCCAACGAGTACAATTTTCAGAAAACTTTTAATTTCTTCTCTTGAAGTAAATTCGGTTTCAATTATGGGTTCCATAAATTTTAACCCCGATAATTAAGTTTTAATAAATATTTGAGGACTAGCTAATTCTTAATTACAAATTAATATTCTAATTATATATCTTTGTTATGCATTTTAGCTTTAAAAGTTAATTTGCTGTTACAAATTTCAGGTTTTTTAGAATGAATTATTATTTTAAATTTTTAATGCAAAAATAAACCATTTGTTTAAAAAAAATAGTTAGAAATAGCAGTAAATTAAAGAACGAATTGTTTTGCCTAAATCAATGAGGAAAATATAATGAGCAATATAAAGCAGATACCGGTTCTAGAAAGGGTAACTAAGATTAATGAAGAAATCGCAAACGAAAATAGAATTACATTTAGAAAACATAATATCATTTGTATCAATATAATGGGATCACCAGGAGGAGGAAAAACTACTCTTATAGAGAAAACAATTGAAAGACTAAAAGGTAAAAAAAGAATTGCTGTAATTGAAGGAGATTTAGCTACAACAATAGACGCAGAGCGTATCCGTAATTTAGGAGTTGATGTTGTACAAATAAATACAGGGGGAATGTGTCATCTTGATGCACCATTAATTAGGAACGCTCTTAAAAAATTAGATTTAGAAAAAATCGATTTACTCTTTATTGAAAATGTTGGAAATTTAGTTTGTCCGTCATCACATGATTTAGGTGAAGATTATCGAGTGATTTTAGCGAGTGTTCCAGAAGGACCTCACAAGCCGAAAAAATATCCTGTGATTTACAAAGAAGCTGATGTAGTAGTAATCACCAAAGCAGATCTTCTACAGTATTTTCCAGATTTTAGTGTTGAGGTTCTCTTTGGTCATGCAGTAGAGATTAAGCCAGATATTATTCAAATTCAAGTTGCATTAAAAGGTGAGGAACGTATAGATGAATGGATTAATTGGCTTGAAAATGCTAAGCCAAAAGGATGAATGAAAAGAGAATTAGATTTCAATATCTAATTATCCTTTCCTAATCATCAACGACCATTCCTTTTACTAAATCCTCTCGCAACTCATCTTTTATCATATCAATTACTCGAGTAATCGATTCATCAATTATTTCTTCTTCAATTCTTGCGATAAATTCTGTACTTGATAGAATCTTATACAATCTTTCCATCGCTTCATCCATAGCAGGAATCACTGATTCCGCAAAAGCTGATAGAAAAAGATTTGTTAAAGCTGTTTTATTTATCCAAGGTCTAGCAGCATAAAGTTCTTTCAATTCATTGGAAGATTTTTGTGTATACATTTGTTTGACACCACCATTTAATATTTAGCAGAATTCCAGCTTTGTTTGCTAGGAATGTTTTAATCGGTGCAAAACAATATCTTATTCATATAATAAAAGTTATTTAAAGAAAATTCTACATATTGATATATACTAACAAAACTGTTAAAAATGGTAATACTTTTTACTGAAATTCTACAATGAATTTACAAGGTTTTAATTGTAAGAAGAATTAATGTTAGATAAAGATTGAACCCTTTGGAGTAAATGCTAAAAAATGTCGCTTAGACCAACATATAGAGCAATAGGTATTGACTTGGGTACCTCTACCATAAAAGTTTCCTGTGCAAACCATTTAAGGAAAATTCCATCAATTGTAGGTACACCTCTTCAGGGTTGGAGTGGATTTAGTGGTGATAAATCACTTGAGAAGAATTTAGTTATTACAGATGACCTAGGAAAAAGTCTCTATGTTGGGGAACTTGCTCGTTTGCAAAGTGAAGTTAAAAGAGCAATTGCCAGCGAAGGTAAAGTTAAAAGTATTGATGATGCTATTCTTGCAATAAAAGCTGTTCTTGCTCTGATTACAGAAAAAGATTATGATAAAGTTGTGATGGCTACTGGTGTTCCAGTTGCTTCTTCTAGAAAAGAGATGTCACAGTTAGCTAAAGGGTTGAAAGGAGATTTAGTATTAAATGTCGAGAATGAAGCAACAGGAGAAAAATTCAGTAGAAAAATTTCGATTAAACATTGTATAGTTATGCCTGAACCTTTTGGAACCTACTATTATACTTTAAAAACAGAGGGAGAATCTCGAGCAGTTGATGCAATTGTGATTGATGTAGGACATGGTTCTACAGATATTCTTACTCTTTATGAAGGAAGAGTTATGCGACAAGCATCAGGAAGTTTAGAAGAGGCGACTGATACATTAACTCACCGTATTGCTCAAGAATTACAGAATCAAACGGGAAAAATTCTTCGACCTTTCGATTTAATGTCAGCATTGTCTCAAGGAAAGGATGTTTTAACGATAGGTGGGGAAAGATGGGATATTTTAGGAATGAAAGAATATCACGTTGAGATAATCGCTGATGTAATACTTGATGAAGTGAATAGATTAATTGGAACGCTTCCACCTGATGCTATCATAGAAAGAGTAATTCTTTGTGGTGGAGGAATGCATATTTTTGGTGATCGATTGAGAGAGGGATTTGAACAAGCAGGTTTAGCGGAACATCCCGAAATGTTAAGCATGCCTGAAAATCCAGTCATGTCAAATGCCATGGGATTTGAACTTTTTGCGAAGAAATTCGTAACAGACTTAGGAGATGATGGTTATGAGTTCTAAAAAACCAACAACTAAAGATAAAGATGATCAAAAACCTAAGTCAACTTCAAAGACTAAAAAATCTACCTCTAAAAAAACAACTATACCAAAAGAATGGAAAGAAGAATCTAAAGAAACAAGTAAGGATATCGAGAAAGGAAAAAGAAGAACATTAATTTCTACTCTTAAGCGAAGTATTTCATTGAAGGGAGATAAAACAGATAGTCTTACCTTAGATGCAATGAATATTGTAATTTCTTTAAATCCCGCAAAACATATGGATATAATTGAATATATCGAAGAAAATGTTCCTGCTGGTGGTCGTCCTGAATGGGTAAGAGATTCAATTAGATTGAAGATGCGAATTGAACGTGGAGTATATGGATTAAACACAACAGGACAAAATGGTTCAAAGGATTCTGAAGAAACATTACAAACAGTATTTGGTCAATTTGCAGAAGTTATGACTAAGGTAATGACAGATTTGAAAACTAGTCAACCTTCAACACAAGCACCAATGACAAGTTCGGAAACTCGAAGACAAAGAGCTCCACCACCTCAAATTGATAAATCTGCAAGTGGTGGTCCTCCACAGCTTAAAAAAGTGGAAACATCGGAAGAAGATAAGGAAGAATTCAAACCTGATAGACCTTCCCTCGATGATGCAATTGGAGCGATAATTGTAGTCGAATAATAGAAATAACTGAAAGAAGTGAGAAAAAATGGAAGCACTCTATAAAATCCCTCTTGAACCGAAATCTATTTCATTATTTCTAGAGGAAGAAAAAGATTTCTTGATTGGTTTGCTACAATTATTAGGGGAAATTAATGAAGGAGAATTAAATGAAAAAACAAAATTAGCTCTTACTCAATTAAAAGAAAAATTACCTGAGTTTGTAGAAAGAATTTTTCCTCCTAAAGATTTTACTAGTCAAATAATTGCTCTTCAAAGTATTGCTCAAATATTATCACAGACAGTAGGCAAAACCAAATTTAGCAAAATTGGTGTTAGAAAGAAGTGGATTTCAATTGGAAATGGGTATTTAGGTAGAATTGTTGATGAACAATACGAAATAGCTATTCTCCTCTATCTTGTTGCTGCTGTTTATCAAACTCGCGCATTAGCTAAAGTACAGACAAGTCCTCAATACCGCTATTATCATATATCATCTCTTGCAGCTTTATTATCAGCAATTGAGTATATTGAACAATTGAATCCAGATTTAGAAGAACACTATGCGAAACCATTTTACCAAATGTTACAATTAAGAAAATTAGAGGTAGCTGCAGAAGTTACTAAATCTGAAGCTTTTCTCGCACGAAAGCAAGGTGATTTTGAAAAAGCTTCTAAGCTTTTTGCAGGTGCTGCATCATACCGTTTTTCAATGATGAATTTTGATCTCCCAGAAGATTCAGATAATCGCGTTAAAATTTTTGCTTCTACAGAGCTTGGTATGGCTTGTTTTTATGTTGCAGTAGGATTATCGAATAAGAGTGAATCTGAACAAGCATATTATTATTTATTGAAGGCAAAAGGATATTTTGAGAATGCTACGAAACTCTCAGAAAATAATACAGAGCTGTTAGAAGCAGCAAATAAACGTCTTGATCTTGTAAATCCATATATCGATAGGATTAAAGATACTATTGAAGAAAAACCTGTAGAATTAGAAAAAATCCCTGATCCTCAACCATTAATGGTTCATATCGAACCAAAACCGATAATGAATCCTAAGGATGAGGAAATAATGAGGATTTGTTCAAATTGTACTTCAAAAATTAAATGGACTGATAAATGTCCTGAATGTGGAGAACATATTATCCCATTGGAATAAATATCAGTGAGGTCTTCCAGTGTTAATACATAAATATCAAACTATTCGGTCCTTAAAAATCTGTTATTGGGGTCCAAGCTTATCTGGAAAAACCTTTACAATAAAAGCAGTGAAGGTTATGAAATCATTAGAGGATCCAAAAGGAGTTCTTGATTTTGTAACAGTAGCAGATCAACAGACTGGAAGAACAGTGTTTTTTGACCAAGCAGTATTTGGGTTTGGAAATAAACCTGAAACAAATGAGTATTTATTTAAAATCCATGTTTTTACAACAGCTGGTCAAAAAAGACTAAAAGAAACTCGTAAAGTAGTCTTACAAGGTATTCATGGACTAGTATTGGTTATTGATGCTGACCTAAATAATTGGGATGAAAATATTTGGGCTTTACAAGAGCTAAAACAACTTAAAGGTGAGGATATTATCAAAAAACAGATTCCTTATACTTTTTTTGTGAATAAACAAGATTTACCTTGGGGTACAAAAATATCAAATCGTCATATAAAACAATTAATTGATGCTGCGGGAGTTGCTGATTTATTTCCTGATTTAGAAGATCGAATATTTGAAGGATCATGTCAACAAGCAAAAAGTGACCTGGAAAATATGTTAAAAAACACACCTAGAGATATTCTTCTAGATAGCGATGGTTATTATAAGAGAAAATATAGACCTATCTCTTTTGATCCGTTAATGAAATCATTGGAATCAGTTGTAAAACTAGTTATTAAACAGCAGTTTAAAAGTAATTAAGATAAATTAAAAAAGTACTTCTGTATTTTAGAAAGCTAAATAAAATTAAGAAAATTATCCTAATTGTCATAATAACAAATACTATATTTAGTATATTCACATAAGATAATTTAAAGTAAGATTATTGCGACAAAAAAAGGGTGCAGCAGATAATCTTGTCAAAGGGGCGCAAAAATATGTTTAAAAGAATTTTCAATTGGTTCCGAAATATATTCAGCAAGAAAAAACCAGAGGAACAAATTCAAGAAGATAGTACTATTGTAGAAGAGATAGAAGATTCAGAGAGCAAATTAGATAGAACATATATTGAGGAATATAGCCCCGATGTTTTCAAAGCAGAAGAGGATCAAACTCTTGTAGACGAAGCGGAATATTTTGAAAGACAAGTTATTGAATTAAAGAAATCAAAGGAAGGAATTGATAGTCCTGATAGTTTGCTTGACCAACTCTCTCCAGGAGAGGATATTTTTAAAATTTTAAGAACAGAGGATTTTTGGAATGCTACAGGATATTGTACCACTATTCGTGAAAAATTTAACAAAGCTATTGAAAATAATGATGAGGAGCAACAACTAAAAAATTTCTGGCATACAAATAAAATGTATATGAGAGCTGTAGAAGCCTATAGAGACGCAATTGCTCAAAATGATATGTTACGAGCAAGAGTTATGCTACTAAACATTCGAATGCTTTATGAAGTATTAATTGAAATGCATCATCTTAAACCTGAAGTAATTCCCAAGCCGCAAACTGTCGATGTAGAAATGCGTAAGGAATATGTAAAGGATGTTCTTGTGGAAATTTTAGAGAAAAGTAAACTACCTTTGAGTATTAAAGAAATTTTAGATGAAGTAAAAAGGGGAGAACAGAAATTAGTCTTAGAACTTCTTACTGTAGAATCGATAGAGTTTTATTTACATTCATTGGTTGAAGATGAATTTATTAAGGTGATTGAAAGAGTAATTGAATTGAGACCCCCTCCAATTCCTTCTATTCCAATAGAGGTACTCGAGAATATTCCAGAAGTTATTTTCGAAAATACTTATGCACCAGATGTGAAAATGTATCGAAGAGAAGATATAGGACGTGAAGAACTCTCAGCACTCTTCCCTCCAGAAATTTACAAAGGATTACAAGAAAAGGGTTTTTACAGAATAGAGGACGTCTATGGAAAATTAGAGGAATTACAGAAAGTTCTCTTAGAAGAATTACATTTTGAACCTGATATGACGACAATTTCAATAGGTATCCTTCGTGAAAGGTTAGGGAGATATGAACCAAAAATCGAAAGTGAAAAATTCCAACGCTCTTTAGTTACTAAACGAAAACAACTGAAAGAAGAAGAGACTAAAACTATTCAAGAGGAAATTGAAGTAAAAACTGAAACAAAAACAGAAAGAAAGCCAAAATCAGAATTTGTTAGAGTAAATAATCAAGATATTATCAATTCACCAATTCCAAGACCCTATCAATTAGAGGCTTATTATATGTTTAAGGGAGATAAATATAATGCAAGCATAATTGATTCTCCAACTGGTTCAGGAAAAACTCTTATGGGTATGATGTGCATTCAAGATTGGTTACGAACACTACGAAATAATGAATCAATATTAGTATTAGTTCCAACACAAAACTATCAATCACAATGGGTCGACTCGATTTGTTTTAATGAAATTGGTTTGCAAATTTCCCCAAATTTCGTTTTTTCTGGAACAATTACACAACTAGAAAATTTCATTCAAAAAACAAGAGAAATTCCCCCCATAATTATCCTAACCTATACTTCCTTAGCTCAAGTTCTTGGAGCAAAGACAAAGAAGGAGAAGGAAGTTAAGCAACTAATAAATTGGTTAGGAATACGAGGTGTGATTTTTGATGAAGCACACAAAGTTGTTGAACAAGAGGGAAGTGCTACTTATGAAGTAGCAAAAATGCTGGTGAAGATTTTCAAGGGTGCACATATTGAAAATCTTATTGGATTCTCAGGTACTGCTAAAGCTTATGAAAAAGATTTCAAGAGATTAGGATTGAAATTGATATACATTGTTCCTGAAAGAGAACTAGTCCTTCATGGATTTGTTGCTCCTATTGCTGAACTTGGGGTAACATTTGCTTATTCTGGTCGAGAAAAAGCGATAAGAGAGTTACATAATGAAATTAAAGTTAATATGAAACAATTATGGAGTTATTTTGGCGATAATAATCTTCGAAGAGAATTTCAAAAGATTCCAATGAACGATCGAATTTTCATCTGTAAAGAAATGCTAGGTATGTATCAAAGCTATCGAAGTGAAGCTATAACTGAGAAATTAAAAAGCAAATTTATTGATTGGGCACCTAGTAAAGAAAAAGGATCATTATCTTTAACTGATACTAATCTTGTAGCTGTAGTTCAGATTTACAATGGTTGGTCTGATATCTCTTTAGCCTACAATTCTGCTCATCCAAATGCTGCACGAGAAATTGTTGAAGAAACTGAAAAAATAGTTTTGAAATTAGAACAATTAATTAGAATTCCAAGTTTACAGAAGATGATTAAAGCAGAAAAATATGGCAATAGAATGCTAAAACGTCAAACATTATATAATATACGAAAAGAAAGTGTTGATCGTAGAGAGTCTATCAGAAAAGTTAGAGAAATTATGTGTTCAACAATGGTTGGTATCTATAAAGCTCTAGATACTTGGGCACGAACCAAAATTGGAGAAGGAAGAGTTGGAACATTCCAATCTATAATCAATGCAGAAGAAGAAATACGTGATGTAAAAGGAGTTGTCATCTTTGATACTGGAAGGACTATTAAAGTAGAAGAAGATACAGGGATTGGCTCTCCCGGATTTTCAGGAGTTGGAGGAAGTTTCGCACAAAGCCTTGGAACAAATATTCTCAAATATAATCCTATTGCTGTACAATCATCAGAAATGTATATTAGCTTCAATCCTGAATTAGAAAAACCACTTCATGTCATGATGGCAGATTTCATTAGAAATGAAATTATTGTTGATAAGCTTACTGAAAGAATCTTCATGGAATTAATTTATGAACTTCCTTTTCAAGAACAACTCAGTAATTTCATTTACTTGTCTTTTAAAGATTTAATGGAAAAATATGCAATTACATTAAGAAAAGTCTTTAGAGCAAGATATTCTGAATTTTACAAGAATGTACTAGATCCTCTGAGTGAATTTATTGATGAAATGGTTGTAATAGACAATGATTTTGAAATTGCTATCAATATGTTAAAGGATCGTATAGATGATCCCTCAATTAGAATTAACAATATTATTTTGAAATTATTCGATTATGCAATTATTGCCAGAAAAATCGAATATGCAGCTAAAAGTACACTTCAAACAGCTAGTGGTGAATTACAGGATTATTATTCTCTAAGAATGCCTTCTGGAAGGCAAAAACAATTAATTTATGATCTTATTTCAGATTTTATTGATTCAGAAGAATTACCTATTCAGCTTGTTTTTGTTTCTTCATGGGCAAGAACAGGTTGGGATGTAAGAACACCAGATATTCTTATCGATGCAACAGCTACTCGAGATATTACAGCATGGCAACAACTTCGTGGGAGAGCAATGAGAGCTTTAGAGAGCTGGACGATTGATTGTTATCGAATTATTTCAATATTATTAGGAAAAGCAGGAACAGCAAATAAAATAATTGAAAAACTTCCTTTTGATATGCAAGAAAACTTCCAAAAAATCCAGAAGGAATTCGCTCCAAAAGAGGAATTTACTCCTCATATGATAGAGTTATTACAAAATTCCATTGACGAATCAAAGCTTCAATCGGAAGAAAAAGTCTTATTAAAATCAAAATTAAATTTAGGTAAAGTAAATCAACTTTCAACAAATGAACGAATGAAATTAATTATATATTTAATGCTATCCCAGAATAAAGTAGCACATATTTTTGAAATGGTAAAAGCATCAGGATCCTCAAAACAAGTGGAGTTAGACAAAAAAACTGGTATTTGGAGACGAAAAGCATCAATTGCTAAAAAACATAGAGAAGAACCCATTCTCCCTGTTCGTGGTTCAGAGAGAAGAAGAGGCAAATATGTTGCACCATTAATCTATTCTCAAGATCCAACAATGGATACACCCAGTGAAGTGAAAGCTACTCTTCAAAATCTTTTGAATGGTTTAGACGAAAATTTATTAGATGATTGGGTTCTTACTTTAGTAGAACAAGATGATTCTCGTCAAAAAACAATTTTAGATGAATCCATACTTAATCAAGAAGATCTTGAAATTTTAGCGAAGGAAAAGGAAGAAGAAGCAATAAGGAAAATTGAAATCGATGGAGTTTCGGAAGCTACTCTAAAAGATTTCTTAAGTGAAATTGATTCCATCGAATTTTAAAATTTCCTATTTTCCTTTCTTTTTTTTATCCCTATACAACTTATTCATTTTTAATTGAGAAGAGTATTTTAGGTCTTCCTCGTTTATTGGATTTTATTGGTTTTTTCTCTACTTTCCCTTTCATAATCATCCTAGAGAGAACATCGTACAAAGTTGTTCTTGGTATGTTAGTTAATGAAACAAGTGTTCCTCTAGTAATGGGACCTTTTTCTTCAAGAATATCTGTTAAAAATTCTTCAATTGGTACTTGTTCCTCGATTGTAGATTCTTCACCATAGATAAAAGCTGTTCTTTGACTGTAGACGATTTTATTATCAATTAAATCAGTTGATTCGAGATTTTTCTTAATTAGTTTGTCAATCTCTTCATTTTCTTGGGATTCCCTACTCAAAGTTATAACACCCACAATAGTTGTTTACCTTTTTTAATATAAAATTCAATCTAAATAAACCTTATGCGTACTTGTAATAAATTAGATATCACAGCATTTTTCAAGCAGAATTGGGTAAACGCTATTTTAAATATAACTAATTCTTGCTAGATAAAAAAAAACTTATTACTTGTTATATGAATGAATTTTCATAAAGCATTAGAAAAGATTTAAGTCATTTTGATGCTAAAGTACTATATCCTATGAATAAGTAAAGAAAATATATTCACATGAAATATAAGAACTAGGTAGAGATTATGAGTAAACAAAACGATAAAGAAATTGACGGGAAAAATGTCAATTTTTCTATTTCAACTCAAAAAAAGGGAAACACTTCTGCAGAAATTATTGGTGAATATACAAACTTTGTAATTACGAAAAGCAAAAATGAAAAATCAAATTCAAACATTTCTGGATCTGCAATTGATTTTAGTATCAAAACAATTGGTCGTTGGACATTAACAGGGAAGAAAGCAAGTGTTTGCATGATCTGTAAATTACCTTTGAAATCTGAGCAAGATATTAAACAGTGCCCAATGTGTAATTCATTATTTCATCATGAACATATTGCTGAGTGGCTTAAAGTGAAAGGAAAATGTCCTGTTTGTCAGCAAAACTTAGGGCCAGAGGGCCTTGAAATAATTAAACTTTAAAAGTCAATTAAAAAGAAATACAGGAGACGTTTATTGATGAATGATTCTTCCAAAAGAAAACGAGAAATAAAAATAGAAGCTATTAAAACCCCTGAAGGGCAAGTACCAACAGTAGAAACTTTTCATAAGGTAATTGATGGTCTTTTTGGTGAGATATTAGATACTAGGAAGGATATAGCGAAATTAATTCCAAATTTAGAAAAAGAACTTGATAATCTTAGGGAAATTTTAGCTCAACAAATGATTCTTTTTGAAATAATAAATAACAACGTGGAAAAACTCGAAAATGCATTTATTGATCAAGCAAAGAATATTTCTAAAATTCAAAGAGCGGTTGATTCTCCAAAAGAATCAGGTTCTACAGAAGCTGAATTAACAGAGGAATCAAAAAAGGCAATAGCTAAAGTCATTAAAGGAGAATTAGCTGCTGGAACAAAACCAATTTATGATCAAATAAAAGATTTGGAAAAGCAAATAACAAAATCAAAGAGTGAAACACTTAGTGCAGTAAAAGATAGTCTGGATAATATTAGAGATCAACTGGATGATCTTTCTTCAAAATCAGAGCTCCAGATGTTAGAAATTCTTGAAAGCTTAAATCTTGAACCTCCTCAGTCTGATTCCAAATCCAGATCTACATCTAAAACCAAAAGAAAGCTTACATCATAAGATAAAAACAAGAAAAAAAGAATTTAATAGATGTTGGATTTATTTTCACGTACAATGAAAGATGAACTATTCTTGTAATGGGCGCATATAAGATAAAGGGGGAAATCCCCTAAGGAATTTCAAGGACTGATATATCTACTTTAGAAACTCCATCAATATCAGATAATTCTTCTTTGATGGTATCCATATTCACATTCTTAAATTCTTTAGAATCGATATATCCTTCATAGACACAGCTTTCCTGGGTGAAGCACAATCCAGTAGAATAGAGTGTTTTAATTCCTGCCTTCATGAAAAGGGATCCCATTTTCTTTAAAAAGTCAGGACTTAATTTACCAATCTCAATCCCTACTTTGTATACTTTATCACTGGTAGTAGGGATGATTCGTATTATTTTTGTACTGGGTGCGAGAATCATCACCGCATAATTTCCTTCTTCAGGCTTTAAAGCATCCAAGAATGTTTGGGGAAGTTGAATGGGTTGCCCTACTTCTAGCTTACACATCTTTGCTACAGTTACTTCGGTTGTCATTAATGCCTCTCCTTAAGAGAATTTTATAATTATTACTTCATTAAAATAATTCAATAGTTGTTTATTAAATTTACTTTAGTATACCTACTTGTACCTATTTTATTATAAAAATTTAATTCAATAACCTTAGTTTAGAGGAATATTTTGAGCAATAAAAGCTAAAAAATACAAAAAAAGTGTATTTAATCAGTATGAAATATCCAAATAATATTTCACTTCTTAAACGATGACCTAAAAATTAAAGTATTAGATTTAATGATTTGTAGTAGGTAGAGGAAGTTAACTACTAATCTATATTATTAAAGGAGCATGGCAAATCTGTCTAGCAGTAGAAAATACCGCGAAAAAAGATTATCATTATTAATGCATCCATTAAGACGTGAGATTTATCAATTGGTTTGTGAAACACCGGGATCATATTTTTATGAAATTGTAAGTCTTCTTGCTTCACCGCAAGGAACATTGTCCTGGCATTTACGGATGCTGGAAAAAGATGGATTAATAAAATCTATAAAATTTGGTGGAAAGCGATTATTTTTCCCAAATATGCTAAGGTCTGAATCAGCTGAAAAGGCATATGCAATTTTAAAGAATAATACAGCAGCAAAAGTTTTTGATCATATAGTAAATAATGTAGGATGCTATCAAACTGAAATCGCAGAAAAGTTAGAGATTCATCATGATACAGTAAGGCATCATATTACAAGACTTGCAGAAGCAGAACTTATCGAAATAATACGAGATGGCCGTACTGTTAAATACTTTCCAGGTGAACTTGGAAAGGAATTAATAAATGGAAGCTTAAATATCCTTACTGAAAGATATATTCGATTTTTGATAGATAAACTAGAAGAAGGATGTATGACACCTGAAATTGTAGAAAGAGATTTAACATCCATGTCTTTAAGAATTGAATGTCCAAATACTGAAGATATTTTTATGAAGATTGAACTTGGTCCATGGGAAACTAAAACAATTGAAGATAATGAAGAAGACGAAAATGATAATGAGGAAGTAATAGAAGAAAAATAAAAAAAGAAGAAAAAATTATTTTAATTTCTTCAGAGTTTTCTTTAATTCCTCATAAGCAGCTTCCCAATTTTTTATTTCTTCAGTTAAATCATCACGTCGCTCATTGTAATCGTCTTCAGAGAGTTCTCCAGTGGATTTTCGAACAAAAAGAGTTTCTAATAATTCTCTTTTTTCAGTAAGCTCTTTATTGAGTTGATCCTTCCAACGCTCCATTTTTATTAATTCTTGAGTTATTTGTTTTTCTGCATTAGTAATCGTGTCTTCGTATTCTTGCTTCATTTTTTCATATGTTTTCTGACTTATGCTTTTATCACGTTTAAGACCTTCGAGTTTTGTTAAACGATCTTTTGTCTGATCTCTACTTGACATGAACTCAAAAATGGGAATCGTAACACTGCCTTTCTCAGTCTTTTTCTTCTCGAGTTTAATTTCAACAAATCGTTTATTCAATTCATTTACTCGTTCTTTTGCATCTTCTTTTGGTATTAAACCTACTTTGACTCGCTCTTCCAAGTTTTCAATTTCTTCAAGAATTTCTTCCATTTCTTTATCAATGATAATTAAGCGCCCTTTAACTGCTAAAGCATGGACAATTTCAGGATCAATTGGTTCAACAGCACTAGCGCTTTCAATTTCCTCTTTAATTGATATACTTGAAGAATGAATTTCTTCAACAGGTTCTTTCTTTTTGAATAAATCTTTAGGCAATCTTGCTCCGCATGATTTACAAAACTTGAAATTTGGCAAAACGGGTTTACCACAAACAGGACATCTATTTTCTACCATTATTTTTTACCTTCATTAAGTTGTTTGTTATAGAAATCTGTGACAACCAACTAAAAAAAGAATTTCTTTTAGGTCTTTTTGTGCTTTTCGTAAAATTTGACCTGAAAATGGAATTTAAAAGTCAATGTTTGGTATTTCCTATTTTCTAATTTCACTGTTAATAGGAAAATTTAAATCATTGTTCTCTTCGAGAGATGATAGAGTTGATTATTATGGCTAGAAGACCCGCCCGTTGTTATACAAAAATTGCAGGACCACCTTTTACTCGTAAGAAGTATGTCCGTAGTATTCCTGGTTCCAAGATTACCAGTTTTGAAGCTGGTAATAAGAGTAGTAGTTTTCCCGTTACTATTTCTCTTTTTAGTAAGGAATCTTGTCAAATTCGTCACGTAGCTTTAGATGCTTTAAGAATGATGTCTAATCGTCACATGAATCGTAAAGTTGGAGCTGAAAATTATCATTTAATTGTAAGGGTCTACCCTCACCACATTTTGCGTGAAAATAAAATGATGGCCTTTGCAGGCGCAGATCGGTTACAAGATGGTATGCGTCGTGCTTTTGGTAAACCTATGGATATTGCAGCACGAGTTAAAGCAAATCAAGCAATTGTTACTATACACACATTTCCTCAACATATTGATAAAGCAATTAGAGCTTTGAAAGTTGGAGGAGATAAATTACCTACTCCATATTATCATAAAATTGAGAAAGGTGAAGATCTCTATCGAGAGTTCCAAATTAAGAAAGCAAAAGCTCAGTAATTCTTTTCTTTCTCTCTCATTTTTTTATTTATTTCTTTTCTCTGCTGATATTATCTGTATATGTTTTTACATCATCTCAAAGTAAATTTAAAGCAAATCATTTACTCTTCTTGAGGGCATGTATGATATATCGAAAAATCTTGATTACGTCTATATATCCTCAGGAGAAAATAAATGGAATTTGTTTGCGGGAAATGTAATGCTCCTTTGGAAAAAACTTCTGAATTATTGATGAAAGGATGTTCAAAATGTGGTTCTAAGGTTTTTACTACTATTACTACAACAGAAGAAAATCAATCAGTTCTTAGAACAATTCCAAAAGTACAAAGAGAACAAATGGATGAGTACATTACTGCTCGTTATGAAATAATTCCTAGATTAATTGAAAGAGTTCCAGAGGAATATCAAACTGATGAAATTGAACATGATAACATTCCTGCAGTGAAATTGAGGAAAAAGGGAATCTATGAAGTAAATCTAGATTCGTTATTTAGAGATAAAAAATCAGATCCCATTGTTTTAAGTGGGAAACAAGGGATTTATCGAATAGAGATTGTACCTTCAAAACAAGACTAGCTAAATTCTAAATAAACAAATCTAATTTTTGCTATTAATTCTTAGGATTTAGAAGATATAACCCTGTTTCATCATCTTTGGTTCTATAAATTGAAGGTTTTGTTTCTACTAAATAAATTTCAGTTGTTACTGAGATGATTCCCTCAACTAGATGCCCACCAAAGGTTTTACCATCCTTTTCTCCAACAAGAATGTGAATATGAGCAATTGGTTCTTTGGTATCTTTGTTTACAGCAACATTTCCAGTACAACCTAATAATTCAACCTCTTTGAACTTGGTATTTATGTAAAGTTTCTTCTCAACATCAAAATAACCGAAAACACCTTTTTCAAGAGCTCCTATACCTGAAAGAAAACCTGCAGTAATATTGTGCTCTTTTACGTAGCTAACAATTCCAGATAATAATTCCTCACCCTTTTCAAAACGAATCATATGTACTTTTTGTTGTTCCATAATCATTGATTTCATTTCCATTTTACCTCTTTTTTTCATTTGTTACTCGATAAGACTTAGGAGGTTAATTTTTGTCTTAGTTCTTCTATTTTTTCTCTCACTAATGAAAGTTCTTGATTTATAATTTGAATACTTTCATCAAATTCTAATTTGCTTTTTAATCCTTCCTGAAAATCAGTTTCATTTTTCTCCATTTCTTTTTCTAAACGGTATTTTTCAGCTTCTAATGTGAGTAATTGCATGTATGGATCTTCACCAGAAGATATTGAGCTTTCGATTGATTTTTGTTGTTTTAGCATATCAGATGGTTTTACTAATGGTTTTTCAGATACTTCACTCTCAGATTCTTGTTCTTCTACCATTGGTGGTAAGATAGGTTTGGCTATTTCATCAATAGTTGTTTTCTCAACAGCTTCTTTTCCTGCAATCTCTTCTTTAAATGATAACAACTGTTTTTCAGTTTCAATTTCAGCTTCATCAATAATTGATTTCATCTTACTTAAAACATTAGCAGGAGCTGTTTCTGGATTTTCTATATTTGTTAATTTCTCAATTGTTGATTTTCCCATTATTGGTAAATCGGCTTGTTCTTCTTGAACTTCTATTTTTTCTTCAATAATAGGAGGGGATAGCTGTGCTTCTATTGAAGGTTCTTCTTTCTCAAGAGGTAAAATTATAAATTGATCTGTTTCATTTAGTTGAGTTGAAGATTCAATTGTGGAATCAGCTGTTTTGGATTCGCTTTTTTCATCTGTAATAATTGGTTCCATTATAAGAGGATCCGTTTCTAAATGATTCGCTGATTCACTAGAATCTATCCTAGGAGATTCAACAGATGTTTCATTTTGAAGAGTGCTAGTTTTTTCTTTAATTAAATTACTCATTAATGATCGCAAATCATTCAATTCAGATTTTAAGGTATCAAGTTCTTGTTTTAGTTTACTAGCTTCTGAAGTTGAATTTTGCTCTGTAGTAATAACAACGCTTTTTGCTTTTACTATAACATCATAAATAATATCAATTAGCTCTTTTTGTTGTCTAAACCAATGACCAAAAGGATCCCATTCTAGAATCATCTCACGAGCTTTTTCTAAAATTATTATAAAGTCTTGATTTGTTTCTTTTGTACTAATTACTGCTGCTTGAATATTTGACAATAAATCAATAATTTCCACTCGCAATTCTGCCTCTTGCCCTGAAGTAGACTCTCCTTTAATAAGTAATGAATAAATTTCATCTAAACGTTTTGCTGATTTTTGAAAAATTTCTTCTTGCAAAAGCTGTGTCACCTAATGTATTGTTATTTATTTACAATAAATGTTTAATAATTCAATTATTTCTAATTTTGCATATAGACTTTTTATAATTTTTTAGATAAATTACCAGAAAATTAAGGAGCAAAAAAATGGATGTTTTAACCTAGGCCAAGATGTGTTTCTCTTCGCTTACGAAAATCTACTGGAAAGTTATTTTGAATGTAAATCTTATTAAAATCTAATTCACTCTTAATATCATCAATTAAATTGAGTGAAGTATCACTTTCAATTCCCCAAAGCATTAGATTTACTACTTTCTGTGTTTTAGCTTTGTAATCTTTAATGAATTTTAGGTTTTTTTGAAGTAATTGGTATTCAGGATCTGATTTGGAATTTGGATAGGGTGTCCATGCTGATAAATGAATTGTTGGTATGCCATATTTACCAATTACATTGATATCTTGTCCATAATGTCGATAAGCTCCTTTTTCCCCTTCTACTGCTGGATCGATATCCATCACAATATTTAATTCTAAACCTTGTTTAGAAGTTATGGTTAAAGCTAATTCATTCAATATTTCATCTAATTTATTTTTTCGCATTAATAACCAATCGTTAAGTAATCTTTCATCTCGTTGAATGTCTCCAAGAGAAAAAATACGATCAATGCCATGTTGATCTGAAAATGCACGTCGACAGCTTTCACAAAAACTATATTCCTCTCTTGGAAAACGAATATTATCAAGAATAATGCCTTGAATTGGATAGGAAATGATTTCTGTAAAAATTGATTTAAGATAATTAGTATATGGTGCTTTAAAAGGATCGACAAAGTAATCGTTAGGATTACCTCCATCTTTTATTGCTGAATATCCCTTATTTTTTGCAAAGAATTCATCAGCAAAACCTTGTACATAAGCATACACTTTGATTCCAATAGAATCTGCAATAGAGGCAAATGTTGAAAAAAATTCACTCGTTTCTCTATGTGCTGGAGCTGTTGAACTTCGATAATGCACAAAACCTGATGTTGATTTTCCAACAATAGCTACTTCGCTTAAAAATCCACCATTCTCTGCTAGAAATTCATCTGGGCTTTGTTTTAAAGTTGTTGGATCGATTATTGGTATTAAATTTTGGCTTGAAATACTTCGTATATCCATCGTTCGGTACCACACACAACAAGGTATAATAAATATTAAACAAAAAAAGGTTTTTCTGCAATAATAGTTTTGCTATTGAGTGATTTCTCTTTATTTCAATATAAAATCAGCTGCTAAAAGGTAAAAAAAAGAGAAAAGATATTCTAATAGGGGAGATTTAATAAAATGTATTTCTTGGAATAATTATTCGGATTTTTCTTCTATTTCTTCAACACTTTCAAAATCCTCTAAATCAATTGGTGCAGGAGGTGGTGTTCTTGCCATAGTCCAACCAATCCAAGCAGCAATACTTAGTACAACAATCATTGCTAAAAGTATTGGAGCTGTAATGAGAATTATAGTAATTTGTTGACTGAGAAATGCTTCTGCATTCCAATCAACTATTCCCCAAATGGTGAAGGTTCCCCATGCACCTAAAATCGCTAAAGAAAGGAAAAAAATTGAATATCCTGCTAACTTGTCCTTCATATTTATATCGCCGACCGATTTTTCAATAAGTGCGAATAATCAACCATTCTTAAGAATGTTTCGGAGTTTTTCAAAAAAATAAGAACTCATATCTAAAAAAAATTTAATATTTAAAAAAAGAGAATTTTTCCCGAATTCCTTAAAATCGAAATTCGAGATCAAATTTTGTAATTATCCGAATAAGGAACTCATTCCAGAATCTTCATCTTCATCTTCTTCTTCTTTAGATTCACTAGTTGTTGTTTCAGCGGTTGTAGTGGTTGTTGTAGTTTGTGTAGTAGTTGTAGTGGATTCATATGCTGCTAATAATTCAGGTGGTAAAATAGATGGATCTCTAGTAGTAATTGCTTTTGCCAAAAGCATAGCTTCAAGTTGCGATTTAGCCAATATATTTCCTGCCGTTTCAGGGGTTATGAAACTTGTTTCAATTGCAAGAGATAAAGCATGTCTTCGAGTTCTGCTAAGAAGTATTGGAAGATTTTCTTTTGATGGAATTGCAGCTTCAATTGATAAATTAAATGCTTCTTGATGAGCTTTGATAAGATTACTCATAATACCATCAAAGTCAATAATTAATTCATCATGTAAAATTAATTCCCCTTTTGTATAGAGAACATCTACTGAAAGACCAGCATCGAATGGTTCAATACCCAAACGACCTAGGACATTAGCTAAGGTCTTTGAGATTTTTTCTCCAGATTGGCAAACAATTGAATCCTCAATAATTTTAACTGTTCCGCCTTCAATTCGAGTCTTTAAACCAATTGATTGTAGTTCACCTATTACAGGTCCAGGAGCAAATCCTGTATCCCTAGCTGTTACAAAAATTTCTTTTGGAGCAATTTGCCCTTCTTTTGCTGCTGTTGGAATCTTCTTTTTCTCCAAAAAATTAGCAATCTTGAATGGATTACCATTAGTAAGAATGAAGGCACAAGAACCTGTAATATAATTAAGTAACTTGTTTAGTCCTTTGTCTTTCTTTGCTGCTTCTTCAATAGCAAGTTTCATTAAAGTATTCTTAGCAATTCTTAGTACAGTTTCGCCTCTAATATCGAATCTTATTCTTTGGATTGTTTTTGAAGCTATATTCTCAACTTTTGTGATGCCAATATTTGTATATTGTCCAAGAAGAGAGACTAAATCTTCAAGTTGTTTTTTATTTGCTGCACAAGGCTCACGAACATATGCTACTTTACTCATTTTATTGCACCTCTACTTTGACTGATTTGCCCATAGTAGTTTTAACATGAGCAGAACGAATATTCATGATGCCTTTGTGTAATCTGCTTTCTAATGTATGAATAATTGCTTCGATATTTTCAGCAATTGATTTGTTATCCATTTTCACAGTACCAACTTTAACTAAAACAACGGGATTCTCTTTGATTCTTAATTGAGATGTTCTAGTTAAACGTTCAAGCATACTCGTCATATCAACATTAGGAGCAATTGGTTGTGGCATTTTTCCTCTAGGAGCTAAATATTTTCCAAGAAATCTAGCAATCAAAGGCATTAAAGGAGGCTCTGCTAAGAAGAAATCATGAGTCTTAGCCATTTTTCGAATTTCTTTAGGAGATTTTCCTATAGCTTCAAGCTCTGTTCTTCCAAGAACTGTTTCTATCCCGGCATTTTTTGCGTTAGTAGCGATTTCACCTCCAGCGAAGATGGCTACTCGAGGTTTTTTATTGATGGGATGTGGCAATGTAGTTTGGAAGTTAAAACGGTTACTAGGAATTTTAAGATCAAGATCTTTGAAATTTACTGCAAGATCTATACTTTCAGTAAACTTGCGTTTTTTTGTCTCTTTCTTACATTGAGCAACCGCGTCAGTTATTTTATTGACGTCCATAATTATTCACTTCTATCGCTTCTGTCGATTTTTCTGAACACTTTTGTTATGCCATACACCACAAAAATATTTTTTTAGATAGTGGATATGGTGACAGTAGTGCGCGATTATTAGTTAAGAAGAAGCAAAAACATTCAATTATTAAAGTTTGTGTTAAATTAGGAGAAATAGTAATAGTAAGAGATGAGTTATCAAATGATAGCACAATTTGATTACCTTTTTTGGTTAATTTTAATGGTATTTAAATGCCAAATTTAACAGAAAATATCTTCAATATAAGAGAATTAGATTGTTATAATGTTTTAAAATTACAAATATTTAGTTTTCACAATAAAAGAGAAAAATGATAATCAAAATCTAAAATCCCTTTGTAATCACTAACAATATATCTCCAACCTTGTCCAAAAATAATTTTGCCAAAATTTTCAAGTAGGATTGTTTTATCAATAAAATTAATTTTGACACCAGATAATTGTTGATTTAAGTCAGAGAGCATTTTCATAATTGGTAATAATTTCTTTTGAGCGATTGCTATATCTTCACTGTTCTTTCCATCCAAAACTAAAGTAATTGCTACCTCTGATATTCTTTGATAGATTCCTTGTGATTTCTTCCGAGAATTTATAATATCAATATTTATTCTACCTAAAGGAGAAAGAACTAAAAAATCTTTAAGAAAAGAGAAAAAAGCTTTCTTATCAGGTTCATCATTAAATACAAAATTAGCTATAGCAAGATAATATGCATCTTGTTTGGTGGTTATTCTAAATTGTGTTGGAGAATATTCATCTATATGAGAGGGTAATCTCTTTAGAAAAAGATCCAAGGTTTGTTTAGGATCAATCAGAGATAGCTTATAATTATATTCAATAAGTAAATCCTTGAATCTTTTGAGGATTTGCTTAAGCTCAAGTACACTTTCTTTTCCAGAAATAAGTGAAAAATAAACATAAATTCGAAATTCAAATGAGGTTTCATCTTTTTTATCATAGATTATAGTGTATCTGCTGAAATTTTGTGCAAGAAGGTAAAAAAGTCGTTTTCCAAAATAAGACTCTTTTTGAGATTTATCTTCTGAGTTAACACTAATTCGTAAAGGAACTATTATCGATTTTTTTTGATTTTCTCCGATTAAAATTCCAAGTTCAGTTACTTTGGCTGCTCCAATGGACATTTTAAAACCTCTTAATTTTATTTGTTATTTCTTCCTAATTCTTCTCTTAAATGTCTTTTTTTTCATAGGGGAACCACATTCACTACAATAATCTAATGCTTCATTGCTTTTAAAACCACATCCAATACATACCCAAGAATAATCATATATTGAGGATATTCCTTTCCAATAAATACCTCTACAAGCAATTCCCATATGAAAGGCTAAATTTTGAATGTCATAATCATCGCTTATAATTTCTACCTTTTTTCCTTCCAGGGATAAAGAATGAGCTAATGCTAATACTTCAATATCACATACTGAAAGCTCCTCAATATCACCAGTTTGTAATGCTGATTGATGAACACTTGAAATAGATTTTTGAATTGGTGAAGTTTGCATAATATCTTTCCTTAGAGAAATCTCAGCTAGAATTGCTTCACCTCGTAAAACTCCTTGAATCTCAGAAGCAACACAATAAGGGATATACTTTTTTTCCTTCAATTTTTGAGCTAAGATACCATTAAAAATTGCGGACGAATCAAGTACGAAAACTTTTTCGTTTCTAGTGTTTTCCTTTGAATCCATTATTAGGTACCTCTATTATAGAATTATAGTTATCACTTTAAAATCCTAGTTTATCTTGTAATCGATTGAAGAAACCATGATCAGGAAAACGAAGGAAAATAGTTTCATTTTCAGCTTTTGTTATTTCCAAAATTGAATCATGTTCGAACTTTCTGCCTTTGTCTCCATCGATCACAGCAACAACGTCTTTGTCGTTATCTTCAGGTAAGGTTATTGTAATCTTTGATGAACCAGGAACAACAAAAGGACGTATTCTTCTCATAACACTATTAACAGGAACAATTTGCATTGCTTTAATTTTTGGTTCAATGATAGAACCACCTGCGGATAAAGCATAAGCAGTTGAACCAACTGGAGTTGAGACAAGTAACCCGTCTAATCTATGACACCCTAAATTATAGCCATCAACATGTATATTTAAAGCACAGATTTTAGCATTTTGTTCATTTGTTGTATAAATCTCATTTAATGCTGTAGGAAGCTCTTTGTTGTCTAAAAAAGACTTAAGACGCATGCATCTTTCAACAACAAAATCTCCTTTCATTATACGTTCAATTCCAGCTTCACTATTTTCAAGAGTTGCTGTTGTAAGAAATCCAAGATAACCAGCATTAATACCAAAAATTGGAACCTCATGTGCATGTCGTGCGGTCCAAAGAATTGTACCATCTCCACCGAAAGCAATCACTAAATCAAAATCTTTTAGTTTCTTCATTGAAAAAGATCGAGGATAATTCATAACTTTTGAAAAGGGTTCATTCAAATAAACATCTAGTGAATATTTCTCTTGTAGTAGTTTAACAATTTTCTTGGAAAGTTCTATATTCTTTTCCTTATCGGTACGAGAAACTACTGCAATTTTTTGGAATTTAAACATGGACATTACACCAATAGAATGAATGTTCTAATTGTAATTAATAAAATTGCTTCTAATAATCTTTCCTAGAACTTAAGAAAAAAGGAAAATAATGATTGATGGAAATCCTTTTTTACATCACAGAATTAGCTTGAAGTAGATTTATCCGGGCGGGTAGTCTAGATTGGTATAAATCTTGAGTGAGAAATCACAGATTGCCTAAGATACTTGGTTCGGGATCAAGTGATCGGGGGTTCAAATCCCCTCCCGCCCACCAATAACTTTTTTCTTTGAAAAAATTACTTTCATAATTAGAAAATATATAAATATTTTATTCGTTTATTTGTTATCGGGGGAAGAAATGGAAAGCAATAGAAAGAGAAGAATGATTTTATATTCATTTTTAGTGATTTTTACAATTGCTATTGTTGTAACAAGTATTGAAGTTCCATTTCTAGTTATGAAAAACAATCTTCAAGAAAGAGAATTTATAATTGAATCTGTTGAATGCACAGATATGCTAGGAAGAAATAAAGATTACACGTTGAAAGTAAGATCACAAGGGCAACAATTTTCTAGTAAATATCCTATCAAAATAGAGCCTCATAAATATGAAATTTATTTAGATAATCAGACAAGCTACAAGTGTTATGGAAAAGTTATTGGAGATAAGTTCGAAGTAACACTAATAGTGAAACTAAGCGGTGTAAAAACTCAAATAATTAAACGAACTTTCCTAATACCTTCAGTAATACAGAAATGGACTTCTTTGTTCGCTTATGGGAAATTAGGTGGAAAATTAGAAATGACCTTTATTTTACTGCCAATTTCAAACTAACATTATGAAGTGGAATATTTTTCCTCTAGTTTTATTATTATTGCCTCCACAGCGGAAGAAACTTCTTTATCATTTGTCTTAAGTATCAATGAAGCATTTTTCAAATATTTTAGTGATTGTTCCATTGCACCTTTGTCATAGGCATTTAAACCTAATTGAATTAATAAATCAACAAATTCATTTTCACTTTCTTCTGGTAATTTTAAAGAATACTTCTTACTAAATCTTCTAGCAAGTACATGACTTTTCATTGCTTCTTCAAGTAAATCAAGTTTTGTTTCCACTTTTGCTTTGTCAAGGCAGATGTTTATTAAAAGTTGAGGTTCTTTACTTTTTGATGCAAGTGACATTGCATGGTCCAAGATTTCGAGTGCTTTTTTATAATCTACACCCAGCTTATATTTTATTATTGCAAGATTCTTTAATCCCCGTGCTAATCCTCTTTTATCGGGAGTGTTTTTTCGAATATCGATAGCTTTTTCTTGATAATCTTCAGCATGTTTCAGCTCGTCTTGTAACATGAAGCTAATGGCTATTTTATCATAACAATCAGCCATTCCTATTTTATGATTGAAACTCTTAAATGATTGAAAAGCTCGTTTGTAATGATTTCGGGATTCTATCATTTTTCCTTGATTATAAAAAATTTCACCTAACATTCTATATACTTCTGCAAGAATAGCTTGTTCATTCGATTGACGATAATAAGTTAATGCCAAATTTAATTCTTGAAATGCACTGTCAATCTTTCCACTCTCAAAAGCATTCTTTCCTGTTTGGAAGTGTTGTTTTGCTTCGTCTTCTGGTTTTATTTTTGGCATAGAAATGTCACATCTATTTTCATTAGATTATATACTCAGTAATGATATTATTACTTCTTATTAAAAAATAATTCATTTTAAATTTAATATAATTTGAAGAAAGTCTTAAAATAGAGTATACCTTGTTTTTCTTTTGTTCAGTGGTGGTATAAATAGTGTTGGAATACATTTCTTTCAAACGAGAATCCTTACATTTAGATTATTTTATGGAAGATAAAAATCGTATTTGTCAAGTACTTACTTGGCATCATCCTGTAGATAGAAGATTATGCATTGTTAAATATGATCTTGGTAAAAGCTATTGGACGTCTCGAGAAACAGGATTACAATATCAACGCATGCTCAAGAGCTATAGTTTGGAAGGGCATCAAGATAATTTAATTAATTTCAAATCTATCGAACCCGATTACTTTTATCATAGTCAAGTTTATGATGTTGATTTTTTAGCAGTACCAATTAAACGAATAAAGCGTTATTTTTATCCGGAAGATCGTTTAAAAGAAATAATTGATGAGAACATCGAATTAGATGAAATAGAGAGAAAGGTAAAGAAATTAGCTGAATTGTTACATGACTACTTGAAAATTCCAATTGATAAAATGGGTATAACAGGTTCTATTGTTTGGAAAGCACAGACAGAGAAATCGGATATAGATTTTATAATATATGGAAATGACTTTGCACAGGATTTCAATGATAAATTTCCTATAATTTATGATGTATTCCCAGAAATAAGACAGCTCCCTAATGAAAAGAGGAAAAGATATGAAGTAAGTATGGCAAAAAAATCCGGTTTACCTATTTCTTTAGTAAAAAAATATATTCTTAAGAAGAAGTGGCTATCAATTTACGATAAAACAAATTTATCTTTAATTTTTAGCCCTTTACCCTCAGAAATTCCATTCATTTATGGAGAACAATTTTTCAAACCAATTCAATCTATTGATTTAAAATGTTCAATAACAAATTGTGAAATGGGTTTTGCTTATCCAGCAATTTATGAAATTGAGAATTATGAATTGTTAACTCCAATAAGAATCAAAAATTTACCAATAAAAAGGATTCTCTCATTTGAAGGAGCACTTACAGGCTATTTCTCTATTGGAGAAGAAGCAGTAGTAAGAGGATTATTAGAAGAAGTACTAGACAAAGATAAAAATCCAATTTTCTATCAGTTAATTCTTGGAACAAAAGAATGTGTTGGAAACGAATTTATCGTTTATCTGAAAGACTATCAGAAATTGTTTGAATAATTAGAGGAGAATGTCCATAAAAGAAAACTTATTATTATTAGAGGTAGAATTTTAACCGCTGTATAACAAAAGTAAGAATATCTAATTGGAGATATGTTTATGTCAGAGAAATTAGTTCAAGAAGCAACAAAATTCCGAGATCAAATTCCAGAGTTAGAAGGTCTCTTAATTAGTAAATTAGACGGAACAATGCTCTGGGGTGATACTCTCAAGACTTTAAATCATGATTTTATTCTCTCAAGTGTTTCCGTTGTTGTTAAAGCGATGAAAAAAGTAAGCGAATCAATTGAGAAAAAAGCTGTGAGAATAATTGATGCTGAGATTGATGATGGTTTTGTAACAATATTAGCCACAGATAAAGGAATCATTGTGGGATTTTTTGGTGAAGATGCAAGATCACAATTAGGAATCATTAAAAAGAACTTGAAAATGTTCATGATTAATATTGGAAAGCTTCTCTAATCATTTTGAAGAGAGCTCTTATTCCAACTAAATTTAAAATCGTTTGTAGATTAATTATTCATCAAATACTCATTGTAACTACAAATTACGTCGATACTGTTCAGATAATACAATAGCTTTTGAGTAATAAGCTAAGATTTGATTTAGAAGTCTCGGAACGATTTAAAAAGAGGTTCTGTGAGCTAAAAAACAATCAATTTAGAAGAATATTAATAATAAATCGTGAGAGATTATTGTCGGATGGACAATAAATTAGTGTGATGGACTAATAAACAGGTGAATTAAGACTGGTACATATCAACCGTTTGACTCTTGAAAACTTCAAGAGCTATGGAAAGCGTAAAGTAACTCTCAATCTTACTACAGGATTAACAGTTATTAGTGGACCAAATGGTTGTGGAAAATCTAACATTTCTGATGCAATTCAATTTGTTATTGGTCAATTAAGCTCAAAAACCATTAGAAGTGAAAAACTCTCTGGAGTAATTTTTTCTGGAACAAAAGAAGGACAGAAAACTGCTCCATATGCGAAAGTCACATTAATTCTAGATAATTCTGCTGAACCAAAACAAATACCAATTGCTACAGATGAGGTGCACATTGGTAGAAAAGTCTACATGGATGGAAGAAGTGAATATTTCCTCAATGGTTCGAGAATCACTCGTAGTGAAATTATTGATACTATCGCTATGTGTGGTATAGCAATTGATGGATACAATGTTATTCGTCAAGGTGAGATAGCGAATTTTTCTAACATGTCACCTTTACAAATAAGAGGTCTCTTTGAGGAAATCGCTGGAATAGCATCTTATGATGAGAAGAAAGAGAAAGCACAAAAAAATCTTGATGATGCTCGAACAAAACTACGTATTGCAACTGTGAGATTAGAGGAATCCATGAAAAACCTACAAAGATTAGAAAAGGAAAAAGAGGATGCAATACGCTACCAAGAATTAAATGCTCGTATAAAGAGTACTGAGGCTAAACTTGTTCATGCGAGAATTAGACAATTAAAAGATAGAGTAAATGAGATTCTCACAAAAATAAACGTACTCAAAGAAGAGAAAAAAAGAGCAGATGAAACAATAGAACAAATGCAAGTTGCTATCAAATCTTATGATGAAATGATTCGCGAAGCAAAAGCAAAGGTGAAAGATGCTACTACTCAAACATTCAATACTTTAACAGAAGAAATAGAAGAATTACAAAAGAAATATTCTGAAAAATCTGCTAATAAGAACCAAAAAGAATTAGAATTAGAAAATCTAAAAGAAAATAAAATTTCTTTTGAAAATGAACTCAAAACAATTCTTTCAGAGAATACACTATTAGAACAAGATGATCTTTCTACTCAAGAGCAACTGGAAGGTACAGATGTAACTCTAAAGAAAATACAAGAAGAACTTGATAATCAAAGAAAAATGCTCGAGACATCAAAAAGTGGTGAAATTATGGATCAACTCGAGGAGATCCGTTCTAATACTACTGAATTGAATAAAAGAAAATCAGACATTGAATCTCAATTAGCAATACATAATAACAATATGAATATTATAAATTCGAAAGTGGATGAAAAAGAAAAACGAGTTGTAGAAGTAGCAGGGATACTAGCTACTTTTCTTAGTAGAAAAGCAAAATACACAACTGAAATTAATGAATATGAAGATTTGTTAAGACAATTAGAACTAAGAGCTGATGAACTTAAAGAAGAACTCCAAACAGTTGAAGAGGAAATTTCTGAAAATGGGGAAAATCTTCGGGAAGCAGCAATAAATATCAAGAAAATTCAAACTGAATTGGAAACAACTAAAAAAATCATGGAAGAAATTACTAGTAAAGATCGAGCACTTAAATTAGTTCTGAAAGCTAGGGATGAAAGAAAAATAACAGGGATTTATGGAACTGTTGGAGAATTATGCAAAACCCATCCAAAATATTCCATTGCATTAAATATTACAGCAGGTAATCGGACGGATCATGTTGTAGTAGAAAATGATGAAGTTGCAGCAAAATGTGTGATGTTAATTAAAAATGAAAAAGCTGGTAGAGCTACTTTTCTGCCTTTGAATAAAATAAAACCACTTGTTATTAATCCAGAAATGAATGATAAAGGAATAATTGGGAGAGCTATAGATTTAGTAGAATTTGATGAAAAATATAGAAAAGCTGCAGAATATGTCTTTGGTCAAACTATTATTGTAAAGAATCTTGATGCTGCTAGAAGAATTGGTTTTACTTTTAGAGCAGTGACACTAGATGGTGATGTTGTTAATCCTTCTGGTGCGATCACAGGTGGATTCTATAAAGGCTCAGCAACAGCTAAAATCTCATTAATAATTGAAGACGAAACAAAACTTCCGAAATTACAGGAAGAATTTGAGTTATTGCAGGATGAACGTAGAAGACTTCTAGAATACAAAACAGATATTGCTAAAGAATTAAATGATGAAGTTCTACCGCAACTAAATGATACCAAACGAAATAAAGATCTTAGACAGAGAGATATCCAAGGTATAGATGAAGAAATTGACATTAGAAGTCAAGAAAACATTAGAATTCAGAAAGAATTAGAGCAATTGACTAAAGAGCATGAAGAATTAGAAATTAGAATCGAAGAACAAATGAATACTCGAAATGATTTAACAAGGACACTCGATACAATATTAGAATCTGAAATAAAATTGAAAGAAGAATTAAGCAAAAGTGGTATACAAGACATTCTTGAGGAAATTAAAATAAAAGAAGGACAACAAGTTGAAATTGCTGATATAATAAACGACCTCAAAATGCAGAAATTCAAATCTAGTTCAGACCTAGAAAAGAATCGAGAAACTGTAAGGAATTTAAGAGAAAAAATACAAGAATTAGGGAATATAGAACCAAATAAAATTGAAATGATTTCTCAGGTTCAAAAAGAGGTTGATGAACTTTCTTCTGATATTGAAAAGAAGAAAGCCGAGAGAGATAAATTATTCACATTAATTGAACAAAGTCAAAATGAACAAGAAAGATTAGAAGATGAACAAAGAAATCTTCGATCAAGATTAGAAGAAGAACAACAAAAACAAAATCAAACAATCATTTTTGTAGAAAGATTGGCAAATGAAAAAACTTCTGCTGATAGACAGATAGTTGAATTAGAAGAACTAGCTTCTGAAAGAGATCTTCCATATATTTTTGCAGAAGATGAAGTGATTGATATAGATGTCTTAAAAGAAGTTCTTACTGGACTAAAATCTGAATTAGATGATTTGCCAGAGATAAACATGAAAGCGGTTTCCCAATACGAAGAAGAACTTGAGTTAAATAATGAATTAGTAGAGAAAAGAAAGTTTGTTGAAAGAGACTATGAAGCAATTAGTCAAGCAATAGCTGATATTGAAAGCGAAAAACGAGAAAAATTCATGGTAGTATTCAATAGTATCTCTAAAGATTTCAATAGAATCTTTGGAATACTCTCACCAGATGGAAGAGCTAAACTTGAACTTGAAGATCCAGATGATCCATTTAATGCTGGAGTTCACATTATGGCAAATCCAGGAGGAAAGAAAATAACCAGTATGTTATCACTTTCTGGTGGAGAGAAATCTTTAACTGCATTAGCAATGATCTTTGCAGTACAAAGATATAAACCAGCACCATTTTATGTCTTCGATGAAATTGATGCTTTCCTTGATATTAATAATGTAAACAAAGTTGCTACTCTGGTCAGGGAGATGAGTCATGCTACACAAATTATTGTGATTAGTTTAAGAGCTCCGATGATTGCTGTTTCAGAGAAGATTTTTGGTGTCACTGCAGGTGAAGATAGAATATCCCAAATTGTTTCTGTCTCGCTGGATGAAATAATGAAAATTGTTGAGAAAACTGATTTACCATCTGAAGCAGAAATTTATGATTATTAAAAAAGGAATGGTGAAGGAATATGGCTCAAGAAGATCCACAAAGAAACATTGAACAAGAAGCAATAATTCCTGAAGACTACCCTTTTTGGTTACGTGCTCCATTTCGATTATTAACAGATGTTACTCAATTTAGAAAACTAGATCCCTGGGATTTTGAAATTGCTGATTTAATTGCTCGTTTTGTTGAACAAATGAAAACTTTAGATGATATAAATTTCCCGGTTTTGGGGAGAGCAATCTTATCAGCATCAATTCTTTATCGAACAAAGGTAAATGATCTGATCAGAATAATAGAAAATACTGATGATAATAAAGAGGATTTAGAAGCATTGGGTTTTGAAATACCTGAAATAAGCCCTTCTTACCACATTTCTCAAAGACCTGTAACATTCAATGAGCTTGTCTTTGCTTTTCAAGGATTATTAAAACAAGAAGCACGATATAAACAAAGATTAATCTATAATCAGAGAAAAGCACTGATCCAACCTTTACAATTACCTGCTGAACATGTAAAAATAATTGATGAAGAATCTACAAAAATTGCTATGTTAAAAAAGAACATTTATAGAGAATTAGTGAAATTATTTGAAAAATATAAACGACCTATATTATTTGAAGAACTTATCAAGCCAAATACTTCTAGAGTGCAAATTATTCGTATTTTTATGTGTATCTTATTTTTGAGTTTTGAATTGAAAGCACAAATAATACAGATAGAAGATTTAGGAAAAATATCTCTAAAACCTATAAGAGATAATGAAGAAGAATTCTTAGGGGATTTAGAAAAAATTATTGTTAGGAAGTTAAAAGAAAGCAGGGATGAAGATAAAAGTGTCACAATTTCAGAAGTTGAATATGGTGATGACGACTTCTTAGAAGAAAGTGATGAGTTATTTCAAGAAGAATTAGATTTTCTTGAAGAATTAGAAGAAGAATTTGGAGATTAATCAGTACCAAAAATGAAATAAGTAAAATGAAGAAGGATAAAATCTTTCCTCAAGTTTTTTATTCAGGTAGATCCAGTAATTAATCTAAAGATAAATGGACCGGCTAGTACAACGACAATTAAAATTACTGCAAAAATCATTACAGCATAAGGGCCAACTTTTATGCCTGGAGTGTCCTCTTCAAAGAACCTAATTAAACCTGCACCAGTGGCAGGCATTGCTCCTCCTCCACTGTCTTTTGATCGTCTTGCTCTGCTCATTGTTGTTAGTCCTTTAACACTTGTACAATAATTACTTCTCAAAATGTTTAATCCCCTTTAAAATTTTCTGATAATCTTGCGATTGAAAGAGAAGAAATAAAGAAACATCCACAAAAAAAGTTGTTTGTATAATAACAAAGATAAAAACACCCTTAAAAGAAGAAAGGACTATAGTGTCTAAGTTTAGTGAATTATAGTCTAACAAACTTATTTTCCTAAACTATAACTAAACAACTCTTGGGTGAAATCAATAGAAATAAAGATTAAATCTATCAAATTATGAGAATCATTAAAGTGGGATGATAATGAAGATAGAGAAAGCATCAGAAATCTCAAAAGCTATTTTAGAAGAAGTTGGTAAGATTATTGTTGGAAAAGAGGACGTCCTTGAAAAGGTTTTGATTGGAATTTTAGCTAAAGGAAATCTCCTGTTAGAAGATGTCCCAGGTTTGGCAAAAACTATGATGATTAAAGCATTTGCTCAAGTTATGAAATGTGATTTTACTAGAGTACAATGTACACCAGATCTCTTGCCTGCAGATGTAACTGGATCAACTGTTTATAATCAAAAGGAACAAGAATTTTCATTTCGAAAAGGACCTGTTTTTACAAATTTACTATTAGTTGATGAAATTAACCGAGCCTCGCCAAAAACACAATCAGCATTATTAGAAGCGATGCAAGAACAGCACACTACAGTTGATGGAATAACCTATCCTATGGATAGACCATTCCATGTTTTAGCTACACAGAATCCAATTGAATTTGAAGGAACATTCCCACTCCCAGAAGCACAACTTGATCGTTTTATAATGAGGTTAAGTGTTGGATATCCAAATGAAGCAGAAGAAATTGAAATTCTTAATAGAAGAATAGAAAGAAAACAAGAAGAATTTGAATTATCTTCAATTACAATTGCTAAACAATTAATTGAAATTCAAAATGTAGTAGAAGAAATTCATATTGATGACCGAGTGAAGAAGTATATTGTAGATATTGTTAGAAATACCCGAGAGAGTGATCGTATAGAAATAGGAGCGAGTCCAAGAGGTAGTTTAGCACTCCTTCATCTTTCTAGAGCAAGCGCAGTAATCAATGGACGCGATTTTGTTAATCCTGATGATGTAAAGAAAATTGTGATTCCAGCTTTAGAACATAGAATAATTCTTACTACTGGAAGTTGGTTAACAGGAATAAAACCTGAAGATATCATTGCCAGAATACTTGCCAAGATTAAAGCTCCACGATTGGATTAGAAAAATCAAAATGCAATTAGATATCAAGTCAAATAGTAATGAGGTCTATTCTCAATGTTCACTAAAAAAATAAGATGGACTGTAACAATCTTCTTTATAGTTCTCTTATTTGGTATAGGTTTTCAAGAATGGCTAATGTTATTAGCACTTATTCCACTTGGAATACTAATGTTAACATATTTTATGATAACTCCTCCTCAAGAATTAAAATTAGAAGTTATTCGCGAATTAGATCAAACAAGATATCAAGAAGGAGAACATGTTGAAATAACTCTTAAAATTAAGAATTATGGGGAAAAATCGATTGATTTTCTGGAAATATTAGATGAGTTACCACTGCAAGTAAGCTTGAAAAAAGGTAGCAATCATATTATAACCTCACTTGATGCGGGAGAGGAAACAACTCTTCGTTATTTAATTAGCTGCGATTACCGAGGGAGATGGAATTTAGGACCAACCTATCTTAGAGCTAGAAACTTCATCGATTCAGCTTTTGTTTTGGATGTTAATAAAAGTACTCTAACAGATTTTATCATTATCCCAAATTTCGAAAGAATTAGAGATATGCCTTTCAGAACGAAATTTCCTAAAATTTCAGATGGACCATTTCATTCAAAGCTTAAGGGGGAAGGATTAGATTTCTCTGGTGTAAGAAAATATATGCCCTCGGATTCTATGGGAAGGATCAACTGGGCAGCTTCTATAAAGTATAATGAATTATTTACAAATGAATATGAACTCTTCCGATCAGCTGATTTATTACTAATACTCGATGCGACAGAAAAAACAGCATCAATTTTAGATGATCAAATTAAAGCAGTTCTATCTTTAACAGAACATTTTCTAAAATACAAATGTCGAGTTGGATTATTAATAATCAGACAACATATTGATCGTTTTAATCTGAGTTCCTCACGACAACAATTAGCAAAATTTACTGAAAAATTAATCGATATTCAAGCAACAAAAATAGATCGATTTAATATATTAGCTAAAAGATTAGACAATAATCTGGATCAATATTTTCCTAGAAATTGTCTAACCATAGTAATTTCCCCGCTAATTCATACTCAAATAAATGAAATTTTGGTAAGAGTTGCAAGAAAAAGAAGGAACAGTGTTTTTCTTGTTCCATCAATAATTGCTTCAGAATGGCGATTTATTAAAGATAAAGAAGATCCTGCGAATGTTTTAGTAAATAGAGATTTACTAATAAAGCGACAGACAGAGATAACAAATATGTATCAAAAAGGTGTTTTAATGATGGAATGGGATGTTTCAATTCCATTTAGTATTTTCATGACAAAATTGAAGCAAGTCTCAGTAAGAAGAGGGAGAAGATAATGGAGCAAAATGAAGAATCGTATGTAAATGAAAATCAAGAAGAAATAATTAATCTTGAAGAACATGAAATAGAATACATGATAGATGGTCAAAAACAAAAGAAAGTCAGCGTGGTCGTTGAAACAGTTATTGAAGAATATAATCGAAAGAAATTGAGTCTTCAACTAATTGCTCTTACTATGGTTTTAGTGATAGTAATTATTTCTCCATTAAAACTTCTGGATTCAAGAACTATTATCGATTTAACTGCAGTTGGTTTCATTACAGCGTGTATTCTTCCTTCATTAATTGCTATTTTTGGATTTTTACCTGGAAGGAGATTATCGTTATTTCTTTCAACTTTTATCTTTGGAGTATGGGTATTAGTACTTTCGACATTTTATTTAGAAATAATCTTGCTTTTTGTTGTACTGATAATATATTTTGAGGTTACAGTTAATAGAACCTATTCTAATAGGGGTAGTTTCAATTTCAGAGAGTGGTGCATATTACCATGCAACAGTTGCAATTAATCGATATACAAAATTCATTTTAAGATTAGCAGGAATTTTATTTAGTATCTCACTTGTTTTTGGGATAATTGGGAGATACGTTTTTGATTACTTGCAAAGTGATATCTTATTTTCAGTATTTATGATTATAAGCTTTATACTACTAATAGTAATTAGTCGAAAGACACTTACACCAGACATAGAAAAGCTCCTAATAGAACAAAGGAGACAAGAATTAGATGAACGCTTGGCAAAATCTCACTCCAGGTATTCGTAAGTTAACTAGCTTCAACTGCTCTTACAAAATTATTTACTACTGAAAGTAATTCTACTATGAATAACTCATTTTCTACTTCTGATTCACTGAAAATTCCCTTGAAAGGCGACAAAATTTTGGAAAGAAGTGTTGGTTTAGGTTGAATCAATTTCAGCCAAAAAGCTGGATTGTAAATAAATTCAACTACTCGCTTATTTTGTAACAATTCTTGTAGAAGTTCTTTATCTTTCACTAAGAATTCTATTTCTTCATGACTAAATCCTTTAGAAACCACCAAAAAATCAAGTAAATCTTTTCGAATTGAACGACAGATATTTTGGCTAGTATTTGTGAGAAGTTCTCCTTTTCGATTAAAATGTTGATAGGTAAGACTAAATCTTGGCAACGTTTTCCCATAGGATATTCGTTTCCAAGTTTTAACTCCACGTGTTTGATCTCCTAACTCTCGAAAAATTATGAGAAAAATAAAAACAATACTAATGAAGAAGAGAATCAACCAGCTTGCTTCAAGTAGTTCTAAAACTCTAGTCACGTTCTTCTATCTCCTCTGATTCTATCTCTTCTTGATCCGTTTCAGATTTTTTAGGTTTAAAGCGTTCTTTTAACGTTTGTGAGATTTTTCCAAAATACTTTTCAGCTTTTTCAGATTTATCAGATTCAATTTCATGCTCACTAAAACGGGCTTCCTCGTAAAGATCTGTAAGAGAATCTATTGAATCATCCGGTAACTCAAATTTTTCTTTTGCTACATCTTCAAATTCTCCAGGAGTCATACTTCTATCAGATTTTACTCCATGATCAATAATATCATAAGATGCTTTATGATAAGCTCTAATTACCCTTTTTCTATGGTCAGCTTCAGTTGCTTTAGGCAACCAACGAACATCTTTCTGAATAATTTGTTCGTGATATTCCTCTTCTCGTTTTCTGAAGAAATCAATCATAACAAAACTAATCATGAGTAAGATGAAAATACCTGAAACAACTAACAACGCAATCGATACTGGTTTTTTCTCAATAGGGGGAATAAAAGGTGATACTCCAGTTCCACCACCATTTGTATCATTTCCTCCAGGAGAAGTTATTGGTGAAGTTATGGCAGAACCATTAGTATCAGTTGTAACTATAGTGTTGGTATTAGGTGCAGGATCCGGTACAACCGTCCTTAGGAATTCAAATAGATAACCTACTCCCACACCAATTATTATAGCAAGTAATAGTGGAACTAGAAATCTAGTCCAACTCCCTTCAGTTAATAATAATCTAAATACATAGAATAAAACAACCAGACCTAAAGCAACAAATGGAGCATATAAAGCTACTTTTGTGAAGAAATTTGTAGAATTAGCAGTTGGCATTCCAGTGAAATAATCAAACCAACTTTCTCCTCCTTCTTCGGAATCAGTTACTAAAACCCAATTCAGAGTTTGTTTATTTACCCAATCTAATTCAAATGCCTCAGAAGTTGTATAGGTATCATCTATTGCGGAAAATTTGTATTCATCATTAACAAAGATAGTAAAATTATTCTCTAAACTTCTAATTACTTTAATTCTATAGGTACTCTGAGCGTCTAATGGATGATAAATAGAATTGAGAACAGTAATACTTTCGCCATCTATACGTTGTAATGAAAGTGGTTTTTGTACCTCCAATTCTAATTTATACCCATTCATACTGTGCGAATATAAATTAGGATCTTGGTTCAATCCTATAAAAATGACAGAGGCTGAACCATGACCATAATATCTAAAGGACCATTCCCACACTCCGTAAGCAGTAGTACTTTCATGGTAGGCCCAATTAATATTAATTGTAGCACCAGTTAATGCACCATTTGTTCCTTCAAAAGCTCCTCTATTTATAGTCCAATTTCTTAAATTTGTTTCAAATAAATTCTTTGTAGAAAAAGCAATTGTAACAATTGATATGACCATAATTATTGATACAATCATAAATCGCCTATCAAGCTGAAGATTCTTTAGTGAAAATTTTTTTCTTTGCTCGTTATCACTCTCTTCAGGTTCTTCAGACATGGCAAGGCACACCTAAAATTCATTATTATTTTGTACCTTTCCTATATTTATTCTTTCTAATTGTTTGAAAATAAAAAAAATTATAAAATTACTGGTAAAAATGAACCAATAATTACATTTGTTGGTATTGTTGATTTTTCAATCTTGAGTTGATATAATTCGGATGATTTAAACAATAATTTAGCAATCTCTTTTCCATCATATTTTAAGGTTGATTGATTAGCTACTGATTTTAGTGTAAGATATTTCTCTTGAGTGTCAATTTTTTTCCAATATAATCTATCCATTGAATTATTTGTATTATAGGTAGATTCTAGATTGATTTCTTTCTGTGAGAGGGTAGCAATTGTTAGAGAATCTAATTCTTTGAATTGTATTTTAGTTTCAATGTTCTCAAAAAAAATAGAAACGGTATGGGAAAGAAAAGTAATCTTTCCTCGTTTAATTGTATCGTCTCGAGATTTCTCGGATATTAACCAATGATCGCCTAAGTTATGGAATGAGAGTAGCATTTAAATCACGGAAGTGATGGACTAATTTGAATGTCTTTTTCCCATTCAACTTCATAGGAGTAGGTTATTTTTCGTTCCTCGTCTGGTTTAATTTTAATTTCCCATGTATAGACACCGAGATTTTCCTTAGAATGTTCAATATTTGATGCAAATCCTTTCACTTTAATTTGCTCTGAACGGGAGTAAGGGATGACATCCTTTACTGTAATTGAAGAATTTTCTTTGCGGAAATTTTTAAGGATAAGTTCATACTCATAGGAAATTGATCTTTTACCCTTAACGACGCCTGCTTTTTCTTTGATTCGTTTGAGTAATTTCTTTTCAGCTTTCATCTTGAGTTCTTCTCTAGCACCTACTTTGAAGTCTTCTCTAGGAGCGATGTGTTCAATATATGTTTCTCCAATAAATTCTCCTTCGGAGTAAACTTTAGCATTTCCTGCAAGAATAATTGCCTCTCCATTCGTTATTTTGTCTTGTGCAACAATTCCTAATGCATCAGTAGCACTCCAATAGAATTCTTTAGTAGTAGTTAATTCATGAGTTGTTAAAGTTACAGGATGGTTGTTTCCATCAGAAGGTATTGTCCATTTTCCTGGTATCTCATAGCTTTGAACACCTGAAGGACTTTCACTTATTTCTGCTTCTGGTTCATATAATTCATCCATTACTGCTTCTTCTCTTTCTTCCATTGCAAGAGAAGGAGCTGGAGGAGCAGATTTAGCCATTTTCATACTTGCACCATAAGCATCCCTTTTCTTGGCTCTAGCAGGTTGGTAATGGTATACATCAATGTAAAAGGGATTTGGTTCTACAACACGAATGGGTTTAAATACTGCAGTAGAGATTGTGAGTCCCACATCATTCCAATCTTCTAATGTTCGATTTATTATTTGAGCCATACCCTTGAGAATAGCTTTATCAGCTTTGAGATCAACATCATAACTTGGTTCCCAATTAACACCAGTTGCTTGATAAGAAAACTCAAACACAAAAGGTCCTGCTTGAATAGCATCAACAGAAATTACAATATCAGTAGTTTGTTCAACTCGAGAATTATTTCGATATTCATTAATTTTTGTTTGTAGGATTTGTATCTTAAGTGTCATTTGCTCGATTTCATCTTCCAATTTTTTGCGAGCTTTCAAATTTGTATCACTGGATTTGCTTTCAAAATCGAGGAATTCAGATAGAGTAGTTATTGTTGTTTCTCCTGCAGCAAACCATTGAGGAAATTCTGAAGCAAATTTTTGACTCAAAACTTTCATTTGTTCATTTTGATGATGTGTGAAATTAAACTTCTCTTGTAATACTGCTAGTTCTTTTTGCAATTTTTTTTCTTCTGCTATGAGTTTATTCAATTCTTCATGAACAACCTGTTCATGATAGATAGTTTCAACATCAATTGCACCAAGAGAACCTTTACCTTTTCCAGAAACTCGAACACTATCCTTAATGAGCCTCTTTGTAAGTCCCTTGACTCTTACTTGTTGAAATCCTTTTTTTAGTTCGACCTTGCCTGATCGAAAGATTCGAGCACCATCTAAATAGACAACTACCTTGTCAATTTGGGCATCTAAAAGTATTGAATTTTTAGTAGACATAAAATTAACTCCAAATTAATGTTTCAATTTAACTAACAGATTATCAAAAAAGCTTTCGGAATGAAACTAAAATAGGAGAAAAAATTCTTTAATAGAATAAAAGAAATCAATAAATAGGTTAACTTAACCTATAAATCATCCAAGAAAGTATACAATTACGAGATGAATAAATTTTGAAGCAATTTATTGAAAAACATCACAAAATATTTGCTACTATAGGTTCAGTGATAATAATTGGAATAATTGCTTCAGGATTAATTTTTGGTCCTTTCAATGAAATTTTACCAGATTCTATTAGAGTAAAACTCGGGTATGATTCACCATCTGTTACAGATCAAGAGCTTATCATTCGATTGTTTGTTGATTTTGGTACTATAAAGGATAATATAAACCAAACAATAATATTCAAAGCTAATGAAACAGCTACAGCTTATTCTATTTTGCTACAAGCTAATCTAACAGTAGAAATTGACCAATATCCAAATGGTATATTTGTTCTAGGAATTGAGGGAGTAACTCAAAATTCAGAGCATTATTGGCAATATTTAGTGGATGATGTTGCAGGGAATATTGCATCAGATAGATTTGATTTAAACTTGAATAATGCACAGAAAGTAAGTTGGTTGTATAAATAATATTAGAAGGTAAAAAATAATGATCAATATTAATAACAAAAAAACAACTCTAGTATCAATATTAGTAATAATGTGTATCATAACAACACTAAGCATTCAAGCAAATACCGTCAGTGGTCGATTTCCCGTGGAGTTCTATCCTGGAGAAAATTTTAGCTGGAAAATTGATAATATTTCTGCTGGAACAAACCAATGGATAAATTGGAGTAGTATGAATTTCTCATCAGCTATTGATTGGTATGCAAATAATAGTGATAGTTTACAATTTACAGTAGAAGATTATGTAGAGATTGAAAATAAGAATTTTCTTAGAGGGAGTATGAGTATGGGGAATTTATCTGTTTCAACAAACGATTATAATATTGGAACTAATCTTATTTTATCAGCATATCCGTGGGTTGGAGGATTAGTCTCTCTTGAGGAAGATTGGGAAACACTCAAAACCGAAACTCCTTTTGATACAGCTGCTGCAACAATTCAATATGATCAGAAAATAGTTCTTGGAGTAGAAATCAACACAGTAACACTTAGTTACAATGAAAGTTTTCAACAGACAGAAGTAGTGTATGAAGAAGTTACAGGTATCTTAATCTCTACAAATACAACTTTTGGACTATTTCATTTGGAAATGCATCTTTTAAGTTCATCTATTCCATTACCTGCTTTAACTAGTAACACGTCCTTACTTGGTTTAGGGTGTTTTATTACTACAGGGATATTTTTAGTAATCAATCAAAAAATCAGATCTAGAGTTGAACATTAATTTGACTCAACAAGAAGAAATAACTAATAGAGATTATACTGATGATCTTGAGAATTTGGAAGATAGAGAAGGATTAGATGACGATAGTGAAAGTAGGACAACCAAAGAATTGGAGATGAAAGAATATGACACAAAAAATACTTCTTTAAAAATTGCTATTCTTGCTATCTTTACTGCATTAGGTCCTGCATTATCAATTTCCTTTATTTGGTTCCCTTATTTTGAATTAATGACTTTAACAATATTTATTGGAGGAATGATTCTTGGACCTCTATATGGTATAGCTTTAGCAATCTTCTCAACGTCGCTTTTTGAATTAATAGCAACTTTCGCTTTAGGACCGGGTCTTCCAATATTTCCTTTCAAGATTATTGCTTTTATAGTAATAGTCTTAGCTGGATCGCTTATTGGAAAAATCTTCCCCGAGAAAACGACTTTTTCATGGAGAATATTCATTGCTACTTTAGGTGGTCTACTTACTTTGATCTATGATTTGTTGACCAATTTTGGGATGATCATATTCTTGAACTTACAATTGATTAGCTACTTCACAACATTAATTGTGGGCTTACCTGTAACAGCAGCACGGGTAGGAGCGAATACAATCATATTTGCCTTTCTACCAGAGATATATAATCGAGCAATTAATCCCATCTTGAAAAATAGTCAAACTCGTAGGAGAGCTAAAACCATTCAGACAAAAAATTGAAAAAAAAGTTGAATAATGCTTAAAAAATTAAAAAAGGAAAGGATAGTAACTATTTTAAAGATGATTTAGTAATAACAGAATGCTTATTGAAGTAAACTGAAAAAGTCAGTGTAGAAAGTTATAATTTCGGTTAAAAAAACCACAAACCGATAGTAACAAATTAAATAGATAAGTATTGTTAATTAAAAAGAAAATGAAGGCGGAAAGCCGAACAGATCTTGTTTCGGAGATAGACTTAAAATGAGTGATACAGCATTTGAGATAGAAATGCGCCCACCAGAAGAAGAAGGCGTTTTGTTAGACGTCCGAGGTATTAGGACCTATTTCTTCACCGAAGAAGGTGTAGTAAAAGCAATTGAAAATGTTAGCTATAAAGTCTACGAATCCAAAACACTTGGAATTGTAGGTGAATCTGGTTGTGGAAAATCAGTTAGTGCATTATCAGTTATGGGAATCGTCCCTGACCCCCCCGGAAAAGTTATTGAAGGCCAAGTATGGTTCCGAGGTGAAGACTTGCGACAAAAGTCTGATGCCGAAATGAGAACTATTCGAGGAAACAAAATTGCTATGATCTTTCAAGATCCTATGACATCTCTTAATCCTGTTCTTACTGTAGGAGACCAAATCATGGAAGCAATTAGACTTCACCAAGAAGTCGATCTTCAAACTGCAAGAGAAAATGCTATTAAAATTATGGATCTTGTAGGTATTCCGAGTGCAGCTGATAGAGTTGATGATTATCCCTTTATGTTCTCTGGAGGAATGAGACAAAGAGTTATGATTGCTATGGCTCTTTCATGCAACCCAGAATTATTGATTGCTGATGAACCCACAACAGCTCTCGATGTAACAATTCAAGCACAAATTTTGAATATTTTCAAAGCAATTCGTAATGAATTTAATATGTCTATTATGTTAATTACTCACGACCTTGGTGTTATTGCGGAGTTGTGTGATTATACAACTGTTATGTATGCAGGTTATATTGTAGAATATGCTACTACAATTGAATTGTACAAAAATCCAATGCATCCTTATAGTATTGCTTTGCTAGGCGCAATTCCAAAACCTGAAACACGTAAAGATGATGATTTAACAATTATTCCAGGATCCATTCCAAACTTAATCAATCCACCAGAAGGATGTAGATTCCATCCAAGATGTTCTCATACGATGGAGATATGCAAGGAAGAAATCCCAAGATTAAGACAAGTTGCACCTCACCATACAGTCAGATGTCATCTCTTCAACAAATATCCAATTTCAGAAGTAGAAGAATACACTGATAAAATGAGAGAAGTATACAGATCAGATCAACTTGACATGATTGAAGAAGGTACTTGGAAGCGAAGAATGCATAAAATAAAGAATGCTTTCACACCTAAAGATAAGAAGGAAAAGAAGAAATAATCAATCACTGATTATTTTTTATTGTTTTCTTTTTCTTTCCGCCTTTTCTTTTTTAATATTATTTTTAAAGTAAATTTATTTCTTTTTCTCCAAAAAAATAATAAATAACTCATAAGTGTAAGTATTAAAACTTTGAATGTGTGGCAAAAGATGGTTAAAATACCGAGGGTTAATAAATACGAGTGTTGCGGATGCAGTCTTTGTTCTCTAGCTCTACCAGAGGTATTTCGCATGTCACCAGAAGGAGTATCTGAAGCTTATAGCTATCAGAATATAAATGCGAAAGAAATTGAGAAAATAATGAATGATTGTCCAGTTAATTGTATACACTGGTTTGATCAGAATTGAAATAGCCAAGAGATTATCATTTTAATAATCCCTTAATAACTACATCAATTGCTTCGTCTTCAGACAATCCTCTTGCCATTAATGTTTCAAGTTTATCACTATCGATTTTTCCTATACTAGCTTCATGAGTGACTTTTGCGCTCTCATGCTTTACTGTAACTCTCGGTAGAGCACTTGCTTTGGCATTTCCTGAGATGATTTCAGTGCAATCTACATGACCTCTAGTATTTGGAGCATTACCATTAGCTTCTGCTATGAATTCCGAAATAGAATTATCACGAACGAAAACACGTGATTTAGCTATGCCACGCGCACCATCACCATTAAGGTTGAAAACTTCAGTAATCTTAATTTTATCATCATCTTTTCCTGAAGCTTTAGTTTCAAGCTCTACTACGCCATAATCATCAACATCTACGTAATATTCTAGGTCTAATTCTCCAACTCTTCCACCAACTAATTTGAAAGTACTAACATAACGACCATTCTTTTTTATGTGGGCAATTGTTTTAGGTTTGACAATAGCTCCAGAAGCTACTCCATGAAAATGCTCCTCTCTATACTCGAAATTTGCTCCTTCTTCTACTACAACCTTAGCTTCCATTTGATGTATTACTTTTTTAGAGTTGGGAAAAGTACAATGAGCGATAACACTTACACTAGCATTTTTACCAATAATAAATTCAGAAATGACTTCCTGTAAACCTTCTTCTTGCAACATACCAAAACAAATGTGAATTGGTTCATCATATTTTGTTCCTTCATCAACTTCTATTTTTGCTTTAACACCATTAGGAAGTTCTTCAGCGAACATATGAATTCCGGGTAATTCAGAGACATTTACAACTTTGTTGAAATTAACCGTTAAACTTGCTACATTCTTATCAGTTAGATGGTGAGCTTGTCCACCACTTTGTTTGTAAGCTTCAATTAATGCTAAATCAATGATTGGTTTCTCTTGTAGATTTACTTTATCTGACATTTTATTTCTCCTCGAATTAGTTTTTCACACAATCTTCATCCGGGACATTAATATGAGCACAAACTGTACAACCAGATTTGAATTGGTCACTGATTTCCTTTGCGGGACCTTCCATGAGGATTTGTCCACAACAAAGAATCGCAGCTCTATCAGCAATATTAGCAATTTCTTCTCGATGTGTGATTAGTAAAATTGAGGTGCCTCTTTTTTCCATAGCATTAATAATACTAGCAATTTCATTAATGGATAATATATCAATACCACTATCTGGTTCATCCAGTATTGCAACCTTAGAACTCATTAGTGCAACTGCAGCTAACTCAATTCTTTTTCGTTCCCCTCCGCTCAAAGTTATATCAACCATTCGATCCAGATATCGGTCAGGATCAAGTCCAACAGCTTGTATCACTTCTTGCAGTTCTGCTTCTGAAGCATCTTTTTTACTTACTTTCAAATAATCTCGAATAGATAATCCTTCAAACCGGACGGGTTCTTGCCATGCTAAAGTGATACCAGCTTTTGCTTTTTCTGTAATTGATGCAAAAGTAAGGTCCTTTTTATCTAGTAGAATTTTTCCTTGACAAGGAAAATAACCTCGAGCATTCATTAGCAAATAAGCAAGTGTTGATTTTCCTGTTCCATTTGATCCTAGTAAACAGAGAGTTTCATTATCACCTATGGATAAATTCAAACCTTGTATAATTGGTTTATCTCCTGCTTTGTACCAAAGATTCTGTATTTCAAGCACTTTACATCTACTCCTTTCAAATTAACTATTTTCCTAATTATAAAAAAGGGATATTCTATAATATCTTATAACTTACAATTGAAAAACTTCACTTTGATTAATATTTAGAAGAATATTAAAAAAAATGAAAAAAGATAAGGTTACTATAATTAACCTGTTCTGAGAATGATATGATAACCGAATTGTGTTTTAACAAGTCCAGACATTTGGCCTTTTTCTAATGCAAAAGCAGCTTTTTCAAATTCTTTAACCATCTGACCACGACCGAAAGTACTTAAATCTCCACCTTTCTTTGCTGAAGAACAAGTAGAATGTTGTTGGGCTAATTTTTTGAAAAGACTAAGTCTATTACTCTCTGGAACTGATTTTAGCTGATTTAATAGCTCTTCAGCTTGACCTTGTTTTTTAACCAAAATATGAGAAGCTCTGATTTTACTCATTAAATTTCACCATCTAAGGTTCTACATTCAAGTTAATACAATTACCATTAAAAATTTAATCAAACTTTTGATACAAAAGTAGATTTCAATCTAATTATAATTCAATAGATGCAAAAGTAATTAATTCTAAAAAATTTAGCAAGATTTAGTTTATGAATTAAACCCTAAAATTCATTTGTATATAATAATCTTGTAAGTTGAGGAAAAATGATACCAGAATTTGTAGATATTGCCCATGGTGCTGGCGGAAAAAAAATGGATGAATTATTAGAGATAATTATGAAGAATATCTCTCTTCGAAAGATTGGTGATGGAATAGGGTTAGATGAGAAAGATGATGGAGCAACAATAAGAATTGGGGAAAAGCGAATTGTTACCTCTATTGATGGACACACAGTACACCCAATCTTTTTCCCCGGAGGAGATTTAGGGCAATTAGCAATAACTGGTACAGTTAACGATATTGTTGTTATGGGAGGAAGACCAATAGCAATTCTCTCGAGTTTAATAATTGAAGAGGGATTTCCAATTAAGGATTTGCAAAGAATTGTGGATTCAATGGCTAAAACAGCAAAAGAATGTAATGTAGCAATAATTGCAGGTGATACAAAGGTTATGCCAAAAGGAACTTTGGATCAAATGGTAGTAATAACATCTGGTATAGGAATAATTGAATCAGAAGATATAGATATTCGTGATTCAAATCTTCGACCAGGAGATAAGATAATTGTATCTGGTACTGTTGGTGATCATGGAATAGCACTTATGGCAGGAAGGGAAGGAATCTCATTTGAAACAGATCTTGTATCAGATGTTTCTTCAGTACAGGATATTGTGGAAGCAGCCTTAAATATTGGTGGTGTAGTAACAATGAAAGATCCAACAAGAGGAGGTTTGGCTTCTGCACTTAATGAATTAGCAGAGAAATCGAATGTTAGTTTATGGTTAGAAGACGAAAAAATACCAATAAATCCCGCTGTTAATGCTGCAAGTGAAATGCTTGGTTTGGAACCTCTAGGAGTTACTTGTGAAGGGAGGGTAATTATTGGTGTTCGACCAGAAAAAGCAGAAGCAGTTCTGAGTGCAATAAAAGAATTGCCTAACGGAAAAAATGCAGCAATAATAGGAGAAGTAAAGGAAGAACGACCAGGCTATGTTATTTCTGAAACGCTTGTTGGTGGACACCGAATAATAGAAAAACCTATCGGAGAACAAATCCCAAGAGTATGTTAAAAGTATTCAAAATAAATAGAAGATTCAAAAAAGTTCAATAAAAACTCTTTTTAATGAACTAAAATATATTTCAACAAGTATTAAAGAAAATTTTCCATAACATAAGAATCGTTCTTATAATTTCCATGGAGGAACCACTATCTTGAAAGTTGCTGAAGTAATGTCAACCAACCCAATCTGTGCTAAAGTACCAGGGACAAGAGATGATCTATATGAGTTGATTCGAAAACATAATTTAACAAGCTTCCCTGTTATAAAAGAAGAATCAAATGAATTAATTGGTATTATCACAGAAACGGATATAGTAAATAAACCTTCAGAAACCCAATTGGCATTATTGATGACAAAAGATCCAGTCACTACTTCTAAAAGTACACAAATTTCTGAAGTAATTCCATTGTTATTTGAAAACAATTTTCGACAATTACCTGTAGTGGAGAAGAAGAAGTTAGTTGGAATGGTAACTATTGGAGATATTATTTCGAAAGTAATTGCTATGACTACTTCGGATAAAACAATAAGTGAATATTTATCAAGTAATGTTTTAGGAGTTTGGCAAGAAACTCCATTACCAGTCTGTCAAAAAATCATGGAATTTGCTGGAGCAGAAGCTGCTTTAGTATTTGATGATCAAACAAAGATGGTAGGAATTATTACAATGGTTGATTTCGTAAAATTCTATGATTCTATTAGTAGTGAGAAGAGAAGTGAAATGACTGCAGGGGAAGGAAAAGAGGGCAGTTGGGATGCTGTATCAACAATCATTGTTCATACAAAGGATCTCACCTTGCCAAATATTCCTGCAAAAGAAATCATGACAAAAGATGTTATTACTACATTTAGTAAAGCAACTTTGAGTGATGTAGCAAAGAAAATGCATAGAATGGAATTATATCAAATGCCAGTAGTAAATGCAAAAGGCGAAGTTGTGGGTATGATCCGTGATTTTGATTTATTGAAAGCTTATTCTGAAATTAAATGAAAAAGGATAACTAACACTTTTTTCAGTTATTTTTTCATCAAATTTTATCGAAAAATAGTATAAAAATACGAAAAAGATATATTTACAAAGATTAGAGAAAGTTCTACCACAAAATATTACATAGACTACAAAGGAGAAACAAATCATGTCAAAAGCAAAAGGTAATGAAAACGTAGTGTTTATCGGTTCTAAGCCGGTAATGTCCTACGTACTCGCTTGTATAACACAATTGAACGAAGCTAATCAAGATTTAGTGTTGAAAGCACGCGGAAGAGCAATAAGTAGAGCTGTAGACACCGCTGAAATTATTAGGAATAGATTTGTCACCGATGCTGTGATTAAAAAAATAGAAATCAGCACTGAACAAATCGAACGTTCTGAAGGCGGCACTGCTAATGTCTCTGCAATAGAGATTACCATTAGCAAGAAGAAATAATCTTGTAATAACCACGGTACGACCTCTACGGATCAACCGTGATTAATTCCTTTTTTTTCTTTTATTCTTTTTTCACTTTAACAAATCCTCAATTGTACCAAATAATAATGGAACAACCAATTCATTTCTACTGAGTGAACCATGGGTTGCGTTTAGTGCTAAATTATATTCTTGATCATAATTACCCGAATGACCAAAAAAGATAGAAGCATTTTTTCCAAGAATAACTTGAACATCACCTATTCGTTGTATTACCTTTTCACTATTTGCTCCCTTTCCAAAGAATTTAGGATAGTCTTCAGATGTAATTATGATGCCTTTTTTTCCGATTTTTTTCTGAAACCAACTTACTACTTCTTCCTTCTTTCCTTCCTTAGCAAATAGATGAATTACACGACCACTTCTTCCTCTTGTGGTTAATATGGTTGAGAGATAATCCTCATCTTCCTCTGTAATTATTATTTTCTGCTCTTCTGTAAGATTTTCCTGCCCATGATCAGCAGTAATAAAAACTGCTGTTTCAGCAGCTATTTTGGGATTTATTCTTTCAAACATTGTAAATAAAAGTCGCTCAATGTTTTCGATCTCATCTTCTAACTCTTGGCTTTCTGTTGTATAACGATGAGAAATACTATCTATTGAACCAATATAGATATTTAGAAATAGTTTTTTCTCCCTTGGATGTTCTAAAATTCTTTTTGCAGCAGCAAAACAATCAATATGACTATAATAACCAATTGCGTTTTGATTTTCACGAGTAAGATGGGATAAACCTTTATTCGCAATATCTTTTTCAATCAATTGCAAATCTTCAAATTTATCATGGTCTAATGAAATGAATTCACTCCATAACCAACGCTGTACATTTATTCCAAAAGAGTGAATATCTCCTTGGTTCATTTGTTTTGTTCTCATTGTTAAAGTATCAACAATATTATCAATTTCATTAAAACGTATCTTTTGACCTACAATACCATGATTAACTGGCATTTGCCCTAAATTAATAGTAATCATACAGGTACTAGTTATTGTAGGGAAGACAGAGCAAAGAGCAATACCGTTTGTTTTGAATTTTAATTTCATTATCTTAGAATACCGCATGAAATGCTCAAAACCTAATGCGTCAAGGACAATAAAGACAACATTAGAGATTTCTGATTTTTGAATAGAATCCCAACCTTTTTTCGAATTTAAATACTCATTAAGGAGTCTTGTTTTTGGGAAATTTTTTCCTAAAACTGATAGAGCAGTTGGTAATACTTTGGAGATGTTTAATTCGAGATCAGGGTAGAATAGATCATCTCTATTATTTATTGATTTTAAAGGAAATGAGTTTTCATGCATTTTGATCACTTATTTTTAGAAATTAATCAAAGGTAATAATATATCAATTGGTTCTCCCTTTTAATAGAATTTATTGTAATTATTGCTAGAAAGAAGATTTAAAACAATTTATGCGTTAGTATGTTCTCATGTTCCAATCAATTTTTAATATCATTACTAAAGAGTTTTCGGGGAAGAATGCTAAAGAGATTATTGGTGGGATAGCGAATTTTCACCGAATTCAATCATCCCCTGGTTTCCGAGCTGCAGCAAAATATTGTCAGGAAAAACTTGAAGATTATTCAATTTCTAATGTTGAAACGCATTCTTATCCTGCTAAGGGATTCAATCAATATTGGGGAAAACCTATTCCAAAAGAATGGAGCATCTCAAGTGCTTCTCTTGATTTAGAAGAACCTACAGGAGAAGCTAAAAATCTTTGCAGGTTTTTTGAGGATTCTTGTTCGATAATTCAGAGGAGTAAAGCTACTCCTGA
>Ga0307380_10000316_pt1 | contig 80540 bp, 55 predicted proteins | sample UN3MG_FD_202239 | JGI IMG/M metagenome (GOLD analysis project Ga0307380, IMG submission 202239) | Soil microbial communities from Risofladan, Vaasa, Finland - UN-3 | ecosystem: Environmental > Terrestrial > Soil > Coastal area > Acid sulfate soil | place: Finland: Risofladan, Vaasa | collected...
TCCGCAAGGGCGACCGCGTTGTCATCAAGCCGAATCTGGTCAACTGCGCCGGCGGCCGGTGGGTCGGACGCGTCACGCAGCCCACGGTGATGGAAGGCGTCCTTCAGGCTGTGGTCGAGTGCGGCGGGCGGCCGGTCGTGGCCGAGGGCACCTGCGAGGAGCTCTACGGCACGACGGTGGGATTCGCCCGCGAGATCGGCCTCATGGATGTCTGCAAGCGCTACGGGGCCGAGTTCATCGACATCAACGCCGAGGAGCCCCGGGCTGTGACCGTGCCCCGCCCCGTGCTCTGGCCCCGGTTCCACCTGACGCCGACCGTCGTGGAGTGCGACCGGTTCATCTCCGTACCGGTGATGAAGACGCACTACAACGCGGGCTTCACGCTGGGCATGAAGAACCTGGTCGGGACGCTCAGCGCGCAGCACTACGCCCCCGAGCGGGGCGGCTGGGACCGGCAAGGGTTCCACGAGGGCTCGCGCGAACTGTGGCAGCACCGTTACGGCGTAGGGCCCGGCGAAACCGAGGCGCTCGGGTCCCTCCAGATTCGGGCGGCCGTGGCCGATCTGGCCAGCGCCAGGCCGATCGACCTCGTGGTGGTCGACGGCATCTACGGCGAGGAACGACAGTCCCCGACCGGCGGGGCCGCCGACCTCGTCGGCATCAAGGAACGCGCCGGCAGCTATCTCGTCCTGGCCGGCACCAACTGCGTGGCCGTGGACGCCGTCGGGGCCCACCTGATGCGCATCCCGCCGGAACACCGCCAGCAGCTCGACTTCGCCGAAGCCAAAGGCCTCGGCACGGCCGACCTGAAGCAGATTCGTTTCGTCGGCGAACGGCTCGAAGACGTGGCCGTGCCGATGCGAAGCGGCATCCTCAGCCAGGGCTGACAAGCACCGAAGGAGACCCACGTGAAGCGTGCACTCGTCGCAGGCCTGGCGGTCCTGCTGGCCGGTGCTTCGGCCCGGGCGGGGACGTTCGACGAGGCCCGAGCGGTCGCCTTCGTCGAACGCTGCCGCGTGGAGGAGGGAGCCCGGCCGCACCTGCGCGGCCTGTACTACGTCGCCCTCCTGCACGACGCAGCCGGGCGGGACTTCGATCTCTCGGCCCGGCAGGAAGAGCTGGCGGGCCTCCAGAACGCCGATGGCGGCTTCGGTCTGTGGAAGGGCGACCGCTCGACCGTCTCGGCCACGTTCTGGGCGGTGGCGCTTCTCGGCCGCACGGAGAAGGGCGTGGCCCGCCCGCAGGCGTGCGAGGCATACCTGTGCACCCGCCTGGACGCCCTCGCCAGGAAGGCCGGCCGCGTCAATGCCCTGGCGACCCAGCGGGAGATCTTCCGCGGCCTGATGGCCCTAGCCGCCCTGGAGGCGAAGGTGCCGCACCTGGACCGGTATCTGCACGCCCTGACCGGCGAAGGGCAGGCCCAGGGCACGTATCAGTTCCTCCGGGTGTCGCAGGCCTTCGGCCGGCCGGTCGCGGACCGTACGAAGCGGCTCGAACGCCTCCGCACACTGGCCACCGATCTGCTGTTCCGCAAGTACTCGTCCTGGCCGCGACGCGAGGACCAGTATTACATCGTCGAGGCGGCAAAGATGCTCGGCGGCGAACTGGACTACGCCCCCTACGTCCGCAAGGGGCTCGGCTGGGTCAGGGACGGACCGCGGGGGTCCAAGTCGCCGGACCATGCGGAGTGGGCGTGGCGTGTCTGGCGCCTGGGCCACGTCATGGAGATGGAGACGGGGTGGGTGGGCGGCTGGCTGGACGAGGCCTGGCCCCCCCCCGAGCCCACGGCAGGGCTCTATGCCCCGATGCCCACCCTCGACGGCGACCAGCGGGCGTCGATGGCCGCACGGCGGCTGCTGGAGCCGGCCGGCCAGTACAAGCCCGTCAAGTCCCTGACCGAGGGCCTGGAGGAGAAACGCAAGGAGGGCGGATTCTACGAGTTCTCCCCGCCCAGAGGACGGGAAAGCGAGCGGGACAAACGTAAGAAGCGGATCGAGGAGACCTGGCAGGCGCTTGTCCGGTATCACCTGGCCAGCGCGCAGCCGCCGGAGCCGGACGGCGTGGCCGAGTGGCTCAGGCGTCATGTCCGCGACCACCTCGACGAGATGAGCGACGGCGATCTGCTCACCGTGGCCAAGTGCTTCGAGCTGCTTGGCCGCGCGCCGCCCAACGGAACGCTGGCGGCAGCCATCGAGGAGCGGTTCGCCGGCGATCCGGCGCTCTTGGCCTACGGGCTCGCGCTGCTCGGGAAGAAGCCGAAGTTCGACGCTTCGTCGCTCGAGCCCCTGGAGGCCATGCTCGGGCGCGCCGCCGACGGCGGTGCGATGTCCGTGTCGGTGTGGGCGTCGTGGGTCGAGGCGCTGCACGCGGCCGGACGCCGCCCGGCGTGCGCCGACCGTCTGCTCGCGCGTCTCGGCGCGATGCAGAACGGCGACGGTGGTGTGGGCCATCCTCAGAGCCCGCACAGCAACCTGTTCGACACGGTCGCGGCGATCCATGCCGCGCGGCTCCTCCGCAGGCCCGAGTAGCCCGCGGCCGCTCGCCGAGCGCTTCCGACACCGGCGGAGGGGTCAGGCGGGCCAGTTCCCGCGCCGCTCGCGCGGCGATAGCGGGGTTTCTCCCTGGTCCGAATGGCCCGCAGGTCAGCTCCGACGACCGCCGCCCAGGCCTAGCACTACGTCTGGGACGCGTGGAACCGGCTGGTGGAAGTGAAGGACGGCTCGAACGTGGTCCTGAAGTGCGAATACGACGGGCTGGGCCGCGGCACCAAAAAGCACATCAACACCGGCGAGGACCAGACCTACGACAAGTTCCGCCACTTCTACTACAACTCAGGCTGGCAACTCCTCGAAACCCGAAAATCCACCAGTGAGAACACCGAGCCGAGGAATCTCGCCAGGGTTCGCACAAGCACGGCCACCATAGAGCGTGGCCTTCCGAAGGCGCGCCGTGGCACACAACGATACAGGCAATCGTGAATATAAGAGGACTATCGCACCGGCGTCAGCACGCGTGCCTGGTGGCCGGCCATCGGGACGGCGGCGGCGTCCACCGATTCGCCCGTCAGTTCATCCTTCCAGGCCCTGACCGATCGCAAGGTCGGCGGCAGCGCAAGTTCGCTCTTCACGGCCTCGGGATTGAAACTCACGAGCACCACGGCCCGTTCCTCATCCTGCGAGCGTAGGCATGCGAAGACGCCGCCGGTGGCGCGGACCGCGTCGTAATCGGCCTGGCCGCGAGCCAGGGGCGCCGTGCGCTTGCGGCAGGCGATTAGGTCGGCGATAAAATTGACGATCGACTCTCCCTTGCCGCCATAGACGGCCGGGTCTTCCTCGCCCTGGTAGATCATCGGCACGCCGTCAATGAGGCAGCAGAGCGCCAGCAGGGCCTTGGCTCGCGGCAGGCCGTAGGCTTTCGTGGTCCGTTTCTGCAGGTAGGTCCACGAGACCGTGTCGTGGTTGGCGGTCCATCTCATTTTGACGGCCCCCGGCGGAAGGGTGAGCGTTTGGTCGTGCAGGAGGCGCTGGAGGCGCTCGGCCCACTCGGCTGGCGCGGCATTGTGGGCGTGGAGATCGATGAAGAGGGTGAAGAGTTGCGAATCGTACGCCAGATCGCCGTCGCGGTAGAAGATGTTGCAGCCGGCGTATTCCTCCGGCAGCAGGACGGTGGTCGGCCTGACGCGCAGGAGGCCTTCGCGGATGGCGCGGTCCATCTCCAGGCCGCCGCCGAGGGTGGAATGGCTCGGGCGGTAGCCGGTCGCGGGGTTCCAGTTGGGCGGGCAGCCGAAGGCCACATCGATGCGGACGCCGACGATGCCATACTCGCGGGCGTTGAACTCAGCGACGCGGCGCATGTAGTCCTGCCAGTCGGGCAGCGCGTAGTCGAACGAAAGTTGCCCCCAGGTGTAGGTGGGTTTGCCGGCCTCGTCGAGGCAGACCCACTCCGGATGGGCCTTGGCCAGCGGCGAGACGTCCGGCGGCCCGTGGGGCACAAGGTCGAACATAAGGCTGATGCCCGCCTTGGCGGCCGCGGCCGAGAGGCTCTTCAGGTCCTCCGGCGTTCCGTAGAGCGGGCTGATCTTGAAATGGTCGAACGGCGCATAGAGGTTCCATTTGACGCCGTCGCCGTGCTCGAAGATTGGCAGGAGCCACAGGAGGTCGACACCCATCTTCTGGAGCGTCGGCACGTAGGCTTCGAGGGCCTTGAAGCCGCCGTAGGTGCGGTAGCCCAGTTCAGGCGGGCCGCCCGGGTGGCCGCAGTAAAGGACTAGCTCGCTAAGGCGTTCCAGGGCGCTGGACGGCGCTCGGAGATTAACAAACTGGTAGATCGTCTGGACCGACCGCAGAAGATCGTCGCGCCCGCCGCGCGCCAGCCAGAAGAACTGCGCGCCGAGTTCCACCTTCTGGCCGGGCTTGACGGGGGCGATTACGCCGAGGTCGTGGCGGACGACGGCACCGCGGCCGCTCGGTTTCACGGCCGTCGGCGAGTACTCGTCTTCCGAGTAGAACCAGGTCCCCACGCCGCGGCCGGCCTTCGCGCTCCAGAGATACACGAGGCCGTTGCGCGAGATCGGACGCACCCATTCGTCCGGTTTCATCGCGCCGACGGAGATGTCGCCGACGGGGAGCGTTCCGGGGAAGATGGCGGCGACGTCCTCGCCCGGCGTAAGAGCCGCAAGGACGTGCCCCGCGCCGCGCACGACGAGCGGACGGTCGCCGGCGGATTCCAACGTGAACCGGCGGTAGCACGCGGCCTGCCCCGGCAAGAGGACGTAGGCGGCGTGGACGAGCCACGGGCCGCTCCGAAGGGTCATAGTCAGCGTGCGGCCGTCCTCTGAGAGGCGGTGCGAAACGAGCGAGACGGCCGGCGCCGCTTCGGCCGGGCCGGGAAGACCTTCGGGCACGCCGGCGGCCGGCGCGACGACGAGGTTGTCGCCGCCGGCCTTGTCCATGAGGCCGATCCAGGCCCCGGTGGCCGAGTCAAACTCAAGGGCGATCTTCTCGTTCTCGATCCGGATCGGCTCGGCGCCAAAGACACAAACCGCTCCGGAAAGCAGGACAACGGTCGCAAGCAGATATTCGGTGGGGGCCATGGGTCATCTCTCCTTTTCCTTTGTGGGCACGGTTAGGATACCGGGTCTCGGCTTCCACTTCCAGCCGATTCGGATGCGCCGGCGCTTTGAGGTCACCTCACAATTGGCACGTGGCGCCAGCCCTTTTGGGCTACAGGTTCACGATGACTTCACCGAGCGGGCGCTTGGGGACGTGGTGGATGCCGTCGCGCGGGCGGGCGCACGTCCATCGCCGTTCATCTGCTTTGGTACGCGGCCGGGGTCGTGGTCCTGCTTGTCGTCGGCCGCTCGATGGGATGACTCTAAGCGGCCTCAGATAGATTTCGCGCGGCGCGGTATCCTGACCCCACCGAGCAAAGGAATTGCCGTCGGAGGACTCGGGCAAGTTATCCCGGTTCCAGGAATCGCTTAGAGAAGTTCGTTTCGAAGATGACGACCACGACGTTCTTCCATTCGCCCATATCCGACATGCGGCGAACTTGGCCGCGCAATTTCACGATGCGCGTGGGCGGTCCGCTCCGGCGGGGGTTCGGCGCGGTCAGTTCGATCCAAACGTCGTGCCCCTCCCGCAGGCCCGCGCCGCCCTGCCCAAGGACCCGGATGCCGAACGGCGACACGTCGCAGGCCCGCCCGCGAAGCAGCAGGTTACCCGACTTGTCTCGGATGGCCGCCGGACACACCAATGCCGACCGTGTGTGACGCCGTCGTTCCTGCACGCGATGCATGATGGGCTCGAAACACAACAGGGGATACCAGAAACTCAACGCAGGGGAACTGCGCAGATGCCGCCGCACACAACTTATCGGCCTGAGTCGCCCGGAGGCTTCAACGAATCCCGCCGCCTACCGGTGTAGGTAAATCGTCAGGACGGCCAGGTCGGCCGGTCCGATGCCGGCGATGCGGCCGGCCTGACCCAGCGACCGCGGCCGGACGCGGGCCAGTTTCTCGCGGGCTTCGGCCCGAAGATGCGGCACGCGGGTGTAATCCAAGTCGGGCGGAATCGGCCGCCCCTCCATCCGCCGCGCACGCTCGACCTGGGCCCTCTGGCGCGCCAGGTAGCCGGCATATTTTGCCTCGATTTCCACCTGCCGGCGCGCCTCCGGCGAAAGGCTCAAAGCCACCAGGGCCGGCGCCTCGGCCGCAAGCGACGCCCACGTGACCTCCGGCCGGCGGAGAAGTTCTTCCAGCGTCCGGCCACCGCGAGAGGTCCGCCGCAGCGCATCCCAGGCCTTGCGGATTTGCCGCTCCTTCTCCTCCAGCCGCCGCCACGCCTCGTCCCCCACGAGGCCGACCTCGCGCCCGACTGGCCTCAAGCGCCGGTCCGCGTTGTCGTGGCGCAACAGCAGCCGGTGCTCCGCCAGACTCGTGAACATGCGGTACGGTTCCTCTGTCCCCTTTGTGACGAGGTCATCGACGAGGACGCCGATATAGGCCTGGTCGCGGCGAAGGATGATGGGGCTTTTGCCCGCCAGGGCGCGGGCGGCATTGATGCCGGCCAGGATCCCCTGCCCCGCCGCTTCCTCGTATCCGCTCGTCCCGTTAATCTGACCCGCCAGATACAGGCCCTCGATTGCTTTCGACTCGAGCGTCGCCTGCGTCTGTGTCGGCGGCACAAAATCGTATTCAATGGCATACCCGTAGCGCAGAATCCGCGCTTCCTCCATTCCGGGGATTCCATGCACGATTTGGTCCTGAACGTCCTCGGGGAAACCTGTCGCGAGGCCGTTGCAATAGACGATGGGCGTCGCGCGGCCTTCGGGCTCGAGAAAGACCTGGTGGCGGTCGCGGTCCGGGAACCGCATCACCTTCACCTCAATGCTCGAGCAATAGCGCGGGCCGGTAGATTGAAACCGGCCGGAGCAAAACGGCGTCCGGTCCAGATGAGCGCGGATCGCCTCATGGACCGCCGGCGTCGTTCCGGTGATCCAGCACAGGACGCCGTCAAATGGCCCGTCCGCCGAGGAAAATGAGAATCGGACCGGTTCCGGGTCGGACGGCTGCGGAACGAGTCGGCTGTAATCGAGCGTGCGGCCGTCCACGCGCGGCGGCGTGCTGGTCCTCAGCCGACCCAGGCGCAGACCCAGGCGCTCCAGACCCGCCGACAGACGGTCGGCGGCGGGTTCCCCGAGTCGGCCCCCTGTCCACATCTTATCCCCCATATGCAGCATGCCGCGCAGGAACGTTCCGGTCGTCAGAACCACAGCGCGGGCGCCGATTTGCCTGCCGCTTTCGCATCGCACGCCCGCGACCCGGCCGCCGCGCGCCAGCACTTCAGCGACGGTTTCCTCAATAATCGCCAGGTTCGGCTGACGGCGAAGGCGCCTCTGCATTTCGCGGGCGTAGCCTTCACGGTCGCACTGGGCGCGCGGACTCTGGACGGCGGGGCCCTTGCTCCGGTTCAACAGGCGGTACTGAATGGCCGTGGCGTCGGTCACGCGGGCCATCTCTCCGCCGAGGGCGTCCACCTCGCGGACCATCTGGCCCTTCGCCAGGCCTCCGATGGCCGGGTTGCACGACATCCGGGCGATCCGGTCGGCCCGTATGGTCACGAGCGCCGTCCGTGCGCCGAGGCGCGCCGCGGCCAGTGCCGCTTCGCAGCCGGCATGGCCACCGCCCACCACCACAATGTCGTAATCCTCGTTGGGCATGAGAACCTCTCGCCTTCTCGGCCTTCATTATAGGGAAACACGGTAAGGGCGAGAACAGAAGAGACGTTCAAGGAGAGATGGCCTAAAGAACCCACATGCCGTTCCGACTCAGCGTCGGCGGCGACGAACCAGGAGTCCCGCGCCGCCGGCGACCATTAAGCCGAGCGTAGCCGGTTCGGGAACGTTCAGATGAAGCACCACCTGACCCTCACCCAAGACGTTGCCGTCGAAGTCGGCCACCTGAAGCCCGATGTTCGTGATTTCGTTTCGGTCGCGCTCGTTAATGGCATAACTATCGCCGTCACTGACCGTCGGGTCGTCCCAGCCGGTATGCGGTTCCTTATTATCCTCGATGTGCCAGGCCTCGGCGCCGGAGAAATCGAGGACGAGTGTGGCGGTCTGGCCCAAGGAAAGTTCCGTCCACGGTCCGGCCCAGAACGTGTCGTTCGTGGAATCGTTGGACGGGTCGCCGCTGAGACCCGTCAAACCGGTATTCAAGAAGAGTGAGACATTCACGGTGCTGTCGGCCGGACCGGAGACATACTTCACGTTCATTCGATAGGAGTCATAAGCCGCCAAACTCGTCCAATGCCCCAGCACGGAATCCCAGCCGAACCCCGCCGCCGAATTCGTCAGCCACAGGTCGCCGGTACCCATCTTGCCATCGTCCGATCCGGACAGCGTCAGGGCGAATTGCACGCCGGGGCCGGCGACGTCGTTCTTCCCATCAAGAGTCGAGGTGCTCGCCGAGTAGCCGGCCAGTTGTCCGAACTCGGCGGTGTTCAGTTCTGCATCCGGAAGTTCATACGGCGTCGCTTGGGCGGCGCCGGCCGCCGACAACATCCCGATCACCACTGCGCACACCACGCGCCGCATGGCTTCGCCTCCCACCTTTCAACAAGGGCGGTTTCCGGACACGCCGACTCCTCCGGAAGCCGCCCACGAGACCATCAATTCCGCCTTTGAGAATCGGCGAGGCGGTCGGCCTGCTACGAACCCGCCCCTCGGCTCTCACCCTGGAAGTATACCTCAGATTTTCAGGAAGTCAAATCGCCCCGGCCTTTGATCCGTCTTCTTTGGTCTTCAGAGGAAGCGGCGGCGTGGAAGGCCTACCGGCAATCTGCCGCCTGACCGCCACTAACTCGAGGTGCCCCCCCCCACGGCACCGGTCCAGAGGCCGGTGAATAAGTCTTGACGGTCGGCGCCGAGTGCGGCTAAAAAGGAACCCGACGGGCGGGCCCAAGCCCCCTCGGCCGACGGATTCGGAGAATTCATCATGCGCCCCGTCGTCCGCGAAACCAACCTCGAAGGGCTCAAGGTGCGGCGCGGCAAAGTCCGCGATATTTACGATCTCGGCGGCTGGCTCCTCATCGTAGCCACCGACCGCATCAGCGCCTACGACGTCGTGATGCCGACCGGCATCCCCGACAAGGGAAAGATTCTCACACAATTGAGTCTCTGGTGGTTCGACTTTCTCGCGGACGTGACCGCAAACCACGTCATTACGGGCGATGTCAACGAGATGCCGGAGCCGGCCAGCGCCCACGCGGACGTCCTCGAGGGCCGGACCATGCTGGGCCGCAAGGCTGACGTGTTTCCCGTCGAGTGCGTCGTCCGCGGGTATCTGGCCGGGTCGGGCTGGCGCGAGTACCAGGCCGGGGGAACAGTTTGCGGGCTGAAATTGCCGGCGGGCCTCGTTCAATGCGCTCCGCTGCCTGAGCCGCTTTTTGCGCCCGCGACGAAGGCCGAAAGCGGCCACGACGAGAACATCAGTTTCGACCGGGTCCGGGAGATCGTCGGCGATGAGGTGGCGAGGACCCTGCGCGACCGGAGCCTGGCGGTTTACCGGAAGGCGGCCGAGTGCGCCCGCGAGCGCGGCATCATCATCGCCGACACGAAGTTCGAGTGGGGCGAGGTGGACGGTGAGGTGATTCTGGTTGACGAGGTGCTGACGCCCGACTCATCGCGCTTCTGGCCGGCCGACACCTACGAACCGGGACACGACCAGCCGAGTTTCGACAAACAGTTCGTCCGCAATTACCTCGACACCCTCGACTGGGACAAGACCCCGCCGGGGCCGGAACTGCCCGACGACATCGTCGCCAAAACGCGGGCCAGATACATCGAGGCCTACGAACGCCTGACCGGGAAACAGTTCGAATAGGACAGCGCAAGGAGAAGCGATCTTGAGCGAACTGGTTGTGCGGACGGCGGGCGAATCCCACGGACCGGCGGTCGTGGCAATGGTGGAAGGGCTCCCGGCCGGCGTCCCGGTGGACACGGCGCGCCTCGATGAGGACCTCGCGCGCCGCCAAGGCGGCTATGGTCGCGGCGAACGGCAAAAAATCGAAAAGGACCACGTCGAAATCATGGCCGGGGTCCGGCACGGACGGACGCTCGGCGGCCCGGTCGTCCTCATCATCCGCAATCGGGACGTGCGTCTCGAGGAAGCGCCGCAGGTGACGCGCCCACGGCCGGGGCACGCCGACTTGGCGGGGGCGCTAAAGTATCTCGAGCCGGACATACGGAACATCCTCGAGCGCGCCAGCGCCCGGGAAACCGCCGGCCGCGTCGCCGCAGGAGGCCTGGCCAAAGCGCTGCTCGCCGCATTCGACATCGCCGTCGTGGCATACGTCACGCGAATCGGCACAGTGAGCGCGGAGGTTCCGGCGGACGTCGGAAAATGCCGCAAGGCCCGCGATAGGAGCGACTTCTATTCGCCGGACCCGAAGGCGGACAAGGCCATGAAAGCCGCCATCGACGAGGCGCGCGCCGCGGGCGACACGCTCGGCGGCCTCATTGAATGTGTCGCGACCGGCCTCATGCCCGGCCTCGGCAGTCACGTTCAATGGACGCGAAAACTCGACGGCCGGCTCGCGCGAGCCGTCATGAGCATTCAGGCCATCAAGGGGGTCGAGATCGGTCTCGGCTTTGCCGCCGCCGAACGCCCCGGAAGCCAGGTGCACGATGCCATCACGTTTGATGCGGCGGCGCGCGACGAGGCGTCGCTGGGGTTCTCGCGGACCACGAACGGCGCAGGAGGGCTTGAGGGCGGCATGACCACCGGGCAGCCGCTTGTGCTGCGAGCCGCGATGAAACCGATTTCGACCCTCAAAAAGCCGCTCGCTTCGGTGGACCTCAAGACGAAGGCGTCCGAGCAGGCCGCTTACGAGCGCAGCGATGTGTGTGCGGTGCCGGCGGCAAGCGTCGTCGTCGAAGCGGTCGTCGCGACGGAACTGGCGGGGGCGCTCGTCGAGAAGTTCGGCGGCGACTCGCTGCGCCAGATGCGCGATTCATACGAGGCGTGGCACCGGGCGGCGCTCGAACTGTAACCCATCCGCGAGGCAAAATGTCTCTACGCAAAAAGCACGTCCGGCGGATTGTCCTCGTCCTGCTGTTCGCGTTCGTCCTCGGGCCGCTGCTGGGTCTCACCCTTTACGGCCTGTGGGTGCGCCGCGGGGGCTACGAGGGGCAGATCGAAGCCGAACTTGAGACGCGCCTGCGGTGCAAGGCGCGCGTGCGCGGCGCCAGGCCGACGGGCTTCAAGACGGCCGCCGCCGACGAGGTGGACCTGATTTGGCGTGCGGGAGGGGGACAACTGGCGATCCGACTCGACCGCGTTGACGCAGAAGCCAACCAGTTCGGCTGGTACATCAATGCGGCCAATGGCGCCGTTTCGCTGGACGGCCCGAACGCGGCGGAGACGCTGGCTGCACTAAACCAACGCCTTGTCCAGGTGGACGGTGAGGCCCGCCTGATGATGGTTCGCGTGGCGTCTCTGGACGTTGCGATCGACCTTGGCCCGGCGACCGTCGCCGGCACGTGTTTTGCTGTGGCCAGTTCGGACGCCGCTTCAACCTGGGCGGTCAACTTCTGGCCAAAAGATTTCATGGTCGGGCCTGCCCGCACTCTCGAGTCCGGCATGAAACCGTTTGCTGTGCTCACCCTCAATGCAGCGTCGGATGGCGGCGTGTTCGGTGGGCTGAAAGTTGACGTCAAGGACGTGCCGATCGCCTCCATCCTGCGGCCGCCATCGCGCGGAGCGAACGGCGGATCCGACGGTAACGCGGCGGGCGTCCTGGACCTTGCTATCCACTGGCACCGGCCGGAGACCACCCCCCATACGGGCCGTAGGGCCGAAACGGCGACCGTCGCGGCCCGCGTGCACGACCTCGATCTCGCCGATTGGACCCGTGGAATGCCGGGCGGACCGGTGACAGGGAAGGCGGAACTGGCGGTCGAGTACTCGAAGCCGCGCGGCGCGGGGGGGCAACTAGTCGTCTCATTGGTGTCGGAAGAGGGCGGCCAAGTGAGCGGCGAGACGCTACGTTGGCTCCAGGAGCGGTCGGCGGGTTTCGGCGGCGCCGGCCGCCTGCTCCCGGGCCGCATCGGATACGACCATCTGGCGGTCCGATACCGAATCGTCGGCGGACGCGTCCAGGTCGAAGGCAAACTGGCCGCCCCGGCCGTGAGCCTTTTCGGGCAGGCCGACGGCGCTGTCCCGATCCTGACGACGCGCCTGTTCGGCGCGGACGTGCCGCTTCTGTGGGCCTCACCTGAGGCGGTGGACGCGTCGGACCTCTGGTCGGTGGTGTGTGAATCGGTGGGCGCGGGCCCGTAGCCGCTAGAATCGGCCGGCGCCGAGAATTCGAAAGACCGGTGGCCCGCCCAAGAAGAGCGGGCCGCCGGTTTGTCCGCTTCCAGATTGTGCGTCGTTAGGCACCCATGGTCAGGAAGATTTCGACGCGACGGTTTTTGGTCTTGCCGTCGGCGGTATTGTTGCCGGCGATGGGCTGGCCGGCCCCCATGCCCCGGGTGATGATGCGGGTGTCCTCGACGCCGCCGGCCTTCAGGAGGGCCGCCACCGCCTCAGCGCGGGCTTCGCTCAGCCCCTGATTGTTCGCCGACTTTCCGAGTTCCTTCAGGAGGCTAATCGTCGCCGGCTTGGCAACCCGGTCGGAATCCGTGTGGCCGATGATCGTCGCATGGACCTGCTTGGCGACATCGGACGCGAGGATACGAGCCAGTTTCGTAATCGCTGTGCGGGCACCCGGCTTGACGACGTTGGAGCCGGAGTCAAAAGTGATGTCCGACGCGAATCGGAGCCGGCCGGTCGCCCGGTCGAACTCGAAAAGGTCGGGATACTGGGCCGCCAACTGTTCGATTTCGATGGCGATCTGCTCGGGGAGCGCCGCTTCGCCGGCCGGCCGCTCGGCCAGTTTCTTATAGACCTCCATCAATTCGTCGAAAGCCTTGCGGACCTCGTCGCGCTCCTTCATCACACTCGCCAGGTGCTCGTCCTTCTGTTCCAGCAGGCGCTGAGCGTCCAGCGCCCGGGCCTGAAGCGCGCCGGTGCGCTCCCCGAGCCGGGCGATCTCGGCCTCCTTGTCATAGATCTCCTTCTGGAGTTCCCGGTTCAGCAGGAGCAGGGCATCATATTTTTCCTGGGGAACACAGCCGATAGCCACCAGAGTCATCACGCCCATCAGCACGAACCCAACGGCCGCCGAAACCCGTCGCATCGCAATCTCCTTTCCTCGTCAGGTATCTGTTGCAGACTTGCCCACACTTGCTCCATCTTCCCCGCTCGTGACGGGAAAGTGTATCGACCCATCTTCGCCGGCCGCTTATTGGCCGGTTATCGCCTCACGGTCCTTCCGCTGCTTTTCCAACACAGTGCCGATCAGGAGGATTACGGCCACCGCCACAACGCCCGCTATGAGAATCACCAGACCCGCGCTGCCTTCTCCGATCTTAAGCACGAGACTCGGCATGGCGCCCGTCAACAGCGCAGACAGGGCGACCACCGTGAACACCAGAGCGACGGCGCTCAGGCCCAACATCACCGTGAAAGGCCCGTGGTGCGCGGGGGGCTCGACGAGGGTGACGACTCGCGTGCGGGTGGCGGCCGTGATGCCCGATCCGACGGACGACATCGGCATCACTGCCGCAAGGCCGGTATCGGAATCGACGGCGATGACCGGCTCCTCGGCGAAAACGCCCTCTTCCGCACCGGCGACCTCTTCTTCGCTGAGAACTTCCTGGAGGCTTGATTCATCCGTTTCAGGGCTCAGGGCCAGCGGGGCCGGCTCGGCTTCCGGCGCCGCCATGGCCGCCTCACTCGGAAAGACCCCTTCGGCGTCGGCGGCAATCCATGTCTCCGCAGCGCTGTCGGCCGGGATCTCCTCCTCTTCGGCAAAGAGGATGTCGGCGTCAATGCTCATGAGGGTGTCACCGGCGTCCTCTTCCTCGCCCCCGGCGGGCGGTTCGGGCGCCTTCTCGGCCGGCGCCGGCGCGGTGGGGATTTCCCCGGCCAGGGCCTCAATGTCCTCCGATCGAAACTTCCACGTGTCCCCGTCGCGGAAGGCGCGCACTTGTCCGCTTTTGATCATCTCCTGCAACTCGTCATCTGTTTTGCCAAGATGCTGCTTGGCTTCGTCGAAATTGAGAAGATCTGCCATCAAAACCTCCTCGGCCTCTGGCCGCAATCGTCGCGGCTATCCGCCTCCAGTTAGTCACACGGTCAGCGCTCGCCCGCCGGTTGCTCATCATCCTCGGCATCAGCCGCCGGGCGACCGGTTCCTTTCAGCGCCTCGACGCGGGCTCGCACGTCTTTCGGCAGGGGCGGATCGTTGTTGTAATCGCTCAAGGCCCAGTCGGCCGAAATGTCGCGAACCGCCAACAGTTTCAACCGGCTGCGCCTGGTGTCCGCCACGTAAACCGCCAGGCGCTGCTGCGCCGTATCGACGAGGCACACGACGACGCTGGTGTCACCCAGAGGCGTCGCGGCAACGACGAGGTTCCCACCCTGCGTGAAACTCGGCATCTCGGCGACCGCCGCTTCTGCGCGGGCGGCTGAGCGCGTCCCATCCAGACCGACCAGGCCGACACCCAAGCCCGCCAGGCCGACTCCACACAGAGCAAGTGCAAACCACCATCGAGCGTGCGAACCGAAAATAGCCACTCCCTCCACGCGGCGGACCAGCGGTGCCCGCTTGCTCCGGCACACACCGACCCGTCCCACATGCGCCTCCACTCTAGATTGTAGAAACACGCCGGGGCAATGCAACCCTATTTTTCCAGGTTTCGGGCGGCCGACTCCAAGGAGCCGGGCACCCCCCGAGCCTCCCCAGCCACAGGCACACGACCTTTTCGCTAGACAGCCTCCCTGCCCCATTTCTATGATGCTTGTCGCCCGTCGAGCGAACTCCGGAGAAAAGGCTTTGAACGCGAGATTTCTTGCGATCCTGCCCGTGTGGGCCCCGCCGGCGATTGCGGTGGGGAGCGGCATCCTGATCGGCCTCGTCCTGTGGCTGTTCGCCCGGTCCCGGCGTCGAGGGGGCCTGCTGCTTCGATTTCTCGCAGCGCTCGCGGGCGCCTGGTCGGTCATGTGCCTGGCCTACTGGGCCCAGTGGCCGGGGGTTTCGTTTCGTCAGTATCTGGCCAGCGGCACGCTCGCCACAGCCGCCCTCGGCGGTGTGGGTGCCCTGCTCTACGTGGCGGCGCTCATCGCGTTTCAGCCAGGGGACCGCCAGTGGCGGCGGTCAAGTGCGCTTCTGGCAAGCGTGGCGCTGATGGGAGCGGCCTTTGTGCGTGCGGCGTATCAGCCTTCGGCGGCGGTTCTGGTTCAGGGGCCTCTGGCGGTGCTGTTCATTGCGACGGTCTGGCGATTCCGCGCAGAGCCGCTGGTCTATCTTGCCGTTCTGGGAGTGGCCGTCGCCGCGGTTCTCGGCTTGCGGCAGTTTGCAGCGGCGCCGGCGGGGTTCTCCGCCGAAGGCTTCGGCCCGCCGGCGGGCGCTGCTACCACCGAGTGGACCGCATCCACGGCGTCGGGCATTTCTCTGGTCATGGTCCTAGTGGCCGCACTGCTCAGCCTCAAACGCCGCCAGGAGTTCAACGTCAAGTGGTATCGGCAAGGGCTGCTGATTGTGCCGCTGGTGGTATCGACCCTGGCGGCCACGGCCGCCGGCTGCGCGGCTGCCTGGTGGGGGGCCACGTGGCACACGGTGTGGGGGCTGGGTGTCTGGTGGGCGGTGCTTTTGGTTTCGGCGGTGGGCCTCAAGCAGCCGGACCTCTTCGGTTTTTCTTCAGTGGGCGCGGCATTGGCCGCGGTGGCGGCCTTTGCAGTGCTCGGTGGCGACCAGACGGAAGGGTACTGGGGCCGCTATCCGTCGGTGCTCCTGGCAATTGCTTTGGGTGCGGCCGCGCTGGCGGCCTTGCTGGCCACGGTGTGGAAGCGAGCGGCAACGGCCGGGTTTGCGCGGGCGTTGTACCTCGCGTCGGCAGCCATTGCCGTGGCCGCCCTTTTCCTCGAACCATTTGAGATGACGCCGAAGTACCTCGGGGTGGACCTCCTGGCGGCGGTCGGGGTGGTGGCGCTTGCCCATGCCCATCGGGCACCGGCATGGGTGAACTACCTCCTGGCGACCCTGGCGACCGGCGGCGCCGTGGCGCTCGCGCGGCTCGGCCTGGACGTTTCGGAAGCGGCGCAGCACCACCGATTCATCCAGGTGGCGGCCGGCGCAGCGGTGGGCTGGCTGGTCGTCGCTCTGGTGGTGCGGGGTGTCCTGCGCCGGACGGCTTCGGACCGCACCGCGCGCCGCCAGACGGAACCGTTCGCGGTTTTCGGCATGGCGACGACGCTCGCGCTCGTCGGATATCTCTCGATTCAGCAGGTTCGCGCCTACGCGGAATTTCTCATCGACGGCACCAGCCCGACGCAGGCGCTTCTGGGACCCGAGTGGGGTTTCCTCGGCTGGCTGACGGTGCTTCTGGCTTTCCTGCTGTCGATGTGGCTGCTGAGACATACGGCCCGGACGTTCCTCTTTTATTGCGTCGGGATCATGTCCGTCGCCTACATCGGGCTGTTTGCCCACACGGAGGACCTGTACGCGTACCTGATTTACGCCGTGGCGGGTTACGGGGCCGCGCACTTGGTGGTGTATTTATACGAGGCGCGATTCATGGCGCTCTTGTCGCGGATCATCTCGCTTTACCGGGACGAGCGGCGGGCCTCGACGACCATCTTTACACTGGCGGTCGTCTCCTGTTTCATCGGGGCGATTCTGGCGGCGTTTCGGTTGCACACGACGCCGTCGCTCATCATGCTGGGCATCATGTCGGTGGTGTTCCTGGCCTGGTCGTTTGTGTGGCTGCGGGGTGAGATGCTGTATCCGGCGGTGGTGATGGTGACGCTGGGGATTCTGGCCATCTGGCACAACAAGGCCCACCCGATCGGCTGGGATCCGCACCGGGTGAACATGAACGCCGCGGTGTTGGCGTTCTCTGCCCTGTTCTGGCTCGGCGTAGGCGACCGCCTGCAGAAGATTCGGGGCGAAATCTTCCAGTTGGCCGGGCCGGCGCGGGCCTGTTCGGTGATTCTTGCTCTTGTGGGAACAGGCTTTGCCGCGGCGCTGGCCCTGTCGCCGACGTTCACAGACGACGTGTGGCGACAAGCGCGGGACTTCGGCGACTGGGCGCTGGGGCTTTCCACGCTGACGGCTCTGATCGGATACTACACCCTGGCTCGCCTGGTTCTGGCGCGGCGATTCTATGACATCATGGGCGGTCTGGCGCTGCTTCTCTTGGGCCTCTATGTCGGCATTTACGTGGGCGTTCGGCTTTGACGGCGGCGGCCCGGCGGCCCTCACGAGTTCCGCGAAGGAGTCTGCGGTGGAGCGCCACGCGCTCATCGAGAAAATCCGCACGTTCCCCACGTCGCCCGGCGTCTATCTGATGAAGGACGACCGGGGGCGGGTGATCTACATCGGCAAGGCGGCCAATCTCCGCAGCCGCGTCCTCCAGTATTTTCAGCCCTCGGCGGACCTGGGTCCGAAAAAGGCGCAGATGGTCGCCGAGGTCGCGGACATCGAGGTCCTCGAAGCCGAGAGCGAGGTCGATGCGCTGCTGACCGAGGCCCGCCTCATCAAGGACACCCACCCGCGCTACAACGTCCGCCTGACCGACGACAAGACCTTTCCGTATCTTGAGATTACGGCGCGGGAGGACTTTCCCGGCGTGTATTTCACGCGGACGCCGCAGCCGAAAGGCACCAAACTTTACGGGCCGTTCACGAGTGCGGCCGGGCTGCGGGCGGCGATCGGCGAACTGCAGAAGGTCTTCCGGTTCCGAACGTGCGGGCTTGATATCCCGGCCGGCGACCCGAAGTTGCGGTATAATCGCCCGTGCATTCTTTACTCGATCAAACAGTGCACCGCCCCCTGCGCGGGCTATATCGACAAGGAAGCGTATCGGAAAGACATCCATCGCCTGAGGCGCTTCCTGGAGGGGAAACGGACGGCCGTCGTGCGGGAACTGGCGCGGGAGATGAAGCGGCTGGCGAAGAATCGCCGCTTCGAAGAGGCCGCCTATGTCCGCGACCAACTCCGCGCCATCGAGGCGCTTGCCGAACGGGGCCGTCTTGACGAACACCTCCAGCCCGAGGTGTTCGCACCGACGTTCGACCCGGCCGAAGGGATGGGGGACTTGGGGCGGCTGTTGGAATCGCCCGCGCCGCTTCGGACCATCGAGGGTGTCGATGTCGCCAACCTCGGCGAGCGCGAGGCCGTCGGCGCCGTCGTTCCGTTCATCGATGGGCGGCCTTTTAAGGCGGGTTATCGGCGTTTTCGCATCAAGACGGTGCGCGGGCAGGACGATTTTGCGATGATCCGCGAGGTGGTGTTCCGCCGCTTTCGCCGCCTCCTCGAGGAACTTTCCGTCCTGCCGGACGTGGTGCTTGTGGATGGGGGCGTGGGCCAGTTACACGCGGCGGCGGAGGGAATCCGCGACGCCGGCGCCGAAATGCCGCTCGTCGTCAGCCTGGCCAAGCGCGATGAAGAGGTTTTCGTCCTGGGCAAAGCCGAGCGCGAACCGATGCGCCTGCCTCGGACAAGTGCGGCGCTCAAGATTCTTCAGGCCATACGCGACGAAGCCCACCGGTTCGCCCAGCACTACCATCACCTGCTGCGGCGCAAGGCCGTCCTCGGGCAAAAGGGGGCGCGCCAAGTTGGCAGCCAAAAACGCAAGAAGCGAAAAGGCGGCCGAGGCCTTTAGCCCCCGGTGACTCACCGGGGGCTAAAGGCCCGATGCGGCTCGTCCACCTGCCCGCGCCGAAAGATCCACCAGAACAGGCCCATCAGGCCGGCGCCGCACAGGTTCGCAACAATATCGGTCGGCTCGAACACGCGACCGGCGGTGAGCCATCGTTGGCCGTATTCCGTCGCGACCCCCAAGAAGGCCGTCCCCGACACCGCCAACAGGATGCGTGCCTTGAGATAATGGGTTCCCGGCTGGGGCCCGAGGGCGTAGCAAAGCACCAGGCTGATGACCGCGAAAGTCCCGAAATGGAGGATCTTATCGCTGACGCCCGGCGCCGCCGCGCCAAGCATCTCGTTTTCGGCCAGGGTGAGCGCGGCGGTGAGTCCGACGGCCCCCACGACGAGCGGCCAGTGCGCGGGCCCGAGACGGCGATGCCTCTCGGGACGCCAGTCGGCCCCGTGTGTGCTCCAGGCGGCCACCACGCCCAGCACGCCGGCGATGGCGAGGAGGTTCGAAGCCAGAACGGCCGACGCGTCGAACGCAAAATACACGGCGTTGGCCGACAGCACACCAAGCCCTGCCAGCGGCGCCAGCCACGTCCACGGACTCCGGGCCCGGCGCCACGCGCACACCATGTGGACCGCCATGGCGCCAGCCGCAGCCAGCGTCAGAAAAAGACCGATCGCGCCGAGTTCAGCCAACAGGACACGGTAGCCGTTCGTGTCGCTGTCGCCGCCGGAGGCGACCGGAGGGTTCGCATCCTTGTCCGCCGTGGCGGAGCCGAACGCGGTCGTGGGTGAGATGGTGCCGGCCCCCATCCCGAGAAGCGTCCGCTTCCCCAGGCCGCCCCAAAGCGCCTCGAGCCGCTCGTCAGCGCTCGAAGCCGGAAAGCCGGGGCCGCGAATCAGCATCCCCGCTCCTGTCGCTGCAACCATCCAGACAAGCAGCACCAGAGCCAGCAGGAAAGCGCGCGGCCGACGCAACCCCGCCCGGGCCACATAGCCAATCGCCACAAAGCCGACCGACACGAGTTCGCAGCCTATAACGAGTGACCAGCGGACGTTGCAGGCACCCAACGCGGCGGCGGCCAAACCGGTCGCAGCCAGGGCGACGGCGGCCCAGACGGCGCCCGGCCGACCGAGCCATCTGAAGCGCCCCTGGCGCCGGTCGGGCCGGCGGCGCGGCATCCAACCGATTTGCCGCAATACAATCATCACGCCGAGCGGCAAGGCCGCCAGAAGGGCCGGCACGAGGCTGTCGCCCCCGAGGTTGTGGACCAGGACAACGGGGGCCGACACACCATCCGACGAGGCAGCGGGAGACTTGAGGCCGGACGCAAGGACCCAAAAGCCCAGGAGAACCAGCCCACCCGTCACGGCCCACGTGGCGCGGCGGAGGGCCTTGCGACCGACCAATCCGGAACCGACAACCCAGAACAGGCCCGCCGCGCTCACCCAAAGGATCAGAACCCCCATCGTGGCGCTGGGTTGAAGGCTGTAGCGACCTATCGCGGGCGAAGGCCCGGCGCGCTCCCCCGTCATGAAGCCGGAGTTGACCAGGACTTCGCGGAGCACAGCCGGTATCTGGAGGCTCTGCCCGATGAGACCGATTTTCGGCAGGGGGAGAACCTGTAGAAACGCAAGCCCGAGCAGGCCCCAGATACAGATATTGGCGGCGGAGCGCACGTAGGCGAACGAGACCCCGACAAGAGATGAAACGACCCACAGGGCCAACAGAAGCGAAACCACCAGAAGCAGTTCGACGTCGCCGTAGCGATGCAGATTGCCGAACACCGTCGGCGCCAGGACCAGGGCCAGCAACAGAGGAACCCAAAAGGCGGCCCGGACGCTGCGCGCTAATAGTCCTGTCGCGGTTCGTGTGGCTCTGGTGACCGGTTGCATCCGGATCTCACGGGCAGAAGCGGCGTCGGCGCGCCGAGCGAAGCCCCCGTCCCGTCGCCGAGCGCCCGCTCATAATCACCCACCGGGCCCGAGAAGTTGACGGCCCCCCCCTACCGGTCGGTGCTGTCGTCCGAAGGTTCGGGCGGCGTCGGCTCGGTTCTCGGCTCAGGCTCCGCTTGTGCAGGTGCGACAGCCGAGGCGCGGGACAGGACAGCAGCGGACCGCATCTCTCCAGCGTAGTCGTAGTAAGCCTGATAGGCTTCTCGGAAGTAGCCGCCCTTGGTGGCCCGCACGCCGTTGAGAACCGCCCCCAGGAGTTTGGCTCGCATCTCCTGGACTTGGCGTGCCCCTCGCTGGGCCAGGCCGCGGGTGTTCTCGTTGGCCCGGAAGACCATAACCAGTCCGTCAACCGCCTCAGCGAGGATGTGATTGTCGGCGACCACGAGAACGGGCGCCCCATCGAGGATTATGTGATCGTATTGCCGGGCCTCTTCCTGGATGAACCGCCGCATACCCTCCGAGCCCAGCAGGTCGGCGGGACTCGGCGGGGGACCGCCGGCGACCACGATGTCGAGGTTTTCGACGGCGGTGGCCTGGATCGCCTCCGAAGGGCTGTTCAGACCGACCAGGACATTGGAGAGGCCGACGGCGTCCGGCAGGTCGAAGAGGCGGGCCAGCGCCGGCCTGCGGAAGTTCGCCTCCACGAGAAGGACGCGGCTGCCGCTACGGGCCATGGTGATGGCCAGGTTCGAGGCGGCGGTCGTCTTGCCGTCGCCCGGACTCGGGCTGGTGACGAGGAGGGTCTTAATCGGCCGGTCCGACACGAACCGCAGACTGGTGCGGAATTGTCGAAAGGCCTCCGCAATCAGCGAGTCCGGCGCCCGGAAACTAACCAGAGCCAGATTGGTATCCAGCGCCAGCCGCTCGTCCTCGGCCAGGTCGGGGATGGAGCCGAGGAGGGGAACCCCCACCTGGCGCACGAGTTGGGCGGGCGTTCGCAGGCGTGTGTCCATGAACTCCAGGCCCACACTGGCGCCGAACCCCAGCAAGAGACTGAAGATAATCACCGCGGGGATGTAGAGCACGAGTTTCGGCTGGCTCGGGTCGAGAGGAATCGTCGGCGCTCCCAACCTGATGCCGGGCCGGCCGATGGCGGCGTTGATGCGCATGCGCTCAATTCCGTCCATAATGGTGTGGAGCAACTCCTGGACACGGCGGAAGTCTTCCTGGACAGCGCGGTACTCGGAGGCTCGCTGGGCCAGCTGGACCGCCTCGCCCCGCGCATCGGCCACCGTGGCAAGGAGTTCGGTTTCGGCCTGGCGGAGGCGGTCATAAGCGCTTCTCAGCATGGCGGCCTGCTGCTGGACAAGGACGCCCAGCACCTTGGTCCGTTCGGCCTCCAGGTCGTTCTCGGCGACCTGGAGCGCTGCCTGGACACGCCGGACGGCGTCGTGCTGGTCACCAAAACGGACCTTGAGTCCTTCGAAGTCCTGGGAGAGGCGCGCCGCATATTGGCTCAGCGCCAACACCTGATTATCCTGTCGAAGGGCCTCCATCAGTTCCGGGAAGGCCATCATCAGGGGGGTCAGATCATTATCTTGCTCGGCTTCCTTTTGAAGTTCCTGGAACAGAAGCCAGGCGGCCCGCGCCTCGGACAGTGCAAACTGGAGTTCGATCAGTTGCCGGCTGAGGGTGTTCAAACGAGCGGTCTGTTCACTGAACCGCTCATCGAAGATGACAACGGCTTCGTCTCTACGGAAGCCAGCCAGCAGGCGCTGGAGGTCCTCGCGTTGGTCGCTTAAATGGTCTCGCTCCAACCGCAGGTCCCGCTGTCGGTCGCTGTCCCTTTGCCTTTGGTCCGCCTGATTTTGTTCGAGGTACTGGGTCATGATCTCCTGGACGATGCTTTTCACCTGGATCTTGTCCCGGGCGGTCAGGCCGACGGAAATGTTCTGCGTGTTGACCATATACGCGATGTCAAGTTCTTCACGGAGGAGATAGACAGCGTTGGTGCCGGCGAACATATTCTGCGACTCGCCCAGTGCCTTAAGGGCCTCGCCCAGGACGCGGTCGCTCAACAGGATGTTTATTTGGGTGCGCACGTATCGCTCGTAGAGTGGGACGGGGACAACACGAGCATACTCCTGCCCAACCTCGCCGGGCATCGACTGCTGCCCGGGCTCGATCTCAATCATGCCCGTCGCGGTAAACGCCGGGGCCACAACACGCCAGGCGACGAGGGCGCCGGTTCCGCCGAGGCCGACGACAACGAAACAGGCGAGGATCAGCCAAAAGCGTTTGCGCACAATTCGCCAGAGATCCGCCGGTCCCATGACGGGCCCCGCATATTGGCGTGGAGCTTGCTCTTGCGGCAGTTGTGTCATCTTCCGACTCCTGTGGGGCGTGCGCGGGGTTCGACGCCGGCCGTCCCGCGCCTCGCCACTCACCCCCACTAAGGTTGCACTCGCCTGCGTAGTTGCTCAAGCCGTTTCCGGGCATCCTGCTCGCCCGGATCCGACAGGCCCATCTCGAGGGCCTTGCTGTATTCCCGGATCGCATCCTCCGGGCGATCGCGCTGCTCGTACGTCCGTCCGAGATGATACCGTGCCTCGGGGAAGTCGCCAAGCCGAATACTCTCAAGCAGGTAATTGGTGGCCTGCTCATAATCCTCCTGGAGGAAGGCGATCCAGCCCGCCGTATCCAAAATCTGCGGGTTGTTCGGCACAAACCTTATGGCGCGCCGAATCAATCGCACCGCCCTTTCAAGATCGTTTCGCTCCGTGGCGAGAATCCAGGCGAGGTTGTTGGCGTTGATGGTGTCAAGGGGTTCCAGATCATGGACCATGGTGCTCCATTTCACCGCCTCGTCGATCTGGCCGAGTCGATACAGAAGGAGAGCATAGAGGCGCATCGGGGCCACGTAGGCTCGGAGCCGAGCGCGGTCCTCCGGCAACAGACCGTATTGCGCCTCGAACTTTTCGGCGATGGGGTCAAGGGTCTTCTTGGCCTGCTCGGTGCGTCCGGCTTGGAACTCCAGATTCGCCAGCATCGTGCGGATGTGGAGGCTGTCGGGCAGCCTTCGGAGGCCGTCGAGCAGGACCTGGCGGGCTTGCTCTCGCGCCCCTTCGCCTTCAGCCTCTGCGGTGGCCGAACTCAAAATGGCTGCCAAACGGACATACCCTTCTTCCCAACCCGGGTGCTTCAGCAAACCGTTGCGCAGGGTCTCGATGGCCTTGTCCGGCCGGCGGGTCATTTGGTAAACAACGACGAGGGCAAGGCGCGGCCACGCCTCCACCTCAAACTGGTTCACCATGTGCTGGACCCGGTCCAGCGCCTCCTGGCTTCGGTCCAGCAGCACGAGACACCGCGCCTCGCCGATTAAGGCGCCCGGCAGTTCGGGCTTGAGGGATCGGGCCTGTTCGTAGCGCTCGAGCGCTTCAGCATAACGCTTCTGCGCCAGCAGGGTGTTGCCCAGGGCCACCAACAGGCCCGGACTCTTCTGCCGCCGGACCACGGGTTCAAGAACCGCCGCGGCCCGGGCCGGCCTTCCCGTGGCCATATAAAGTTGGGCCAATGCGACACATCCGTTTTCGCTCATCGGTCGGAATTCAATCAAGCGCTCGAGATCCATCACCGCGTCGTTCATCTGCCCTCGGCGCACGTTAATCGACGACCGCAGGGCCATCGCCTTCTCAAACGCCGAATCTGAGGGATCGACCCCCGCGAGGAGGTCCAGCGCCCTGGGCGGATCGTCGGTCTCGTAAAGTTCGGCCAGGCGGAACAGGGCCTCACCATATGTCGGTTCGGCCTCCAGGGCCCGCCTCATGAACTCGGTGGCTTCCTTGGCGTTCTTGCGGCGGGCGGCGATGCGGCCGGCCACCACCATCGCCTCGGCGTCCTCCGGCGCAGCCTCCAAAACCTCCTGGATAATCGCCGAGGCCTCCTCCAACTGGTTCTGCAACATGCAGACGTCGGCCAAGCGCTTCTTCGCCTGGACATTGTCCTTCTCGCGTTTGAGGGCTTCCCGGTAAACCCGTGCCGCGTCGGCCCACAGGCCGCGACGGCTATACTGGTCCCCGAGCAGAGTCAACGGCACCACATTGTCGGGACTCAGTTCCGCCGCCTTCCGGTAGTCCTTTTCGGCCTCGGCCATCCCGTCGGTCATGGCGGCGATTTCACCACGGAGGACGTGAGCGGCCGCTTCAGCCGGGTGCCGGCTCAGATACTCGTCGGCCAGCGTCTTGCCCTTTTCCGGCCTTTCCGTCCGGACGTAGAACTCGGCGAATCGCCGCACCAGCGCCGCGTTGTCCGGGGCGATCTCATAGGCGGCTTGGAACGTCTCTTCAGCCTTTGCGGGGTTGTCGCGCTGAAGGTACAGGCTCGCCAAGGCGGCGAGGTTTCCCACGTTTGTGCCTACGAGTTCGGCGATTCGTTCTCGGACCTCGATGGCGTCGTCCCACCCCTTCTCGCCGACGTGAGCCATTGCCTCCAGTTCAAGAGCCGGAATGAGGCTGGGCGAGAACTTCAGCGCCTCCCTGGCTTCGACCAGCACCGCCGCGTAGTTGCCCTGCTGGAGGTAGATGCGGCCCAGCAAGAGGCGGGCGGAAGCCAGGTCCGGTCGGACCCGCAAGGCGGTTTGCAGTTGGGCCGCCGCCGCCTCCCATTGGCGCTGTTGGGCCAGGACCTGCCCCAACAGGTAAAAGCCCGAGGAGAGCGTCGGGTATTCCTCGACAATCGCGCGCAACTGCTGTGCGGCTTCGTCCGGGCGATTCTGGCTGAGTGCCATCAGAGGGTCCGCGAACAACAACTCCGAGGCGTTCGGGTCCGCTTTTTGCAGTTGCGCGATCAGGCCGGCAGCCTCGGCATAGGCACGCGAGTCAAGGTATCGCAGGAAGAGTGGCTGCCGGACCAGGCGCCACTCCTCCGAGCCAACCTCCGTCTGCGCCAGAGCCTTTTCAAGGAGGGCCTGCGCTTCGTCGCCCCGGTTCGTCAACTCGTAAAGACGAGCCAGCGCAATCACCTCGCTCACGCGGAACGGACCTTCCTGGATATGCTGCTTCAACTCCTCTTCGAGTTGCCCGAAACTTCCCCGCATCCAGACCCACGGGGCATCCGGCAAGACTTTGCGGGCCTCCTCAACAGCCGCTTCAAGTTTCGCCTTCTGGTCGGTTGCCTGGTAGAACCGGAGTAATTCCCGGTGAACGGTTTCGGGTTCCTTTCCTGTGGCGAGTGCGCGGCGAAGAGCGTCCTCCGCGTTTTGCAACTGCTCCATCTTCTGATAAATATCCGCCACCAAAAGTAGCGGACGCGGGTTGTCCTGAGCCCCCTCCGCCGCCGCTTGCGCCTCTTGAAGGGCCCTCCCCGGCTTCCCCTGTTCCCGGTAGGCCTGGGCGAGTAACAGTCGCATGGCAACGTCATCCGGCCGGGCGTCCAGGACAGCGGTGGCGTTGCGGATAGCATCATCATAGCTGCGCAGGCGCAACTGGACCTCCGCAAGGGCGCGGCGCGCGCCCAGGTGGCTGGGCCGCGCCAGGACGACACTTTCCAATTGTTCCTCGGCAACCCCTAGTTCGCCGGCCACTAAGTAGGCATGACCCAGCAACAACTGGATCCGAGGCGTTGGTGACTTGTCACGCGCCCGTTCCAGATAGGTGACAGCCTGGCGGGTCCGGCCATTGAGAAGCGCCCGCTTGCCTTGCAGGTAATCAACCATGACGGCATCCGGGCTCGCCTCGGAGACTTCCTTGATCAAAGCATCGGCCTTCTCCACATCCCTCAACTCCAAGTGGATGTCCGCCTGTTCAGCCTTCAGGGGCACCGAGTCGGGCAGCGCTTTAAGGCCCTGCTCGAGGAGGTCCAGCGCTGCTTGTTGTTCGGCCTCGATCCGATAGAGAGTTGCCAGCCGGAGATAACCCACTTCGATTTTTGGGTCGGCGGAGATCGCCTTTTTAAAGAACTCCTTGGCCGAATCGCTCTCGTTTTCACGCGCCGCCGCTTCTCCAAGCGCCAGAAGGAGCACAGCATGATCTCCGGCCTTTTCGAGGCCCCGGCGAAGGACCTCGATGGCATCGTCCACTCGGTCCTGCGCTATCAGCCGGTTCGCCCTCAGGACATACGCCTCGGCCATCTTGGGGTTGTTCGCGACGGCCAGATCGAGAACCTCATCCACCTTCTCGGCCTGCTCCATTCTGAGATACGTCTGGGCCAGAAGGCGGTAAAGGTCGAGCAAGTCGGGGGCGTGCTGAATCCCCGCGAGGAGGTGTTTGACGGCGGCCTCGTAGTGTGGCACGCGGTTCTGATAAATGGGCTCGGCGTCGGCCACACCCACTTCGGCCAGGGCGGCCCAAACGTAGGCTCGCCCGAACGAGGGGTCCATCTCGATGAGCCGCGCGGTGTCCTTCGTGACCTGGGCCCAGTCTCGCAGCGCGACGTTCAGTTCGGCCAGGTCCCGCTGCGCATCGAAGAAGTCCGGATTGAACATCAGGGCACTTTGGTAGGCGTGGCGGGCGTCGCCGATGGCGGGCGGTGCCTGACGCATGGCGATTTGGGCGAGCAGGTACCAGGCGTCCGGATCTTTCCTGGCGCCGTATCTCATGGCGTTCCGGACGCTGACCCATGCCTCGTTATACTCTTCCTTTTCGAAGTGCCCCCTCGCCTGCTCCAGGTACGGCCCCGGGTCACTGGGTATGAGCCACCCGCTGAAGATCACGACCATCACAACCGCCACCGGCACGCCGATAAACAGGACGAGGTAGAACAGGAGCCGCGTATTCAGCCGCCTTGCCATTATCTCTCTCCTCCTGCGCCAGCCAGGTCCGGATAATACTCCTTCTCGAGGATCGGGGCCACCTCATTCAAAATCCCGACCGCCTGCGAATAGGCGGCGCTGTCCTTGGCCATGGGGTCGCCTTCCTCGCCCGCGCTCAGCCACACGGCTATCTGCGTCTGCGAGAGGAAACTGCCCTCCCGGCCCAGGCTTCCCCTCGTGCCCAGGACCCGGGCCCATTCCCTGCTCGGCGTATAGGTTCCCCCCACGTTAAAATACTGAAGCACTAGCGCGCGGGCGCGGGGCAAGCCCGGCTTCGTCTCAAACAGGAGCACATTCACCGTAATCTCCCTCCCGGGGATGTTCTGGATTACGACATCGCGCTTCTCCCCGCGTTTTTTAATATAGCCGGCCTGCGTCATACAGACCCACGGAACGTGCGGAATATTCGACCAGGCGTTGGCATTGTACGTAATGTACACATAGCCCCTGGGCGCTCCTTCGGGCGAGAACAACTGGAGGTTCAGATATTCGTCTGCGCCCACCACCTTTTCGACGACCTCCGGCAGCGGCCGATGCTTGCCGTCCCAGCCCGCCAGCGTGCGGAGAAAATGCTCGACCAGCGACTTCTTAATCGGAACCGGCTTGGGAGGCGGAGGCTCCCAGAACTGGAAAAACATCCCCGCCACCGCCAACGTCCCCAGGCACGCCGCATACTGCATCCGACTTCCGACGCCGCGAAGGAGAAATAAGGAAATCACTCCCACGGCCGCGGCGACTCCAAAGTTCACCATCGGCACGACGTCGCCGGAGACGGCGCGGGGGGTCGCGCACATCACCAGGTAGGCAGCCGGCAGAATCGCCGCACTCCAACACACCGCCGCGTATCGCCGCGCCAGAACACCCGCCAAGAGCGCCGCGGCTCCAACCCCCGCGGCGGCGGCGGCCACGTATGCAAAGGCAAGTTCGCGGCCTTTAGTCCCCGGTGACTCACCGGGGGCTAATCGGTCGGTGCCAAGGACCGTCACAATCGCCAGGCCGAGCGCGGCCAGCATGAGCCCGCTTCCAAGCAGTGCCCAAACGCGCCCGATTCTGAACCGGTCATCCTGCATAAGCCACTCATCTCCGCCGGCGGCCAAACCGCTTCCGGTCAGCCGCTCTCCGGTCGCGCGCGACCGACGCCCTCCTGCGCTTCCTCGTCCGTCTCCGTCACAAAAAGCCGCTTCAAGAACCCCAATTCCAGCCACATCAGAAGGAATGCCAGGCCAAGCATCACATAGCCGAACGACTGGTGGGCGAACGAGCCCGGATCCAGGATCGTTTGGCGAATCGACTCAACCTTGGCCGGGTCGTCGAAAAACCTCGCGAGCCACGTGGTCTCGCCCGCCTCCATCGCCTGGCGTGCGAAAAACAGATGCTCGCTCACGAACGCTATCAACGTCACACGGACAAAATTGCAAAAGACCGCAATCGGAAAAGATGAAATGACGATAACCAGGCGCTCCCACCACGGCCGCTGATAAATAAACGCCATCATGACACCCAGGGCCACAAAGGCAAACAGCAGGTGCAAGCCGCTGCACGCGCCGGCTACCGTCAGAGGCCCGCTCTCAAGAATCAGCACGTTATCCTGCCGCGCGACAGCCAGCCCAAGCAATCGCAGCATTGCCTCTGTCGCAATCGCCGACACCCTCTGAAGGGGCAAGGCGATGTCCTCGTAATACTTCTGCTCCCAGGGAATCATCAGCAGCAGGTACGCCGCCGACACCCAAAGGGTTTTGAGCATTTCCCAACCAAGCAACCACAACAGGGCCCCCGCCACGACGATCACAAACGTCACCTGGCCCGGATAGCCATGGCGCAGCGCGGATGATGCGATGCGCATGACGCTGCCGACGAGGATAAAGAGCAGCCCCCAGGGACAGCGCTCAATGCGCCGAGGCGCCCGTTCCTGGAGGCGGTAGTGTGCGATGAGCACGGCGATGACGGGGATCAGATACCCGTGCCCCCATGTGCCGCCCTGGGTCCGCCATTGTGCCTCCCAGAGGGTAAGGGGTGTCCAGTAAGCCCATGCGATGAGGCCCGCGACCGGCAGGATTCGCAGGACCGCGCGGGGCGTGAGGACGTTGTTCCAGTTCCACGGCATACGGGTCCCGCCGGCTCCGCTGTGGTCCGCCAACGTGCTGCCTGCCACCTGCGCCTCAGCCAATCGGGACCCTTTCCCACATCTGCCGCCGTGACCGATTAGAAAAATGTCTCAAAAATCGGATGAAGGGAGTCGGTCCACGGGTAGAAGTTTGCGAAGTTCGTGTCATACACGGCGCCAAGGCCGTAGGTGGCCCGGAAGGCGTTGCGTAAGACGGCGTTGAAGATGGCCCCCTGGTCCGTCCCGACACGAATAAGATCTTCCGGCTGGACGTAAAAGTCCGGCGATTCGCCTCGCGCAATCTTCGCCACATCCACGTAAATAATCTCTTCCTCGGTTTCTGAAATTCGCCGGACCACCTCGGTCCGCCAGGGAACCGCCACCGCCGTGAGGCCGCCCGCGGCCGCCACCGCCTGAAGCAGGGTGATCTTGCGCCCCGTCAGGCTGTAAACGCCCGGCCGGGCCACGTATCCTGTCATGTAGAAATCGCCTATGGGCGGCGAAGGAATCGTAATCACATCGCCGTCGCGCAGGACAAGGTTCTGCGTCGGGTCGCCGGCCTGGAGCGCCTCGACGTCGAAGCGAATGATGCGCTTCAACTGGCCGGCCCCCTGCACGACACCCTCGCGGCGAAGTTTGCTTTCGAGCGCCAGGCGCGATTCCTCGGCCGACGGAATCGCCTCCTCTTCGGCGACCGCCACCTCGACCTCTTCAACCTCCTCGGGGGCTTCGGGGACCTCGGGCACTTCCGGAACCGCCGGGACGGCTTCCTCCACCTTCGGCTTGACCTCGACCCATTTGCCGTCCGACCAGACCCAACGCCCGAGTTCCCCCTCCTCCTCCGCGAGCGCTTCGGCAACCTCGGGGGGAACCGCTTCCTCTGCATTCGCGGCAGGGGGCCGCTCCTCGGCGGCTGCGGCTTCCGCTTCTTCTATTCTTTTCACTTCCGGCATTTCACCCTCGGCCATCTTCTGAAGCAGATCACGGACCTCCTGGTCGGCCTCTGCGGCATGCTCCGCCGCTTCCGGCACACGCGCCGGGGCTTCCGCTGCGGGCTCGCCCTCGGGTGCCCTCTCCACCCCTTCCTCAGGGGCCTTTTCGGTCCCCGGCTCGGCCGGCGGCGGGACCTCCTCTGGCGGGGCGGCGCCTTCCTCCGCCTCCGCGGCCGCCGGGGCCAGTTCAAGCATCACCATGTCGGCTTCCTCAGGCGAGTATTCGCGGACGACATACCCATAGTCCTCAACTATTTGGACGACGCCGCCCGCCTGCGCGAGCAGTTCCAGAAGCGTCATGTCCTGCTCCAGCAGGGGATACCGGCCTGGACGAAACACGCCGTTCAGCACGGAAACCGCAAGGTTCCGATACTCCATCACGAACACGTTGACCTGGGGATCGATGATGTAGTCCGGTTCGAGCATGTCGGACAGTTTCTCCTCCAGGCCGCGCGCCGTCAGACCCGCACACTTCACCGAGCCGAGATAGCGCATCGTGAGGTTCCCGCTCTGGGTGATTCGCTGCCGGACAATGTAAGGCTGGCCGGGGGTAATTAGTTCAAACACCGTGATGTCAATCAGGTCCCCGGATCCGAGGATATAGTCTTTTTCGGGGCGCTTGAGATCGTCGGGCGTCGGGCCCGGAAACTGTTCTTCGGGTTGAATCTCGCGCTGAATCCAATAGTTCTCGGACTTGACAATTGGATTGCGGATACGCTGGATCTGTTGGGGCTTGCTGATTACCCACGGCAACCAGTTGACGCGCCCTATCTCGTTCTGCGCGCAACCGGCGACAAAAGAGCCGAGCACTCCGAGGGTTCCGATCCAGATGAGCGCTCTTGCTCGAACAACGCGGCGAAGCAGCGTTCTGCTCGCGAACGGATGTGTTTTGATCACGTCTCGGCTCCTTAGGTCCATCCCACCCCCCCCGGCCCACCAATCGTTCCCTGTGATGGGCACACAATCCCCACCCCCCACACCAGAGCCATTGCCTCTGGACCGGACCATTGTACCGGCACACCTTACGGTGTCAAGCGCGGGAATCCACGCCCTGACCCCCTGTCGCAGGCCTTGCAACGCCGGTCATGTTTGCAGGGTTCGCTACCCTTCGAGTGACAGAAGCACCTATTGCAGAACCTCCATGCCGCTGCAATCGACACTTCGTCCCTCAACGCTTCATCCAATCCGGATAAACCGTTCCCTCCGAAGACATCCCATAGCCACCGCCACACGGCCCGTGCAAGTGTCAGTATCGAAGGACCACGTCGCCTCCGAGGCCGAACTCCACAACGTTGTAATCGGCGCGGAAGGTGCTCGGGGGCCCCATGACACGCCCGCCCGGCCCCGTTGAGCCCAAGAACGAGGACGGTGAGACAAGGTAAAGTTCCCCCTCCCTGCGGTGATGGGGTCCCAGCGCGTTTCTCAGACTCGTCGTCAGAGTAATCGCCAGGCGGTTCCGGCCGGGCCGCAGCAGCGCCCCAACCGGCACGGTGCGGCTTCGCCCCTGGGGTCCTGCGGGGAGGGCCGTCCACACAACACCGGCCTCCTGACCGTTGACCTCGACCGTGGCCGTGACGGCTGCGAACGGCGGCAGCTCCAGAACAGCGTGCGGCGAGGGATTCCCCCGGAGCAACACCTCTTTTCCCAGTGTCATCCGACCTGCGTAAAAAGGATACCCGTCGCGTTCCAAGCGGGACCCGGTGGTGTCGTCCGGTTCCTCGACCAGCGCCGGCTTTCCGAGCATCCACCGGCTGCCGCGCGGACCGCGCTTGGTTCCCTTTGGAAAAGCCACGCCGAAATCACCCACCAGGTAAACCGCCTCCAGTTCCACCTCGGGGTAGGCAGTCCGCATTTCCCACCCATTGGACTGGTTCAGGAGGGCGGCCCGCGTGGTCGGCTTGATCGACCATGGCCGCCGCAGGTCGATGAGGTTGCCCCCGCGCCGCACGAACGGCGTGATGTCCACCCGTCGCAGCGTGCTGTCCCACCACGGCCCATTGTCGCTCAAGGGGGTGCGCATACCGCCATACCACATCTCCCATGCCTCCGGCTGCTCGAGCACCAATCCGAACCGCCGCCCCGTCGCGTCTGGAATCCGAGAGTTGAACTTGAATCGCAGGACCACCGCTTCTTCCAAGTTACGACGAATCAGTTCCTGTTGAATGTCAATGATGGGCATGGGGTCGGAGTATGAGCCCTCATCCGTCCGCCACTGGGCCGTATCGAGAACCAGAACATTCGGATCGTGCCGGCGCAGGTTCCATCGTCCGCGGAGAACTTTCCGCCGTCGGGGCGCCGGAGACTCGGCGCGGACGTTCACTTTCGCTCCGGCCGGCCTCACCAAAAAAAGCGCGCTGGCGCGCGGCCCGAAGGTCCACAGGACGGTCGTGCGCCGCCCGCGCCGCCGCGACCGGACCTTGTGGACTTCGCCCGTATTGGGGTCCAGTCGGACCGGCGTGCCCGCAACGGGTAGGCGCAAGCGCGTCTTCACGGTTCGATCGGGATCGGTGTTGAGGAAGAAAAAGACGTGGTCTTTCCCAACCCGGCGCCATTGGGCGAGCACGGCGCCGACATCTTTTCCGCCGGGCGTGAGCACTTCGAGTTTCGGCGACAGCGCCCGGCGAAGAGCGGCCCGCCCATTCGGACTCCTGAGATTAACACGCGTGCAGCGTCGCGCAAGGCGCCCCACCTTATCCGACGGTTCGCCGTCCACGTGGTCCGGCACGCGGCCGGCAAACACGATGCGTCCGCCGGACCGTTTGAATCGCCCAAGCAGCCGCACTGTGCTCTTGCGCAAATTCGAGGCGTCCGGGACGACCACGACCCCGTACCGGCGCGCCCCCACCACAAGAGTGCCCTTGGAGGCGCGGCCGTGGCGTTCCAGAATCAACTCGTCGCCGAAGTGAAAGTCGGCATGGGTCGCCAGGATGGCTTCCGCCAGGTTCCGGAGGCGTTCGTCCAGTTTATCCACTGCCGCGTGATCCAGCGGGCTATACTCGGCCCAGGCGCTGGAAATCGGATGGATAACCAGGACGTCGGCCACCGCCGTCCCCTCTGTCAGGACCGACAGCAGCCGGGCCGCATAATCGTTCCATAAATAGTAGCGTGACCACCAGGGCTGATGGTAATGAAGGCTCGGCGGCCAATCACGTTTGCGGCAGCCCCGCAGCGTGAAAGACGAAAGGTGCTGGCACACTCGGTTGACGCCGAGGACGAATTGCCACTCGGCGATCCAGCGCAGGTCGTCGAAACTCGTGTTCCAGCCCGAACCACCGAACATCTCGCTCAGGACCTCCGGCCGGTCCAGTTGCGCCGCCACGCTCGCGACCTGTTTGACGAGCACAGGGCTCCCCAGCCGGCGCCCCAGATGGTCGATGCCGGGAATGTGCATGTATTCATAATGCGGCATGGCGGCGCCGATGCACTCGACCTGGCTCCGCAGCGTGTCCTCACCCATCATATGGCCTGTCAGCGCCAAGCCGTTCCGGTCGCACCACTGGAACACCGGCAGCGTCCACGCCAGCAGGAACAGGCGCGTCATGGATTCGTAGAAATCGAAGCGGACCTTGCGATAATTTTCCTCCGGGAAAAACAGGGCTGGCAGATGGTCCACCACGTCGTAGCCGCACGACCGCTCGAAAAACCGCCGCAGTTCCGCCGACCAGGGAACACGATGACCGCCCGTCCCGCACTGCGGCTCGTCCGTAAAGATACCCGGAATCCGGCAGCCGAGTTCGCGCGTCAGCGATTCCCGGTAAACCTCGTACGTCTGCTTAAGAAACTCCTCGGTGACCTCGCGGCTAAACACATCGACATACGTGCCAAGCCGGTGAACAAAATGGAGGACCACCTCGCCCGGCGCAGGTTCCAAATGGCAGACGCGGTGGGGATCGTCAACGCGGCGAAAATCCGTGTACCCGCCCCTGCCGTTCTCCTTCGCCACGAACACCACGACGGTCCGCTCCGACGGTTCCCAGGTCTTCGGGTTAATAGGCTCGAACACCAGGTGCTTGTCGCGAAACGCCTCGCGGCCGGCATAGACGCGGCCCGAACAGGCGCCGCTCGGCCAACAATCCTCGTCGTACAGCCAGGATGCGGTGCCCGTGTGACGGCCCTCTTCGACGGCGGCACAAACGGCTGTCATCCACTCGGGACCGAGGTAGGGGGTGACCAGGCCCCGGCGCGCGTGCATGAAGTGGCCGCCCAGCCCTCCTTTGGCCATCTCGCGCACCTGTCGCCGAATCTCCTCCGGATCCAGCACATCGTTCCAGGACCAGAACGTCAGGGGCCGCACGTCGCGCCCGTTGTGCCCGGCGTCCTCGAATCGCTGCAGCAAATCCATGCCCCCGCTCCCTTGTTTCAGGCGTCCGGCCCGGCCTCCGACGTCCGCCGGCCGAGTGGGTTCATTCCCATCCGAAGTGCCGCGCGGCGAAACGCTTCGCCGCGATACTCGTAGTTCTCAAACATGTCCCAACTCGCATGGCCGGGCGCGAGCAAAACGACGTCCCCCGGCCGGGCCAGGCGCACGGCGAGCCGGACGGCCTCGTTCATCCCATCGGCTCGCTCGACAACCGGCCCGGCGCCTCGAAGCGCTTCGGCCAGTGACCCGGCTGTGGCGCCCAGGAGAATTACCGCCTGCGTTCCCTCGCGGGCGGCCTGAAGGAGCGGCGAGGGGTCCACGCCCTTGTCATAACCGCCCGCAATGAGAACCACCGGCTCGTCAAACGCCTCGACGGCCGCCCGCGCGGCCGCCGGCGTCGTCGCCTTGCTGTCATCCACGAATAGGACCTCGCCCAGTCGCCCGATAGGCTGAAGGCGATGAGGCAGCGGCCGGAAGGAGGCAACGGCCTCCTGGACAACTTCCGGAGGTGTGCCGAGCAGGCGCGCCGCTGTCGCAGCCGCCAACACATTGGAGAGGTTGTGCCGGCCCCGCAGAGGCACCCGCCCCGCCAAGTCCGCCCGCTCCTCCAGCCCCCCCAGACGCATGACCAGGGTCGTGCCGTCGAGAAACGCACCCTCCTCAAGGGGTTTCTCCATCGAATAATGCACGGCGCGGCCGGGCGTCTCGATGCCCCACGAGCCTACTTCCGAGTCGTCGGCGTTGAGAACGGCTACGTCGTCCGCTCCCTGGAAACGGAGGATGTTCTTTTTGGCGTCGATGTAGGCTTCCATCGTGCCGTGGCGGTCGAGATGATTTTCGCTGATGCACGTGACGACGGCCACGTGCGGGCTCCAGCCCACGCCGGCCAGATCCTCCAGTTGAAAACTCGACAATTCCAGGACGACCACCTCCTCCGGCTCGATGGTCTCGACCTCATCCAGGAGGCTCTTTCCGATGTTGCCGCCCACGCGCGTCGGGCGCGAACGCTTGAGCATCGCCCCCGCCAGGGCCGTCGTCGTGCTCTTACCGCTCGACCCTGTCACCCCGACGATCCGCGCCGGGCACAAGGCGACGAACAGGTTCATTTCAGAGGTGATTTCGGCGCCGGCCTCGGCGGCCATCGCCAGGTAGGGAGACGATTTCGGGACGGCCGGACTGGCAACCACCGCGTCGGCGCCGGTGAAGTCGGCCGGCCGGTGACCACCCAGGTGGAACGTAATCGGCCAGTCCTCCAGCGCCCGGACGCTCGGGGCCAGCGCCTCGGCCGTCTTCAAATCCGTTACGGTGACGCGCGCGCCGCGCCGAGCAAAGTAGCGTGCCGCGCCCACCCCACCGCCGAACAAACCCAGCCCCATAATCGTAACGGCTCGGCCAGTCCAGTCGCCCCCCGCCGGGGTGAGGTACCCCGGAAGGTAAACCTTTCCGCGCGGTGCACGGCAAGGTCGGCCGGGCGGCCCGTATGGGGGGGTCTTGCCGGTGGCCTCCATTCGCCTCCTACCTTCGGCGTCCAGGTCACGCCGTGGCAGCGCGGCGAGCGAGGGCCTCGGCCAGCGCGGCTTTCAACTCGACCGCCGCCACCTCGATGGCCTCTTCCCAGTTGACTTCGCCCAGATGCTCGTACTCGGGCCGCTCCCAGGCGTAGATGACGTTGCGGGAAACCGTGACCAGCGCCCCCCATCCGTCGTCGTGGAACGCCTGCGTGGCATCGTCGATCGAGGCGCCTTGAGCCCCGACCCCCGGCACCAACAGGAGGCTGTTCGGCATCAGGGCCCTCAGCAGTTTGGTGTCGTCGGGATAGGTCGCGGCGACGACGGCGCCGAGGAGGCTGTAGCCCGAGTCCCCGAGGCAGCCCGCCTGGTTCGCCCACTCGTTGACGCGCTCGGCGACCCGCTCAAACACGCGCCGCCCCTCCTCGTCTCTGAAATCCTGGAAATCCTTCGCCGAGGGGTTCGTAGTCCGCACGATAACAAACACGCCCCGGCCGCCACGCTTGGCGGCGTCGATGAACGGCTGCACGCCGTCACTGCCGAAGTACGGGTTCACCGTGGCGGCGTCCACCGTGACGGTCCGCTCCTGCTCGCCTTCACCGATGAAAACTTCTTCGAGGTGGGCCACGGCATATGCCTCGGCCGTCGAGCCGATGTCCGCCCGCTTGACGTCGCCGATGACCAGCAGGCCCTGTTCGCGGGCGTAGTCGGCGACCTCGAAATAGGCCCGCATACCGCTCGGGCCACACCACTCAAAATAGGCGCTCTGGAGTTTGACGCACGGCACCTGCCCGGCGACGATGTCGATGACGCTCTGACAGAACTCGCGGGCCGCGGCCGCCTGTTCGCTCAGGCCCCCCCTCGAACTGGCCGCAATCTCGCGGATCTGTTTCGGCAGACGCTCGTACACCGGGTCGAGCCCGATGCACAGGGGGGCCTGCTTCGCCTCGATGGCATCGAGCATCCGGTCTGCAAAGTGTTCGGCCACGTTTTTCTCCCCGCTCTAGGCACGTCGTGCTTCTTACCCTGATGGCTGGACTTGCAAAAGCGCAGGAGTGTATGCAGGGGGGACGCCAATTGCAAGGATTTTCCCCACCCGGCGGGCGGCGGCTGCTTCGCGTACTCCTCTCCGACGTGCACCTGGAGGCCGACGGCGACGACCTCCTGCTGGCCTTTGCGCTTCCGCCCGGCGCCTACGCGACGGTGCTCCTGGCGGAGATCACGAAGTCGCCGACCTGAGGCCCTGTGGCCGCTACGCCGCCTCACCGGACGGCCGGAGACGGAGCCGGCTCGGCCTCGTCGCTCGGAGCCTCCGGCTCCAACGGGCTTTCCTTCGGCTCGGGCTCGGAAGGCGACCCCGCTCCTGCTCCCGCTGAGGAAAGCATCTGGCCCAGGATGGGGAGAAATTCGGCGAAGACCTTGTCCCCGTCCGCCTTTTTCGCCTGGGGGTAGGTGAAGCGCACCTTCAGGAACCTGTCCTTGAAACCCGTCAGCAGAATGTGCGACTTCACCGGCCGCTCCGGGGCGTCGGAGCCCGGCGCCGGGACATTCGTGTACTCGAAAATCGCATGGAGCAAGGCCAGCGGCTTGTCGCCAACCTGGACCGAAACCGACTCCTCCGACAGTTTTTTCACGGTCTTGTATCGCCCCCGCTCTTCCATGGCATGCAGGTGGCCCTGGACCTCCCCAAAATGCTGTTTCACGGCCTCGGACTCGACACCCGTGCCGATGTCTTTCCGACCAAAATCATAAATATAGATGTCAACTACAACGCGAATAGGATCGGAGCAGTCGTAGGCCACACTGATGCCCAGACCGGCCTCTTCATACTTCTGCACGCCTTGCAGGACGAGGACCCCCAGCCGCTGCGGAAACACGATGCCCGTCTCCGGCTCGACGTAGGGCTGCGGGGGCTCGGTTGGGTCGGCGCCCGGCGGGATCGGCTCGGCGGCCAGAAGGACCGACGCGCTCACCACCAAGCCCAGCAGAACCCATGTGCTTCGCATGGCAGGCCTCCTTTCGGTGCCAAGACACCCGCAGGGCTCCGCACCGCGGACACCCGCCCGCGGCTGGAGTCTGGGCATGCACCAATAGCACGTTGGCCCACCCGCCACAAGCCCGTAGGCCGGCGTAAAATCAGGAGCCCTTTCGCTCACAACTCCTGACCTCCCCTTTGTCGCCGCAGCGGCCCTGGCGCCGGCACCCCCCGCACGCCCCGAGGTCTGACCTATGCAAAGAGGGCCTCCCAGCCGATAATGGAGACCTAAACTTCGGGCGACTTGGGGCGTCAAAGCAATAAGTGAACCCCCAATGTTCGATGACGAGACTCCAATGCCCCGCCAGCGGCGCCCTTTTCGCTTGAGAAGCCCCACCGGGTGCCTTAGGATCGGCCCGCGATGAACCTCGCCTTTAGCACCAACGCGTTCAAGCAGGTTAGCCTGGAGGAGAGCCTGCGCGAGATTGCAGCGTGCGGCTACGCGGGCGCCGAAATCATGGCCGATGTGCCGCACGCCTACCCGCCCCATATGGATGGGCGGCGGCGCGCGCACGTCCTGGACCTGCTGAAAGAACTTCGCCTGACAGTGACAAATCTGAACGCGTTCACCCTGTTCGCGCAGGGCGACACCTGGCACCCGTCGTGGATTGAGCCGGAGGAGAGCGCGCGCGAGCGCAGGATTGAGCACACCGAGAATGCCATCCGGCTGGCGAGGGACCTCGGCGCGCCGAGCATCAGCCTGGAGCCGGGCGGACCCATGTCCGAAGGCATGAGCCGCGCGGACGCTATGGCCCTTTTCCGGGCGGGCCTGGCGCGGGTGCTGCCGCTGGCGGACGAATGCGGCGTGGACCTTTTGGTCGAGCCGGAGCCAGACCTCCTGATTGAGCGGCCGGAGGAATTCGAGGACCTTGTTCAAGAATTTGAGCATCCCCGGCTCGCACTGAACTTTGACATCGGGCATTTTTTTTGCGTGAGGGTTGATCCGGCCGAGGCCGCGCGCCGCCTGGCGCCGCACATTCGGCACGTGCACCTGGAGGACATAGCGGCGTCGCGCGAACATCGCCACCTGGTGCCCGGCCGGGGCGCGATTGATTTTGAGTCGGTCTTCGCGGCCTTCGCCGACATCGGCTACGGCGGGTGGATCACGGTGGAACTGTATCCCTACGAGGCCCAGGCCCGCGAAGTGGCCGAAGAAGCGTTCGCTTATCTTTCCAGATTCTTTTGAGCGGCCCATGGCGAAACAGAAAGGCGAATGGGCGCTGATTGATTGGATCCGGCGCCAGGTGCGCCAGGACCCGTGCACCGTCCCCATCGGGCCGGGCGACGACATGGCGCTTGTGAACCTGGGCGGCGAGTCGCAGTGTCTGGTCACGGTCGATGCCTTGCTCGAAGGCACGCACTTCGACCTGCGCACCGCCACGCCCCGCCAGGTTGGGTTCAAGGCCCTGGCGGTCAGCCTGTCGGACGCCGCGGCGATGGCGGCGCTGCCCGTGTGTGCCGTGGCGTGGGTCGCGCTCCCCGAAGGCCGGGATATGGCGTTTGCGCGGGAGATTTCGCAGGGCCTTTGGGAGGCGGCTGAGCGGTTCGATTGTCCGGTCGTCGGAGGCGACGTGACGAGTTGGGCGCAGGCGCTTTCGGTCGGGACGGCGCTTCTCGCGCGGCCGGCCGGCGCCGAGCCGGTCCGCCGCAGCGGCGCCCGCCCTGGAGACAGGATTCTTGTGACGGGTGAACTGGGCGGCTCGTCGCTGGGCCGCCACCTCTCGTTCACACCGCGCGTGAAGGAAGCAAGGCGGCTTGCCGAAACGGTCGTCTTGCATGCCATGATTGACCTGTCGGACGGCTTATCGACGGACCTGAACCACCTGTGCACCGAGAGCGGCGTCGGCGCTGAGGTCCGGGCCGAGACGGTTCCGATCTCCGCTGACGCCGGGCGCCTTGCCCAAAGCGACGGCCGCTCGGCGCTCGAACACGCCCTGAACGACGGCGAGGATTTTGAACTCCTTTTCGCCGTCGGCCCGGACGACGCCGAGCGGCTTCTGGCGGAGAATCCCCTTGGCGACCTGCGCCTGACCTGTATCGGCCGCGTGGTCGAAGCGCGGGAGGTGACGCTCCTTGGAGCTGGCGGCCGCCGCGAGCCGCTCGAGAGGCGCGGCTGGGAGCACTTTTGCGCCCCCTAGTTCCGCGTGGCGGGTGTCCCCACCTGCCACGCATGAGCCGTTGACAGGAACGGCGCGGGATGGCTCCATGTAAGGGGAACCGCTTTCGCGGGACACCCCGCACCCGTGTCAATGCTCGCTGCGGAATCCTGGGAATGAACAGAACCTGGACCGTTGAAACGAACAGCCCGGAAGAGACCATCGCCCTTGGCCGCGCCATCGGTCGGGCGGCACAGGCCAGCGACATTTTTGCGCTCGTAGGCGAACTCGGGAGTGGCAAGACGCACCTGGCAAAGGGCATCGCCGAAGGCCTGGGCGCCGCGCGGGCGCGCGACGTCACAAGCCCGTCATTCGTCCTTTGCCGGGAATACCTTGGCGGCCGGTTGCCCTTTTATCACCTCGACGCCTACCGCCTTTCAGGCGCGCGGGACCTGGAGGCTATCGGCGCCGAAGAGATGTTCTTTGGGGAGGGGGTCAGCGCGCTTGAATGGGCGGACCGTGCGCCGGGGGTTTTGCCGGAAGATTATCTCGAAGTTCGCTTCGGCGTGACGGGCGACCAGGCGCGCCGGTTGACCCTTACCCCGCGGGGCCTCCGCGCCGAGCAGTTGCTAGCGCGACTGAGGAGCGAGCAGGCCGCGCCCTGAAGACTGCTTTAGAGCCGCGGAGCCACGTCCGGCATGGCCATCAGAAGGACACGCATCCGACTCCTCTCCCCTCGGGGTCGGCAACTCGTCGCCGAACCCGGCTGGAAGCATCCTAACGGTCACAGGCGCTGGCGCCGGCGGCGCAGGCCATCGAGGTCAAAGCGGGCGACGGCAATCTTGATGTCGTCGGCCGTCCGCCGGGCGCGCAATTCGACTTCGCGGCCGGTCTGGCGCGCCCACTGCCGGGTGACTTCGACAAAGCCCTTCATGCGCTTTCTGTACTGCCTGGCACTGTGGCGGCCCCACAACTTGACCGCGAGCGTGAACCAGTCGAGTCGCACCAGGCGCCTCAGTGCCGACGAGAGCGAATAGAACGCGCCGAACGCCCGCAGCGTCTCCAACTGGAGTTCCAGGGTGCTCATTTTTTGAGGGCGGAAGACGACATGGTGGCCGTCGTAAAGGCTCCAGTCACGCGTCAGGAGCCTTCCGGCGCGCTGGAGTTCGTCGAAGACGGGCGTGCCGGGCAGCGGCACGAGGGTCACAAACTGGGCGCTTGCAAGCCGGTGTTTGCGTGCGAACCGCACGGTTTCCCGGACCGTCTCGGTGGTGTCCTGGTCCGCGCCGAAGACGAACATCCCGTGAATCCGGATGCCGCGCCGGGCGAACTCGCGAGTCGCGCGCTCCATCTCCTCGACCGACTGCCGCTTTTCGTAACACTTAAGGACGGCGGGGCTGACGGATTCGAAGCCGATATAGACATAGAAGCAACCGGCCTTTGTCATCAGGTCCAGCAGTTCCGGGTCGGCGGCGGCGTCGCACCGGACCTGGGCGCTCCACTCCAGACCCAGCCGTTCGCGGATAATGGCGCGCAGCAGTTCCTTGGCCCGGGCCCGGTCGGCCGTAAAGTTGTCATCGTAAAAGAACACGCACCGGCCCCGCAGGGTCCTGAGTTCAGCCATCACGTTCTCGGTGCTCCGGAAGCGATACGCCCGCCCGAACATCTTCGTCACCGAACAGAACCTACAGTTGAACGGGCACCCGCGCGATGTCTGGACGGGCACAACGTGGGTGCCCTTCCGTGACAGATCGTAGCCGTGAATCAGCGTAAGGTCCGGCGCCGGCAGGGCATTGACGTCCGGGCAGGTCGCGCGCGCCGGATTGTGCACGATGCGGCCATCCACGCAGTGGGAAAGCGCGGGAAAGTCCGCGAGGCTCTCACCCGAACCCAGACGGTTCACGAAATCCACGATGGTGTCGTCGGCCTCGCCGCGGAGGACGTAATCGCAACACTCGAGCGCCTCGTCGGGCAGAAAAGTCACGTGCGGACCCCCCATCACCACGGGAATCCCCGCCCGGCGCGCCGCCCGCGCAAATTCGTACGCGCGCGGGGCCGTCGATGTAATCGTCGAAACGCCCACCAGGTCCGCCGAGAACAGCGCCTCGAAATCCACCGGCGCCACTTCTTCGACAAACACCTTCACATCGTAACCAGCCCGCTTCAACTGCGTTCCCAAAACCACCAGGCCCAGCCTGGGCAACTTCCACCGGCTGAACACATGGCGCTCCGGCGACTTCGGTTCAATCAGCACCACTTTCTTCATCGAACGTCCCTCCGTCCCTCCACGCCGGTCCACGTCACTCCGGACGACGCGCGGCAGAGCGCCGACCTACCGAGCATATCATAAAGCGCCTATTCAGGCAAGACTAACGTTCGAGCGGCACGCGCCGTATTGTCCGCCACGTCGCTCACGCGGATTGCCAGACGGTGCGGACCCTTCTGGAGGTCCCGTATGGTGAAGCGGAATTCCTCACGGAGGCTGTCGAACAAGCCATCGGTCGGCGCAATGACAGGCCAGTCGAGCGACGAATCGATCGTGTATGCGGCCGCGACGATCCGGCTCGTCGCGTCGCGCGCCACAAGGCGCACCGTCACCTCGTCGCCGCACACCTCCGTCTCGACCTTCTCGATCACCGGCGCCGTGTTGTCCACCAGGATCGGGTCGCTGACCCTGGAATCCTCCAGAGCCGTCTCGGCCGGATTGTCCGGCCGGTCGCTCGCGACCACCTTGATCTCGTACCACCCGTCGGCCACCGTGCTCGTGTCCCACGGGTACTGCATCTGGGCGAGGTTTTCTTCGAGGAGAATCCACTTCGGCTCACCCTGGCCGCGGAAGTAGAGGTCGAACGTGAGCGTATCGCCATTGGGATCCTGGGCCTGCCATATAAGGGTACGGACCGGCCGCGGCCCCCGGGGACCCGGCGGAGGCGTCGGAGGCGGCGGCGGACCGTTCCCGTTCGCGCGGTTCCGCGCCCCCACCATCTGGCGCATCCGCTCCATTGCCTGGGCCCGCGCATCCTCTTGCGGCGAAACCTGCTCGCCGACCATGAGGATCGTGGGCGGCTCATTCGCCCGCAGGTAAGCCGCCTCAAACTGTTCCAGGACCGGTGTCACACCCTCGTCCTTCGTGCGCATCGTCACGCGAAACTGAACGTACCGCGCCGCCGGGCTCTCGATCCGGGCGGGCGACTTCGACAGTTCCTTCGACCAGTCCGACCACATACCTTTTTCGGGGTCGCCGACGTTGCCGGCTCGCGTCGTGATGCGGACGTTGGTTCCCTTGGGTGTCCGGTCGCGCCACTCGAGCGCGCCCCACCGGGCGGACCCGCTGGCGTCGTGGACCTTGCTGGTGTAGGTGCCTTCTCTGGTGGCGCCTTTCGAGAGGGCATAGAGGCGCCCGGGCCCGGCGGTGCCGACGAGGACCCGACCGGCGCCCGTCGCCACAAGCGCCGTCACCTGTTTCGGGTCCATGGTTGCGAGGCGCGCCTCCTCCCCGTCGCCCGTCAGCGCGACCTCGTGGATATGGGCGCCGTTGCCCGTGCCGATCAGCAGGCGATCCCCGGCCGCCGCCAGGGCGAGGATCAGTTGGTCGGAACTCTCGAAGATGGGCGTGGCGATCCCTTCGGGCGTAATGCGGCAAACGCGGCTGCCTGCGCCGGCCGGCGTCTCCGGGCCGGGTCGGCCGACGCCACTTTGCCGAGCCGCCTCCATCGCTTGCTGCATCCTTTCGGCGAAGGACTGGATGGGCTTCGGCGCTGGGACATCTGTCTCCCCCGCCTCGTCTCCCTGGGTCTCCTCCGGCGGGTCCGATTCTCGTTCGCGGAGGTCCCGAAGGGGGGTGGCCCGGTCGTTCGGCTTCTTGTCATTTGGCTCGGGTGTTTCGGTGGAAAAGACGTCTCCCGGTCCCTCGGCGTCGGGCGTGATGATCCGGATGGTGGTTCGTGCCGGGATTTCCACCCCTCCGCCGCGACCCCCTGCCCCGCTTGATGCGCCGACGTATAGATTGCCTTCGGCATCGAGGGCCAGCGCCGTGACCTCGGCCTCCGCGGCGTCGTACAGGATGAAAGATTTTCCCTGGGCCCACCGGTGCACGACGGCCTCGCCGTCGGTCCCGGCGTAAAGCGTGCCGTCCGGCGTAGCAGCAAGGCACAGGATGTGGTCGGCTTCACCGTCGATCAGGACCTCGCTCTTGCCGTCCGGCTTGACGCGCAGCAGTTTCCCCTGGTCGCCTGTGGCCGCCGCGACCGAGCCATCCTCAAGGCACACGAGGTCCCAGACGTATTTCAGGTCGTCGGCCTCGAAAAAGACCTCCTGTTTGAACTCGCCCTTGTCCTGGGGCGCGAGTCGCCAGATGCGCCCTTTCGTTCCGCCCGATCCGACGTAGAGCACGCCGCCGGCGTCCACGGCGCAGGAGAAGAGGAACTTGTCGGGCAGCGTGGCGCAGAGCGTGACCTTGCCGTCGGCCAGGCGGTACACGCGGCCGGCGCCGCCGGTGGCGGCATAGATGGCGCCGTCCGGCGCTTCGGCCAGGTCGGCGACGTAGTCCACGCCTTCGGTTTCGTCGAGCAGGCTCTTCAGCGCGCGGCCGAGGCGAAGGGTTCCGAGGCTGGTCCATACGACGCCGTCCGCTTCACCCTGGGCAAAATCTCCCTCATTGGTTTCCAGGAAGATTTCCGTCCGCCCTGCGTCGGTGGGCGCCGTCGCAAAAAGCAACGCCACCAGCGCCGAGACCGCCCCGACCCATGAATGTTTCATCTTGACCTCCGAGAAAGAAGCCCGCCGCCCGCCTGCCAGGATTTGGCGGGCAGGCCCGCTTCGCTAGGGTTCCGGCGCGCGGCGATCCACGGTCACCTGAAGCGTGGTTTCGCCGACGAGCACATAGGGAACCTGTTGCGATTTGACGAGTGACCGGCGCACGGGCGACACCTGCAGCCCCGCCGCCTCGCTCAACACCGCCCGCATCGAAGCGGGCAGGTTCGGCAGTTCCTCCGTGCCGATCGACAGCCCTTCGCCGGGCGCCTCCAGACGCGCAAACAACTGGTTGCGCCTCAGGTCGTACCGCAGCACGCGGAGCAGGCCTTTGATGTCCCGCGGCCGGAATCGAGCGGATGTCTCCCGCATCTCCTGCCGGCGCGCCTCGTCCGCGCCGCAGATCGTCAGCCGATACGTGCCCTCGGGGAAATCCTCCGGCACCTCCACCGCAACGGGCATCCACGCCGGTTCGCCTCGCCACGGTTTGATTCTCACCTTGGCCGAGACGGTTCCGCCGGGGCGCACCGCATGCTTCAGAAGCCGCGCTTCCTGAATCGCAGCCAGGCGCGACGTTGGCTCCACGTCCGCCTCCACCCGGGCCGACTCAATCGCCAGGTTCTCGAACGGGTTTTCCATCAAGACCCGCACGAGGCCGACGATCTGGCTGAACAGGTAGTAATCGCCGTCGGGTGAGACGGCCAGGTTCTCAAGGATGATTGGCTCGCGGCCCGCCGGCTTCACGTCCAGGCGATAGCGAAGCGTGTGGTCGGGCGGCAGCGCCGACCGCACCTGGAGGCTGTTAATCGTCCCGATGCCCGCCAGGATCGGGGAGAGCAGGCGGTGGTGGACCATTTCGTATCGGAACCGTTCCTCGAATCCTTTGTCGGGGCCGCGAATGGTCACCTCCACAGGCACCATCGGAGCGCGCTGGTCGCCGAGGCGGCCGAACACGGCCGTCTCTTCGTCCCAGACGAGGCGGCCGACCTCCTCGACCGGCGCGCCCATGCGGAATGAAAACGCCAGCGACGGCACGACCACCTGGGCCACGCCCGTCATCAGCGGGTAGTTCGCTTCGCCGAGCCCGAACATTGCGTGGCCGAAGCCGTAGAGCCGGTCGCCGGCGATCTCCGTGATCGTCCCCATCCCTGTGATGTCCATGTCGCCGCGCATCAGCCCCACGCCGAGCGGCGCGCCCGCCTCCAGCCGCGCGGCGGGCGGCAGTTCGCGTCCCACGGCGCCGCCCTGCATCGGCACGAGGCCGAACGGCGCGAACTCCTTGCGCAGGCGATCGAGCGCCCGAGGCGAGGCGCCGCTGACCATCACCGGCGTCCGGATTGGCCGCAGGTCGAACGTCTCGTGCCCGGCAAGCGCTGCCGGCACATTCGCAAGCCCCAGTGCCGCCGTGGGCACCGTAAGGGTGGGGGACGCGGCGCGCTTCGGGCGCGGGTCTCCGAAGGTCCCGGCGCGCCGGGATGGCGAGCGGCTCATGGCCCCTGACCGATTCTGGTGCGCCCACGGATGCTTGTCCGACACCGCGAGCATCTGCCCGATGGGCTGGACGCCCGCGATGGGCGCCTTTCCCCACTGAAACGAGTACGCGACGGCGCCGATGAGGCGGCCGTCCACATACACCGGGCTGCCGCTCATGCCCGCGACGACGCCCGTCTCCTCGAGTCCCGCTCCCCGGCAGCGGACCATAATCAGGTCCCTCCGGGGGGCGATTCTTTTCAGGACCGCCAGGACAATGGCTTCGAACTCGACGATCTGCGAGCCGTCCAGCGTGGTCTTGCCGACCCCGACCATCCCCGGCCGCACTTCCGAAAGCGGCATATAGCGCGCCCGGTCGAGTTTCACGGCGGGGGCGCCGTCTGCCGCGCCGGCGGTTCGGCCGAAAAGGGTCGGCGCAAACGCCATCACGAGCCCGAGACAAAGCATCCGGAAACGCATGGGTCGAAACCCCCAAGACCAATCGTCCCCAGTGGAATGGACCCCGCCCCGCGAAGATCCCGCCGGGACGTGCACAGTGGAGCAAGTCTATTCGGCCCCATCGAAACGGGCAAGCAAATTCCACCTTCCGTCAAAACCGCGGTGTAACAAGATGTTCCGGGACGAAAGGCGGCCGCTCTGCTGATTGGCCTTGAAGGTTCTCTGGCAGAGTAATAGAGGCTCTTAGATTTTCGCGAGGTGGCCGTGGCCGTTGGCGGCGAGGACGAGGTGGTCCTCACCGAGGAGATTTTCGACGTCGCGCTGGAAAGCGCCGTCCGCAGCAACGCTCAAGGTTTCGCCGGCGCGGATCACCGTCTTGCCGTGCGTCCGGCTGACCAGTTCGATGTAGAGCGGCACCGGGCCGGGGTGGGTCCGAAGGACGTCGCACAGGCTCTCCATCATCCGGTCGTCGAGCCCGACCTCGTGGAGGCGGATGACGACGGCCGTCGTCAGTTTCCGCTGGCCGTCGGCCAAAGTGAAGACTTCCCTCACGCGGACGGAGGGTTCCTCGCGCCGGCGGTCCACCTGGCCGTGGACGAAGACAATGCTCTCCGGCCGGATGAGGGCCTGGTACTTCTCGTAACCCTCCGAAAAGATGATGCAGGGGGTTTGTCCGTCGAGGTCCTCGAAGTCGAAGGCCGCCATCCTGGCCCCGGCGTTTCGGCCTTTCTTCGTGAACAGGGCCCGCACACGGGTAATCATGCCGCCCAGGATGACTTCGGTCCCGTCTTCGTACTGGGCCAGGTCGGCGGTCGTGGCGGTGGCAAAGTGCCGCAGGACCTGTTCGTGCTGGGCCAGTGGATGGCTCGAGACGTAAAACCCCAGAACACCCTTCTCGTGCTTCAGGAGTTGCGCCTCGGGCCACTCGGGGATGTCGGGCAGAGTCTCTTCATCCGGTCCCGGCGCGCCGGGATCGGCCTGAAACTTACCGAAGAAGGTCATCTGGCCCCGGCGCCGGTCGTCCTGGGTTTCGGCGCCGGCGGAGAGGGCCCGGTCCATCACGGCGGCCAGTTGGCTGCGGCGGGCGCCTGTCGAATCGAACGCGCCGCACTTGATCAGACAATCGACCACCGACCGGTTGACGACCGACGGGTCCACGTGCTCGCAGAAATGGAAGAGGGACCGGAATCGGCCGACCTCTTGCCGCGCCGCCTCGATGACCTCGACGGCGCGGTGGCCGATGCCCTTCACGGCCGCCAGGCCGAAACGAATCTTATCGCCGACGACCGTAAAGTCGGCCTCGGACTCATTGATGTCCGGCGGGGCCACCTCGATGTCCATTCGGCGGCAGTCGTTGATATACTCGGCGACTTTGTCGCTGTCGCCCATCTCGTAGGTCAGCAGCGCGGCCATGAACTCGACCGGATAGTGGACCTTCAGGTAGGCCGTCTGGTAGGCGACGAGGGCATAGCGGGCCGAATGGCTCTTGTTGAACCCGTAGCCGCCGAAGTGCGTGACAAGTTCCCAGACTCTTTCAGCCAGCTCCGGTTGGAGCCGATGCTTTCTGCACCCGGCCAGGAAGGCGTCGCACTCGGCGTTGATGATGTCCATGTCCTTCTTGGAGATGGCCTTGATGAGTTTGTAGGCCCGCTCCAGGGGGATGTTGCCCAGGCGGTTGACAATCCGCATCACCTGTTCCTGGTAGGCCATGATGCCATACGTCTCTTCCAGGATTTCCTTGAGGACGGGATGGGGAAAGTCGTACTTGGCGCGGCCGTGCTTGCGATCGAGAAACGAGTCAATCATGATCATCGGGCCAGGCCGGTAGAGCGCATTGGCGGCGATGAGGTCCTCGAGTTTGTCGGGCTTAATCTTTTGCAGGAGGTCCCGCATGCCGGCGGATTCAAACTGGAAGATGCCTTTCGTCTCGCCGCGCTCGAAGAGGGCGTAAACCTGCCGGTCGTCGAGATTGATGCGCTCCAGGTCCACGCGCTCGCCGCCGTGCCGCTCGACGAGGTCCACAGCCCGCTGAATCGTCGAGAGTGTCCGGAGACCCAGGAAATCCATCTTCAAGAGGCCGGCCTTCCCGACGGCGTACATATCCCACTGGGTGGTGATGTCGTCGCCGACGCGGCAAAGGGGAGCGTAATGCACGAGCGGCGCGTCGGCGATGACCACACCGGCTGCGTGGACCGACGCGTGCCGCGCCACACCCTCCAGCCTCTTGGCGATGTCAATCAGTTCGCGAACCTTGGGGTCCGTCTCCTGCATCCGCCTCAGGTCCGGCTCCTGGACCAGGGCCCGGTCGAGCGTCATGTGCAGTTGCGCCGGGATCTTCTTCGCGATGCGGTCCACTTCCGGCAGGGGCATGTCGAGGACGCGGCCGACGTCGCGGACGGCGGCGCGGGCGGCCATCGTGCCGAACGTGATGATCTGCGCGACGTTTTCCTGGCCGTACTTCTCGCGCACGTAGCGAATCAGGTCCTGCCGACCGTTCTGGCAGATGTCGATGTCGAGGTCGGGCATCTCGTTGCGGCTGGGGTCCATGAACCGCTCAAACAGCAGGCCGTACTTCAAGGGGTCGATGGTCGAAATCCCCAAAAGATACGCCACCATACATCCGCACCCGCTGCCGCGCGCCGCGCACGGAATGCCTTTCTCGCGCGCGTAGCGGACGAAGTCCCACACAATCAGGAAGTAACTCGAAAAGCCCTTCGACTCGATGATCGCCAGTTCGTGTTCCAGCCGCTCGCGGATGGCCTTGGTAATGCGGCCGTAGCGGCTCTCGAGGCCCTTTTCACACAGGCGGCGGAGCACCGATTCGGGCGTCTCGTCCTGCGGCACCGGATAGAGCGGCACGCGCCGCTCGGTGAACTTCAGCCGCAGGTTGCACGCCCGGGCCACCTCGATCGTGTTCGAAAGGGACTCGGGGAGATCGGCAAACCGCTCTCGCATCTGCTCGGCGGTTTTCAGATGGAACTCGCGCGGCCGGTACTGCATCCGGTTCGGGTCGCTGAGAATCTTGCCCGTGTTGATGCACAGCAGAGCATCGTGGGCCCGCGTGTCGTCGGCGTGGATGTAGTGGACATCGTTGCTGGCGACCAGGGGGATGTCCATCTGGCGCGCCAGGGCCACCATCATCGGCCGCGCGCGACGCTCATCCTCGATGCCGTGGTCCTGGATCTCCAGATAGAAGTTCCCGGCGCCGAGGATGTCGCGATAGTCTCCGGCCGCCCGCCGCGCCCCCGCTTCATCGCCGGCCAGGAGCCGCCGCGGAACCTCGCCATGAAGGCACGCCGATAGGCCGATGAGACCGTCGGAGTGTTCGGCGAGCACCTCCTTGTCGATGCGGGGGCGATAGTAAAACCCGTCCAGATAGGCGGTCGTCGCCAGACGCAACAGGTTCTTGTAGCCCTGCTCGTCGCGCACGAGCAGAACCAGGTGATAGCCGGCGTCCTGGCTCCCGGGGAGGGTCTCGCGGTCCTGCCGCCGGCCCGGGGCGACATAGGCCTCGTATCCGATGATCGGCTTGATGCCGGCGGCCACGGCGGCGCTGTAGAACTCAATCGCGCCGAACAGGTTCCCGTGGTCGGTGATGGCGATGGCTTCGGCGCCCTGCTCCGATGCGGCGCGGATAAGGTCGCCGACTCGGCAGGCGCCGTCCAAGAGGCTGTATTCCGTGTGAACGTGCAGATGAACAAAGGGGGTGCGCGGCACCGACTTCCTCCTATGGCCCGTGCGGGATGAGCCCCGATGCTACCAACGGCGCGCGCGACCGTCAACGAATTTGGCGCCGCTTCTTCCTGCGGCGGGGCCTGCCCATCCGAGCATGTCGAAGGCCACTTTTGAGCCCGGGACGGGAGCCCCCGGTGATGTTCCGCCATGAAGCAGCATTTCGCCGGCGCACATGCCCCATTTAGCCGCCGCGTTTACGCGGCGAGCGCCGTTCGGCCCCGGCCGAATCCACCGACGCCAGCAGCCCTTTCACCTCGCCTACCAGGTAGAGTGAGCCGCAGACGAGGACCAGGCCGTCGGGACCCGCCTTTTCGCCGGCCGTCCGAAGCGCAGCGCGGACATCCGGAATCGCCTCCGCCTCTTCACCGCCCAGCCGCTCGAACCGCTCCCGCAGGTCCGCGGGACTTGCCGCACGCGGATTGTCCGTCCGGGTGAAAACCAGGGGCGCCCCCAAGCCGGCCAGCACAGTCAACATCCCGTCAACGTTCTTGTCGGCGGCGCAGCCGAACACGACGACGATTCGCCGACTCGCAAAGTGACGCGACACCGCCTCGAACAAACGTTCCATGCTCGCCCGATTGTGCGCCCCGTCGAGGAGGAGGTCCGGTCGCCCCGGCACGTATTCCATCCTCCCCGGCCAGCGGACTCGGGCCAGCGCGCTGCGAACGCGCTCCGGCGAGAGGCGTTCGCCCAGAGGTCCGGCCAACTCGGCCGCCGCAATCGCCGTTGCCGCATTCACCGCTTGGTGCTCACCCATCAGCGGAAGGAAGAGCCCTTCATAACGGGCGCGGGGCGTCCGGACGCTAAGCCGACCTCCCGCCGCGGCGGGCGCCCACACATACGTCACGTCCTGCCCGACGCGGACGAGCGGCGACGAAACCCGGCGACAGGCATCTTCAATCACCGCCACCGCTTCTGCCGGCTGCGGCTGGCAGACGACCGCCACGCCGCGCTTCACGATACCGGCCTTCTCGCGGGCAATGGCCGCGAGCGAGTCTCCCAATTGGTACGTGTGGTCGAGGCTAATGGCCGTGATGACCGAGACCTGCGGCTTCAGGACGTTCGTCGCGTCCAGCCGCCCGCCGAGCCCGGTCTCCACAATCGCAAGATCCACCCGCACGTCGGCAACGTGCCGGAACGCCAGGGCGGTGAAGATCTCAAAAAAGGTCGGCGCGTCGCCCTCGGTGCGCATGCGGTCGATGTGCGGCCGGGCCGCCTCAATCAGCCGGCGCAAATCCTCACGCGAAATGTCCTCCCATCCGACCCGGATCCGCTCGCGGATGTCCACCAGGTGCGGCGACGTATAAAGCCCCGCCTTCAACCCGCACTCCAGCGCCAGGGCGTGAAGAATCGCCGCCGTGGACCCCTTCCCCTTCGTCCCGGCGACGTGAATACTCTCGAAGCGGCTCTCCGGCGACCCGAGCGCCTCGAGCAGCCGGCCCATCCGGTCCAGGCTGAACGTGTCGGCGTTGTAGCGGACCCGCTGCATCTTCTCATAGTCGGTCGATGTGAAAAGGTAGCGAAGCGCGCCCTCATACGTCTCCAGACCCATCCACGTCCTCCTTGCCTGCCTGAGGCGGGCCCGTCGCCGCGGCGACATCTTACAGCCGGACCGCCGCCGCCACCGCCGAAAAAGTGAAGCGCCTCCTGTCGAGACAGCCGGCCCCGCGCGTCTTTTGCAACTTTCGCGCCCGGCGCTCGTTCCTTGGGATGAAGCCCCGGGCGGATTCCTTTTGACCGACCTGGCGGGGGCCACTTAGAATGGTGAATCGGAGCGAAGATGAGCAGAGCAAATGACACACCGCGCCGGAACCTCCATGCCGGGCGAATCGCCTTAGGCCTCGCCCTTGTCGCTCTCCTTGCGTCCGCGCCCGCGCCGGCCTCAGACGCGACCCCGCCGGCCGAACCTCAGGCAAAGCCACAGGACGCAGCCGCCAAAACCGGAACCGCCCCGGAAGACGTCCCCGAACTCCCCGTCCTCCATCGCTTCGAGATTCCCATTGAAAAGGCCCAGGCCCTCTTCGACGACGTCAAGGACGAAACCTTCGGCTTCGACGAGTCCGCCTTCTACTATCTGGTCTCCCTCGTCAACCGGTTCCCGGCGAAACTGTTTAAGCCCGACGAGGAAACCGTCGCATACGCGCAACTCGTCGCCACACCGTCGGCTTTTCGCGGCACGCCGGTCACGATCCGGGGCGTTTATGCGAGCGTGACGCCGTGGCGACCGGGCGCCGCCCTCGGCCTCGATGTGCCGCGCCTCTTCACGTGCAACATCAAAGAGCATCCTGCGGGGAAGAATCAGCCGTTCGCCACCATCGTCGTGATTGACGACCCGACGGTCCGGTTCAAGCGCGGCAACGACGTTATCATCAAGGCCTATTTCTACAAGGTCCGAAAATACGAGGACCTCGAGGGCAACGTTCGCCTGGGGCCGCTGCTGGTCGGCCGGCGATTCGAGGAAGACGTCCGGGGCCCCAGCCCCGTCGGGGCCAGCCCGCCGCCGGGCCGCCCGCTCGTGACCCTCGGACCCTACTGGCCGGTCGCCATCTTCATGGGCGCCGCCCTCGTCATCATGCTCGTTGCCTTCATCTTCGTCAAGCGCATGGGGAAAGTCAAAAGCGATGCAAAACGTGGACATCTGTCTCACCGGATCCGCCTACGCCGTCCGGATCGGCCCGCGCCTTTTGAAGGAGGCGGGACCGGAGGCGAAAGCGGCAGCGCGGACTCCGAAAGCCGCCCTGATTAGTGACGCAAACGTGGCCGAGCATTACCTCGAGCCGGCCATGGAGAGCCTGCGCACCGCGGGCCTCGCCGCCACACCTCTCGTCGTTCCCCCCGGAGAAGCATCCAAGAGCCTCTCCCAAGTAGGTCAACTCTGCGACGCGATGCTGAGGATGGGCCTCGACCGAGGCTCCGTCGTCGTCGCCCTCGGCGGCGGCGGCGTGACGGATCTGGCGGGCTTCGCCGCGGCTATCTACATGCGTGGCATCGCGTGGATTGCCGTCCCGACCAGCCTCCTCGCCCAGGTGGACGCGAGCGTCGGCGGCAAAACGGCCGTCAACCATCCCGAATGCAAAAACCTCATCGGCGCCTTCCACCAGCCTGCGGCCGTCCTTTGCGACACCGAAACGCTCAAGACGCTGCCCGACGAGGAACTGCGGACGGGCCTGGCGGAAGTCGTCAAACACGCCATGATCCGCGACGCAGATCTGTTCGATGAACTCGAACGCCGGGCCGATCGAATTCTCGCACGCGACCTGAGCATCCTCGAAGACATCGTCGCCCGCAACGTGCGGATTAAGGCCGAAGTCGTCGCGGCCGACGAACGCGAAGCGGATTTGCGCCGCATCCTCAACTACGGCCACACCATCGGCCACGCCATCGAAAGCCTCACAGGAATCACCCATGGTCGCGCTGTCGCCCTCGGCATGATGGCCGAGGCCCACGTCGCCCGCACGCGCGGACTCGTCGGTGGGGCCGTCGTCGAACGCCAGCGGAAACTCATCCGGCGATTCGGCTTGCCCGTCGCCCTGGAAGAGCCCCTGGACGCCGCGCGCTGCCTCCAGATCATGCAGCACGACAAGAAGGCCGAAGCCGGGCGCTTGCGCTTCGTCCTGCCGGAAAGAATCGGCGCTGTGCGCGTCGTCGAGGACGTGACCGACGACGAGATTCGCTCCGGTCTGGCTGCGCTCGCCGAAACCTGAGACCAAAGGGAAAACCCTGCAACCGACCGACACCGATGAACGCTTGGCCGCGCTCCGGCTGCACCTGGCGACCGGCGTCGGCCCGCGCCTCCACGTGGCTCTCGTGGAGCACTTCGGCTCCGCCCGCGTCGCCGCAGACGCCGGCGCCCGGGCCCTGGCCGACGCGCCCGGCATCGGCCCCGACAGCGCTCGAAAGATCCGCGACGCCCTCGACCACGCCGACCCCGAAGCGGAACTCCGCCGCGCCCAAGACGCCGGCGTCCAACTCGTTTTCCGCAGCGACCCGGCCTATCCCGTCGCCCTCACCTATTTGCCCGACGCCCCGCCGGTCCTTTACGTCAAAGGCGACCTTGTGCCCGAAGACGCCCAGGCGATGGCCGTCGTCGGCATGCGCCGATGCAGCCTGTACGGCAAGGACCAGGCCGAGCGCCTGGCGGGGGGCCTGGCGCGGGTGGGCTTCACGGTCGTCTCCGGTCTCGCCCGCGGCATCGACTCGGCCGCCCACTCGGGCGCCCTGGCGGCAGGCGGGCGGACCCTGGCCGTCCTCGGCAACGGCCTCTCCCGGGTCTATCCGCCGGAGAATCGCCGCTTGGCCGACGCCGTCGCCGCCCAGGGGGCCCTGGTGAGCGAGTTCCCGATGGAAACCTCCCCGCGCGCCGAGAACTTTCCGCGGCGGAACCGTGTCCTGGCGGCCCTGTCGCTGGGCACCATCGTCGTGGAGGCCGGCCGCCGAAGCGGCGCCCTCATCACCGCCCGCTTGGCCGGCGAGATGGGCAAGGAAGTCTTCGCCGTCCCGAACCGCGTGGACGCGCCTGGCGCCGCCGGCGTCCATGCCCTTATCCGCGACGGGGCAAAACTCGTCGAATCCCTCGCCGACATTCTCGACGAGTTCCCGGACCTGGGGCTCCCGTCCCCCGCCGGCGAAACCGCCGCCGAGCAGCCGGACCTCGCGCTCAAGGCGAACCTCTCCCCCGAGGAAGGACGCCTGATGGAAGTGATGGATGGCGAACCGGCGCCGATTGAAACCCTGGCGTCGCGCGCCGGCGTCGAGGTGTCTGCGGCCGCCGGCGCCCTGACCCTTCTGGAACTGAAAGGCCTCGTCCGCGCCCTGCCCGGCGGCCGCTTCGTCAAGCGATAAGACGCCGGCAACACGCCGGCAACGCCCTTTGACCTGGCCAAGGAGGCACAACATGAAAACCTGCTTTAACACCGCCACATCAGGAAAGTACCCCCTGAAGGACACGGTGGACTATCTTGCCAAGTACGGCTACGAGGCCATCGAGATTGCCACCGATCGGCTGGACGAGGACCTGGCGGGGCGGTCGCTCGCGGACCTCAAGGGCCAGTTGAACGGGTGCGGCGTCGAGGTGGCCGCCCTCATGGCGTTCTGCTTCGAGCCCTTTGGTGCGTATGCCGACGAGATTCAGCGCATCGGGAAGTACGGACCGATTGCGGCGGAACTCGGGGCCAGTGTCCTCCTGACTTACTGCGCGTGCGGATTCCCCGAAGGGGTCAGCCGCGACGAAGCCAACCGGCGTGCAGGCGAGGTGGCTGGGGAATACGGAGAGGCGGCGGCGAAGTTCGGCCTGCGCATCGCCCTCGAACCGATCGGGGGGACGGAATTCATGCCGGGCCCGAAAGAGGCGCTTCGCATCGCACGGGCAAGCCGGCGCGACAACGTCGGCATGATGATGGACACCTTTCACTACTATAAGAGCCGCGTGCCGATGAGCGACATTCGCGCAATTCCACGCGACGCGCTGCTCATCGTTCACGTCAACGACTGCCTCCAATTGTCGCCCGGGAAACTCAAGGACAGCCACCGTGTCTACCCGGGGCAGGGTGTCATGCCGCTGAAGGAATACTTGTCGGTTCTGAAAAACGACGTGGGTTACGACGGGTTCGTTTCGGTCGAGATTTTCAATCCCGCCTACTGGGAAGACGACCATGAGAACATCGTGAAGTTCTCGAAGGCGGCGCTCGAGAAGGTGCTGGCCAAAATCTAGCACAAGGGAGCGGCAGCATGGCGAAGAAAGTGCGGATGGGGTTCGTGGGTGCAGGCCTGATGGGGCAACTCGCTCACCTGGCGAATTACGCCGTCTTGCCGGACGTCGAACTGGTGGCGCTGGCCGAAGGGCGGCGCAAGACGGCCGAACTCGTCGCCGCACGGTACGGCATTGACAGGACCTACCCGAACCATCGCGAGATGCTCGCCGACGCTCGTCTCGATGCCGTCGTCGCCGTCCTGCCCTACCGTCTTCACCACGCCGTGGTTCCCGACATTCTCAACGCCGCCAAGCCCTGTCTTACGGAAAAGCCCATCGCCGTCCGCGCCGAGACAGGTCGGCGGCTCGCCGAACTGGCCCGCAAGCAGGGCGTCGTTTACCAGATCGGTTACAATAAGCGCTCGGACCCGGCTTCGCAGTATGCGAAGCGGCTGATCGGCGAGTGGAGGGCCTCGGCCGAGTTCGGTCCGCTGCGCTACGCGCGGGTCGAAATGCCGCCGGGCGACTGGATGCAGCAGGCCGAGCCGCCACTTTCCGCCGGCGAGGAACAACCAACTTACAAGGACCAGCAGGGCGAGCCGATGCCCGAATGGATGGACCAGAAAACGCAAAGGCTCTACGATACCTTCATTAATTACTACATCCACCAACTCAATCTGCTGCGATACCTGCTGGGCGAAGACTACCGGGTGCGCTATGCCGACCCGGCCGGCCTGACGTTCAGCGCCACCACCGACACCGGCGTCACCGCCACCTTCGAGATGGCTGCCTACCATTGTCGGGACCATTGGGAAGAAACCTACACCGTCTGCTTCGAGAAGGGCTACGTCCGGGTCGAAGTTCCGGCGCCGATGGCCCGGCAGGCGGGCCGGGTCAAGGTTTACAAGGGCGCCGGCGACGTCACTGCTTGCGAGGCGCCCCTGATGAAAAGTCGGTGGTCGATGCGCGAACAGGCCAGGCAGTTCATCGAAAGCGTCCGCGACGGGCGGCCGAACATTTCGCCCCCGGAGGATGCCGTCAAGGACCTTGAGGTCGCCGAGCAGTATGTCCGATGCCTCCTGGCCTCAAGGGGTGGGTAAACATCCGCCTCAGAGCCTGCGCCCAGACTGTCCGTCGGCGCCCTGACCTTTCTCGGAACTCAAAAGGCCTCGTGCGCGCCCTGCCTGCCGGCCGCTTCACCCGCCGATGACGCGCCGACACGCGGGGGCGCGCCACCCGCACGCACGCCACGCCCCATTTAGGATAATTGTCGGAATTGATACTTGACGGACCCGCGTTCTTGGTGTTTGGTGTGTATAGTTGCTTTAGATTTAGGGACTATGTGAACCCTGGGTCAGTCCGCTTCAGGCGGGAGCGCAAGTGAGGACCAAGCGACTCATTGCGACTAGGACGGTCCAGTTGGCTCTCGGCGTCGTCGTTGCTGCGGGGTTGGCCGGCTCCGCTTTGGCCCTGGATGATTCGGTCGGCGCCGAAGGGGTCAATGCCGCCGCCTTGCACGACGCGCCGATTTCGCTGACCGGCACGGGGATCAACCTGGGGGTGCTTGACGACAAGATCGCCGACCATCCGAATCTGTCCGTAGGCGGCAACGGCGGAACCGGATCGCCCCATGAGCACGCCACGGAAGTGGCGGGTGTCCTGAACAGCAACCACGCCACCTATACAGGCGTGGCGCCGGGTGCCTCGGTCTATGGCTACACGGTTGCGGCGTGGGCGGACACGTTTGACGGCGCCAACTGGCTGGTCAGCCAGGGCTGCAGCATCATCACCTATCCGTTCGGCTGGTCCCTTGACGGGGATAGTCTGGATGGCAGTTCCTTGGAAAGCCGCCATGTTGACTTCCTCGCCTGCCACGACGATGTGCTCTTTGCCATTGCGGGCAACCAGGATACCGGCGACTACCCTCTGCCAACGGATGCATTCAACGGCATGACCGTCAATGCCACGGTCATGACGGCTTCGGGCCAGTACGACCAGATGGCCGGATGGAACAACTTCACCGAGGCTCCCGTGGACGGCCGCTACAAACCAGACCTGGCAGCGCCCGGCGGTTACGAGAGTTTGCCGGAACGACACCCCGAATCAATCTACACCACCACGCTCGGCGGCGGTTTCGCGAACGTCAGCGGCACCAGCTTTGCAGCACCTCACGTCGCGGGCGTCGCAGGGCTGCTCACCCAGTACGGCAACGACCACTCGATGAGCACCAATCACAACGTTCTGAAGGCCGTCTTGATGAACTCGGCCGACAAAACCACGTGCGACACGTCCGGCGACAATTGGCTCCTGTCCCCGGCCTATTTGGACAAATTGATTCCTCTTGATGATGAACTCGGCGCGGGGCAACTGGATGCCTTGGCGGCTTACAATCAGTACAGCGCCGGCGAACACGAGGCGGGCACGGTCCCCCTCGTAGGGTGGGACCTGAATGTCGTTACCGGCGAGGGAACCGAAATCCTTTATTATCTCGACCGCGCCTTGTCCGCCGGCACCCATCTGACCGCCACGCTGGCCTGGGACCGGCGGGTCATTCTCGAAGACGATGAGGACGGCGACGGCCGGTTTGACGCTGATGACACGGATGGGCTGACGGCGTTCCTCATCAATGGCCTGGATATCAACCTGTATGACGCGGGCGGGTCCGCGCCGCCGATGCCCGGCTCCTCGTCGGTTGCCGACAACCTCGAACACCTTTACTGGGAGGTCCCCCAAACGGGCGATTACTATCTTGGCGTGGAACTCGGGGAGGTCGCCGACCTGGACGCCCAGCAATATGCCTTCGCATGGCACGCCGTGCCTGAACCCGCCACGTTGGTTCTGATGGCCCTTGGCGGCGCGGCGGCCCTCCTTCGCCGCAGGCGCGCCTACGGCGGGTAAACGCTCGTGCGCCGCCGGCGCCCTGACCCTTCTCGGAACTCAAAAGGCCTCGTCCGCGCCCTGCCCGGCGGCCGCTTTACCCGCCGATAACAGGCCGACACGCCGCCGCCTCCGCGCTGGCCCACGTGTCATTCCGACCGAGTCCCGATAGAATCGGGACGAGCGGAGGAATCTCGCGGTTGGGCCGTTCGCCGTTCCGACAGATCAGCGCCTTTATCATACTCACGGGTCGTTTGCTTGCCCCTTTCGTCAGCGCGTGCGGTTGACAGAGTTGCAAAAACCGTTTGATGTGCTCACGAAAACGTGCTCACAAGAAGCCGGTGATGCCAAACCAACATGCTCACAAGAAGCCGGACACACCAAACCGACTCGCTCATTAAAAGCAGGACCCCCCAAGCCACCACGTTAGCCCACCAAAGAACCTTAAACGTTCGTTTTATGATGTGTCTCGTCTGGTACCAGCGAGGCTCCTCGACGGATTTCTCTTTCTCCTCCGGTTCTTTCTCCTCCGGGTCTTTCGCCTTCGGGTCTTTCTCCTCGGGTCGAGCGAAGGGATACAGGTCCAGCAGCTTCTCGATCGCCCATAGTCTGTGGAGCCAGTTTTGCTGTCCTCGTAGGTACTTGAATATCACGATGAACCAAAGGCTCATTAACGCTATTGAGCCGATGGCCAAGAGCAACACCCTCCACCAGTCAAAAGACCCAAGATTTGCGAGGATTGCATAGGGAGCCAGGGAGAGTGGCACCATGATGGCAGTGACCTTCCATATGATTTCGTCATATGCGATGATCCGACCCGTGTACTCCTTGTAGAGCGCGTGAAACCATTGGTCGCCTGCTTGGGCACGGGTGTCGCCCTGGCCCTCCGAGTTGGGCCTGATCCAGGCCGGCACGTTGTCCTTTAGTTTCTCGACGAAAGCGACCTCGGCTTCTTCCGTTGGCTCAGGCAGATACTTCTCGAGCAGTTTCTCCAGCCACATGACCGCCTCCCTTCGATTCGTGATGTGTAATAAAAATTTATGCAGGAACAAGTCACGCGTCAAGTCCCGGCACCGGCGGCCGCTTCGCCCGCCGATGACGGGCCGACACGCTGACGGCATCACCGCATATATTTCCGCGTCAGGCAGACGATGAACGTCGCCATCAACCCGGCCCCGAGCGCGGCCTCCGCGCCCGCCAGCAAGCGGTAGTTCGGTTTCGGCTTGAAGTCGCCATACCCCAGCGTCGTGAACGTCACGAGGCTAAAGTATAGGCTCTCCCCCAGCGTGGCCGGCGCCGCAATCGCCGCCTCATCGGTCGGGTTCGGCCCAATCGCGTCGAACTGCCAGTAAAGCCCCGTCCAGCACGCGATAACCGCAAGCGCAATGAAGAGCGGATAATACGGCCGCTCGCCGTAACCGAAAACGATGCGGCCAAAGAGGAGCCGCAGAAGCCACACCCAGAATGCCCACCGCCAGGGCCGGTACCCGGATTCGCCGCGCCTCCGCGCCTCAATCGCACACTGCTCGGCATAGTGATACTGCCCCGCCTCTGTATAATCTCCCCGCGCCTGGGCCGCCTGCTTGGCCAGGCGATAGGCGGTTTCCCCTTCTTCGGTCCGGCGGAACGGCCGCCGTCCCCAAAGCCACGACCATGGCGACGGCGTATCAAACCGTACGTCAATCCCTGGCTCAAACTTCGCACCCTGAAACGAAGCGATCTCCTCGAAGGTGGTTTCGCGAAACAAAACTCGCTCCTTGAAGGTGGTGTCCGGAAACCAGGCGTCCCCCTGGAAGGTGGCGCCCCAAAACCAGGCGACCCCCTGGAAGGTGGCGCCGCCAAATGCGCCCTCTCCCCGAAAGGTGGAGGAGAATCCAGCGTGGTCTTTAAAGGAGGCGCCGTCAAAGGTGGCATCCCCTTCGAAGGTCCCGCCGTCGAACTCAGCGGCCCCCTGGAAAACGGTATGCTCAAACGTGACGTCCCCCTGGAAGGTGTTACCCACAAACCAAGCATCTCCCTGAAAGGTGGCGCGGTTAAACCCAGCGTCCCCCTGGAAGGTGGCGTCCTCAAACTCCTTTTCGTCCGGATCCTTGGGGAAATGCCAGCCGACGAAATTCGGGTCCGGCTTTTCTGCCTTTCGCCGCGCCTTGGCCCAGACTTGGCGGGCCGTCTCTTTCGTCTTCCCGTTTTCCGGCGAGTGGTAAAGGCACCGCCCTTCGGGATCGCCCAACCAGGCGGGATGGGGGCACTCTCGGAGCCTCGCGAGGTCATTCCAGGCGCAGGTCTCGCCGCTCGTCGGATAATCGGCCTGTTGCTCGCTCATGCCCATCACGATACGTTAGAGGGCCGCCGCACGCAAGCGCGTTCCCCTGCCCCGTCCCAACCCACCCTGCGCAAATCGGCTTCCGGACCGGCCCACGTGTCATTCCGACCGAGTCCCGATAGAATCGGGACGAGCGGAGGAATCTCACCCCGATGCACATCGGGGCTCGCCATTTGCCGTCCCAATCGGCAATTTTACCCGCCTTCGTCCTCCCGACCTGTCGGGACCGGGACGAAGGCGGGCGGCAAGCGAAAATCCAACGGGCCTATGCCCGAAACCAGTGGCGAGAAACCCCCGCCAACGCATCGTCGCATCGGCATGCGTAGGGGGTAAAAAGGGGGTCAAAAAGCGCCAATTCGGGCCCAATTCCGACCAAAAACGGGAAAAAAGTCGAAAAAAGCGCCCGATTCGGCTTTGCCCATCTTAACATTTCGGCCCCCAAACCACCCTGGCGCCAGCGCCAGGCCCGATTCGGCCTCCAAAACGGCCCAAAATCCGCCCAATTCCACCCAAAACCGCCCGCCAACATATCGGCCCCACTCAATGTGTGTGCGCGCCGAACGCTCAACTAGCCGCGAGCGTCCAGGCAAGCGGCCCGCGCACGCGCGGCGCCCTGAAACCTTTCCGCCGGAGACGGGCAGAAAATCAATTGAATGGGGCGCGGGCCTGCGCTATAATCGGCGCTCGATGGACGGGAAACCCACGGGCGCGGCCTGAAGGAGGAACCTTATCATGTTTATCAGCGGACGGCGAGTTTGGCAGGTTCTGGCGGTCGGATGTCTGGCGGCACTGTTGGCGGCAGGATGCAAAACGACGCCGCCCGAGGAGGAAGCCCCTCCGGAGGAAGTTGAGCCGCAGGGACCCCATGCGGCCCTTCTGGTGCTCTTCCCCGGCGCCCAGGACGCGGCCGACTGGAAACCGGTCGGCGAGGTCGAAATCTTCGGCCCGATGGCAAGTCCGGCGGAAGGCGTCAAAGCGATTGCCTCGGACATCGGCGCACGCGCGGCCCTTTGCGGCGAGTATGGTTACGTCAAGTCGGGCAAGCGCAGCTACCAGCGCGGCGCCGCCGGCGAGGCGGTGACCCTTCGGGTCTTCGAGATGGAAAGCCCTTCGGAAGCGTTTGGCCTTTTCAGCGTCGGGTCGCGCGGCACGCAGTTTCCGCTGGTGGGTCTGGCGGCCCGGATGAACGACAGGGCGCTCGGTTTCGTCAAGGGCCCGTACTTTGTCTGGATCGAGTATGAAGGGGCCGTCGGAGGCGGATGGGCGGCCCCGACGTCGGCGCTCATGGACCTCGCACGGGTGGTGGCGGGCGGAATCGCGTCCGACGGATACCGCCCGTCGATTCTCGAAAGTTTCCCCCTCGGCTCCGTCCAGGGCGAGCGATACTACCTTCACACGTTTGACACGCTCGCGCGGCTCGAGTTCGTGCCGAAGGGCGATCCGGGGACGCTCGCGCGCGTGCTGGACCTCGGACCGGAAACCGACGTCGCCGTTATGGGCTACCCGACCGCCCGGGCCGAGGTGCTCAACCACGTCTTCGTGATCCGGTATCCGTCGGCGGAAGACGCGACCGCGGCCTACAAGGGGTATAAAAGTTATCTGGACACCAGCGCCGACCCGGCCGAGCAGAACGCGATAGTGGTGCCGCCGGTCCATTCCTACGTGGCGGGCACGTTCAACGCGGAGGAGAACTCGATTCGCGACCGGCTGGCCGATTTGCTGGAGGGGCTGGGCGGCTAGGGGCCGGAACCGCCGCATCACGGTGGTCCTTGTGGGCCGCGCCCCTCGGCGGGTAAAGTCCCACCCGACACGCGGTGGCGCGCCACCCGCACGCGAACCAGTCAAGGCCGCTGCGCGGCAAAAAACGCCGCGTGCGGGGTGTCCCCACCCCGCACGTACGCCCTGCGTGTCGGGTGAGGACACCCAACACGCAGGGGATAACGTGGCCCCCCCACCCCCCACCGCGGCGGCGCAAAATGCGTTGCATCCCGTTTCGCCCCTGCTATAATATCTGCTCGCATTTTGGCGGCGGCCACGTGGGTTGCAGGAGGTCGAACCAGGAAAGGGCACCGCCGATGTATAAGCAGCGCCTGTTTGCTCCCGGTCCGACGCCCGTTCCGGAGGAAACGCTTCTGGAACTGGCGCGTCCCATGTTTCACCACCGAACGGCCGAGTATCGCAAGATGCTCGAGCAACTCACCTCCGACTTACAGTCCATCCTGCAGACCGCGCAGCCGGTTTACACGATTACGGGAAGCGGGTCGGCGGCCATGGAAGCGGCTGTGGCCAACGTTGTGGCGCGCGGCGAAAGAATAGTGGCCGTGCGCGGCGGAAAGTTCGGCGAACGCTGGTCCGACCTGGGCAAGGCCTTCGGCGCGGATGTGATCGACCTGGACATCGAGTGGGGCGCGGCCGTCACCGCCGACCAGATCGCCGAAACCCTCAAGGCCAACCCCGACGTCGTCGCCGTCTATATCCAGCACTGCGAAACGTCCACCGGCACGGCGTGCGACGTGGAGGCGATCGCCAGGGTGGTGGGCAAAACGGATGCCCTCCTCGTCGTGGACGGCATCACAGGCGTCGGTGCGCTGCCCTATTACATGGATAAGTGGGGCGTGGACATCACGGTCGTCGGCAGCCAGAAGGCGCTGATGCTGCCGGCGGGCCTCGCCTTTATCGCCTGCTCCGAGAAGGCCTGGAAAAAAATCGACGCAACCCGGGCGCCCGTCTACTACGTGGACCTGAAGGCCTACCGAAAGAGCCTCGCCAAGTGGGACAACCCGTGGACGCCCGCCAACGTCATGGTCCGGGCCGCCCTCAAGAGCACCGCCATGATCCGCGCCGAAGGGCTGGAGAAGGTCTGGGCCGAGACGCGGCGTCGGGCCGAGGCCACGCGCGCCGCCGCCAAGGCGCTCGGGCTCAAACCGTTCAGCAAGAGCCCGTCGGACAGCGTGACGGCCATCTGCGTGCCCGAGGGCGTGGACGGCGAGGCGCTGTCGAAAGTCATGGCGAACGACTTCGGCGTCCGCATCGCCGGCGGCCAGGCCCACCTCAAGGGCAAAATCATCCGGTTCTCCCACATGGGTTACCTCGACGCCTTCGATTGTCTGGCGGCCGTCGGCGCCTTGGAGATGGCCCTCGGGAAACTCGGGGTTGCCGTGGCTTACGGGGCGGGCGTTGCCGCAGCCCAGAAGGTGCTCGCCCGGGCGTAGCGGACCCGCTGAGGACCGGCCAACTTGTTCAGCAGCAGGGCGCTCGCTCTGCGCAGGACGATGCACAAAGGAAAACCGCATGAAAATCCTCGTATCCGACAAACTCGCCGACGAAGGTATCGAAATTCTCAAGGCCGAACCCGGCTTTGAGGTGGATGTGCGCACCGACCTGACGCCCGACCAACTGAAAAGCGAAATCGGGAAATACGACGGCATCGTCATCCGCTCGGGGACCAAATTGACGGCCGACGTGCTGGCCGAGCCGGGCAACCTCAAAGCCATCGCCCGCGCAGGCGTCGGCGTGGACAACGTGGACATCCCGACCGCGACGCGCCACGGCATCGTCGTTATGAATGCGCCCGACGGCAACACGCTCTCGACGGCCGAACTGACCATCGGCTTGATGCTCGCCGTCAGCCGCAACGTCGTCCCCGCCAGTGTCAGCCTTCGCGAGGGCAAGTGGGACCGCAAGCAGTTCATGGGCCGCCAACTGGCCGGCAAGACGGTCGGCATCGTCGGCCTGGGCCGCATCGGCACGGCCGTCGCCCGCCGCTGCCTCGGCTTCGAGATGAAGGTCGTCGGCTACGACCCGTTCGTCGCGGGCGGCCGGGAACTGGCAACGCAAATCCGCCTCGTCGAGAACATCGAGGACCTCCTCAAGGAAGCAGATTACCTGACGGTCCATACGCCGCTGAGCGACGAGACGCGCGGCCTCATCGGCGCGGGGGAACTCGCGATGCTGCCGAAAGGGGCGTTTGTCATCAATACGGCCCGCGGCGGCATCGTGGATGAGCAGGCCCTCCTGGAAGCCCTCGAGTCGGGTCACCTGGGCGGCGCCGGCCTCGACGTCTATACCTCCGAGCCGCCCCGGAACCGGGCCCTCGTCGAGCACCCGAAGGCCGTCGCGCTGCCGCACCTCGGCGCCTCGAGCCGCGAAGCCCAGCAAGGCGTCGCCATCGACGCCTGCCGCAACCTCGTCGATTACCTTGCCGACCGGGGACTGCGGAACGCCCTGAACGTGCCGGCCATCGATTTCGTCGCCGCCGGCGAACTCAAACCCTACGCCGAACTCGGCCACCGCATGGGCGCCATCCTCGCCGCCATCTTCCGGGGGCGGCTGAAACTCCTGACTGTGACCTACGCCGGCGAAATCGCCGACCAGCCCTACAACCAGGTCACCATCAGCCTCATCATCGGAATGCTTCAGAACGTTGTCGGCATGCCGCTGAACGTCGTCAACGCCCGGGTGGCGGCCAAGGAGAGCGGTGTCGAAGTGTCCGAGCAGACGTCGAGCGACGCGCGCGGCTATGCGTCCAGTCTTCGCGTCGTGGCCGAAGGCGACCGCGAGAGCCGCTCGGTGCGCGGCACCGTCTTCGGGGCGCGCCATCCGCGCGTCACCGCCATCGACGAGTTCTACATGGAACTCAGGCCCGAGGGCGACCTCGTCATCACTTTCAACGAGGACCGCCCCGGCATCATCGGCGAGGTTGGAACCATCTTCGGCTCGCACGGCGTCAACATCGCCAGCATGACCTTCGGGCGCAAAGTGAATTCGGGCGAAGCGTGCCTGGGGTTGACGCTGGACACCGTTCCCCCGCCCGAGGTTCTCGAGGAACTGCGCAATAAGGCATTCATGAAATGCGTCCACCACGTCAGCCTCCCGCCGCTTACGACCGAGGGGGGGTAGGCGCTGCAGCCTCCGCCTGGCGTTTCGCGCGGCTCTGCGTCGGCCTCTTTCTCCTGGTCGCGGGCGGCTGCGAACCGAGAGGACCCCGCGCCGAACCCGTCCTCCTTTTCTCCGGGAGCAATCACGGCGTCCTGGCGGCGTGCGGGTGTCCCGGGAACCCGAGCGGCGGATTCGCCAAACGACAGGGACTCATCGAGCAGTATCGCCGTTCCTGCCGGCACGTCTTACTCCTCGACGCCGGCGATCTGTTTCCGGACCACGAAAACAAGACGCTGGTCCGATACCTGGCGCGCGCCGCGGCCCGCGCGGAATACGACGCCATCGCTCTGGGGGACCAGGAATTCCTGCTGGGTGCCCCGCGGCTTCGGGACCTTCGCCGCCAATACCAGTTGCCTTTCATCTGCGCGAACGTGCGCGATGCGGCAGGCCGGGAAGTGGTTCCGCCGCACGTCGTCCGGCAGGTGGGGGACCTGGTGGTCGGAATCTTCGCCGTTGTTGCCGACCGGGTTTACGGATATCCGCCCATGGAATGGCGCAAGGGGCTCCGGATTGAGCCGCCCATCCGTGCCGCGCACCGCGAAGCCCGGGCCCTGGCCGCCTGCGACCTCGTCGTCGCCGTCTCGCACCAGCCGCTCGCGGACACGCGCCGCCTGGCTGCCGAGGTGCCCGGTATCGACGTGGTTGTCTCCGGCCACGATTCCACGGTGCTTTACGAGCCGGAGGAAATCGGCGGCGCGATCCTCGTCGGCACAGGGGACCAGGGCCGTTTCCTCGGGGCCTTGGCGCCCGGCCGCGGACCGAAAGGCGAAGTCCGCTGGTCGCATGACCTGACAAACCTGTCCGCGCGCGTCCCCGGCGCGGCGTGGGCCGAGAACCTCTATTGGGCATACGTCAAGGAGGCCGGGGAAGAGCCGCCGCCCAGTTGGGATACGCCGGTCCCGAAGCGCTTTGAACCCGCCGAGGCGTGCAACACGTGTCACGAGACACAGTTCAAGCACTGGAAGACCACCGCGCACTCCCGCTCGTACGCATCGGTCGAGCGCACCGGCCGACACGAGGATCCCGAATGCCTGATGTGCCACACGATGGGATTCGGGCGGCCGGGCGGTTTCGTTTCAATCAAGGAGACGCCCGGCCTCGGCCGCGTCACGTGCCAGGGATGTCACGCCGTCACGAGCGACCACAAGGAGAAAGGTGTGAAGCCCGACCCGCGAATCAATATTTCGTCGCGCCTTTGTATGTCCTGCCACGGCCCCGTCCAGAGCCCGAACTTTGATTACTTTGTTTACAGGCCGAAGATTCTCCATCACCCCGAAAGTTCCGGCGACAACGATTATTGAGGATGGTATTGTTGAGTGCAGCATTGCCAATGTCCGCGACGAAGGTCGATGGGCAAGGCCAAAACCTGCCACTCTGCCATTCTCTCACGTAGGGCGGGTCCTCTGGACCCACGCGGAATCTGACCTTTGCCAAAAGGCTGTCCCATTGCCAATCGTTCCCGCCGGTGTTATTCTCGCGCATGGGAAGGAGGTGGGTCATGTGGATGCGACGCGTTTTGGCGGTGCTGTTGGCGGGGTCCCTGGTCGGCCTGGGCGGACATTCGTGCGGCTCGGACGAAGAAAGCGCAGCGGGCGCCGTCGAGTTGGTTCGCCTGCCGCCGCCCGTTACGGAAGGGCGCGTGTCGGTTGAGGAAGCGCTCGCGAGGCGGCGATCGGTCCGCGCATTTTCGGGCGCGCCGCTGCCGCTTGAAAGGCTGGGGCAACTTCTGTGGAGCGCCCAGGGCGTCACCGACCCGCGGGGCCTTCGGACGGCGCCGTCGGCGGGTGCGCTCTATCCGCTCGAGGTCTATGCCGTGACGCCTGAAGGGGTCTTCAAGTATCTCCCCGCCCGGCATGCTCTCCGAAAGGTCAAGAGCGGGGACGTGCGGAAGGAGTTGGCGGCCGCAGCGCTCGGCCAGACGTGGATGGCCCGGGCGCCCGTGTGTCTTGTGATTGCGGGGGTTGAGGCGCGCACGGCCCGCAAGTACGGGACGCGGGCGCGGCGGTACGTGGACATCGAGGTGGGATGCGCGGCCGAGAACGTGTTCCTCCAGGCGACGGCCCTGGGCCTCGGTTCGGTGCCGGTCGGGGCGTTCGACGACAAAAAGGTGAAGGCGGTCGTCGGCTGTGCCGCAGACGAAGAGCCGCTCCTGATTGTGCCGGTGGGGGAATGAAGGCCTGGCTACAATTTTCTCAACATGGGTGGGTGGGGGCGATTTTTCCCCGCCAGCCCTCGGAGGGCGGGAACAAGACCCCGCCGCAGGCGTCTAAGTTTGACGGAAGGTCCGCGGCCGGTCGGGCCGATAATAGACACGGTGGACCCTGCGCCAAGATGACCTGACCAGAATCTCCCCTACCTGGAAGTCCGGCTGTGCATACCCGCCAGGGTGAGCCTCAGGTCCGTTTCCTTTGGGACGTCCTCGCGACGGTTCAGCGTGCGTTCTCGCGCCGGGCGGCCGCCCGGGCGGCGCTCTGGGCCGCGTCCGGGGGCCTGACCCTCCTCGCCGCCCTCCTGATTGCCGATGCGGCGTTTGCCTTCCCGCCGGATGCGCGTCTTGTGGTTTATCCGGCGGCGGTCCTCGTCGGCCTGGCCGGCGCAGCGGGTTCGGCCTATGCGGCAGGGGCGCGGAAACCGTCGCTCTTCTATGTGGCGCGGCTAATCGAGCAGCGCCGGCCGGAACTCAAAAACGACCTGGTCACGTTTCTGGAACTCGCCACCGACCCCGAAACCGAACCGTCCCTGTCGGCGGCGGTCGGGCGCCGGGCGGCTCGGATGCTGGCCGGGCCCATAGGGTCCCCGTCCGGAAGGGGAATCGAGGCACCGGCCCTTCTCGCGCCGGTCGGGTGGCGACGGCCGCTCATGGCCGCCGGCGGCGCAGCATTTTGCTTGGCCGTCACCCTCTGGCTTGCTCAAGGCATCGTGATCCGGCCCGGGCCGCATTGGACCGAAGCCGCCATCGCCCGCAGCGAAGGGAGCGCTCCCGTGTCCTCCCGCGATGCAACCCCGATATACATCGGGGCTGAGGCCGGCTCAGCGCCCGCCCCGGCGGGTAAAATTGAAGGTTCCCCGGACGGCTCCCTCCCGTCCCCCGCGCCGCCCGAGCAGGAAGCAGCCACCAGCGCAACCGGCTCGAACGCCGACGGGAACCGGGAGACGGCCGAGGTGGACGGGAGCGGCGGCGAGGGCGATGCCGAAGCATTTGCTGCGGCCCTCGCCCAACGATGCGGGACGAAAGAAGCCGAAACCCTCCAGCGCCTCGCTGCCGCGCTTGGTGCCGAGACCGGAGCGGATGCAAGCGGCGCCTCTTCCGCGATTTCGCCTGACTCGGAAGGCGGCCGCGGAGATGCCGTCCCCCATCCGGCGACCGGAACCAAACCGAACCCGGGCGGCGCCTCCGACGCTGAAACCGGCGCCGAGGCAGGCTCAGCCGCGGGCGCTGATGGAAACTCTGAAGACATTCAAGCCGGTGCCGGCGGCCCGCCCGAGGGGTCAGGGTCGAGGGCGGGCGCCCAAGCGCGCCCGCCCGGCGCCGGCCTTGACGCGGGCGGAAGCGCCGCAGGAGACGCCGAACGCGAGCCTGGAACCGGCGAGTCCGGCCCGGGCCGAAGCGGCAGCGCGTCAGGTCCGCCGATCGGAGAGCGGCCTCCGACCTCTTTTTCCGATAAGCCCCTTGACCCGGTCCGGTGGGCGGAGCAATTAATTAGGGAAGCGGACGAGCGCCTCCGGGAAGGTGAAGTGAACGACGCCTTTCTCGGCCGGATGGGCATGAGTCGGGCCGACTTTCGCCGTTTCGTCACGGCCTGGCGCAGGCGATTCGACGTGGCCGCCGGACCGGACGCAACGCCCGAGCCGGCCCGGGCGCGCACGGCGGCGGGAGCCGATGCCGGCGAACTGGTACAGGCGACGGGGGATGCGGCAGCGCGGACGATTGTCGATGCCGGTCCGCCTCGTGCCGCGCCGTCCGAGGTGGTCGAAGCGGAGTTGGGCGGCGTCCGCGGCCGGTTCCGGCCGGTCGTCCGGGCCTACCTCGAGCGGGTCGGCCAACTGGCCGCCGAGGCGGAAAGCAGGCAACCATGACGGCGGATGCGGACCGACGCGAAGCGCTTCGGAAAATGGGGCGCGAGGCCGACCGCATCGTCAACCTCATTCTTCACACCTCCATGCCGCGCGTGGACGTCGAGATCCAGATCGAGAACTTCCGCCAGGAGTGTCTGCGCCGGTATCCCGATTGCGAGGACCTGTTCGAGATGATCTACGCCGGCCGCTTTCGCCGCATCTGGGACCAGTGGCAGGCCGACCGCCCCGAGGACGAGGACCGGCCCTGGGCCACCGCCCAGGACGGCTCGCCCTAGCCTTCCCGCTTATGGTTCACCTCCCGTCGCCTCGCGCAGGGCGTCCACAAAAGCCTCCACCTTCGGCGGGTTGCGGTAGGCCTTCACGATGTTTCCGCCGGGGCCAAAGACGACGACGACGGGCGGGTTGTCCGCTTGATAGCGCAGCGCGAATGCTTTCTTCGGGCCTTCTTCCAGGCGGGTCACGTCCACGTGCAGCCGCACCAGCGGCTCTGCGGTCCGGACGACCTTCGGGTCGGTGAAGATTCGATAGTGCCAGATGATGCATTCATTACACCAATCGGCGCCGAAGTAGAGGATCGCGGGTCGGCCTTCAGCCTTCGCCGCTTCGAGGGCTCCAGGCCGCCACGTTTCCCATTCGACCTCCGGCCGCTCGGCGCTGACATAGCCATAGAGCCCGGCGCCCGCCGCCAAGATCACCACCGCCGTCACGATTCGCACGACCCAGCAACGCCGGCTGAAGGGGCGGCGTGACAACCCTTCCAAAAAGCCGAGATATACGCCCGCGAACAGGAAAACGGCCAGCACCAGCGGCCAGAAGAAGGCGGGCTGAATGAACGGCCGGATGAACCAGAGGATGAGCCCCGCCAGCGTCGTCCCCATCAGTCGCTTGACCCAGACCAGCCAGCCGCCGCTCCGCGGGAACCGGTTGATGAGTCCCGTGAACGTTCCCAGGACGACATACGGGGCGCCCAGGCCGAGGCCGGTGACGAAGAACGAGACCGCGCCGAGGAGGACCGAACCGGTGGTGGCGATAAACGTGATGAGCGCCAGGAGGAACGGCCCGACACACGGGGCGGCAATCGCGCCCATGACCATTCCCATGAAGGCAGCGCCGAGGGCGCCTCGCCGTCCGCCGAGTTTGCCTGCGACGCCCGACGGGAGGCGGATCTCGAACGCTCCATACGTGCCGGCCATCAGGACCGCCAGCGCGGCCACGACGGTCAGGACGCCGACCGGTTCGCGAAGGACGAGGCCCACGCTCCGACCCGCCAGTGCCGCCAGCACCCCCACGACGGTGAACGTCGCCGCCAGGCCGAGGACATATAGGAGGGCGAGCGGCAGCACCTTCGCCGGCCGGCTCTCGCCCTGCTGGGCGAAGACGTTCATCGTGACCGGAATCAAGGGGAACACGCAGGGCGTGAGGTTCAACGCCAGGCCGAAGAGGAACAGCAGCCCCAGGTAGAGCGGCAGGCTTTCTTCATAACGTGAGGCGAGGTCGGTTTCGCCTTCGAACTCGAGCGCCCCGGCGCCTGCAGCGGGCGGCGCTTGCTCGGCCTCGGCGAAAACCTCCTGATTCGCCGGCGCGGACGCGGTTCCTTTTTCAACAATCGGCACAGGGGTTTCAATCCGGCGGGAGGCGGGGCGAAAGCAGGTGTTCTCGTCGCAGCCTTGATACTTCAGGGTCAGCCGGACGACCGTTTCGCCCGGCGGTGCCCCATCGGCGACTTGGCCTTCGACGATGATGATTGCGCGGCCGCTATAAACGGAAACGCTTCCGCCCGCCGCCCATTCGGCGGCCAACGGTTTGCCTTTCGGGTATCGGACTTCGGCCCACTCAATCGCAGGATGGTCCTGGGGTTTGACCTCGGTGGGCACCAAACGATCGGCCGACGGCGGGTTGGCGTTGATATGGTAGCCCGGCGCGATGTCCAGAATGACAGCCAGGCGGAACGCCTCGCCGCGCACGAGTGCCTCGCGGTCGGCCAGGACCCGGGCGCTCAGCCAATCCTCCGCCGCCTGAGCATGCACCGCCGCTGCGATAAGCAATCCAACGACACCGAGCGTCCTTAGCCTTTTCATCGCGGCCCCCTTCCCTGCAATCGGTTCACTGATTATCCGTTGGGATGGGCGGCGACGCAAGACAAGGACGCCGCCTCGGGGCTCCGGGACCCCGCTGGAAAAAGTGGCCAACCCCCGGCCGCTTCGACGCTCAGGCAGCCTTCTTGGCGCCCTTTGCCACACGGTGGCACAAAGAAGACCGATTCGTGCGCAAACCGTTTGACCTCGCCGGAACCGACGGATAGACTGACGAGGGTCGGGGTGGGGAGAGCGTCGCGAGCCTCTTTCGCGAGGGGGCGCCTCGAGAAAAAGGAGATGGTTATGAAAGCGAAAAGGAAACCGGACGCGGGGGATGCGTCCCTGGGACGCCGCGACTTTCTGCGGCAGGCGGCTGCGCTCGGCGCGGGTCTGGCCGCCGCCGGATGGGCCGCAAAGGCAAGGGCCGGCAAGGCCGAAGGCCAGCCGGCCCCTGAAACCGAAACCCGCAACGAGCAGCCCGACATCCTGTACCGGCGGCTGGGGCGGACGAACTTCATGGTCAGCGCCCTGACGTTCGGCGCCATTCAACTTTCGCCCGACAGCCTGAACGTGTTCGACGCCGCCATCGACAGCGGCGTCAATCTCGTTCACACAAACGCCGGCTACACCGGTGGAAAATCCATCCGGGCCATTGGCCAATGGCTGAAGACGCCCGGCAACCGGGAGCGAATTTTTCTCGCCCTGAAGGCCGGGCCCGGCAATATCGACGGGGAACTCAAGATCCTGGGCACCGACTACATCGACCTGTTGATGGTTCCGATCGACAGCCCTGAATCGGTCCTGAACGAGGACCGGCCGCGACAGTTTGAGGCCCTCAGGAAGGCGGGCAAGGCGCGGCACATGGGTCTGACGTTCCATTCGAACCTCAAGGCCGTCTGGAAAAACGGTGTCCAAGCCGGCTGGTTCGACCTTTTTCAGCCGACCTACAACACGTCGTCGCGCCCCCAGTTGAAACCGCTCCTTGGGGATTCGAAGAAAAAGGACATCGGCGTCCTGACGATGAAGAGCCTGGGCGGAATGCCGAAGGGCGAGGACGCCGTCGCCGTCTGGAAAACGTTCCTCGACGACGGCGTGGACGCCATCCTCCGCACCATAACCAGCATGGAGCAGTTGAAGGATTATCTGCGAGTGGCGCTGAAGAGCGACACGACGTCGGCCCGGTTGCACCCCAGCGCCTGCGCCGGCCAGTGCACCCTCTGCGGCGCGTGCGACGCCTGCCCGCAGGGCGTCGCCATCCAGGACACGCTTCGGACCTATCAATACTATGCCCGGCAGTTGGGCTGGATGGATGAAGCGCGGACTCAGTATGCCGAGATCCCGCTGGGGGCGCAGGCGACGGCGTGCGCCGACTGCGGACGGTGCGAGGCGGTCTGCCCCCAGAACCTGGCCGTCCGGGCGCTCGTGCGGGAGGCCCACGCGGCCCTGGCCTGAGCCACTCGAGACTCATCGGGCGCGGTGGGACGTCGCGGTCCAACCGCACTTTAGCACACGTAAGCGCGGCCGCCGGAGCCGCAGGCGACCGAGGTAGGCAACGATGCGAACCCTCTTGTCCGTGGCCACACTGGCCGCTTTGGTGCTCGGCGGTTGTGGCGAGTCGGAAGCGCCCACGCCAGCCGGCGACGCCGAGCGCCAGGCGATGGTTCAAATCCTCCGCGCCGTTGAGGACGCCGGCCACGTGCCCCTCGGCGAAACCGCCTGGTTCACCTCGGACAATCTCTTCGAATATATCGACGGCATGGCCCCGTATTTCACCGACTCGGGGTTCGAGCGGCTGGCTCACTCCGAGTGGCGCGCGGCCGACGCCGAGGGTGACGCCTACGTCGAACTCGACCTTTACGATATGGGCTCCGCCGAGGGGGCGCTCGACATCCTCTGCGACTCGCGCTACGGCGATACGGCGTATCTCGACCTCGGCGATGAGGCTCATGACACCGGCATCGGGATCGAGATGCGCGCGGGCCGATACTACGCGAAAATCGTCCCCCGCCGCGACGTCCAAAGGCAGAAGGCTTTCGTCCGGTCGCTGGCGGAGACGGTGGCGCGGGCCGTCCCCCCGGCGGGACGTTCCGCGGCGCGCCGGGACTCGGACGCGGAACTGGCCACCCCCCTGCCCTCCGAAGGCATTCTGCCGCACACGGTCGCCTACACGACGAAAGGTTTCCTCGGCAAAGCGTTTCTGAACGGCGTCCGCGAGGCGACCTACGAGACCGGCGGTAAGCGGGTGCGTCTGTTCGTCATGGACGCGGGCGGCGCCGAGCAGGCCGGGTCCGTTTTCACGAAGTGGAAGGCGTCGGTGGAAGCGCAACCGATGGGTGGTGAAGAGTTGCCGCACGTCTTTGCCTGCGAACAGGAATACGTCGGCCACATCTTTGTGGCGCACGAGGGCCGCTACCTCGCCGGGGCCATCGGCGACACCGCGGCCGCGCGGCCTCTGCTGATGCGACTTCTCCCCCGTCTCGCCGAAGCGAATTAGCCGCCGTGTCGCCACGCGCGGGGCGCTGCGGGGTGGGCCGTGGCCGCTACGATTCCTTTGAATCGCCGTAACCGTCGGGACGGGTCTTATGCCAGCGCCAGGCGGTTTCGATGATGGTCTCGAGGTCGGGAAACTCAGGGTTCCAGCCGAGTTCGCGGCTGATTTTTTCGCTCGATGCGACCAGTTCCGGCGGGTCGCCCGGGCGGCGGGGCGATTCTTTGACCCGGATCTCGCGGCCCGTCACCTTCCGCGCCACCTTGATGACCTCGCGCACCGTGTAGCCGCTCCCGTTGCCAAGGTTGTAGGCGCGACCCTTGCCCGGCTCAATCGCTTCCATCGCTAGGATGTGTGCCTGGGCGAGGTCATAAACGTGGATGTAATCGCGGACGCACGTGCCGTCGCGCGTCGGATAATCCGTGCCGAAGATCTGAACGGCGTCGCGCCGGCCGAGCGCCGCCTGAAGCACAACGGGGATGAGGTGCGTCTCGGGGTCGTGGTCCTCGCCTATCCGGGCGTCGGGTGCCGCGCCGGCGGCGTTGAAATACCGCAGGCTCACGTAGCCCAGGCCGTAGGCGCCCGCGTAGTAGCGCAGCGCGTGCTCGAAATCCAACTTCGTCTGGCCGTAGGCGTTAATCGGCTGCGTCGGGTGGTCCTCCGGGATGGGAATGGTCTGCGGCACGCCGTAGGTGGCCGCCGTCGAGGAGAAGACGATACGCCGGACCTCGGCCCTTCGCATCGCCGAAAGAAGCCTCAGACCCGCGACGACGTTGTTCAGGTAATACTTTTCGGGGTTCTCCATGCTCTCGCCGACGCAGCAGTGGGCGGCAAAGTGCATGACGCAGTCGAACCCGCCCCCCAGCGCTTCCACCAGATGCGACTCGTCCACCAGGTCGCCGCGCACCAGCACCTCTTCCGGCACGGCGGCGGCGTGGCCTTCGGACAGGTTGTCGAACACGCGGACGCGATGGCCTGCTTCCAGGAGCAGTCGGACGACGTGGCTGCCGATGTAGCCGGCCCCTCCTGTGACGAAAACGTTCATACGAACCGCTCCTCCCTCGGATGACGGCCGGGGGCGGCGCCGCTCCCCATGAGCTTGGTTCCAGGAAGGCCGATAGTATAAAGGCGAGCGCGAGATGTGCCAGGCAAAACGCCCAACGGCGGCGCCGCGTTTAGAGGCAATCCCGAAAGGATGCGGCCCTGGGCTGTAAAAAAGTGGCTGTGCCGCGAAGCGGCTTTGGAGTGCGGCGAACCTGCCTGCGGGCGATAGTCCGCGCCGTCGCCATAGCGGCTTTGGCGCGTCGGCGACTATGGCGGGCAAAGGCCCATAAAATGGGCCTCAGCAAGCCTGCCATCATCCGTGGTCACACCTGACGCAACAGTGGAACCAAAATGTATTGGCAAAGGCTGAATTCGTCGGCTATACTTCCGTCCGCCCCATAAGGCTTAGAGGTTGTTTCATAACCCCTCTCCCTGGATGGGAGAGGGAAGGGGTGAGGGTGAAAAAGGCCTTGGCCGAATTGGCGCCGTCGGGGGACACGTCCATTGCGGCAAGCACATGACACGCCGAGAGCGGCCGATCGCAGGGCGACCGAATCTCCGCCGGAGATTGATCAACGGTGTGTTATACGGGCAGGAAGCCAAGTTTGCGCATCTTGTGCGGGTCCATCTAATCATTGTTGGCTGCCGAGACAAAGAGAGAGAAAAATGGAGCAACAACCTCAAAGCCCATGTCAAACTCCCGAAGCAACTGGAACCCATGGCCAGAAAAGGGAGTTCGCACGAGAAGAGTATGACAGGTGCATCGACTACAATAAGCACTGTACGATAATCCAATTTGGCCAGATATCCGTTTTCCTGGCTGCCATGACTGCCTGCATTGTGTTTTTCTATGGCGAGCATCCGCCAAGCGAACCACTCCTGACATTCGGGAAACTCGGAGTCGCGTTTGTGGCATTCTGTCTGTGGATTGCAGCGGAGAGCCACGCGTACATGTCGGGGCGTTTCTTCAAACGCGCCGCGCAACTTGAACACTCCCTCGGGTATCAGGGCTTGTCCCAAATGCCAGGAATGCCCCACTACAAGTACGGGCCGGCGAAGTGGGCTCTCCGGGCAATATACTGTGCATTCAGCTTGTTTTGGGTTGTGGTGTTCGCTGTGGGTGTGGTGAAATAACCGGACATGAACAGACAGCCAACCAGCGCCTGCACTTTATTGGCGCGTAGCCGCGCCAAGAAGTGAGGCGCGCCGTTAGAACTGGTTTCATAACTGGCCAAAATCGGCCCTGGCGGGGTCAAAAACGCCACTTTTTGAGGTTATGAAACCGGCGTTAGGCGTATTCCTTGTCGATTCTCACCTGGCCGCAGTCGTGCCGGCATTGGACTTAGGCCGAACGCTGGTCAAAAGTACTCTTCATGCCAAAACCGGCAAGACCGTAGTTGGTAGAAGCGAAAGGAGACGGAGATGGTCGAGGCAACCGAGTGGGTTCGACAGATGGCGGTGGCACACTGGCTTCAGTGGCTCCTTACCGCAGCCGGGTACATTGTGGCCTGCCTCATTGGCCACTTCGCTGCCAGCAGGGCGGTCAACGCACTGTGGAGGATCGCAATCAAGTATCTGAAGGATCGGGGCACCAGTGACCTCAAAGAGCCGATACGGCCCCCACCGGCTGTCTCCTTCTGGCACGGCTTCGCCGAGCGAGCCATCTATACAACAGCGGCAATAGCAAGACCAGAAGGCATTGCAGTTTGGCTGGCATTCAAGGCCATCATGCGGTTTAAGGCCAAGGAAGAAGACCCCAGGCACATTGCCGGCTCGGGCATCTACATGATCGGGACCGCGATCAACCTCGGCTTCGGGCTTCTGGGCGCCTTCATCGCCAGGGGTGGAAAACTCACTTTGTAGGAATTCCAGCTGCAGATAGATTGAAAATCAAAGAGCCAGACGCGCGATGCATGGCCGCACCATTGGTGGCCCTCGGCGTTAGAGATACTCCTTGTCTATCCGCACCTGGCTGCAGTCGCACCGGCATTGGACTTAGGCCGGCCCCGCCCCCGTATTCGCGGGCGTCTTATACGGCACTCCAAGCCTGATTTGGGGTGCTAGGCGGCTCGGCCTAGACATTGTTAGATGGGAGAGGTCAAGCGAGTGTCCAAAGGTGAGTATAAGGACCATTGCCTCTATTGCTGGGGCGATCCGCGAACGCAGGATACTCTGATCTCCGGGCGGATCTTTGTTTGCAAGGACGAGGTGCGTTTCGAATCCGATGATCTCGTGCTGTCTTGGCCTTTCGCCAGAATCCGAGGAGTTTCATACGAGCCCACCCATCCTGTGGACATCGACGCTGTAGCCGGAGGAAGTGTTGACGTGGCGGGGGACATTGCGATTGCGCTCGCAATGGACCATATTCCGGATCCCGCGATCTCGATGCTTGTGGAGGATCCGGAAGGAATAGTGGTAGAAGGGTTCGATATCCGCCTTGTGTTCGACACGGAGTATCGGGCCAAGCTCGCGATGAAGCGGATCGAGTCCGCTTTGGATCCTCGATACTCCGGTTCGGAATCTGCACATGTGAGTACGCAGGCAGAAGAGCCTGCGTCTGGGTGGAGTCGCGTCGACCGCACCTTGCGTGATCTGCGAGCGCGCCTCCGGAAAGCGCGTACAGAAGACCAGTGTCAGGCGGTAGGCCTGCTTTGTCGTGAGATTCTCATATCACTTGCTCAGGCAGTCTATGACCCCGAAGTGCACAGGCCGATAGATGGGGTTCAGCCGAGCTCTACTGACGCAGCACGCATGCTCGAGGCATATATTGCGACGGAACTAAAGGGGAAATCAAACGAAGCCGTACGTCGCCATACACGTGCTGCACTCAGTCTGGCCAACGACCTCCAGCACCAGAGAACAGCTACAACCAGAGGGGCGGCGCTGTGCGCCGAGGCGACGGCTTCCCTCGTCAATCTCATTGCCATCCTTACTGGGTGGCATGGTGGGGCCTAGCAGTGGCAACCGAAGGGAATTCGGGGGATACAATACTGATTTCGGTTTTCCGATTTTCGGCGACACCCATCCTGCTTTTCCCCCCGCCGCGCCGGAGCGCAGCGGAGACCCGCCGTAGCTCCGGAGTAGCCCGCCACCGGCGGGTAAACCTTGGCGAAGGCGGGCCGCATTCCACGTTCTCCCTCCCCCGTTTCCCCCTGCCATTTTGGCAGTCTGGGGCCGACGGACGCATGGAGCAGGGCCAATGGAAAGGGCGGAAGCACGCCTGCGGACGCATCATCGCATCGGCATGCGTAGGGGATAAAAAGGGGGTCAAAAAGCGCCAATTGGGGGTAAATTCCGACCAAAAACTCAAAAAAAGTCGAAAAAAGCGCTCGAAAGCGCCTTGCCCATCTTAACATCTCGGGCCCCGAACCCCCTTGGCGCCAGCGCCAGGCTCGATTCGGCCTCCAGAATCGGCCAAATCGGGCCAAATTCCACCCAAAATTGCCCGCGGATATATGGCTTGCCGCCGATATGTGACCACACAAAACTGCGTCACCGGTCTGTGGTTACGCCGTCGTGGCGAGAAAATCATCTTCCCGGCCGCTCAGAATGGCTTGAAGGCGCTTGATAATGTCGGTGTGCATCTGGCTGACGCGGGACTCGGAGAGCCGCAGGGTGGCCCCGATCTCCTTCATGGTCATTTCCTGGTAGTAGTAGAGGATGAGGATGAGGCGCTCGTTCTTCGAGAGGCCTTTGGTGATGAGGCACTTGAGGTCCTCTTCCTGGAGTTGTCGGAGAGGGTTTTCGGCCCTTGTGTTGGCCAGAAGGTCGCTTTCGCGGGTGTCGCGGCCGGAGTCGGACTCCTGAAAATGGCGGTCGATGCTGAACATGCCGACGGCGTTGGCCTCGCGGACCAGTTTTTCGCATTCTTTCTCCGAGAGGCCCATGAAGTCGGCCAATTCGTGGTTGGTGGGTTTGCGGCCGAATTTGCCTTCGAGTTTGTGGCGGCTCTGGGCGAGTTGGCTGGCCCGGTGCCGCACCAGACGCGGGACCCAGTCGGCGGTCCGGAGAGCATCGAGAATCGCCCCGCGGATGCGCGCAGCACAGTAGGTC
>Ga0307380_10000317_pt1 | contig 80254 bp, 75 predicted proteins | sample UN3MG_FD_202239 | JGI IMG/M metagenome (GOLD analysis project Ga0307380, IMG submission 202239) | Soil microbial communities from Risofladan, Vaasa, Finland - UN-3 | ecosystem: Environmental > Terrestrial > Soil > Coastal area > Acid sulfate soil | place: Finland: Risofladan, Vaasa | collected...
ATCGCAGGGGCTGGGCGGCCGGGTCCAACTGAACGTCCACGTCCAGCGTGATGTCCTGGAGGAAGTCGTCGGTGACGGTGACGAACCGGGACTCGACGCTGATCATGATGGCCCGCTCGCGGCGCAATTTTTCGAGAAGGTCGGAGACGCGTTCGTGCCCCTGGCGGGTTTGGGTGACAATGAGCAGGCCGTTCATGTAGTCAATCGAGGCGGGGCCTCCCTCGTCGGTCCAGGGTGCAACGCTGGGGTCGGCCATGCTGTTGACGTTGCGTTTGATGATGTCCACGAGTTCCTGCCAGCCGATGCCGGTCTCTGGCTCGGCGGCTGCGCCGCCGCCGAACAGTGCGCCGAATCCCCCCCCGCCGCCCCCCCCCGCCGCCTCCATCGCGTCGCTGACCTCAAACCGCGGGGCCATGTCGCCGAAGTCCGGAATCGAGGCCACCAGGTCCTGCACGGGGTAGGTCACGATCGGCAGGTTCTGCTGGAGTTTGTCCCGCGTCGTCACCAGGATGTACCCGGCCTCCACCTTGTACCCGAGGTCCTCGCCGAGGATCAGTCCGAGCACCGACTCGACGCTGACGCCCTTGACCTTCAAGTCTACCACGCGCATCGACAGGTCGATGCCCTGGGTCGCCAGGTCCGGGTCCAGGACGATGTTCAGACCGCGTTTCACCTCGCTGATGTACTTCAGGACGTTGTCGAGGCTCGTGTGCTCGAAGTCCAGGTCAAGCGTCTCCGCCAGGCGCGCGCGCGTCTGCTCGACGGCCGGCGTCTCCTCGGAGACCATCTGCGTCAGTTTCCGCCGGAACACCGTCAGGTCCTGCCACGTCTTCGCGTCCGGCCAGCGGAGGTAGTTCGGCTGCTCCTTCGGGATGAAATCGGTCATCTCGCCCGGATGCGTCGCCGCCTGCTCCGCGTCCACCAGGCCCTCGATCATGCCGATCTTGCGGTCCTTCCGGACCATCACCTGGCGCGACTGGGCCTCCAGGTACATCAGGTCGTCTCTCCACAGGCGGGCCCGGTCGTTCTGCGGGTCCACCGCGATGAGCCGATCCAGAACCTCGATGGCTGCGGGGAACTGCATCGAACGCCGCAGTTCCTTCGCCCGCTCCCATAACTGTTCGATCTTCTGATGCTGGTCCTCTTCATACTGGCGCATGCGTTCGGCTTCGGCCCGGCTGGCCTCGCCCTTCGCCCGCGCCTGGCGCGACACCTCCGCCTGTTCCTTCTGGCCGACAATCTGCTGCCGCAGGACGAGCACCTGCTCGCGCAGGCGTTCGGCCTCTTCGGCCGTCAGCACCCGCGCCAGGTCAATCATCCGGTCGGCTTCGTCGAGCGTCCGAAGGGCCTGGCTCAGGTCTTCGGGGCGCTCGGCCTTGGCCTGGAGGCGTTCGGCCGTGCTCAGCAACTCCTGCACGTTCGCCGTGACCCGCTGGCGCTCCACCTGCTGGCTCGTCTGGATCTGCTCGATGACCGGTTCCTCGTGGTCACCCAGCCGGCGCAGCGCCTCGTCGCGCCCCCGGGCCGCCTGTTCCGACCCCGCCCAAAGGCTCAAGGCCCGCTCGAAATGGATGCGGGCCTTCTCGTACTCGTTGTCCGCAAGGGCCGTCTGGCCAAGTTGCGTCTCGTTCTCGGCCTCAGCGCGGCGGGCCTGCTGGGCCAGGCTCAGCCGCTCGGCCGTCGCCTCGAGCGCCGCCTCGGCCGCGGGCGCCGCCACAACGCGCGCAGGCGCCGGCACGGGCGCCGCCACGACGGGCGCCGGCGCGACCGGCGGTTCCGCCCGGACGGGTTCAGCGGCTGCGACGGCCACCGGCACCGCCGACCCGGCGTTCGCCAGTTTCTTTTCCAGGCTGCTCAGGGCCATGCGGTCAAACAGGCCGAGTTTCACATCCATGGCCTTGACTTCGACGACGAGGTTGCGGGCCTCGGCCGTCTGGCCGCCGTCCAGCGCCGTCTTGGCTTGCGTGATGAGTTCCTTGGCCCGGGCCTCGGCCTGGCGGTGGCGCTCTTCGGCCACCTGCAAGAGCCCCCGCGCCGTGTCGCGCTTGTCGTCCTCGAGGTACGGACTATTGGCAGCGGCGGTAAGGCTTTCGACCGCCGTCGCCAGACGCTGCTTGTCCAGCGCTTCCTGTCCGTCGGCGAGGGCCTTCTCGTCCACGGTCTTGGCCTCGACGGCCTTCTGGGTCTTCGCCAGGAGGGAATCGTGTTTCCCTTTGTCCCAGAATCCGAGGGAGTCGTGGTTGACCTGATTGAGGCGCTTCAGCGCCGCGTCGTACTTGTGGCCGTCGTAGAGGCGCTGCGCCTCGGTGAGGAGTTGAACGTCCGCCGGCCCCGCCTCGGCGGCAATCGCCACGGCGGCGGCCAGCAACCACATGCCAACGAGCCCCACGGTCAGAAACATTCTTCGCGATTTCAACAGAGACCTCCTTCTCGGTATGCAGGGAAACGTAACACCGCTCCTGGCGGGGGAGCCGTTCCTGGCCCCTCGGGAATTTGGAAGTTCGCTCGTTGCGGTGTCTTACGATGCCCCTACTACCCCATCGTCATCGTGCCGAACTCGAATAATCGCGCATAACATGAATGATTGCGTTTACCTGCTGCCCTGTGGGCAGGCCGTACACTCTAGCAACCCGCTTGCCGTCCGCAAGCGAAATCTTGGCCATTTTCGGCTTCGGGCCAGGCCCCAGCCGGACCCCCGCAGAGGCCCTCCGGAAGCCCCTGGTTGCCCCTCAGTCGCCCCGCTTCGGTTTCGCCGTCGTCGTGGTGGGCGGGACCACTTGTTCCCGCTGCTGGCGCCAACGGACGGCCTCTTTGCCTTCCTCCCACTCGATCCGCTGCTCCAGGTTCCCCTGGGCATCCGCATACACCAGGACGCTCGTCGTGATCGTCCGCAGGCCCAGCGGCGTGTACGGGAACGACCGCACGAGGTCCACCAGAAGCACCCCGGGGCTCAGGTCCACCGGCTGCGTCACTTCCTTTGTCGTGCCCGGCACTTTCAACGACATGCGCCGGCTGAAGATGACCGGGGCGCCGACGCGGCACGGGACGCTCCGCATGATGACCCACTGGCCGTGAATCCACCGGTGCAGTTCCAGGTTCACGCGGTCGCCGAACGTCCCCACAAAGTAGAAGTGGACCAGCCGCGGGATGGTCACGGACTCGGTCGGTTCGCTCCACTCGCCGGTCAGTTCCGGCGTCCAGCGCGCCTCCTCATCCTCGCATTCGGTGCTGCCGTACACGGGGTTGAACACCGAAACCCGCATCCGATATTGATACGTGCGCCCCGGGCGCATCGACAAATCGTGAGCCCAGACCGTGGCGAGGACGAATTCCGGCAACAGAGGAGCCTCTGTTTCCGGCGCCGCGGGCCCCGCGGGAGCCGCCGGCGGCAGTTCCATCTCAAACCACTCCCCGCCGGCCGCCGGCGCTGCCGGCGCCCCACCCGCTGGGGCGGGAAGCCCCCCACCCGCCTCGGGCCCGGTGGTCGGCTGCGTCTTTTCCCACGTCGGCTGCCGGACCCCCTGGACCTCGCCCGCAACCTGGCTGATCGTCTGCCCTTCGGGGTCGTTCGCCACCAATTCGACCATGGGGAGTCGGCAAACGCTTTCCTGCGCGGCCAGCATGGCCCGCGCCCACGCGAAGACTCCGCGGCCGTCGCGGCTGTTCTCGGGCCGGCGTGGGAGTTTGTCGAGGACCGCTTTCGCCCCCTGCGCGGGCACCGCTTCCCAATCCGACCATGTGCCGTCCCCCTTCTGCTCCCGACGCGACATCTCCACCCGGGTGATGACAATCGGTTGTTCCTTCGCGTTGCCCGCCTGGTACTCCTTCACCTGGAAGGTCAGGTTGAATTTGCCCGTGCAACTCACCCACGCGACGTCCATAAGATTGTGGTCGGCCATCCGCTCCAGAGGATGCGAAACCGTTTCGCTCGTCACGCCCCGGCCCACCGCCGTCTGAAGGGCCTCGACGGCCAGGATTTGCTTCGGCGGCGTGCGAGCCGTTATCATCGTGGGGGGGATTTCTCCCGTCACCGGGCGCGGAATAAAGTCGGGTTCGGCGGGCCAATCGGCCGGCAGTTGGGCCAGGCGGTCCTCGAAGTCCTGGACCGTCAGCGGCTCGCGCGCGAGGCCCAGGCGCTCCTGCTCGTCCTTCGGAAGCACCTCTTCAATCGTGTCCTCGTCGCGCTGGCGGATTTGGTCAATGAGCCGACGAACCACCTCCCGCTCCCCGACCCGCGACGGCCGCAGCACCACAAGCAGCACCGCAGCCACAACCAGGACCAGCGCCGCGGCGGCGAGGACGACCTTTTCAAAGTGCCGGCCCCACCACGACTCCCTCAGGTCAGTAGCCATCGTCAGACTCCTCCAGGCCGAACCCCGGGGCGGCGGCCGATCGGGGCGCGGCAGACAGTCTCTCGGTTCTAGCCCTCTGCGGGCGGGGCCGGCGGCGGCGTCTCCGGCAGCAGCGGGTTTGTCACCCGGCCGCCAGGCAGTTGAAACACCAGCGATTCCCCCACCACCTCAAGCAGCACCACTCCGCCCGGCCCGTACACCTGGCGCGACTTCGCCAGGAATGCCTTCGACCCTTCGACCGTCCGGTCCATGACCGGCTTCATGTGCCACGCCTCCACGTTCAGGAAACTCTCGGTCCCCTTCAGCCGGCGCAGCAGTTCCCCCGCCTTCCGCGAGTCCGCCACGACCACCAGGCGAAACGGAAGCACATGGTAGAGCCCCGGCTGCGAATAGCGCCCCGTCAGTGTCGGAGCCGAGCCCGGCGGCTGCCCCGGCGCGGCCGGAGGACGATACCGGGTCGCCCCGCCTACCTTCATCCCTTCCATTGTCGCCGACGGCCCGCCGATCCGGATTTCCATCAATTCCTTGATGGGTACGTCGCGGACCGTGGCCGACGGGCCTCCCAGGTCCTCGTTCATCTTGGCGATGATGTTGACGAGGTCCTCCATGAGCCAGAGGTCCTCCTGGGCTTCCTGGCAGGCTTCCAGGGGGGGCGCCTCGGCCTTGTCCACCCAGTCCGGCCGGAGGAACGACAGTTTCTCGTGGGCGTACATCGTCGCCTGCTCGAACTTCCTCTCCTCCGCCGGGCGGTCGGCCTCTGCGAGGTTCTCGGCGAGGGTCGGCTGGACCGCCTTCAGACGGGCCATGAAGCCCCGCAGCGCCGCGTCATACTCCGCCTTGAACGAGTGCCTCAGGTTGACGTCCGTGCTGACCGGGAAAAGGCCGGGGACGAGGGGTTTCTTCTCTTCTCGGCCGAGTTTGCGGATGCAATTGAGGAGCTCGTCGTATCGCCCCTGGCGTTCCTTGACCTTTTTGGCGATCTCTTTAATGAGATTCTGGCCATAGAGCGGCTTGGCGAGCAGGTCTTCGGCGTCGAGCTTGGTGCGCTGGAGTTGCTTCTTGACGCGCCCGCCCGGCACGGTGCCGACGAAATACACCGTCAGGACGACGGCCGCCGCCAGAACCACGACACCCCCGCCCAGGGCCAGCAGGAACGCGTGTCGCTTCAAGAGTTCCTTCATCATCCTCTCCTCGCCGCTCCCGGCGCGCCGGGACTCACGCTCGCCGGACGTGGGGCCCGGCTTCGCCGGCGGACTTTGCCATGGCAGGCCCGGTTGCGCCGGCGGGCTTCGCCGTGGCAGGCCCGGTTGCGCCCGGCCGCCCCGCGCGCAGGGGACCTATTCTATTTCTATTGGCTCCTCGGCCTCCGGCATGGTGGCATCGGGCGCCGGCGCTGCACCCCCGCGATCCGGAATTCCGACGACCCACTGGGCCTCGAACCAGAAATCGCTGCTGCGGTCAATCTCGGCGCGCTTCGGCGCCCCGGCCGCCTCCGGCGTCGCGCCGCGGCCCGGCGTCTCCGACGCCAGCGCAAAGTCCGCAATCTCCTGCTGCGGGCGGCTCCCAAACCGCCCCGTCAGGCTGACGCGCGCCAGGAACTCCTCGCCGGCAGGCGTCTGGAGGCGCACCGTCCGCCGGTCCTGCTTTAGCGCCTCGATGAAACGGCGATTCACCACCTCGTATCCTTCCATGCCGGGCTTCGGCGTGATGCCGACAATCCGCACCAGGACGCCCGGCACGGGGGCGGCGGTTTCGGCGGCCGGCGCCTCGCCCTGGGTCGGCTCAGCGGTTTCCGGAGACGACCCGGCCTTCAGGACCACGATGCCCGCCAGGCCCGACGCCGCCGACGCGCTGTACGTGCGGACGTCCGGCACATACTGTATCCGCAGGTCCAGCAGTTCGACCTGCTCCATGCCGGTGCGGGGCGGCGTTTTGGTCCGGGCGTCGTACGCCTCCCAATTGGGGTCGTACGGCAGGGCGCGCCAGACGGCCCGGGCGAGTTCATAGGCGTAGTCCGTGCCGGTCACCAGGCCTTCCAGTTCCGCCAGTTTCCCCTGCTGTTCGAGGAGGGCGGTCTTCTGGGACTCAAACAGTTGCTCTTTATCCTTATTCTCCTTGGCGATTTGGGAGACCTCGCTGACCAGGCGGTCCACCTCGCTCGGCTGGCCGGGCCGACTCGGCGGGCCGCGCCGTTCGCCGTACGTCTTGATCTCGTTGTAGGCGAAGCATCCGACGGCCCCGAGGAGACACGCCGCCGCCGCGACGAAGAACGGCCGCTTGCGCCGCAGGATCTTCTGGCTGAGGATCTCGGGGGGCAGGAGGCTCGTCTGGATCGTCGCCAGCCCCAGCCCCTGGACGGCCAGCCCGAACGCCACGCCGAACGACAGAACGTTCTCCCGGAAGAGCGGCGCGTTGAGTGCGGAGGCGTCGGGCAGGGAGTTGAAGCCCTCGATTTTCTCCACCTCGATGCCCAGGCTTTGCGCCAGGAACGACCGCAGACCGGGCAGGCGGAACGCGTTGCCCAGCGCGATGACGCGTTCGATGCGGCTCTCGCGGTGCAGGCTCGTGTAGTAGCCGATGGACCGCTGGATCTCCGTCAGGAGGTCGCCGAACACGGGGCGCATCGCCTGGAACACTTTCCGGGCATGCTTCGATTCGGCCGCATGGCGCTTCAGGTTCTCCGCCTTGGCGAACGACAACTTGAACTGCTTGCAGAGCGCCTGGGTGAAGTTGTTCCCGCCGATCGGCACGGGGCGGATCCAGACGCGCTCGTTCTCGGCGACGACGAGGTTCGTGTTTTCGGCGCCGACGTCAATCAGGATGCTCGCGCCGCCCGCGCCCCGTTTGTCGTACAGGAGGAAGTTGTAGAGCGCCACCGGCGCCATCTGGACGATGTCCGGCTCGATGCGCATCGCCAGAAAGTCGGAGACGTAGTCGGAGACGATGTCGCGTTTCATCGCGAAGATGCCGACCTCGACCTCGCGCGGCCCGGCGCCGGCCGGGCTCAGCGTCTGGTAATCCCACACCACCTCGTCCAGGTTGAACGGAATCTGCTGGCGGGCTTCGTACCGGACGATCTCCGGGACCTTGCGCTGCTCGACGGGGGGCAACTTGATGAACCGCGTGAAACTCGCCTGGCCGGGGACGCTCACGACAATCGTGGACCCCTTGATGCTGTTGCGGTCGAGGAACTTTTTCAGGGCGTGGCGGATCAACTGTTGCTCGTCGGCGTCCGGCTGGCTGAGGATCTTCGCGTGTTCGATCACATCGAACGCGAGCGCCTGAAGCCGGTTGTCGCGCCAGCGCAACTTCAGCGCCTTCAGCGCGCCCTGCCCGACATCAATACCCCACACAGTTTGAGTGCTTGCCATTTCACATCCTCACTTGCCACGGGCGCCGCGGGCGAGTGCAACTCGTGGGCGTCCGCGCCGGCATAGGCGGGACCGGGCCGGCCTCGACGCCCGGAAGGGAGCCTCGCGTCCCTCTCGACCCGTATTAAAGCCGACGGACCGAACAACCGTCAAGTCAATTTCCCCGACACTTGAACCTAACCGCTTGCACGAGGGACGTTTCTGCGTTCCTGTGCCCCGTTGTTCTCACTTTCCGACGCAAAATCGGGCGAAAATCCGGTCCAGAACGCCCGCTTCGACGTCGCGTCCCAGGATGGTCCCGAGCGCCTCCAGGGCCCCTCGCAGTTCCAGGGCGACGAGTTCCTCGCCCGCTCGGCCTCGCGCCAGCCGCTCCGCCCGCGCAAGATTTTTCGCCGCCTCCTCCAGCGCCGACCGGTGCCGCCCATCCATCACCGGACCCGCCGACTGGCGGTCCACAGCCCCGCCGGCGACGGCCCGGGCCAGCGCCTCCCGGAGGCGTGGCACGCCGTCGCCCGTCACGGCGCTGGTGGCAACCGTCTCGGCCCGGATGCCCCTCGCCTCCAGGTACGCCTGCGCCCGGGCGGGCGGCGCGAGGTCGCACTTCGTCACGGCCACGACCATCGGTGCCGCCAGCAGCGCAAGGACTTCGTCCATGCGCTCGTAGGCCGGCGCGGTTGCATCCATGCAGAGCAGGACGAGGTCGGCCCGTCCGATGGCCTCAATCGCCTTGGCGCGGGCCTTGCCCGCCAGTTCGTCGCGGGCCTCGTCCAGGCCGGCGGTGTCGGAAAGGACAACCGTCACGGCCGCGCCCGTCGCCACGTCCTCCAGGCGAAGGGCGGCCCGGAGTTCATCGCGCGTCGTTCCGGCGTCCGGCATGACGATGGCGCGCTGGGCCTGGAGCAGGCGGTTAAAGAGGCTCGATTTGCCGACGTTCGGCCAGCCGGCCAGCACGAGCCGCGCCTCGCCCCCGAACGTCTCGAGTCCCCGGCTACGGCGCCCGAGGTCCGCCAGCCGGCGCCGGGCGCCGGCCACGCGCGCGGCGACTTCGGCGGACGCAGTGGCGGCGACGTCCTGGTCGGAGAAGTCGAGGCCCGCCTCGACCTCGGCCAGAAGGTCGCGGACCTCGTCCGCCAGGCCGTCCATCTCGCGCGAGAGGTGGCCGCGCAGAAGGTCCCCCGCCGCCCGGAGCATCGCCTCGCTGGAGGCGTTGACGACGGCCATAACGGCCTCGGCCTGCGCCAAGTCCAGCCGGCCCCCCAGGAGGGCCCGGTACGTAAACTCGCCCGGCCCGGCGGCGCGGGCCCCCGCGCGCAAGAGGCCCTCCACCATCAGGCCCACGAGCGCCGGCCAGCCGCCCACGTGGAACTCCACCACGTCCTGGCGCGTGTAGGACCGCGGGGCGCGCATCAGGTACGCGACGGCGGGCACCGACAGGAGCGTGTGGGGCGGCGCAAGATGGCCCGCGCGCGCGGCGAAAGTCGGCCAGGTGGAAAGGGAGGAAAAGTCCGAGGCCGTGAACGCCCGGTCCGCAATCGCCAGGGCGCCCGCGCCCGAGAGGCGAAGGATCGCCCGCGCCGCACTTCCGGCGGGGGAACTGACGGCCAGGATGGTATCCTCTAGTCCAAAGTCCAAGGTCTAAAGTCCAAGGTCATGTGCGGCGCTAGGGCTTCCTGCCTTGCTGGAGGCGTTTCCGGAGCCATGCCTCGATGCGTTCGGCCAGGGACTTCGAGCGCCCGGCGACGACAGAGGCCTGCTTGGGAGGCCTGGGAGGCGTGGGCGCTCCCGGCGCGCCGCCGCCCGCCGCGGCGGCCTCCACCGCTGCGAACCGCTTCTTCAGATACCGCTGCTCCAGGAACCCCAGGAGCGCGGAGGTCAGGATGTAGAGACAGAGGCCGGCGGGAGCGCTATAGAGCACCAGGAGCAGGAACACCGTCATGAAAACCATCATGTGTTTCTGCTGCTGGGCCTGGGGTCCGGTCGTGGGCGTTGGCGTGAACTTCTGCTGCAGATACATGAATACGGCCATGAGGAGGGGCAACAGGTTGAAACTCGTGATGCCGCCGCCCAGCATGTTCTGGATCCAGCCCACCAAGTAGTTCAGCGGCCAGATGCCGGTTCCGGGCAGGTACCAGGGCTTGGTGAGGATGACCAGGCAGTCAGGCTGCGCGAGGTCCTGGAGGAAGGTCGTTTGCCAGGGCATCCAATCCACCCAACCGGCCGGCAGAAACGCCGCGTGACGCAGGTTGATCGCCACCAAGAGGGCGCTGTAAAGCCCGATCCAGATCGGCATCTCGACGAACATCGGCAGGAAACTGCTGATCGGGTTGATCCCCTCTTCCCGGTACATTTTCATCATTTCCGCGTTGAGGCGTTCCTTGTTGCCGGCGTGGCGCTCGCGGATTTCCTGCATGCGCGGGCCGAGACGCTGCATCTTCGACATGGACTTCGTCCGCCACCGCGCCACCGGATGCAGCACGGTCCGCAGCATCACCACCAGCATCACGATCGCCATGCCGTAGTTCCCCACCACCGCGTGGAACGCTTCCAGAACGACGGTCATGGTGCGGCTGATGGTGGAGATGCCCGGCACGGGGCAACACGACGGTTTCCAGGAGATCAGTTCCGGCAGGCCGATGTCTGCATAGGCGTCCAGGACCGTGGTGTCCTTCGGCCCGGCGTAGATAATGTAGAGGTTCCGGACCGGCTTGTCGGCGCCGAGCGCCTGTTCCTTCGTCAGCAGGCGGACGCCCGCCATCGGTACGGGCCGGTCGTACTCCGTCACCTCGTAGCGGAATGCCTCGGCGCCGGCGGCGAAGGTCACCTCGGGCGAGGGCTTCTGGGGGATCAGCACGACCGCAAAGTACTTCTCCACCTCGCCCGCCCACGCCGTCCCCGGGCCCCCCAGGCTCTTCGACGGCGCCGGCTTACCTTCCTCCGGCTCGCCCAGACTCTTCCCAGCGACCGTCTCGACCGCGACGCCCTTCTCGGTCCACGACCCGGCCACAGCCATCCGGAAATCCTGGCGGGCGTCCTCGCGCGACAAGGCGGGCGAACCCCGCAGCACATAGGCCGCGCGCTCGACACCTTCGCCTAATGCCTCGATCTCGACCGCCAGGCCGAGTTCGTACTGCGGCGGCGCTTCCGCGCCCTCGGCATCCGGCTCCGCGTGCGGCCGCATCGTGTACCGCTTCGTGATGCGGACTGCCGGCTTCCCGTCGGCCGTCTGCACCTCGACCGACGCCACTGCCTCGGTTGGCGTGCAGGCCTCTTGCTCCAGACGCCACGCCACCTCCGAGAGGTCCACCACCGACGGGCCGTCCGCCCCCGCGAACCACACGCGCAGTTCGGAAATTGCAAACGCCGCAAACGGTGCGGTCGGCTCCACCAGTTCCATCGCCAGCCGCTGGTCGGGGTCCTTCTCGTTGCGGTCGGCGACGGTCTTGAAGAACCGGTGCCGCGCCAGCGCAAGGCGCCGCACCGCCCCCCCGCGAGCCTGGACCTCGACCTCCAGGTCAAACGCGCTCTCGTACTTGTCCGACCCAAGAACCCAGGTCGCGTCGGCCTCTTCGCCCGTCGCGCCGACGGCCACAAGTTCGGGCACCTTGGTCCCCGGCGCAGGCGCCTCGGCAACCGGCGTCTCCGGCGCGGGTGCCGTGACGGAAGGGGCAGGAGGCGGGGCCTCCGGAGCAGCAGACTCGGCGGCGGGAGATTCAGTCGCGGCCGGCGACTGCGGCGCCGCCGCTTCGCCCGGCGCCCGCTCGGTCGGTTCAGGCTGCGGCCAGATGCGCGGAGCAATCACGCTCTGCCACAGAAACATTAGACCGAACGCCACCACCAGCGCCACCAGCATCCGGATGATAGATTCGCGATCCACACATCGCCCCGTTCATGAAAGGCCAGCAACCCGCGCGGCCCTTACCGCCCCTCCGCCAGCCGCTGCGCCAGAAAATCGTCCAGGTCCGGAATGGCGAAAATCTTCTCCATGGTCGTCCGGTTGTCGTAGGGCACGCGGTTCCAACGGACCTCGCGCCCGTCCAGCGTCACATAGCAGGCCCGCGGGTCGAGGTCGCGCGGCTGGCCGACGCTTCCCACGTTGACCACCGCCTTGCCCTGCCCGACCACGTACCGGTGGTCCACCTGGGCCGGCGTCAGGAATCGGTAGTCCGGCGTGAAGACGCCCGGCAGGTGCGTGTGGCCCAGGAAACACGTCTCCCGCACCAGGTCGAACACCTGCATCAGTTTCGCCGGGGCCGTCTCGCCCTCGTCGGGGAACAGGTACTCGTGCATCGGGTGCCGCGGAGAGCCGTGCACGTACAGAATCCCGTCCTCGGAGTGGAACGTTGCCATCCGCGCCAGAAACTCCCACCGCCCCCGCCGAAGGCCCTCGTCCGCCTCCACCTCCAGCACCTTGCGGGTCCAGAAGATGGCCCGCTCGGCCGGGGTGTTGAACCCGGCCGGCTCGATGAACGCCGCGTGGTCATGGTTCCCCATGATCGTCAGGTCGAACCCCATCACGCGGTCCAGGCACGCCTTCGGGTCCGGCCCGTAGCCCACCACGTCGCCCAGGCACAGGATCGTATCGCAGCCCTTTTCGGCAATGTCGGTGCAGACGGCGTCCAACGCCTCGATGTTGCCGTGAATGTCCGAAACCAGTGCAATCATCGCCTCATCCGCTCCGACGAATGCTCCGCCTGCCGTAGTTGGTCATTGTTGTTTGTCATTGGTGGTTTGCCGCCTGACCCGGTTTCTCCGCCTCTTCGACCAGCATGATGGGAATGTCGTCGCGGATCGGATACCTCAGTCCGCACGACCGGTTCTCACACACCAGGCGGTCTCCTTCGAGTCGGACCTTGGTTCGGCAGGCCGGACAGATCAGGATTTCCAGCAATTTCGCGTCAATCACCGCTCGCCTCCTTTGCTCGGCGACCCGGGAAAGGCCACGGACCCGTCGAAGGAGGGCCAGTATAGGCCGACCTCCGCCCAAGTCAACCGTTTCCCTCCGCCACCGAGTGCCCGCGCGCGGGTTTAGCCGGTCGCCTAGGCACCCGGCGCGCCGGGGCTTCCGCCGTCGTCCCGACAAGTCGGGACTATGGCGGACAAGATGGCGGACTGGGGGGACCCGGCTTCGTCCTGATGAAGCGGGACTTCCGGCTTTGTCTGCGACTATGCCGTGACGAGTCGCCGTGGCAGGAAATTACGAAATTTTTTTTTGGGGGATGGCCGGATTTTGGGGGCGTTTTTTGGGGGGTCGCAAACGCATTCTCAGAGCGCCAGGGCGGTTTTGGGGCGCGGAAGACTCCACGTGGAGTGCAAAACGCCCCATTTTCATGCGACTATGGCCCCGATTTTCCCCGACAATGGGCGACAATCGCCCCGGTTTTGCCTCGCAAAACCCTCGTTTTAGCGACTATGTTATGGAGCGGCGCGGATGGGATTGGGGGTTTTCCGCGAAGTTTGGCATGGGATTTGCGTGCCGGGGGAGGGTGGGGTGACGGAGTGACGAAGTAACGTAGTGACGTAGGCGGGCGGGCGTCGGTTGCCGTCACCCCGACCGAAGTGGAGGGGTCTCGCTGTGTGCCGCCTGCCCTGGCATAGCCCGCAGGGCGACGCCGGGTTGCCGTTCATTCCGCGTCTTGCCGCGGCGTAGTCGAAGACGGAGCCGGGTCAAGCGTTTCCCCCGAATTCGGTTCGCAAGGAGGCGAAAAAGCAGCATGTCCCCTTTTTCCCTGTCCCCATTTTCCCCTCGAGTGAGACACTACACTAGTACATCCATCCATCGGTTGAGCACACGGGTTTCCAATCGTCGCCGTCGCGGCGGAAGAGGTAGTGGGTTCCCCCGGAGCCGAGGCTCAGAGTCAGGACCAGGTACCGGTCCGAGGCGCCCCAGTCCAGGCGGCCGGAGACGTAAGGGTCGCCGGGGCGCAGCTCCGAGCCGTCGGGGGCCTTCGGCTTATCGTGAGGACCCAGGCCCACGACCGCTAGCGACCGGTCCTCCTTCTTGTAGTGGAGGCACTGCAAGGTGGGTAAGACGATGACGCCCCCCTGGCTGTCCTTCAGGTCGCCGCCGTTGGGGAACGGGCCGTCTTCGGGCTGGATCTTCTCGCCGAAAAAGGCGTACGCGAGCAGCGACCGGATGAGCGGCAGCAGGTCGTCCGGCATCGCTCTGCCGACCGCGGCGATTCGGGAAGTGGGTTGCTTCACCGTATCGGCCACGGAAGCCATGATTGTTGCCGCGGCCCGCCGGACGGTGGCCTTGTCAGGGTCGCGGAGGAGCGTAACCAGGAAGTCGAGGTACGCGGCGTCGCGCTGTTTGGCGATCAGCATGAGGAGGCGTCGGCGGGTCTCGCCGGTCGCCTCCCGGCAGGCGTCCATGAGTTGCCGGCGGGTCTCGGGCGTTGCAATGGCCTTGAGTGCCTCGCTGACGCTGTAGCAGTACGCCCCCGTGAAGAACAACTCCTTGGCGGAGGTCGCGTCGCGGATGAGGACGGCGCCGCCGGAGGTGTCGCCCAGGGGCCCGAGGGCCGCCGTGGCATGGATGCGGGTCCAACAATCATCGGCCTTCAGGAGTTCCAGCAAGGCCGGAAGGGCGGCGGGGTCGGGAAAGAGGGCCATCAACTTCAGCACGTCGGACCGCGGTCCTTCGTCGAGTTCGGTACCTCCCTTGGCCTGCGGGAGGAGGCGGGTCAGTTCCGGCGCCACGCGACTGTCGGCCACATTCTCAATGGCCTTGCGGATGGCAGACCGCTTGTTGTTGTCGGGTTCTTTGACGAGGGCCTCCAGCAGGCGGGGCAGGACCACCCCGGCTCCTTCGATCTGCGCCAGGCCCGAGGCGACCCATCCGTCTCCCTTGGCAATGACCCAGTTGGTGGCCAGGATTTCGGCCGCCCGCCGGTCGCCTTCCGGGCCAAGCGACGGGAACCAGGGATAGTTCCATAGGTGGGCGGCGGCCGGCTCGGTCTCCATGAGTTTCAGCGCCATCTCGACGGCCCGCGGGTCCTTCGTCCTGGCCAGAGCGGTGCACAGCGGCGCGGCCTTGGCCGCCGGCTGGGACCGGCAGTACTCCAGAAGGGCTTCAATGGCCGGGCCGCGGGCCGGGCCGGTCATCGAGGCCAGCGTTCCCATCACGTTGAGCCGAACAATTTCCTTGGGAGAGTCGAGCAAAGCCGCCAAGAGGGGAACGACCTCCGGGCGGTCGCGGAACCGGCGGCTGATGCCGCGGACATCCTCGTCGTTCAGCTGGCCGGGAGGTTTCGCCAGGAACGCCTTGAGCCGTTCCTCGGCGAAGGCCTCTGCCGAGAGGCCGCGCCGGTCCTTCCACCAGTCCTTCCACCACGCCGCGCGCTCGGCGGGGCTGCGCGGGCTCTCGCGCAGTTCCGCGACCTGCTTCTGGCTGAAACAGGCCAGGCCGCCGAGTTGATGCTCCGCGGCGACGCGGACCTCCTTCTCGGGGTGTTCCAGCAGCGGAAGAATCAGGTCCAGGTCTGAGCGGTCCGCAACGTAAATGATTTGGCATACCTCGATGATTTTCATGCCGTCGGTGTGGGCGAAGAGGTAGCGCCACGTCTCCGGGTCGGGCGCCTGCCGGATGGCGCGGAACCCGTCCACGCCTCGCTGGCGGTCGTCCGCGTCGGCCGATTGCAGGAGCCGCGAAAACTCGGCGACGGCGCCCGGCCGATCCAGGCGGGCCATGGTTTCGGCCCATCGTCCGGCCCGGTAGTTGAAGGTCGCCTCGCGCAGGAAGAGGTCGCGGGCTTCGTCGTACGAGTCGATGAACTCGGCCGCGGGGCGCGCCACCCAGTCGAACCAGCGGTTCGCCTCCTCCAGCGGCGCAAGGGCCACCAGCAGTTCGCGGGTCTCCGCCTCGCGGGCAATCGCACGATCCAGGTCCCAGGACGACAGGCCCTCCTTCTTGATGCGCGCCGCGGCCTGGAGGCGGGCCGACTGGATGAGGTCCACCATCTTGTAGTGGGCGGGCAGGCCGGCGCGGAACTCGGCCAGGAGGAACCGCTTGACCTCGTCGGGGGGGAGTTTCGGAAGGACCTCCTTTCCGAAACTATAACCGACGTTTTGCTCCAGGGTTGCGAAATGCCGCTTGAACGTCTCGAGCGTGGCGGCCGGCTGGCGGGCCAGCGCCGCGATGGCCTCGGCCCGGCGCCCGCCGGGCGAAGCGGCCAACGCGATCTGCCGGCAGAGGGCGGCGTCGTCGAGCGCCGGAGGGGCTGAGGCTGCCGCGACGGCAACCGGTGCGAGGGCGACGCAGAGCAGATAAGCGAAACCAAGCCACAGGGTGCGGCACATGGTTGAGTCCCCCTATCTTACCCGGCATTTCCCAGAGGACGGCTCGCTGACGACCACCGTCAGCGATGTTCACGATGCTACCGGGCCTTGGGCATTTCAACAAGCAATTCCGGGAACGCTTATAACCGGACGGGTTCCGCCTTCGGCCCGGCGCGGCAGGGGTTAGCGGCAGGAACCCGGCCCGAAGGGCTCCCATGAAGGAACAGGGAAAAACCGGAAAGGGAAGCAAGGCTTCACGGCGAGACCCCTCCGCTCCGCTTCGCTCCGGTCGGGGTGACAGTCCGCGCGGCTTTTTGGCCGTGGCGGCCCGGCCCGCCAGAGGCGGGTAAACTTCGTCTGCGACTACGTCGTGGCCCGTTCGACTCCCCTTCGATTCGCTGCGCTCACTCAGGGTCGCTCAGGGCCGTGGCCCGTTCGACTCGCTGCGCTCGCTCAGGGCCGTGGCCCGTTCGACTCCCCTTCGATTCGCTGCGCTCACTCAGGGTCGCTCAGGGCCGTGGCCCGTTCGACTCGCTGCGCTCGCTCAGGGCCGTGGCAGGGAAGTGGGTTGAACTGTGCCGTTAGGGCCGATACAATCTGTCGGTTCAAGGAGAGAGCGGCGTTTGGTGGGGGGTGGCCAGGAAAGTCCTGAAAAGGGGGACAGGCACCTTTTCCAAACGGCCGGAAAAGGAGCCAGTCCCCCTTTTCCGAAGGAGACAGTACGTTGGCAGACGAGAACACACAGGAAGCGACGCCGATGCCCGAGGGCGACTCTTCTTCGCCCGCCGAAGCCCAACAGGCGAAGGCGGAAGCGGGGCGGCTAAACGATGCGCGCGAAGGTGAGGCAGCGGCGCCTGCGGAGGCGGCGTCTCCTGCTGCGCCGCCATCTCCGCCTGAGCCGGAGAAGCCGACCGTCGTGGTGCGTTACGGGGCGACGGGCCTGGTGGGTCGGTTCGTTTGCATGATTGAGGGATGCAATCGGGGGCAGGCGGTGGTGGTGAAGTCGGACCGCGGCCAGGAGATGGGGGAGGTCATCTGCCCGTGCACGGCGGGGTGTTTCGGGGAGGCGATGTCGGAAAAAATCGTGGGGGAGGTTCTGCGGACCGTCAGCCACGCCGACGAGGTGGAATTGCGGCACATGCACGACAGCGAGTCTCGTGAGATGGTGTTCTGCCGGGAGCGCATTGCCGCGCAGGGCCTGCCGATGAAACTGGTGGAGGCGGAGCATCTGTTCGGCGGGGACCGGATCATTTTCTATTTTCAGAGCGAGCAACGTGTGGATTTTCGGGCGTTGGTGCGTGACCTGGCGCACGAGTTTCAGACACGGATCGAGATGCGTCAGATCGGCGCGCGCGACGAGGCGCGGTTGCTGGGGGATTACGAGCGCTGCGGCCGGCCGCTCTGCTGCCGGGCGTGGATCAAGAATCTGGCGCCGGTTTCGATGCGGATGGCGAAGCAGCAGAAGGCGACGCTGGACCCGGCGAAGATATCGGGGCACTGCGGCCGGCTGATGTGCTGCCTGCGGTTCGAGCACGAGACGTACCGGGAACTGGCCAAGAACCTGCCGCGACGCAATACCTACGTCTCGACGCCGGACGGGGCGGGGAAGGTGGTGAAGACGGACGTCGTGACGCAGATGGTGAGTGTGCAGTTGAGCGGCGGCAAGCGGATCAGCGTGCCGGTCGAGAGCATCCTGGAGCGGGACCTGGACCCGAAAGTGTTCGAGAAGGCGGAGTCGCCGGTGCGGCGCGAAAGTGAGCGTGGCGGCGGTCGGAAGGCGGCGGGCGGCGGCGGGGTTCCCGCAGATTCATCCCGACCTCGTCGGGATTCATCTGCAGGCTTTAAACAGCCGGCGACCGCCTCCGAAGGGGTCCAACCGTCGAACAGGGATAAGGCGGCGGTCGAACCCGCCTCCACCCCCGGCGCGCCGGGGGCTTCGGCGGGTAAGCCGGGCGTGCGCGAGGCGGCGCGGCCGGCGGCGCCGGAGGGGGAGAAGCGTTCGCGTCGGCGTCGCGGGGGTCGGGGACGTCGGCGGTCGCGTCGGAAAGACCGGAGCGGCGGCGGGGCGCCGGACGCCTCCGGCGGCACGGCGACGGGCCCCAATCCGCCGGATGCCTCGCCGCCCCAAGCGCCCGAGGGTCACTAGATGGCGCGACGCATCCTCCTGACGGCCGCACTGCCCTACGCCAACGGTCCGATCCACATCGGGCACCTGGTGGAGTACGTGCAGGCGGACATCTGGTCGCGGTACCAGAAGTCGTGCGGTCACGATTGCCGGTACATGTGTGCGATAGACACGCACGGCACGCCGATCATGCTGAAGGCGCAGGCGCTGGGGATCCGGCCGGAGGAACTCATCGAGCGGTTTCACGTGGAGCACGCGCGCGACTTTGCGGCGTTCGACGTTGGGTTCGACAACTTTTACACGACCCATTCGCCGGAGAACCGGCGGTTGGCGGAGACGTTCTTCGAGCGTCTGCGGGCGAAGGGGCACGTCGAGACGCGCTCGGTGGAGCAGGCGTACTGCGAATCGTGCGGCATTTTCCTGCCGGACCGGTACATTCGGGGCAAGTGTCCGCGGTGCGGGGCGCCTGACCAGTACGGCGACAGTTGCGAGCAGTGCGGCAGCGCGTACAGCACGACGGAGGTGGTGGACTCGCGGTGCGCGCAGTGCGGGCGCGGGGCGTCGCGTCGGACGTCGGAACACTGTTTTTTCAAGGTGACGGCGTACGAGGGGATGCTGCGGGAGTGGGTGAGCGAGGAGCATCTGCATCCGCACGTGGTGGCGAAGCTCGGGGAATGGTTCCGCGAGGGGCTGCGCGACTGGGACTTTACGCGCGACGCGCCGTACTGGGGATTCGAGATTCCGGGGATGGCGGGGAAGTATTTCTATGTGTGGTGGGATGCGCCGATCGGCTACATTGCGAGCACGGAGGAGTGGTGCAAGCGCAACGGGCGCGACGCGGACGCCTACTGGGTGGCCGAGGACGCCGAATTGTATCACTTCATCGGGAAGGACATTCTGTATTTCCACGCGCTGTATTGGCCGGCGATGCTGGCGGGGTCGGGGTTCCGCATGCCGAACCGCATCCGCGTCCACGGGTTTCTGACGGTGGACGGGACGAAGATGTCGAAGAGCCGGGGGACGTTTGTGAATGCGGCGACGTATCTGCGGCACCTGGACCCGCAGTATTTGCGATATTACTATGCGTGTAAACTGGGAAGCGGGGTGGACGACATTGACCTTTCGACGCAGGATTTTGTTGCGCGGGTGAACGCGGACCTTGTGGGGAACTTTGCGAACCTGCCGAGCCGGGCGGCCGGCCTGCTGGCGAGGCGCCTTGAGAATCGGCTGGGTCGGATGAACGCCGAGGGGCGGGAACTGGTCGGTTCGATTCAGGCGGCGGGCGGGGACATCGGGCGGGCGTACGAGGCGACGGAGTACGGCCAGGCGATGCGTCTCGTGGCCGCTCAGGCCGACGCGCTCAACCGCTATGCGGAGCGCACAAAGCCGTGGGAAGCGGTCCGCGCGGCGCCGGAGGAGGCGCGCGCGTCGCTGACGGCGGTGGTGAACGGGGTGCGGTTGGTGGCGGCGTACCTGGGTCCGGTGCTTCCGCGATTTGCCGAGAAGGTCGGGCGGATGCTGGGCGTCGAGACGCCGGCGTTTACGCGTCTGGACGAGCGTGTGGAAGAGCGGGGGATCGGGGCGTACGAGCGGATCGCCGAGCGGGTGGAGGCGTCGAGCGTGTCGGCGATGATTGAGGAGACGAAGGCCGAGCAGGCGGCGGATTCGAAGAGGGGGGCGGACTGAGGATGCCTAAGCGCAAGACGGCTGAGGAACTTCTCGGCGCGGTGCTCCTGCGCGACCGGCGCTACAGCGGCGACGCGTACGTTTTCGTGTCGGAGTCGCTGGGCTACACGGCGCGGAAACTGGGCCGCAAGGGCCATGTGGCGGGGCGCGAACTGTGCGAGGGTCTGCGCGACCACGCGCTCGAGCAGTACGGGCGACTGGCGCGGGTGGTGCTGGAGTCGTGGGGCGTGCGGTCGTCGGAAGACATCGGGAACCTCGTGTTCAACATGGTGGAGGCGGGTCTTCTGCGGAAGACGGAGGAGGACCGGCAGGAGGATTTTCGGGGCGTTTTGGACTTTGAGGAAGCGTTCGAGCGGGGGTTCCAGATCCGCATCACGTCAGGGGACGAGCGTGGAGACACCTCGGGAGGCTAAGGCGGGTCCGCGGCGCCGCACGCGCGTGTGGGTGGCGGCGGCATGCGTCGCGTACGGCGCGTGGCTCCTTTTTCTGGTGGTGCTGGCGGTGATTCAGAAGACGCGGTGAGGCGCGGCGGGGGGAATTGCGGCACATGCTTTCGCGAGCGAAAGCATGGCACCCGGTTCGCCGCCCGCCTTGGCGGGCGCTGCGAACGGCGTGTTGCCCCCCGTGTGTTCACGGGGGGCTAAATGGTGCGGCGCGCGGAGCGGGGTGCGACGGGCGTGAAACTGGACGAGATGACGCGGGCGATGCTCGCTGAGGCGGTGCGGATTTACCTGGAGGAGGCGTACGGCGAAGCGCCGGCGCCGGCGGAGGTGCGGAAGCGCCTGGAGTGGGGGGAGGGAGGGTCGCTCGAGGCCCTCGCGTCGGGGGAGGCGTTCGAGCGGACGCCGACGGACGCGCCGCCGCTCGAGTGCATGCACATCCGGCTGCGTCTGGGGAACCGACAGTATCCGCACATGAAGTTGTCGGCGGACCGCGTGCCGGGCTCGGACGATTGGGTGTTGACCGTGGACTGCCACGACCGGCACATTGTCGGCTCGGCTCCGGAGGAGCAGCGGGCGGCGCTGGAAGCGATGTTTCGCGAGAACGCGGCGCTGAAAGGCCGGATCGAGCGGCGCTGGACTCAAGCCGGGTTGCCGACGTTTGAGAACTTTATCCGGGGGCGTCTCGGCGAGCGGGGCAGGTGAGGGGTTGCAGCGGATCCTCGGGAGGTTGGGACGCGGACGATGCGCAACCTGACCATTACGCAGAAACTGGTGCTGTTTGTCGTGGGCGTCGGGTTGGTGGAGGGCGCCCTGATGGGAGCGATTCTGTACGCGGCGACGGGGGGCCGGATCGCGTACCGTTTCGTGTGGATGGCGGGGGGATTCGGGGCGCTGTTGACGATGCTGGTGGGCCTGTTCATCGCGCGGCAGGTGACGCGTCCGCTGGCGCGGCTGGCGGAAGCGGCGCGTGAGATCGGCCGAGGCCGGCTCGATGTGGAAGTGAACCTCGAATCGGGCGACGAGATCGGCCAACTGGCCTCGGCGTTCCGCGAGATGGAAGACCACCTCCGCCGCATGTACGAGGAACTGGAGACCCGCGTCGAACAGCGCACGGCCGAGTGGCGCGAGGCCACCGACACGCTGAATGCGATTCTCGATTCCTCGACGGAGTACGCGATCATCGCGACGGATGCGGCGTGGCGGATCGTGCTCTTCAACGAGGGGGCGCGGCGGATTTTCGGCTACGAACCGCAGGAAATGCTCGGTCGGCCGATCGCGCACCTGGTGGCCCCCGAGGAGGCGCTGGTTGCGGCGGGTCCGGCGATGGAGCGGACGCTGCGGATCCACGGTCGGCACGAGGGGGAGGGGGTGCGGGTGCGTCGCGGGGGGGAACGGTTCCCCGCGCGGACGGTGACGACGATCCGGTATGGTCCCGGCGCGCCGGGACCGGTGGGGTACACCGTCATCTGCCGCGACATCGCCCAGCGCAAGGCCCTGGAGCAGCGTCTGCGCGAGTACACCGACAATCTGGAGCAGATGGTGGCGGCGAAGACGGTGGAGTTGCAGGACCTGAACGCGGAACTGTCGCGTGCGAATCAACTGAAGAGCCAGTTTCTGGCGAACATGGGCCACGAACTGCGGACCCCGCTGGGCGCGATCATCGGGTTCGCGGAGGCGATCCGCGATGGGGTGGCGGGCGAGCCGAGCGCCGAACAGCGTGAATTCGCCGAGGATATCGCCCGGGCCGGCCGACAGTTGCTTGAACTTATCAATAATCTTTTGGACCTGTCGCGTTTCGAGGCGGGGGCGATGGTGCTCTCGCTCCAGCCGTGCGACCTCGGGGGGCTGGCGGAGGACGTGGTGCGGATCGTCCGCGGGCTGGCGCGCCAGAAGGGCGTCACGCTGGAAACGGACATCGTCCCCCGGCCGCTGGAGTTGACCGCCGACCCGCTGAAACTGAAGCAAATCCTGTATAATCTCCTGTCGAACAGCGTGAAGTTCACGGACGCGGGAGGCCGGGTGACCGTCTGGGCGCGGAGCGAGCGCCAGTTCATTCGCATCCGCGTCTCGGACACCGGCATCGGGATCGCGCCGGAAGACCAGGTGGCGGTCTTTGAGGAGTTCCGCCAGGCGGATCCGTCCTTGAGGCGCGAGCACGAAGGGAGCGGCCTGGGCCTGGCGCTGGTCAAAAGGCTGGTGGGACTCCATGGCGGAGAGGTTACGATCGAAAGCGAACTGGGCAAGGGCACGACGTTCATCGTGACGCTCCTGCGCGACCTGGAGCCGACGACGTAGCGAAAAAACGCGGCGGTCTTCAACGCAGAGAACGCAGAGGGTGCAGAGAAAAGACGTCAAATGGTCAAAAGGAAAAGAAATTATAGATAGTTGTTAAAAAACTTCTCTCTGCGCCCTCTGCGTTCTCTGCGTTGAGATAGCGTTATGGAACGATCTGACGAAGGCGGAGACACGCATGGCTGAAACTTCCGAAAAAGTCGGCGGGAAAATCCTCATCGTGGACGATTACCCCGCCAACGTCAAACTCCTGGAGCGGAACCTGCGGACGGCCGGGTACGAGACCCTTGCCGCCTACGACGGCGCCGAGGCCCTCGAGAAGGTCGCAAGCGAGCGCCCCGACCTCATCCTGCTGGACATCATGCTGCCGAAGATTGACGGCTACGAGGTGTGCCACCGCCTCCGGGCGGACGAGGCGACGGCCGTCATCCCCATCATCATGATTACGGCGCTGAAGGACACGGCGGACCGGATTCGCGGCCTGGAGGCCGGGGCCGACGACTTCATCTCCAAGCCGTTCGACCGCGGAGAATTGCTGGCCCGCGTCAAGAGTTTGCTTCAGATCAAGTACTACCGCTCGATGCTGGCGGAGCGCGAGAAGTTCCACGCGGTGATTCAGGATCTGTCGCACGGGATCATCATCACGGACGCCGACGGGCGGATTCAGACCATCAGCCGGCGTGCGGCGGAGTTGCTGGACGTCGCAGGGGAGGACTTCGTCGGCCGGAAGATCGAGGAGGCCCTCGAGCGGTTCGAGGTCGAACCGTCGCTGGAGGCCCTGCGTGCGTTGTCCGGCGCCCGGTCCGTCACGGTGGACCTGGCGCAGAGAAAAGTCCGCTCGCCGCGCTACCTGGCCGGCCGGTACACCCGCATCCTGGGCCGCGGGGGAGAACTCTACAACACGGCCATGGTGTTTCGCGACATCACGGAGATGCGCCAGAAGGAGAAACTGAAGCGCGACTTCCTGAGCCTCATGAGCCACAAACTCAAGACCCCCCTGACGATCATCGGGGGCTACCTGAACCTGATTGACCGTGGGAAGTACGGCCAGGTGCCGCCGCCCGTCGCCGACGCCATCCGCGTCACGCTGGCGAAGGTCCAGGAACTGTCGGACCTCATTGAGAAGGTGCTGACGTACGCGGGTCTGACGGCGACGGAACTGGAGCGCGCGGGGCAACTGGTGTCGCTGGCGGACCTGGTGGGGCACGTCCGCGAGCGCATCGAGCAGCGCTACCCGAACCGGGCGATTGTGTGGCGCGTGCTTGTGCCCCGGGACCTCCCGCGCGCCCGCGCGCCGGAGGAACTGCTCTCGATTGTCCTCGATAACCTTCTGGACAATGCGGTCAAGTTCACGCGCGCCCCGGAGGCGCGGGTGGAGGTGACGGCCGAGGAGATCGCCGACCGCCGCCTGCGGGTTCGCGTGTGCGACAACGGGCCCGGCGTCGCGTCCGAGGATCGCGAGAAGGTCTTCGCGGAGTTCACGCAGGTCGAAGAGGATTTCACCGGCAGCGTCGCGGGAATGGGCCTGGGGCTTTCGACGGCCAAGCGGCTGGTGGAATCGTGGGGCGGCCGGATCGGCTTGGAGGTTCCCCCCGAGCGCGGGTCCGCTTTCTTCTTCACCGTCCCGTCGGAGCACACGCCGGCCGGCAACTCCCACCAAGAGCATTCGCAGGACTGAACGGTGCTACCTAATGAGAAAGCGCGGCGGGCATTTTTACCCGCCTTTGGCGGGCCTGCTCACCGCGCGGCGGCCTTCCCAGGCCGCCGTGCCGCGGCTTCCGCCTTCGTTTGGTATAATCCGGCCGTAGAAAAATAGCGCCTGTCCCCTTTTCCCGGGGTGTGGCCGTTTTTCGTGGCACAGCTTTGATGTGGATCCGTCTTGAGGCGGCTTCAGCCGCCTTTGCGCCGCGTGAGCGGCGAGTAGACCGGGGCTTTTAGCCCCGGTTCGCAAGCGCGCCAAGACAGCCTGATGTTTTTTCCTTCCCCTCTCCGCCCCGCTGAAAGCGGGGCGGAGAGGGGAAGGAAAAGGAAGGGGAAGGCGGCGGCCGGTCACCCCGCCATAAAATGGCGGGGCTACACCCCGCTAACGCGGGGCAAAGGCCCATGAATGGGCCTAACAGCCACTGCCACAATCCGCCGCCGCGCCCGATGCCCGCCTCGCATCGGAATATCTTGGCAAAGGCCGAATCCGGTATCTATACTTCCGGGTGAGATGCAGGGCCGAGTTCCGCGAAGGATAACGGCAGTCGCAAGGTCACAAACAAAAAAGGCAGGCTGACTTCAATTCAAAGGACGTTGACAACACGTTAAGGAGAAACCATGCCTAGCGGAAAAGGAAGCATTGGAAGTGCGATCATCTGGATGTTTCTGATTTCGCTCCTGTTGTGCTGGTTGCCTGTCCTGGGACCACTGATTGCCGGGATAGTCGGCGGGAAGAAAGCAGGTGGCGTGGGCTCTGCCATCGTTGCCGTTTTTTTGCCTGGCATTGTATTTGGTGTTGTTCTGTTCGCCCTAGCCACGAGCCTAAGCGGCGTTCCGCTTATCGGGGCCATCGCCGGTGTTGGAGGATTGGCTTTATCACTGGCTCATGTGGGACCACTTTTGATTGGAGCCATCATAGGAGGAGTTCTTGCATAGAATAAGAACGTAATCGGTGGACGCGATGTCTATTTCCGGGCCCGCGACTTGTGCCCCTTGCGTCGTTTGCCGCGAGTCAGGTCCACCATCCGGCCGTTCTTGATGACCCAGACGGGCGTCCCGGTTTCCAGACCCTCCCGCAGCGCCCGCTTGGCCGCGCGCTTCAGAGCCGGCAGCGAATTCCGGATGTCCGGGTCCTTGATTCCGCTGAACTTTCGAGTCATGGATTCTCTCCCGTCGCAAGAGGTTGCGGCGTTTGCCCGGAATTGTCGTACAGCACCCAACTATTGACAAGCCCCCGGTAGAGGGCCTTGAAGTTGCGAAGACCCGCGTCAAACCGACGTCGGACGATGGTTTCCGGCACATTGTGGCCGCCCATGGCGACTCGCGTTGCCACGCGTGCCGTCGCCAGATCGGCCGTCGGCAAGGATAGGAAGATCAACTTCACATGGTATCCTGCGGCCCGCCATCGGGGAATCCAGCGGGCGTAGTTCCGACCTGCCAGAGTTGTCTCGAAGGCGAAAGTCGCCCCCTTGCGCACGCGGCGATGAATTTCCTCGAGCATCAGCCTGGCGGCCTGAAGGGCCACCCGCTCGGGGTCAAAGGGCGAGAGGCCGGCTGCGATCAGGTCCACGTTGATGAAATCCGGGCATCCCGCCTCGCGAGGCAGAAACTCCTTGGCGAAGGTGGTTTTCCCCGCTCCATTGGGCCCGGCAACGATCACGATTTTCTTTGGATCCGCCATCGGGTGGTCTATCTCGCCTGAGCATCGCCAGCCAGTATATCACGCACGCGATTGAGAATCACCGTAAAGACGGCCGGAAACGTCGCTGCAACATCCACCGCCGCCGCGGTTCAGAGGTCTTTTTCGAATCGCACGCCACCGCCGGCGGCGCTGCGGCGGTCCACGGCGCCCGACGCGAACCACGAGGCGACCGTCTCCGACCCTTCGCCGAGGTGTTCGGCGAGGAACGCCTCGGCGCCCTCCGCCCCCGGTCGCCACTCCAGAACGAGGAGGCGGCCGTCGAGGTGGACGAGCACCTGGGCGGGCGGCTGTCCGTGATGCCGGTCGGCCCACTTGGCGGCGGCGTCGGTCAGGCGCGCCAGGCCCGCACGCAGGGCCTCGATCGCCTCCGTCGCGAGCGTGGTGCGGCAATAAAGCGCGGTAGCCAGGAGATTGACGCCCCGCAGCGCGGCCAGGGAGGTGCCCGGTTCCAGCACCATCTCCAGGGGAGCCTTGGCCTCGCCCGTCAGTCGCCGGTCCAGGCAGGCCTGGAGCCGGCTGATGAGCCCTTCGGGGCTGAACGGTTTGGTCATATAGTCGTCCGCGCCCGTCTCGTAGCCGAGGCGCCGGTCCGACGCGCGGTCCAGCGCCGTCAGGATGAGGACGGGGATGGGGTTGGTGTCGCGGCTGGTTTTGAGTCGTCGGCAGAGTTCGTAGCCGCTCAGGCCGGGGAGCATCAGGTCCAGGAGGATGGCGTCGGGCCGATGCTTGGCGATGTACTCGAGGGCCTCCTCGCCTGTGCCGGCCGATATCGGCGCAAAGCCGTAGGCCGAGAGGACCTCGGCCAGCAACTTGTTCATGTCGGGCTCGTCCTCGACGATGAGGACTCGCGGCGGCTTTTCGGCGGCCATGGGGGGCGTCCGTTTCGGCGTCGGGGGGCCAGCATACAGAGGGGCGGCGGAGGCGGCAAGGGGTTTTGCGCGTGCGCTTGGCGACGAAACGGCGCGCGCCGCGCAAGCGCGGCGGCTAAACGTCGGCGCGGCGGGGTCGCGCTTGTTTAGCCGGTCGCCTAGGCGACCGCGGGCCGTTTGGCGCTTGTGGCGGCGGCCGGCGTGCGATATACAGAGGGGGTGACGCCCGGCCGGGCAGGGCGGGGGAGTTCCGGTTGCTTCGAGAGGGGAGTTGACTGTCAGCGAGATGTCCAGTCGAGGCCATCACGAGTTCGAGACGACGCTTCCGAAGCGAGTCATTTTCCGGCGCATGATGGCGTTGGCGCGGCCGTACCTTCCGCTCATCGCGGGAGGCATCGGGCTGGGCCTGGCGCTGATGCTCCCCGCCGTCATCCAGCCGTGGATCGAAGGCGTCGGCATCAACCAACTCCTGGACCTCCTCGCCGGGACGGATTTCGAGTGGTCGGCCTTCCTGCCGCTGGTGCGCATCGCGGGGGTCATTGCGGCGTTTGCGGCGGTGGGGATGGCGCTGCGGTACGCGAACACGATCGTGATGACGCACCTGCGGATGAAGGTTCTGACGGACCTCCAGCGCCGGATCTACCGCAAACTGATGCACCAGAGTTTCTCGTATTTCGATAAGCAGGATTCCGGCCAACTTATCAACCGGACGATCGGCGACGTCAACATGCTGCACGTCTTCTACACGATGGTCCTGGTGGACGGGCCGCGCATCGTCTTTTCGCTCCTGGGCTACATGTCGGTCCTGGTGTTCTTCGACCGGTGGGTGGCGCTGGTGGCCCTGCCGTTCGTCCCCGTCTATGTCCTGGCCGTCGTCCTGATTTCCCGGAAGATTCACCCGATGTTTCACGAGATGCGCGACCAACTGGACGAGGCGACGGCCGTCCTGTCGGAAAACGTCCAGGGCGTGCAGGTGATTCGGGCGTTTGCGCGCGAGGACGTCGAACGCGAGCGCTACGAGAAGACCAACCGGGGCATCTACGAGCGGTGGATCCGCCTGGCGCGGACGTTCAGCACCTATTTCCCGGCGGTGTTCTTCCTCGGCTCGGTGAACCTGCTGGCGATGCTGGCGATGACCACGTACCGGGCGCTGGAGGGCGCGCTGGCGGTGGGGCTCATCTGGTCGGTGTTCCGATGGTCGCAGGTGCTGACGAACAACGGGCGGATGATCGCCCGCATGATGCCCGCCATCGAGCACGGGTTCGTTTCGGCCGAGCGGGTGTTCGAGATTCTCGACGCCCCGGCCGACATCCAGGCGCCGGGCTCGCCCCGGCCGATGCCCGACGGCCGCGGACACGTCGTCTTCGAGGCGGTCACGTTCGCCTACGGCGACGAGCCGGTCCTGCGCGACATCGGCCTCGACATCCCGTCGGGCACGAATGTCGCGCTGGTAGGCGCGACGGGAAGCGGCAAAAGCACGCTCATTAAACTCCTGGCGCGATTCTACGACCCCCAGAAGGGACGCATCCTCATGGACGGGGCCGACATCCGCGACGTGGACCCCGAGGCCCTCCGCAGCGAGATCGGCTTTGTGTTCCAGGACACGTTCCTCTTCTCGACGAGCCTGGCGGGGAACATTGCGTTCGGCGTGCCCGAGGCCGAGCGGCGCGCCATCGAGGACGCCGCCCGCCGCGCACGCGTGGACGAGTTCGCCGACGCCTTCGAGCAGGGCTACGATACGATGGTGGGGGAGCGCGGGGTGACGCTCTCCGGCGGGCAGCGCCAGCGCGTGGCCATCGCGCGGGCGCTCCTCGTGGACCCCCGCGTCCTCATCCTCGACGACGCCACCGCCAGCGTGGACTCCACCACCGAACGCGCCATCCAGGATGCCCTGGCCGAGGTCATGAAGGACCGGACCACCTTTATCATCGCCCACCGCGCCTCGACCGTCAAACGCGCGGACCTCATCATCGTCCTCGACCAGGGCCGCATCGTCCAGAAAGGCCGGCACCAGGATCTCATCGCCGTCGAGGGGCCGTATCGCGAGTTCTGCGAGATGCAGTGGCAACTGGGCCTCGACGAGTCCGCAGGGGAGGCGCCGCGATGAGCCCGCGCGGACTCGGACATGTCGGCGAGACGGCGCCGAAGGGCTTCAACCGGCAGGCGTTCCGGCGCGTGCTGGGGTGGCTGGCCCCGCACCGCCGGCAGATAGTGATCAACGTCAGCCTGACGCTGGCGCTGACGGTCATCGGCCTGGCCACGCCCAAGTTGCTCAAGTGGACGGTGGACGGCGTGGTGGGGGCGCTGCAGGGCGCCGCCTTCGCCCCGGCGGAGGCCCAAGGCCCGGCGCTGCTGGCCGCGGTCGGCCGGGAAACTTCCGCTGCTCCCGCAGGCGCCCTGGCCGGCGCCCTGGAGGGGACCGTGGCGCCGAAGGCCGAGGCCGCGGTCCTCAAGGACAACGCGTGGCGGCATCTGAGGCTGATGTTCCTGGCGTTCGGCGGCCTCTTTCTGGTGGAGTTGGTCATCCGGCGCTTCGAGGTCTGGCGGACGGGTCGGCTGGCCCAATGGTTCATGTATGAGATGCGCCAGCGCTTCTTCAATCACCTGCATGCCCTCAGCCTGCGCTTCTACGAGCGGATAAAGTCGGGCCAGATTATTGCTCGCGGCACGAGCGACATGGGCGCCGTGGAAGGCGCCATCGAGTGGGCCCCGAACCATTTCATGAGCGCCCTGGCCACGCTCGTCTTCGGCATCCTTCTGATGCTCCAGGAGGACCGGCTGATGTTCCTGGCGGTGGCCCCGATTTTTCCGGTCCTGGTGGTGCTGACGACGTGGTTCCGGAAGCGCGGCACCGTCGTCTGGCGCGACGTCCGGACGCAGACGGGTCGGCTGACGGCCAACCTGGCCGAGTCCATTGCGGGCGCCCGCGTCATCCAGGCCTTCGCACGCGAACGCCGAAACATGGAGCACTTCGCCGGCCTTACCGGCGACCTCTACGAAACGCGCGTCATGACCGCGCGCGTCCACGGGCGGTACAGAGTCGGCATGGACGCGCTGCGGACCGTGGCGCGCCTGACGGTCATCCTGTTCGGCGGCTACCGCGTCTCGCAGGGGGCCATCACGCCCGGCACGGTGCTGGCGTTCCTCGTCTACGAGGAACTCCTCTTCCGCCCCATCGAGATGCTGAGCGAACTGTACAATCAACTCTTGCACGGCCTGGCGGGGGCCGAACGCATCCTCGAGGTCCTCGACGCCCAGCCCGACATCGTGGATGCTCCCAACGCCTTCGACCCGCCCTCGCTCGACGGCGACGTCGAGTTCGACCACGTCACGTTCGAGTACAATCCCGGCGTGACGGTGCTCCACGACGTTTCGTTCCGCGTCCGGCCGGGCCAGACGGTCGCCCTCGTCGGACCGACCGGCGCCGGCAAGACCACCGTCTGCCGGCTCATCGCACGGTTCTACGAAACCTCTAACGGCCAGGTACGCATTGACGGCCGGGACGTTCGTTCCATCGCGCAGCGGGGCCTGCACCGCCACATGGGCATCGTCCTGCAGGAGAATTTCCTCTTTGCCGGCACCGTGATGGACAACATCCGCTACGGCCGGCCCGATGCCTCCGATGCCGAGGTCGTCCAGTGCGCCCACCGCATCGGCAGCCACCGCGCCATCGAGGCCCTGACCGACGGCTATCAGACCGAGGTGGGCGAGCGGGGCGAAGGCCTCTCCGCCGGACAGCGCCAACTGGTCTGCTTCACCCGCGCCATGCTGGCCGAACCGCGAATCCTCATCCTCGACGAGGCCACCTCGAGCGTGGATACGCAGACGGAACTCGCGATCCAGCAGGCGCTCGGTCGGCTGACGGAGCGGCGGACCTCCTTCATCGTCGCCCACCGCCTCTCCACCGTCCGGAAAGCCGACCGCGTCCTGGTCATCGAGAGCGGACGCATCACCGAAGCCGGAACGCACCAGGAACTCCTGGCGCGCGGCGGACCCTATGCAACCATGTACACGGAGTTCATCCGCTCGGAGTGACCGGCGTGCACCACAGGAAAGTGGCAACATCGAGGCGTGCCACCGATTGCTTGTCAATCGGTGGGGCGGGTGTCGAGCGCACGGTTTGACAAGCAAACCGTGGCACCCTCCGGGCGAAGAAGTGCCGCTTTTTTGTGGTGCACCCAGTGAGCTAACAACGGAGGCAGCGTGATCCCGACCGATTATCATCTTCACTCGGCCCACAGCGCCGACGCCCACACCTCCGTCGCCCCCATGTGCGAGGCCGCCCTCGCCGCCGGACTCCGGGACATCTGCTTCACCGAGCACCTGGACTTTGACCGCAGCGACCCGGGATATGGGTTTCTGGACGACGAGGCGTTCTCCGCCGCCGTCGCCGACGCCCGCGCCCGCTACGCCGGACGGCTCGTCATCCGCAAAGGCATCGAGTTCGACTTCCGCCGCGCCTACGGCACGGAGCCGGGCGAGACCCTCGCCGCCATGGACCTGGACTTCGTCCTCGGCTCGGTCCACACCGCCGCCGGGCGCCCCATCTACGGCCTGTCGGCCGAGGACCGGGATGCGGCGGACCTTGCGGAACTTCTGGACGACTACCTCGCCGAGACCGCCGCACTTGCCGAATCGGGATGGTGCCACGCCCTCGGCCATTTCGACTACGTTTATAAACAGGCCCCGGCTCTCGTCGAGCCGTACCGCGACGCGGCCTACTGGGAGCGCGTTGAGCGAATCCTCGCCTCCTGCGTCGCCGGCGGCGTGGCGATCGAGGTCAACACGCACCACCTGCACGACCGCCGTCAGGGCTTGGCGGCCGACGAGGAAATCCTGCGGCGCTACCGCCGCCTCGGCGGTCGGCTGGTGACGGTCGGCTCCGACGCCCATCGGCCCGGCGACGTCGCCCACGCCTTCGCCGAGGCCGAACGCGCGCTGCGCCAGGCGGGCTTCACCAGTGTCACGGGCTACGATCGCGGCCGGCCCTACGCTGTCCCCCTTATCCGATAATTACCCCTGGGGTAATTATCGGATAAGTATTGTTTCTGGAAAAGGTTAGGACGATTTCCACTAACACTTTGGGACTATTGTTTTTAGTGGGATGAATCGTCGAGGTGAATCGCCAGGACGTCCAACTCGGCGCACTCGGCCGCCGTGCCGAGCACTTCTGCCACGCTGGGGCGCGTGCGCCCGCCGTCGCCGCTGACGAGTTCCTTCACGTACAGGCCCGCCTCGGTGCGGACCTCCAGTTCGATGGTGCGCGGGTCGAGCGCCCGCCACGCGAGGCTCTGCACTCGGCGCACGCGCCGCAAGTCCGGTCGGCGCCTGAGCACGCGCGTCGGCGTCTGCTGGCGGATTTTCCCCACGAGCCGATCGAGTGCCGCCGGATTCTCCGCCGGTTCGGCGAGCCGCACGAGCGCCCGATACGTCTTCTCCGGCCGCAGGGCCTTGATCCGGGCCGCCTCTTTCGGGCCCGAGCGCGCAAGATCCAGGACCTGGACCTTGCCCGATTCTCCGATTTGCCGCGCCAGCGCCGGCCAATCCAGGCGCCGGCGGCGCGGACGCTTGACCTCCAGGACGAACGGCCGCTCGCCCAGGCATCGGACGTCGGTGTCCTCGCGCCCGCAGCCGTGGAAGAGGTGGTCCTCGCCCTCGGCGGCCTGCATGACCGGGTCGCCGACGATTTGCTGGATGCTCGACGGCCAGGCGGCCCATCGGCACTGCGGCAGGCCGCGCACCAGTTTCCGATACCGCCCGGCGACGAAGAGCGGACGGACATCGAGCGTCACCGCACCGCGGGTGTGGTCGGCGACGACAACGACGTCCGGGTGCGCGAAGTCGGGCTCGGCGCCCGTGGCATCGCAGAGGCGGGAGCCGACCTCGCGGTTGAACTCCTGCTTGTAGGGTTCGGCGAGGTCGGCGCCGGTGACGGCGTGCAGCGCCTCCTCGCGTGCCGCCAGGGCGGCGTCTTCGTGCGACGTCACAAGAAGCGTGTCGAACTCCAGGTTCGCCAGCGCCGCCCGCGCGCGCTCGACCCAGGCCTCGAGTTCTCCGAACAGGCCGTGGCAGATTGCACAGGCGCCGGTCGGGGGCGCCGCACGGAGGGCTTGGCGCACCTGGGCCCCGCGCTGCGCGTTGCTCATACCCGTGTCCACCTGGGCGACGAGGCGGCCGAGGCACCGGTCGCACAGGGGACCGGCCCCGGACGCCCGCGCCAGGCAATCGCGCACCTCCGGCCGGGCGAGCGCTTCCGCCAGCGGCACGGTTCGCCAGGTTTCCTTTGCCATGGGACGTGCGGCTCCACACAGGTTCGGGTAAAGTGTAGCCGGGCCCGCGTGCCTCGTCCACCCCGTTGGCGACCCTTGTGTGGCGGTGGGTGTTGTTGAAACGGCACGCGCCCCGCCCGCCTTCGCCAAAGGCTTCGGCGTGGCAAGCAAGCGGGGCGGCTAAACGTGAACGGCGCGCGCCCGCTATTCGACCGGCGCCACGGTCCCGCAGCGCGCGTTTAGCCGCCGCGCTTGCGCGGCGCTTCCGATTGTGAGGCGGGCGGCAAATCGGTATAGTGGGAACCGGTTTCAGACCCGATCGTGCGAATAGACATGGCCGACCGTCCTGCCGACAACCGAGATCGCCGCCCGTCCCGCGAGGACCTCTATCGGGAGTGGCTGGGGGTGACGAGCCCCGCGCCGACGTATTACGACCTGCTCGGCGTTCCGCCCATGGAGTGGGACTCGGCCGTCATCCTCCAGGCGGCGCGCGAAGTCAAGCGCAAGATCCGCTCCTACCAGATCGGCCGTTACCGCAGGGAGGCGCTGGACCTCCTGTCGGACGTCGGCCAGGCGGTCTCGGTCCTGACGAACGCCGACCGCCGGCGCCTGTACGACAACGAATTGCTCGCGCGGTGGCGGGAGGCGATTGAATCGCTGTATGAGCGGCGTTGCACCGGCCGGCCGCACGACCCCGAGACGTTCGAGGCCTGGCTCGTCGCCTGCCGGGAGCGCGGCGTGCCGGTGTCGCGGCTGATTCCGACGATTGTGCGGTTCCTTCGGCCGCAGATGGACTCCTGGCCGCCGCGCGGGGAGCACGGCCTGAATTTGCCCAAAGGGCTATGGATTTATCGCGATGCGGTTATCCTGGGCAGTTGCCTCGACGACATCCCCCTGGAGCGGCGGGCCGAGGCTGTCAAACGGCTTCAGAAAGCGCTCGGCGTGCCGGAGCGGCTGGCGCGCGTCGTCGCCGAAGAGGTGACGCAGGAGTCGCGCCTGCTGGAGCGGATGCCGCTCGTGCGGGAGGCGCGCGAGGATGCGGCGGGGGCGGTCCTTCGGATGGGCCGCCGCGTCCGGCGCCTGGGGGGTCGGCTGGATGCGAAGCACCGGCTCCTGGCCGCCGTCGGCGCGCTGGTCGGCCTGGGTCGCCACCAGGTCGAGCGCCTCGTGCCGCGACTCGACGAGCGTCCCGTCTCCGTGCCGCCCTGGCGGCGTGCGGCGGTGTCGGCCCGGCGGCTGGGGCGGTTCTTGCGTGCCGCGGCCGAGGAGCCCGTCGAATGGTTTGCCGATCGGCCGCAGGTCCTGCTCGGCCTGGCGATTGGTGTCGGCCTGGCGGCGCTCGTGGCGGCGATTCTGGTGGTGGCCGGCGTCTGGCAGCCGTGGGGCGGGGGACCGGCGCCGGCTGCAGCGCCGGTGCCTCAGCCGCCTGAGGCGCCCGAGTCCCCCCAGCCGGCCGAGCCTCCGGCGGCGCCCGAACCGCCGCCGGCGGCCCCGAAGGGTTTTGAGGAGTTCAGCCGGAAGTATCCGGTCGAGGAACCGCAAGCCCCGCCGCCTAACGCTTCTTCAGATGCACCTGCAGGGCCGTCAGGCGGAGGTTGACGTTCACGACGATGGGGTTGTCTTTCTCGGGGACCATTTTGAGGATTTGCTGGTAGCGTTCTGCGGCCCGGCCGTAGTCGCCGTTCTTCTCGTCCAGGATGGCGTTATTGTATTCCCGGGGGACGCGGTCAATGAGTTCGCGGATAGCATCGAGGTGGATTTTGTCCACGGTCGGCTGGTCGGGGAAGTAGCCCCGGCCGCCGTAGCACGCCAGCGCCTTCTGGAAACTGCGGACGGCGCCGAAAAGGTTCCCGGGTTTGGTGGCGCGCCGGTCGTAAAGGTCGAGAGCCTGGTCGCGGAACGCCTTCGCCGCCGCCGGGTTTGTCTGGAATTGCGGGTCGTTGCGGTACTCGTCCGCTTTTCCCTCAATCGCCTGGCGGATGCCCGCCAGGCGCTCGGCCTTGCCGGAGCGGAAATCCTCGATCGGGACGAGGACGGGCTGGCCCAACTCGTCCTCGCACCAGACGCCCTGCTGGGACTCCCGGACGAGGCGCAGCGGCTGGGCGCCCGGCGCCGGGCGGATCATGTCTTCCAGGCCGAGCACGGGGATCTGGTCGCGGCCGGTGCCGGTCGTCCCGCGGAGCGCGAGGACGGCCCCCAGCAGGACAAGGGCCAAGAGGTAGATCCCCAGGCCGATGAAAAGGCCCTTTCGTCGGCGCAAGAGGGAAGGCTGCTTGCCCTCTTCGGCGCTCTTTTCGGCGGGGGATTGTTCCGCTTCCTCGGCCGTGCCGCGCGGACGGAATTGCGGCCGGCCGCTCGGCGTCAGCGCCACGCTCTCCGTCACAAACCGCAGGCGTGTCTTCGCGCCGACCCGGATCTCGTCGCCGTCCGCCAGCGGCGCCTCGTCCACCGGCTTGCGGTTCAGGCGCGTCCCGTTGTCGCTGAGATTCTTCAGCAGCCACTGGTCGCCGCGGCGTTCGATGCGGCAATGCTGGCGCGAGACGGCCGTTTCCGTCAGCGCCACCTCGCAGGCGGCGTCGCGGCCGAGGGTGGTGGTCCCCGGGGCGACGCGGAACGTCTGACCCTTTTCCGGGCCGCCCGTGCATTCCAGATGGGCGCGGGCGGCGGTGACGGGCGCCAGGCCCATCGTTCGCCGTGCCGGCACATGCCGGGGGGGATCGCCGCTTGTCGCCATCGAAAGTTCTCCGGCCGCTCTGTCGCGCGTGAGCGCCGCGCGACACCAATCCTACCAGACCCCCCCCGCAGCCGTCAACAATCCGGCACGCCAGCCCGCCAAACAATACGCCGAGCGGCGCCACGTTTGGGGCCGCGAGCGCCGCTCGCTTCTGTGTGGCACGGCGGGCCTTGTCCCGCCGTGCGCAGACGCACGGCCGGGCAAGACCGGCCGTGCCACACGATCCCTAGGTGGCGCTTTCCCTCAAGTGCCGGAATCCGCGGCCACACCCCCGCGCGGCGGGGTCGGCCATTAGCCTTGATTGTGCCGGCAGGCTTCATAGAATCGGCGGGATGATGATGCGTCCGTGGCGCAGAGCGGCGGTGGTAGCGGCGGGCCTGGCCTTTCTGGGGGCGGGGCTCGCCTGCTCGGAGTCCCCGCCGGCCGGTCCCTCCGCGCCGGGAGGCGAGCGGCCCCTGCGCATCCTCAGCCTGACGCCGAACATCACCGAAATCCTCTTCGCCATGGGCTTGGGCGACCGGGTGGTCGGCCGCTCGACCTATTGCACCTATCCGCCCGAGGCGCTGGCCGTCCCCGCCGTCGGCGACACGATCCATCTGAGCCTTGAGAAGATCATTCGCCTGGAGCCGACCCTCGCGTTTCTTGTGGCGAGGCCTGAGGCCGTGCGCCACGACGCGACGCTCGCGCGGCTGGAAAGTCTGGGCATTCGCGTGGTTCCGCTCCAGGCCGACCGGATGGACGAGATGCTCAATGCCATCCGCACCCTGGGACGCGAGACGCGCGAGGAGGAGGCCGCCCAAGCCCTCCTGGACCGCATTCAGGGCGACCTGGACCGCGTGCGTAAGCAAGTGGCGGGGCTTTCGCGCCCGCGCGTCCTCTTTGTGTGTCCGATGAGCGTCGGCTCGTCGCGGGTTCTGGTGGCCGGTCGCGGGACGTTCGTGGACGGCCTCTTGGACGTGGCTGGCGCCGAGAATGTCTATCCGGACGAGGCCAACTGGCCGACCCTGAGTCCTCAGCAGGTCATCGCGCTCGCGCCCGACGTGGTCATTATCAACGCCGTCGGCTCCAACGCGCCGCCGGATCGCGTGGAGACCATTCGCCAAAGTTGGGCGAGCCTGACGGGCGTGCCGGCGGTGGCGAACGGCCGCGTGCATATTCTGACGGAGCCGTATCTGACGATCCCCGGTCCGCGCGTGGGCCAGGCCGCCGAACGTCTGGCCGAGGCGATTCATCCCCAGCGGAAAGAGGCGCCGTCGCCATGATCCCCCGACTGTTCACCGCGCGACGCTATGTGCTTTCGATCCTCGCCTGGGTCGGCGTCTGGGTCGGCGTGGCGACGGTGTCTGTTGTTGTCGGCGGCAAACTCTGGACGTGGGACTCGCCGGCCCAGTTGCGGAACGTCCTCGCGCTGCGCCTGGAATGGGTGGCGACGGCGGGGGTCGTCGGCGCGGCCCTGGCGCTGGCGGGGTTGGCATTTCAGGCGCTGCTGCGCAACCCCCTGGCTGACCCGTACGTTCTGGGCGTCTCGGGGGGCGCCGGCCTCGGGTTTATCCTCGCCAGCCTCTTCCTCAGCAGCCTTCTTGCGCCGGCGTTCGGATTTCTGGGCGCGCTAGTGACCGTCGGCCTCGTCTATGCAATCGCCCAGCGCCGCGGACGTCTGGAACCGTACACGCTGCTGCTGACGGGCGTTGTCGCGAACGTGTTCTATGGTGCGGCGATCATGCTGGTGACGGCGCTGGCGCGGCCGGCGGAGCGAGGCGACATCGCGCTCTGGATGATGGGCAACATCGGCGCCTTCGGACCGCAATGGGTCCTTATCGGCGTCATGGCGGCGCTCGTTGCGGCCGTCGGGGTGCTCTACGCTTTCCTGGCTAAGGGGTTCAATCTGGTGGCCGCGGGCGAAGAAACGGCCGGGTCGCTCGGCGTCCGCGTCGGGCGGCTCCGGATGACGACGTTTGTCTCGGCCAGCCTCCTGACGGGGGCCGCGGTGGCGTTGGCCGGGCCCATCGGCTTTGTCGGACTCATCGTGCCGCATGGGCTGAGGATCGTTCTCGGACCGGACCATCGTCGGCTTGTCCCCGCGTCGGTGTTTCTCGGGGCGACGTTCCTCGTGCTGGCCGACCTCGCGGCGTGTCTGTGGGAAGGGGCAAGCGACCGGTCGCTGCCGGTCGGCGTGCTGACGGCGATGTGCGGCGGGCCGTTCTTCGTGTACCTCTTGAGGACCCGATGGCGCAGAGCAGCCGAAGTCCAATGACCGAGACCCTCCACCGGGCCGACGGGCCTTATCTGGACGTCCGCGACCTCACTTTCGCGTACGCGGGGGGGCCGCCGGTGCTGCGCGGCCTGTCGGTCGGGGTGGGGCGAGGCCGGTTCGTCGCGCTGCTGGGTCCGAACGGGAGCGGCAAGACGACGCTGCTGCGGATCGTGTTGCGGCTTCTCGCGCCGAGCGCAGGCGAGGTGCGTCTGGCGGGCGTGCCGCTCCAGCGTTACCCGGCGGGGGCGCTGGCGCGGCGCCTGGCCTACGTGCCGCAGGGAACCACCTCGGTCCTGGCGTTCACGGTGCTGGAGACGGTGCTTATGGGCCGCAGCCCCCACACCGGCGCGCTGGGGTTCGAGAGTGCGGCGGACTGGCACGCCGCGCGGGAGGCGCTGCGCCTGACGGACACGGAGCGCTTCGCCGAGCGGAACCTGGAGGACCTTTCGGGCGGCGAGCGTCAGCGCGTCCTCATCGCCCGCGCCCTCGCCCAGGAGCCGGAACTTGTGCTCCTCGACGAGCCGACTTCTTTCCTCGACATCAAGCACCAGCACGCGATCCATCGGCTGCTGCGGCGGCTGGTGGGGGAGCGCGGACTGACGGTCCTGTGCGTGAGCCACGACCTGAACCTCGCCGGCGCGTATGCCGACGACGTGGTGCTGATTTCCGAAGGGCGGGTAGCGGCGGCGGGGTCGCCGGTCCAGGTGCTGTCGGCCGATCGGCTCGAAGCGGTCTATGAGACGCCGGTCCGCGTGCGCCTGGACGAGGCGACCGGCCGGCCGTATGTGCTTCCCATGCCGGAGGAATAGTCCGCATCCGGGCATGGCCCGGCTGCATTCGCAAGGAGATGCCGATGGCGAAGGAACCCGTGCTGAGCGTGGACTGGCTGCGCGACGAACTGAAGACGATGGGCGGCGAGGTGCTGGCCCGCTTCCGCCGCGTGCGGAAGGCGCTGGCGGCCCTGGACGTGGAAGCGGCGCGGCAGGCGGTGGACGAGGACGCCCGGACCGACGCGCAGGAAGTCGCCATCGAGCAGGGGTGTCTGGCGCTCCTGACCGGCCCGAAACCGGGACGCCTCGACATGCGCAGCGTGATGGCCGTCATCAAGATCAACACGGACCTGGAGCGCATCGGCGACATGGCGGTGAACATTGCGGAGTGCATCGAGCCGCTCCCCCACACGACCGCCGGCCGCGTCCCCGACGAAATCCCCGAGATGGAGCGCATCGTCCACGAGATGTTGACCGACGCGCTGGACTCCTTCGGGAAGCGCGACACGGTGCTCGCCGGCCGCGTCCGCCAGCGCGACGATGCCGTGGATGTCCTGAACGAGGAGGCGTATCGGCTCCTTCTGGAAGACGTGGCGCACACCCCCGAGCACCTGGAATTTGCGACGCACTACATCGTCATCGCGAAGAACCTGGAGCGGATCGGCGACCTCTGCACCAACATCGCCGAGCACGTCGTTTTCATGGAGACCGGCGAGATCGTCCGCCATAAGGCCAAGCCGTAGGGGGGTGCGAGGGGGGGATCGTAGGCGCGGGTAGCCTTTGCCCCGCCGCATTGGATGTTTTGAAGTGGCTTGCCAAGGCGAAGTTCGCCGCGCCGTCGGATGCGAAGAAGCCGCCCGGCTTCGCGGCTGGAAAGCCGCTTCGCCGCGGCAGTCTTCGTTCACCGCAAGCGGCGAACGAAGACTGGTGGAGGCAGGGGGATTTGAACCCCCGACCTCCTGGATGCCATCCAGGCGCTCTCCCAGCTGAGCTATGCCCCCACCCAGGGCCGGCTTTCGATTGGCCTGGGGATTATAGCACCGGAAGCGGGGGTGTCAACGCGCTAGTGGACAGGAGTTTCCCCATGCCGGGGCGGGGCGGTATAATGCAACGGGATGTCGTGGCGAGTGTTCAAGCAGGCGGAGAGGAGGCGCGCGATGCGTCATGTGGCAGGGCTGGCGGCGGTGTTGGCGTTGGCGGGTTCGGTCCTGGCGCTGGAGCCGGCGGAGGCGCAGCAGCAGCGGCTGGCGGAGATTCAGGCGCTGCTGGACGGCGGCCAGTGTGCGGAGGCGGTGGAGGCGGCGAGGCCGTTTGCGGCGAGTGTCCGGGACAAGGACACTAAGACCGAAGCGATGCGCCTCCTGGCTGAGGCGCTGCGGAAGAACGGGGATTGGGCGCTCGCGGCAAAGGCGTACCAGGACCTGGCGGGGCGGCAGGAGAAGGGGGCCGAGGCGCAGGTGCGGGCGCAGGGGACGGCGGAGATTCTGCTGAAGTCTCCGCAGGGCGTGTACGCGGGGCTGAAGAAGCCGATCGCGGAGGGGGAGGGCGGGGAATTGAAGCCGCGGACGCTGGCGGAGGACGCCGTGCTGGCCGAGGCGTTGGCGGCGACGGGGGAAGCGCGGGCGGCAGCGCTCGGGCCGAAGGTGGAGGCGATGAAGAGGTTGGCGGCGCCGGCGGAAGTGGTGGCGGCGCTGGAGGAGATCGTCGGGGGATACCGGGAGGCGCGGATGCTGGCGCCGAAGATGTCGTACGAGGCGGAGCAAGGGGCGGCGAAGGGGGCGGCGGATCGGCTGGAGGGGCTTGGGAACGAGGTGAAGCCGAAGTTGCGTGAAAAACTCTCGGAGATGGACAAGGCGGCGTCGGACCATGGGGGTCTTGACAGCGCCCAGAAGAAGGAAGCGGAGGACTATCAGGAGGTGTGTAGAAAATCGGCGGAGGCGGAGGACAAGTTCCGCGAGATGATGCGCGACGTAGGGGGGCCGGGATGGCCGGACCGGCTGCAGTTGATATTCGAGAGCACGAAACGGAACCACGAGTATGGTCTGCTGGCGCTGGGGTTTCGGAACGTGTCGGCGCGAGACGGGGGCCTGCTGCGCCGTCGGGTTCGCCGGCCGTAACAGCGCCGGAGCGGGCGAAAATGTGCGGGGGAAGGATTGAAAGGCCGATAGGGGATGGTATAGTGTCGGTCCGAGAGTCAGCCGGCGTAGCTCAACGGCAGAGCACCGGTTTTGTAAACCGGGGGTTGGGAGTTCGAATCTCCCCGCCGGCTCCAGCGAATGCGGAATGTGGAATTCGGAACGCGGAATGAAAGGCAAGGTGAGCGATCGTGTCGTTTGTTTCGCATTCCGTATTCCGCGTTCCATATTGAACATGGGCAGGTGCCCGAGCGGTCAAAGGGAGCAGACTGTAAATCTGCCGGCTCAGCCTACGGAGGTTCAAATCCTCCCCTGCCCACCAGAAAAGCGAGTAACGAAGTAACGGAGTGACGTAGTAACGGAGGCGGGTCAGGGGGTGAGGTGTTGGCGGGCGCAAAAGAGGCGAGGGCCGCCTGCGTCACTACGTTACTTCGTTACTACGTTACCAGTTGTCAAGCGGGCGTAGCTCAATGGTAGAGCATCGGCCTTCCAAGCCGAGTATGTGGGTTCGATCCCCATCGCCCGCTCCAGACCGCCCGGGAGGGGGCGGGGGGCTGAAATCGAGAAGGGGTGTCTGGGCGTAAGGGGGGGGGATTTTTTATTTGACACGTCGCCGGGGGCGCGTATCATGCTGGGTCTAGCCACGGAAAGGGCGGTCTGCGCTTATTCCGGGCGGTTGTTTCGTTTGCCGGTGTGGAGTTGTGTGCGTGTCCCGCAGCGGTGAGCGGGACGGAGACGGGGACGCGGCTATCGAAGGGCTCTGGACGCCCCTAGCCGACGGGCCGAGGGCGGGTCCGGGCGTGCGGAAGAGGCATGGCGGGCTGCTGTAGCTCAGCCGGTAGAGCGCGTCCTTGGTAAGGACGAGGTCACGGGTTCGAATCCCGTCAGCAGCTCCATCCAGTGAAGGTTAAGCGAGCAGGTGATTGGGGGGCGAGGCGTCGCGTCAGAGAGCGGCGCCTGTCGGCACAAGGGACAGCGAGAAGCGGAGGCTCGGAGAGCCATGGCTAAGGAAGTCTTCCAGCGGACGAAGCCGCACGTCAACGTGGGCACGATCGGTCACGTGGACCACGGTAAGACGACCTTGACGTCGGCGATGACGAAGGTGATGGAACTGAAGGGCCTGTCGAAGTTCCGGACCTACGACGATATTGCGAAAGCGTCGGAGTCTCAAGGCCGGCGCGACGAGACGAAGATTCTGACGATCGCCACGGCGCACGTGGAGTACGAGACGGAGAACCGCCACTACGCGCACGTGGACTGCCCCGGTCACGCGGACTATGTGAAGAACATGATCACGGGGGCGGCCCAGATGGACGGGGCGATCCTGGTGGTGGCGGCGGACGACGGCCCGATGCCGCAGACGCGCGAGCACATCCTGCTGGCGCGCCAGGTCGGCGTGCCGAAAATCATCGTCTTCATCAACAAGGTGGACCTCCTGAAGGAAGAGGACCTCGAACTGCTGGAGGTCATCGAGGACGACGTCCGCGGCCTGCTGAACCAGTACCAGTTCCCGGGCGACGAGACGCCGGTGATTAAGGGGACGGCGGTGCAGGCGATGAAGGCCGAGAAGGTGGACGACCCGAGCGTCCAGCCGATCCTCGACCTGCTGAAGGCGATGGACGAGTATATTCCGGTGCCGGAGCGGGCGGTGGACAAGCCGTTCCTCATGCCGGTCGAGGACGTGTTCTCGATCAAGGGCCGTGGGACGGTCGGCACGGGCCGGGTGGATCGCGGCGTGGTGAAGGTGGGCGACGAGGTGGAAATCGTCGGCCTGACGGACACGCGCAAGACGACGGTGACGGGCGTGGAGATGTTCAATAAGACGCTGGACCAGGGCCAGGCGGGCGACAACATCGGGGTGCTGCTGCGCGGCATCGCGAAGGAAGAGTTGGAGCGAGGCCAGGTGCTGGCGGCGCCGAAATCCATTACGCCGCACACCGTCTTCGAGGGCGAGGTGTACGTGCTGAAGAAAGAGGAAGGCGGCCGGCACACGCCGTTCTTCACGGGCTACCGTCCGCAGTTCTATTTCCGGACGACGGACGTGACGGGCTCGATTGAGTTGCTCGGCGGGGCCGAGATGTGCATGCCGGGCGACAACGTGACGGTCAAGACGGCGCTCATTACGCCGATCGCGATGGAGCAGGGCCTTCGGTTTGCGATCCGCGAAGGTGGCCGGACGGTCGGCGCGGGCGTCGTGGCGAAGGTGGTCGAGTAGGACGGGGACAAGCGGAGGTTGGGTTCGCCCGCGAGGTGCACCCGAAAGGGGCGCCCGAGTCGTCCGCGTGAAGGATGCGGAAGAACCGGCGCGTCCCTTGCCATCTAGGAAACGAACGTATGGCGCGGGAATACGTGACGCTGGAATGCATGAGTTGCGGGGCGCGGAACTACCGGACGCAGATGGAGACGCGCGGAGAGGCGAAACTGCGTCTGAAGAAATACTGCCCCCGCGAGCGGAAGCATACGGAGCACCGCGAGCGGAAGAAATGAGGCCTTTTTGCGGGCGGCCCTAGGGGCGTAGCTCCAATTGGTAGAGCGCCGGTCTCCAAAACCGGATGTTGGGGGTTCGAGTCCCTCCGCCCCTGCCAAAGGCGCTCCGAAGCAGCTCCGCGAGGAACGGGTGCGTGGGCCTACAACTGTATAAGATCGGCCAGGGACGATACCTCCGCGCCGGGACCGGCGTGGCGGTCGCCCTCGTGGACCTGGTGGTCGCGTACTATCTGTACACGCTGCTGCTCAAGTATGTGGCGGACACGCTGACGTACAAGGTGTACCTGGCGTACGGCATTCCGGCGGTGCTCTTTGCGGGGCTTGGCGTGGCGGCGTTCTTTTACATGAACAGGCCGAATGTCGTGGACTTCCTGGTGGCGACCGAGTCGGAGATGAAGAAGGTCTCGTGGTCGAGCCGGGCGGAACTGCTGGGCTCGACGGGGGTGGTGATTCTAACGGTAGTGGCACTGGCCGACCTGATCTTTCTTCTCGATTTCATGATTACCGGGGGTTTGGCGGGGGGGGTGTTCATCCGGTGGTCTGACCAGGATTGGTTGCAGCGGTTTTATACCGGGATCCACGTGGTCATTTTGTTGGCGGCGCTGTTCCTGGTTGTAAGTGCGCTGGTGCGCCGGCGGGCGGCGACACCGGAATCCGGCAGGGGCTTGGCCTTTACGGTTGCGGCGGCCGCCTCCCTCGTGGCGGCTGCGGCATGGTGTTACGGTTGGTTTGAGTCGGGCATTCACTTGCCGGGCTTGGGCGTGTGGTGACAGGCGTCATGGCGAAAAACTGGTACGTTCTGCGCGTGCAGTCCAACAAGGAAGAGACGGTCCGCGAAACCCTCGACCGGAAGGTCAAGATGGAGGGGGTGGAGGACCTCCTTTCGGAAGTCCTCGTGCCGACCGAGAAGGTTTCGACGATGAAGGCCGGCCGGCGGCGTGTGGCGGAACGGAAGTTGTACCCCGGCTATGTGTTCGTCCAGATGGAGATCGAGCCGGACGGCAGCATACCGGAGAAGTTGTGGTTCCTGATCCGCGAGACGGCGGGCGTGGGCGACTTCATCGGGACCGAGGGTAAGCCCACGGCCATGAAGCCGCACGAGGTGGACAAACTCCTGGGCGAGGTGGAGCGCTCGGCCGAAGAGGCGCCGACCCTGCGAGTGAATTACGCCCAGGGGGACCAGGTGCGGATCAAGCACGGCCCGTTCCAGGACCGCGAGGGGACGGTGGACGAAATGCTGCTGGACAAGGGTCTGGTGCGTGTGATCGTGGAGATTTTCGGCCGGCCGAACCCGGTCGAGTTGGAATACTGGAAGGTCGAACCGGTGTAAAGTGGGCAACCTGCGGTGTGATTAGCCGCGAGCCGACTTGTCGCGGCGAAGTCCCGGCGTTCCGGGACGAAGACGGAAGGCGAGCGTGGCAGGATGGCGAAGAAGGCCGTGGTGACGAAAATCAAGTTGCAGTGTCCGGGCGGGCAGGCGACGCCGGCGCCGCCGGTCGGTCCCGCACTGGGCCAGCACGGGGTGAACATCGGCCAGTTCGTCCAGCAGTTCAACGAGCGGACGCGCGACCAGCAGGGAATGATTATCCCGGCTGAGATCACGGTGTACAAGGACCGGTCGTTCGAGTTCATCTTGAAGAGCCCGCCGGCGGCGGCGCTGCTGAAGCAGGCGGCGGGGATCGTGGTGGGGAGCGGCGAACCGAACAAGACGAAGGTCGCGCGCGTCAGCCGAGCGCACGTCCGCCAGATCGCCGAACGCAAGAAGCAGGACCTGAACGCGGCAAGCGTTGAGGCCGCGATGAAAATTGTGGAAGGGACGGCGCGGAGCATGGGGATCGAGGTGACGGAGACGGGCGAATCGGGCCCGATCGCCCCGCCCCCGGAGGCTCCGGCCGAAACACAGACCGCCTGACAGGCGGACGAACCTTTGTGGGACCCGCCGCACGCGGGGATAGGACCACGGGGCAACCATGCCGACACACGGAAAACGGTTTCGACAGGCCCAGGCCGGGATCACCCAAGCGGCCTACCCGCTGCGCGACGCGGTCGAGTTGCTGAAGGCCTTGCCGCAGACCAAGTTTGACCAGAGCGTTGAGGTGCACCTGAAACTGGGGATCGACCCGAAACAGTCGGACCAGAACCTGCGCGGGGCGATCAGCCTGCCGGCGGGTTTGGGGCGGAGCCGGCGCGTGATAGCCTTCTGCCCGCCGGAGCAGGTGGAGGACGCGAAAAAGGCCGGCGCGGTTGAGGCGGGCGTGGACGACCTGGTGGAGAAGATCCAGGGCGGGTGGATGGATTTCGACGTGGCGGTGGCCCACCCGCAGGTGATGAGCAAGGTGGCGAAACTGGGGCGCATCCTCGGGCCGCAGGGCAAGATGCCCACCCCGAAGGCCGGGACGGTCGGCCCGGACGTGCCGAAACTCGTCGCCGAGTTCCAGGCCGGGAAACTGGAGTACCGGAACGATGACGGCGGGAACATCCACGCGATCGTCGGGAAAATGAGTTTCGGCGCCGACGCGCTGGTGCAAAACATCGAGGTGCTGGTGGAGCATATTCGGCGTTCGAAGCCGGCCTCGGCGAAGGGGCAGTACTTCCAGAAGGTGACGCTGAGCGCCACGATGATGCCGGGTGTGCCGATTGACCTGAAGACGCTGCCCATCGGGGTGTAGGAACTCTCAGCCTCTGCGACGCTGAAGCGAGACAGAAACATGAGCCGGGCAATCAAAGAACTTATCGTCCAGGACTACGAGAAGCGGTTCCGCGACGTGTCGGACCTGGCGGTGGTGAGCGCGCAGGGGCTCGACGTGGGACGGATGACGGCGCTGCGGCGGTCGTTGCGCGAAAAAGGTTTTCGGGCGATGATCGTGAAGAACCGCCTCTGCCGGCGGGCGTTCGAGGCCGTGGGCCTGGAGGCCGCCGTCGGGTTGCTGCGGGGCCCCAGCACGCTGGTCTGGGGCGGCGAGGGGATCGTCGAGATTGCCAAGACCCTCGTCCAGGAGGCGAGGACGCTGACGGAACTCCAGATCCGCGGCGGCTACAGCGCCGGCCAGGTCCTCTCGGGCGACCAGATTGACACGCTCTCAAAACTCCCGAGTCGCGAGGAACTCATCGGGCAGGTGATCGGCCGGGCGATCGGGCAGGCGGCGCGGGTGGTGGCGTTGGCGATGAGCCCGTCGCGGCGGGTGGCGGCGCAGGTGCGCGAGGTCGAGAAGCGGGCGCCGGCGAGCGAAGGAACCGAACAGCCCGCCGAGGCGAAAGCAGAGGGTGGCAAGGCAGGCAACGAAACGGACAAGGCCGGTGGGACGGAACCCCACGCGAGTCCCGGCGCGCCGGGACCGGCTCAGGGCAAGGACCCGGAAAACCAGCAGGAACCTGGTAAGGCGTAACGCAAGGAGCGGAGGCACAAAGCATGGTAGAGGCAACGGCAGAACGGACCTGGAGCAAGAAGGTGAAGACGCTCGGCGAGGAGATCGTCGGGCTGACGGTGCTCGAGGCCAAGGAACTGGGCGACTACCTCGAAGAGGTGCACGGGATCAAGGCGTCGGCGGGCGCGATTGCGATGCCGATGGCCATGCCGGCCGGCGCGGCGGTCGCAGAAGAGGAAAAGACGACCTTCGACGTCGTCCTGACCTCGTGCGGCGACAAGAAGATCCCCGTCGTCCGAGCCCTCCGGGACATCACCAACCTGGGCCTCAAGGAGGCCAAGGAACTGGTGGAGGCGGCGCCGAAGGCGGTCCGCGAAGGCGTCTCGAAGGACGAGGCCGAGGACATCAAGAAGAAACTGGAAGAGGCCGGCGCGACGGTGGAGTTGAAGTAACGTGACGCTCACCGCACCAAGAGCCACCCGCCGCGGCGGGCGGTCACTTGGCCGCGCGCGCCGGACCAGCGCGGGCAGGCGCCCGCGGTTCGGGGGGCGCGCGAAAGCCGGGCAGCACGTTCTCGCGTGCGTGTGAACCTTTAGCGAGGTGATCGCGATGGAGCAGCGCTACTTCGGCCGGACCACCGAGGTTCTGGCAATTCCGGACCTGGTGGAAATTCAGACCCGCAAGTACGCGGAGTTTCTCCAGTTGAGCGCCGACCCCGCGCGGCGCAAGAACCACGGCCTGGAGGCCGTGCTGCGCGAAGTGTTCCCCATCGCGAGTTACGACGAGTCCATGCGCCTGGACTATCTTTCGTATCGCCTCGGCCGGCCGCGCTACACGCCGGACCAGTGCCGGGCGCTTCGGTTGACGTACGGCATGCCGTTCCGCGTGATCGTACGCCTGTCGGGCCAGGCGTACCCGGAGCCGATCGAGGAAGAGGTGTACGTCGGCGAAATCCCGATCATGATAGGCGGCGGGGAATTCATCATCAATGGGGCCGAGCGCGTCATCGTCAGCCAACTGCACCGTTCGCCCGGCGTGGACTTCGCCATGGAACTGGAGGCGGGCGACCGGCGGCTCCACTCGTGCCGCATTATCCCGGAGCGCGGAAGTTGGATCGAGACGAACGTCACGAAGCGCGACACGCTCCAGATGCGGATTGACCAGTCGTCCAAGATTCCTGTGACGGCGTTCCTGCGGGCGATGGACCCTAAGTGCGCCGACACCGAAACGATCATCCGCATCTTCTATGAGACCAAAAGGCTGGTTCTCTCGCAGGTGAAACGCGGGACGCCGGTCCAGGACTTCTACGTTTCGGCGCCCGTCGTGGACAAGGACACCGGCGAGGTCGTCCTGGAGGCGGGCCAGCGGATCGGCGAGAAATGGGAGCAGATTCGCAACTCGGCCATCAAACAACTGGACGTCGTGGCCGACCCGAACTGCGACCCGCTCATCCTGAATACGCTTCAGGACGACAAGACGAAAACGCACGACGAGGCGGTGCTCTACATCTACGGGCGTTTGCGCGTCGGCAACCCGGCGAACCTCCAGAAGGCCAAGCAACTCTTCACCGAGAAGTTCTACGATGCGAACCGCTATCGGCTCGGGCGGGTCGGCCGATTCCGGCTGAACCGCAAGTTCGGGACGAGCGTGGCGGAGAGCGAGATGACGCTTCGGCCGGAGGACTTCATCGAGTGCCTCCGCTACGTCATGAAGTTGCGGGCCGGCGAAGGGTACACCGACGACATTGACGACCTCGGGAACCGCCGCCTCCGGACCATTGACGAACTGGCGGGCGACGAGGTCCGCAAGGGGTTCCTGAAACTGCGGCGAACGGTCCAGGAGCGGATGAGCCTGAAGGACCCGAAAGAACTGACGCCTCGGACGCTCATCAACTCGAAATCCGTGTCGAGTTCCATCGAGTTCTTCTTCGGGCGGTCGGAACTCTCGCAGGTGGTGGACCAGACGAACCCGCTGGCGCAGTTGGCGAACGAGCGCAGGCTGAGCGCGCTGGGCCCGGGAGGCCTGAACCGAAAGCGCGCCGGCTTCGAGGTCCGCGATGTCCACGTCTCCCACTACGGGCGCATCTGCCCCGTGGAGACGCCCGAAGGGACGAACATCGGCCTGATTGCCCAGTTGGGCATCTACGCGACGGTGGACCCGTACGGCTTCCTCGTCAGCCCGTACCGGAAGGTGGAGAAGGGGAAGGTGAACGGCGAGGTCCGCACCATGCGGGCGGACGAGGAGATCGAGCACGTTGTGGCCCCGGCCGACGTGCCGACCGACCCGGACGGCAAGATTCTGTCGGACGTGGTCGTGGCGCGTGTGGGGGGCGACTTCAAGCAGGTTCCCGTGGCGGACGTTCAGTACATGGACATCAGCCCGAAGCAGTTGGTGGGCGTTTCGGCCAGCCTGATCCCGTTCCTGGAGCACGACGACGCGAACCGGGCGCTGATGGGCTCCAACATGCAGCGCCAGGCCGTGCCGCTCCTCGAGCCCGAGCCGGCCATCGTCGCCACCGGGATGGAAAAGCCGGTGGCGGAGAACTCCGGCATGGTCGTCCGCGCCCAGGAAGCCGGCGAGGTCATGTACGTGGACGCCCAGCGGATCGTCGTCCGCAACCGTGACGGCTGGGAAACCGAGTACGTCCTGCGGAAGTTCGTGGGCCTGAACGAGCGGACGTGCCTGAACCAGAAACCGATCGTCCGCGTCGGGCAGAAGGTCAAGACCGGCCAGGTCCTCGCGGACGGCGCCGGGACCAAGGACGGGGAACTGGCGCTGGGGCGGAACGTCCTGGTGGCCTTCCTGACGTGGGACGGCTTCAACTTTGAGGACGCCATTCTCGTCTCGGAAGACCTCCTGAAGGACGACCGGTTCACGAGCATCCACATTGACGAGTTTGAGGTCGAGGTGCGGGAAACGAAACTCGGGCGCGAGGAGTTCACGCGCGACATTCCAAACGTTTCGGAGCGGCAACTGCGGAACCTGGACGAGGAAGGCATGATCCGGGTGGGGACGCGGGTGCAGCCCGGGGACATCCTGGTGGGGAAGGTGAGCCCGAAGTCGAAGACGGAACTTTCGCCGGAAGAAAAACTGCTGCATGCGATCTTCGGCCGGGCGGGCGAGGACGTCAAGAACGACAGCCTCACCGTGCCGGGCGGCGTGGAAGGCATCGTCATCGAGGCGAGTAAGTTCAGCCGCGTCGCCCACCTGTCGGAGGCCGAGCGGCGCAAGCGCAGCCGTGAGGCCCGCCGCGTCACTAAGGAAATGGACGAACGGATCATCGCGGCGTTCCGGTCGCTCGTGGAGATGCTCAACACGACTCTCCGCACGAAGATGGCAGACCCCCAGACGGGCGTGGCGTACGGGGAACGGGACGAAGTGGAAGTGATGGCCCAGATCGAGCGGTTCGACTATGAGAAGATCCAGACTCGCAGCCAATCGTTCGACGAGGGCCGAGAGATCGTCCGCCGCGAATGGCCGAAAGTCCAGGACATGCTGGACGAGAAAGAGCGGGAAGTGGCGCGGCTGAAGCGCGGCGATGAACTGCCGACCGGCGTCCTGGAGATGGTCAAGGTGTGGATCGCGACGAAGCGGCCGCTGTCGGTGGGCGACAAGATGGCCGGCCGGCACGGCAACAAGGGCGTTATCGCCCGCATCCTTCCGGCCGAAGACATGCCGTTCCTGCCGGACGGCCGGCCGGTCGAGATCCTCCTGAATCCGCTGGGCGTCCCGAGCCGCATGAACGTCGGCCAGATTCTGGAAACGCACCTGGGATGGGCGGCGAAGGTGCTGGGGTTCCAGGCCATCTCCCCCGTTTTCGACGGGTGCAAGGAGGACACGATCCACCAGTTGCTCGAGGAAGCCGGCCTGCCGCGCGACGGCAAGATCGCCCTCCACGACGGCCGGACCGGCGAACCGTTCGACCAGGAGGTCGCGGTCGGATACATCTATATGATGAAACTGCACCATCTGGTGGACGACAAGGTGCATGCCCGCTCGACGGGTCCGTACAGCCTGATTACGCAACAGCCCCTGGGCGGGAAGGCCCGGAACGGCGGCCAGCGGTTCGGCGAGATGGAAGTGTGGGCGCTGGAAGGCTATGGCGCCGCCTACGTCCTTCAGGAACTGCTGACCGTCAAGAGCGACGACGTCGAAGGACGCACCAAGATCTACGAATCCATGGTCATGGGCCGTAACACCCTCGAGGCAGGTACGCCCGTCTCGTTCGACGTGCTGACCAACGAGATCAAGGGCCTGTGCCTGAACATGCAGTTGGAGAAGAAACGGCTGTAAGAGGGCCCGAAGGGGCTCGGTCCTCTGGGCGTAGGAGCCGATTGCTATGGCGATTGAAAACGTTTACGACAAGATAAACGATTACGGGAGCGTCCGGGTAAGCCTGGCCAGCCCGAACGACATCCGGGCGTGGTCGTTCGGCGAGGTCAAGAAGCCGGAGACCATCAACTACCGGACGTACCGGGCGGAGCGGGACGGCCTGTTCTGCGAGCGCATCTTCGGTCCGGAACGCGACTGGGAGTGCTTCTGCGGCAAGTACAAGGGCACGAAGCACAAGGGGATGATCTGCGACCGCTGCGGTGTGAAGGTCACCCATAGCCGCGTGCGACGCAAACGCATGGGCCACATCAACCTGGCGGCCCCCGTGGTCCACATCTGGTTCTTCAAGGCCATGCCGAGCCGCCTCGGCACGCTCCTCGATATAAAGGTCTCCAGCCTGGAGAAGGTCGTCTATTACCAGGACTACGTGGTCGTGGACCCGGGCCCGACGCCGTTGAAGGCCAAGCAACTGCTGTCGGAGGAGGAGTACCACGAGGCGCGCGAGAAGTACGGCTCGGAGTTCGAGGCCGACATGGGCGCCGAGGCCGTCAAGAAGATGCTCCAGCGCATGGACCTGGCGGCGGTGTCGCAGGAACTCCGCGATGGGCTGACGAAGACCCGCTCGAAGCAGAAGATCCGGCAACTGACGAAGCGGCTGAAACTGGTCGAGGCCCTCCGCGAATCGGGCAACCAGCCCGAATGGATGGTGCTGGATGTCATCCCGGTCATTCCGCCGGACCTGAGGCCGCTGGTCCTGCTGGATTCGGGCAACTTCGCCACCAGCGACCTGAACGACCTGTACCGCCGGATCATGAACCGCAACAACCGGCTGAAGAAACTGGTGGACCTGAACGCGCCCGAGGTCATCATCCGCAACGAGAAGCGGATGCTCCAGGCGGCGGTGGACGCCCTGTTTGATAACGCCCGCTGCCGCCGGCCGGTGCTGGGGTCGTCGAACCGGCCCCTGAAGAGCCTGACGGATATGATTAAGGGCAAGCAGGGCCGCTTCCGCGAGAACCTGCTCGGCAAGCGTGTGGATTACTCGGCCCGGAGCGTCATCGTCATCGGGCCGGAGTTGCGGCTGCACCAGTGCGGCCTGCCGAAAAAAATCGCCCTGGAACTCTTCCAGCCGTTCATCATCCGGAGGCTAAAGGAACTCGGTTACGCCGACACCATCAAGAGCGCCAAGCGGATGCTCGAACGCCAGGAACGCGAGGTGTGGGACATCCTGGAAGAGGTGACGCACCAGCACCCGGTCCTGCTGAACCGCGCGCCGACGCTGCACCGCATGGGCATCCAGGCGTTCGAGCCGGTCCTTGTCGAAGGCAACGCCATCCGCATCCATCCCCTCGTCTGCCGCGCCTTCAACGCCGACTTCGACGGCGACCAGATGGCCGTCCATCTCCCTCTGTCCATCCAGGCCCAGGTGGACGCCTCGGTCCTGATGATGAGCACGAATAACATCTTCAGCCCGTCCAACGGCGCGCCGATCATGAGCCCCAGCCAGGACATCGTCCTCGGATGTTCCTACCTGACGATTATGCGCGAGGGCCTGAAGGGCGAGGGCAAGACCTTCACGGGCCCGAACGAGGCGATCACGGCCCACGCGCAGGGCATCGCGGCCCTGCAGGCCCGCATCGGCGTCCGCCTGCCCGAAGGGAAGAAACTGGCCGTCCGCGAGGGGATCGAGAAGGAGCCCGAAAAACGCCGCATCGAGACGACCGTCGGGCGGACCCTTTTCAACGACGTCCTCCCCGCCAGCATGCCGTTCTACAACTTCGATATGGACCAGAAGGGCACCAGCCAGGTCATCAGCGATTGCTACCGCCTGCTCGGGCGCGCCGCGACGATTGACCTCCTGGACGCCATCAAGCACCTCGGCTTCAAGTGGTCCACTCTGGCCGGCCTGTCGTTCTCCACCGAGGACCTGCGGGTTCCCGTCGAGAAGAAGCGCAGGATCCTTGAGACGACTCAGAAACTCGTGGACCGCATCAACCGGGCCTACGACGCCGGGGCGATTACCGACGGCGAGCGCTACAACCAGGTCATTGACGCCTGGACCCACGCGCGCGAACAGGTGACCACCGCGATGATGGCCGAACTGGAGAACGATTCGCGCGAGGGCAAGCCCTACCTCAACCCCATTTTCCTGATGACGCACTGCGGGGCCCGAGGGAGCGTGGACCAGGTGCGGCAGTTGGCGGGGATGCGGGGTCTGATGGCCAAGCCCTCTGGCCGGATCATCGAGACGCCCATCAAGGCCAACTTCCGCGAGGGCCTGACGGTGCTCGAGTATTTCTCCTCGACCCACGGGGCGCGCAAAGGCCTGGCCGACACCGCGCTGAAGACCGCCGACTCGGGGTACCTGACGAGGAAACTCGCCGACGTCGCCCAGAACGTCATCATCGCCGAGCCCGACTGCGGGACATTGAACTCGGTTGAGAAGGAAGTCTGGTATGCCGGCGCCGAGGTGGACCGCCCCTTGAGCGACGCCATCGTCGGCCGCGTCGCTGCGCAGAACATTGTGGATCCCCTGACGGACGAGTATGTCGTCAAGGTTGGCCAGGTAGTCACGGCGGCGGCGGCGGGGAAGATCGAGAGCCTCGGCATCGACCACATCCGCGTCCGAAGTCCCCTGACGTGCGAGTCCTCCTTCGGCTGCTGCGCGAAGTGCTACGGCGTGGACCTCTCGACCGGCAAGCCGGTTGAGGAGGGCATGGCGGTCGGCATCATCGCCGCCCAGTCCATCGGCGAGCCGGGAACGCAACTGACGATGCGGACGTTCCACATCGGCGGGACGGCCCACCGCGCCGTGCTGCAGAGCGAGCACCGCACCAGCCAGGACGGCGTGGTGAAATACCACGGCATCCGGGCGGTGTATGCGCCCGATATCGCCAAGCCAACCGCGCTGCCGCTGGGAGTGGGGGCCGACCACCCCGAGCAAATAGTGCCGATACTCAATGAAGTCGCATATGTGCACTTCGTGAGGCTAGATGCACTTGACAAGACTGCCCGAACCCGCCTCCGCGAGGCCCTTGACGCAAAGTGGTGTCCTGGTGGCCGCAAGGCCCCCGACAAGGCACTTGAACAACTCAGCGCTGGTCAGGAGGTGGAGCTCGCTTATCGGCAGGCAGAGAGTGCAATGTGGTCGGATACGGGCTGGAGCAAGTGCAAATTCGCTCTGGACAGGAGCAACAACCTGAAGATGATGGCCCCTACGGGCGAAGACTTGCCCGGGGGGGGAGGGTTGTGGTTGCTGTGCACAAGCCTACCGCAGACGTCAGCTGAGCGAGTTTTTCTCTATGTTGGTGAGACGCACGACTTCAGCAAACTAGCGGATCATCACCTTACGCACGGCGAACTCCGATTGAACCTCCAGCGCAGACTGCTGAGGAGGGGTTCGCTGAAGCGCAACGGCGAAATCCTTCTCCTCGACGCCAAGGGGCGGGAACTGGAACGCTTCGGGATTCCGCTCGGCGCTACGCTCCTGGTGGGGGATGAGACCAAGGTCAAGGCCGGCGACCTCGTGTGCCGGTGGGACCCGCACATGGCCCCCATCCTGGCGGAAGAGGAGGGCGTCGCACGCTACGCCGACATCGTCGAGGGCGAGACGATGCGCTTCGAGGAGGACCGCTCCGGCTTCAAGCGCCGACTGGTGGTCGAGCACAAGGGCGAACTCCACCCCCGCATCATCGTCGAGGATAAGGAAGGCAAGATCCTTGAGTTCCATTACATCCCGGCCCGGACTTACGTGGAGGTCGAGGAGGGGCAAAAGGTTGTTCCCGGCACGATGCTTGCCCGCCGGCCGCGCGAAGTGAGCGGCACGCAGGACATCACGGGCGGCTTGCCGCGCGTCACCGAACTTTTTGAGGCCCGCAAGCCCAAAGAGCCCGCCGTCATGAGCGAGATTGACGGCGTGGTGGAACTGTCGCAGGAGAAGAAGCGCGGCAAGATGACGATCATCGTCCGCAACCCGGAGACGAGCATCGAGAAGGAGCACTATGTCCCGCACGACCGGCACCTGCGGGTCCACACGGGCGACCACGTCCGGGCGGGCGAGATGCTCACCGACGGCCCGCTGGTGCCGCACGACATCCTCCGCATCGCCGGCGAGGCGGAACTCCAGCGGTACCTCCTGCGGGAGATCCAGAACGTCTATCGTTCCCAGAAGGTGCCGATTGACGACAAGCACATCGAGACCATCGTGTCCCAGATGCTCCGCAAGGTCCGCGTGGACCGTCCGGGTGACACGAACTTCCTCCCCGGCGAGGTTGTGGACAAGTTCCGGTTCCGTGCGGAGAACCAGCGCATCGCCCAGATGGCCAAGGTCGTGGACCCCGGCGACACGGAGTTTGAGGAAGGTCAACTGGTCCTTAAGAACGAGTTTGAGGAGGCGGCGGCTATCGCGGAGCAGGGTGGCGGCAAGGCGCCGACCAAACGCCGGCCCAAGCCCGCCACCGCCAAGACCATGCTCCTGGGGATCACCAAGGCCAGCCTCCAGAGCGAATCGTTCCTTTCGGCCGCCAGTTTCCAGGAAACCACCAAGGTCTTGACGGAAGCGTCGCTGGCGGGCAAAGTGGACCCGTTGCTGGGCCTGAAGGAAAACGTGGTGCTCGGCCACCTGGTTCCGGCCGGGACCGGCTTCAAACCGTATCTGGAGGCAACGGTGCGACTCCACGCGGAGCCGCCCATCGCCGCCGAGCGACGCGCCGAGGAACAGGCCGCCGTGGGTTTCGGCTCCGAAGTGCGACAACCGTTGCCGGACTCGACGCCCTGACCCGACGCCGACGGACGTGAAGGGAGACGCGACGTATGCCGACGATTAATCAACTGATCCGCAAGGGCCGCAGACACCGGCGCGCCAAGTCCAAGAGCCAGGCGCTGGTGCGATGCCCCCAAAAACGGGGCGTCTGCACCCTCGTGCGCACCATGACCCCCAAGAAGCCGAACTCGGCGCTGCGGAAGGTCGCGCGGGTGCGCCTCTCGAACGGCAAAGAGGTCACCGCTTACATCCCGGGCATTGACCACAACCTCCAGGAACACTCGATCGTGCTGGTGCGTGGCGGCCGGGTCCGCGACCTGCCCGGCGTGCGGTATCACATTGTCCGGGGGACGCTGGACTCGCTCGGCGTGGATAACCGCAAGCAAGGACGTTCCAAGTACGGGGCGAAACGAGGCAAATGATGTTTAGCCGCGAGCCGAAGGCGAGCGCGCCTCTCGCATAGGGCGAGCGACAGAGGGAGTCAATCATGGCGTTTAAGAAGTGGACGTCGAGCCACACGCACCAGGACCCGGACCCGAAATTCGGGAGCGTCCTGGTTCAGAAGTTCGTCAACTGCATGATGTGGCAGGGCAAGAAGGCGGCCGCCCAGCGTGCCTTCTACGACGCGATGGATATCATCGCCGACAAGATTAAGGACGCCAAGCCCCTGGAAGTGTTCACCCAGGCCGTGGACAACATCAAGCCGCGCATCGAGGTCCGCTCGAAACGCGTCGGCGGCGCCACGTACCAGGTGCCGATGCCCGTCAGCGAGAAGAGGAGACTCAGCCTGGCGATCCGTTGGATCCTGGAAGCGGCGCGCGGCCGATCAGGTAAACCGATGGCCGACCGCCTCGCGGAAGAACTCCTCGCCGCCTACCGCCGTGAAGGCACGGCGATTCAGACGCGCGAAAACGTGCACCGAATGGCCGAGGCCAACAAGGCGTTCGCCCACTTCGCGTGGTAATCCCAGGGGGTCTGCGGCCGGCGACGGGGCAGGCCCTCGTCTTTTGAGACTCCAGAGAAACACCAAACGCCCGCCTTGGCGCCAAAGGCGGTAAGAGCCCTGAGGGGAACGTGAACCTGCCGCGCCCTAAAGCCGGCTGGGGTGAAAGATGACGATGTCTCCCGACGCGATGGAAAACATCCGCAACATCGGTATTGCCGCCCACATTGACGCCGGCAAGACGACGGTCACCGAGCGCATCCTCTATTACGCCGGCAAGACCTACAAGATGGGCGAAGTCCACGAAGGCACCGCCGTCATGGACTACGACCCGGAGGAGCAGCAGCGCGGCATCACGATCCGGGCGGCGGCGACCACCCTCCCCTGGAAGGGCCGCACCATCAACCTCATTGACACCCCCGGCCATGTGGACTTCACCATCGAGGTCGAGCGGTCCTTGCGCGTCCTCGACGGGGCCGTCGTCGTCTTCTGTGCCGTCGGGGGCGTGGAGGCCCAGAGCGAAACCGTCTGGCATCAGGCGGACCGCTATCGCGTGCCGCGGCTCGCCTTCGTCAACAAATGCGACCGCGTCGGCGCCGATTGGGAACGCGTCCTTGCCGAAATCCGCGAGCGCCTCCATCCTCGGGCTATGCCGGTCCAACTACCCATCGGCCAGGGGGCGGACTTTCGCGGCATCATTGATTTGGTGCGGATGCGGGCCTTCTATTGCCGCAACGAGATGGGGACCGAGATAGAAGAAGCCGAGGTTCCCGCCGACCTGCGCTCCGCCGCCGAACACGCCCGGGAGGAACTCATCGCCTCCGCCGGCGAGGTCTGTGACGACCTGATGGCCAAGTACCTCCATGACCACGAGGTCCGCGTCGAAGACCTTCAGGCCGCTATCCGCAAGGGGTGCGTGGCCCTGAAGTTGATCCCTGTTTTGTGCGGCTCGGCGCTCAAGAACAAGGGCGTCCAACTTCTCGTGGATGCGGTCAGCGATTACCTGCCGAGCCCTCTCGATGTCGGGGCCGTCAAGGCCCACGCGCCGGGCAAGCGCGGCGAGGTGAACGAGGTGCTCGTCGAGCCCGACCCCGACGGGCCGTTTGCCGGCCTGGTTTTCAAGATCACCTCCGACACGCACGGCGACCTGTACTGGGTCCGCGTGTACCGCGGGCGGCTGGGCTGCGGCACGCGCGTCCTGAACGCGACCCGCAACCAGAAGGAAAACGTCCAGCGCCTCTGGCGCATGCATGCCGGTGAGCGGATCCGCGAGGAGGAAGTCACGGCCGGCGACATCATTGCCGTCGTGGGCCTCAAGGACGCTGCCACAGGCGATACCATCTGTGACACGCGTCATCCGGTGTACCTGGAGCCCATCGGCGCCCCCAAGACGGTCATTTCGATGGCCATCGAGCCGCGAACCGCCGCCGACCGCCAGCGCCTCGGCGAGGTGCTGAAAATCCTCGGCCGCGAGGACCCCACGTTCGAGTACCGCGTGGACCCCGAGACGAGCCAGACGATCATCTCCGGCATGGGGGAACTGCACCTGGAGGTCCTGAAGAACCGCATGTTGCGCGATTTCAAGGTGGATGCCAACGTCGGCCGGCCGCGAGTCGCCTACCGCGAAACCATCCGCCAAACCGTCGAGGCCGAGGGGCAATTCATCCGCCAGACGGGGGGCCGGGGCCAGTACGGCCGGGTCTTCATCCGCGTGGAGCCCAAGCCCCACGGCGACCTGGAAGGCGACCGCCTCACCTTCTTGATCGCCATTAAGGGCGGCGCGATTCCCCAGGAGTTCATCCCGTCCGTCGAGCGGGGCATCCGCGAAGCCGCCGCCGCCGGCATCGAAACCGGCTACCCCCTCATTGACATTACCGTCACCCTCCTGGACGGGCGGTACCACGAGGTGGATTCCTCGGAGATTGCCTTCGAGGCCGCCGGCAGCATCGCCCTTCAGAATGCCGTCCAGAAGGCGGGGGTGCGGCTCCTGGAGCCTCTGATGCGGCTCCAGGTGGTGGCTCCCAACGAGCATTTCGGTGACATTACGGCCGATCTGATGGCCCGCCGGGCCGAAATCGTCGAAACCCACCTGCGGGGGATGGCGAGGGTGATTACCGCCACCGTACCGCTGGCAACCATGTTTGGCTACGCGACGGGGATCCGCAGCCTGACCCAGGGGCGGGCCACCTATTCGATGGAGCCGGAGCGCTATGCCGTTGTCCCCGACGAGGTCGCCAGGGAGATCCTGGCCTGACGGGGGTGGGGGAGGGTGATTGGGGCCGCTTTTTTGCAAAAAAAAAGAAGTTGACAACCCATGGCCTGTTGCTACACTGCCCGTTCTCGACACTTTGGAAAGATATCGGCTCCTTGGGAGCCGATCATCGGTGTACCCTTCGGCGGCCCTGTCGGTTTTGGGGGCGCGGGGCCGGACGGAGGGGATATAGTATCTTGATATCGGGGTCGAAGAGCGACCGCAAGAGGCGCTGAATGGCAGGCGACCGCATCCGTATTCGTATGGAAGCGTACGACCACCGCGTTCTGGACCAGAGCGCGGCCGAGATCGTCGAGACGAGCAAGCGCACCGGCGCGCGGGTCAAGGGACCGATCCCTCTGCCTACGCGCATCGAACGCTACACGGTCTTGCGATCGCCTCACATTGACAAGAAGAGCAGGGAGCAGTTCGAAATCCGAACGCACAAGCGGCTTGTGGACATTGAGGAACCGACCTCCAAGACGGTGGACGCCCTCAACAAGTTGAACATGCCCGCGGGCGTGTATATCAAGATTAAGGCCTAGCACCATGCCGGCAATCCTGGGTAAAAAGGCCGGAATGACCAACATCTTCGACGACCGGGGCCGGTTCGTCCCTGTCACGGTCATCGAGGCCGGTCCGTGCCAGGTGCTTCAGGTGAAGACCGCCGAAACCGACGGGTACGATGCCGTCCAACTGGGCTACGAAGACAAGGCCGCACGCCGGGCAACGCGCGCTGAAACCGCCCACGCCAAAAAGGCCGGCGCGACCCCGAAACGTTTCGTCCGCGAGTATCGCACCAGCGACCTGGCCGGCTATGAGCCGGGAGGCACGGTGACGGTCGCGGCCTTTGAGGGCGTCGAACTTGTGGATGTCGTCGGCGTGACGAAGGGTCGCGGCTTCGCCGGCGTGGTCAAGCGCCACCAGTTCCGCGGCCAGTCGGGCAGCCACGGCACGGAGCGCAAACACCGGTCTTCGGGAAGCATCGGCGAGGGCGCCGGCATCCCCGGCCGGGGCGTCCGCAAGGGCAAGCGCATGGCCGGCCACATGGGCCACGAACGCCAAACCGTCGAACGGCTGGCCCTCGTCAAGGTGGACCCGGAGGCCAACCTTCTGGTCGTCAAGGGAAGCGTGCCGGGGCCGACCGGCGGCTATCTGATCGTACGCAACGCCCGGAAGGTGGGCGTCGCCAAGAAATGAGACGCGTGGGAACGCGAACGGACATGATCGAGGTTGCCGTTTACAACCCGGACGGAAGCCGCGCGGGCGCCATCCCGGTGGAAGAGGCTTGGTTCGGCGGCAAGGTCCACATGGATCTGCTGCGCCTGGCGGTCCGCCGGCACGAGGCGAATCAGCGCGTCGGCACCGTCAAGACCAAGAGCCGCGCCGAGGTGGCGTACTCCACCAAGAAACTCCACGCGCAGAAACACACCGGCCGGGCCCGCATGGGGGGTCGTGGCAACCCGATCCGGCGCAAGGGTGGCCATGCTTTTGCGAAGCGGCCTCGCGACTTCTCCATCGCGATGCCCAAGAAAATGCGCCGGCGGGCGCTCGATTCGGCCCTGCTGGCCCGCATGCTCGATGCGGAGGTGGTCGTGCTGGACGGCCTGAGCCTCGACAAGCCGAAAACCCGCCAGGTCGCCAAGGCCTTGAAGGCCTTGGGCGCCGACCGGACGTGCCTCCTGGCCCTGCCGCAGTACGACAGCATCCTTTGGAAATCGGCCAGGAATCTGCCGCGCGTGCGCGTCCGGCCCGTGGCCGAACTGAACGCCTACGACGTCCTCTGGCCGAACCGGGTGGTGTTTACGCGCCCGGCGTTCGAGGCCCTTGTGGAGTTGAGGAAGAACTGATGGACCCGTACCAAGTGGTTGTCAAGCCGCTTATCACCGAGAAGGGGACGCGGCAGAACGAGGAACTGAACCAGTACGCGTTCCAGGTCCACAATCGCGCGGGCAAGCAGCAGATTCGCGAGGCCGTCGAGAAAATCTACGAGGTGCGGGTGCTGAAGGTGCGGACGCTGAAACGCCGGGGCAAGCAGCGCCGCTATCGGTACACGCACGGACGGACGGCGGGCATGAAGAAAGCGGTCGTCACGCTGCACCCCGACGACCATATTGACCTGTTCTAGCGGCTGTTTCATCCCGCTCCCCTTGTGGGAGAGGGTAGGTGCTACTCTGCGAAGTAGCGAAGTGCTACTTCGCTACGAAGCACGAGGTGAGGGGTGGCTGCCGAACGGTTCGGCGGCCCGAGGGTAAGACGGTATGGCCATCAAGATGTACAAGCCGACGAGCGCCGGCCGGAGAAACGCCTCCGTCCAGGACTTCTCGGACCTGACGAAGAAGCGGCCCGAGAAGGGACTCACGGAGCGTCTGACCCGCACCGGCGGCCGGAACAACCAGGGCGTGACCACCGCCAGGTTCCGCGGCGGCGGCCACAGGCGCCTCTACCGCGTGGTGGATTTCAGGCGCGACAAGGACGGCGTGCCGGGCAAGGTGGCGGCCATCGAGTACGACCCCAACCGCAGCGCCCGCATCGCCCTCGTTCAGTATGCCGACGGCGAGAAACGCTACATCCTGGCGCCCGACGGCCTGGCGATCGGCCAGGCGGTCGAGAGCGGCGACCGCGTCGAACCGCGAACCGGCAATTGCATGCCCCTGGAGAACATCCCGGCCGGTCTGCCCGTGCACAACATCGAAATGGTGCCCGGCCAGGGCGGGAAACTGGTCCGGGCCGCAGGACGGGCTGCTACCCTCAGCGCGAAGGAAGGCGGATGGGCCTTCATCATCCTGCCGAGCGGCGAGATGCGACGTGTCAACATCCGCTGCCGCGCCACCATCGGACAGGTCGGCAATGCGGAGCACAATAGTATCTGGGTCGGCAAGGCGGGCCGGACGCGCCACAAGGGGCGCCGGCCTCATAACCGCGGCTCGGCGATGAACCCGGTGGACCATCCGATGGGCGGCGGCGAGGGCCGGCGATCCGGCGGGCGCGACCCCCAGTCGCCGACCGGCGTGCCGGCCAAGGGTGGCAAGACCCGCAACCGCCGGAAACCGTCCAACGCCCACATTATCCGCCGACGCATAGGCCGACGCTACGGCGAGGCCAAGATTCCGAAGTAAGGAACACACGAACCCATGGGACGTTCGACCAAAAAAGGCCCGTACGTAGACGTGAAACTCCTGCGGAAGGTGCAACGCCTGGAGGAGAGCAACCGGCGCGAGCCGATCAAGACCTGGGCCCGCGCGTGCACCATCGTGCCGGAGTTCGTCGGGCATACCTTCATGGTGCACAACGGCCGGACGCACCTGCGGGTGTTCGTGACGGAAGACATGGTCGGCCACAAGTTGGGCGAGTTTGCCGCGACGCGGACGTTCCGCGGTCACGGCGGTCGGAAGGCGGCGACGCTGGCGGGTCCGGCGGCAGGCCCTCCGGGGGCGGCGGGTCCTGCAGCTGCGGCGCCAGGTGCAGCGGCGCCGGCGGGACCGGCCAGGCTGGGCGGACCGGCCAGGCCGGGCGGACCGGCCCCGAGGAAGTGAGCGAAGGTCGGCGGCGCGCGGGCGCCCCGGCCGAAGAGGTTGCGAGACATGGGTTATCAAGCGAGCCACCGATTCGCCCGGATCAGTCCCCGCAAGGCGGGGCTGGTGATGGAGATGATCCGGGGGAAGGACCTGGAGGAGGTGCTCCAGTCGCTGGATGTGAATCCGCGGCGGGCGGCCAAGTTGGTCGCGCGGGTGCTCCGCAGCGCCATGGCCAACGCCGATGAGAAGGAAGCCGACCTGGAGGCGCTGTACGTCCGGGACGCGCGGGCGGAGCAGGGGCCGGTTCTCAAGCGTATGATGCCGCGGGCGCGCGGGTCGGCCGACGTGATTCGCCGGCCGACGTGTCACCTGGTCGTGGAACTGGAGGAGCGCGGCCGGTAAGCGCGCGATAGGGCTCGTCCATGGGACAGAAAGTACATCCGATCGGTTTTCGCATCGGGGTGACGGAATCCTGGCGGAGCCGCTGGTACGCCCCGAAGCGTGCGTTCGGCGCGCTGCTGGTCGAGGACGAGAAGATCCGTCGGTTCATCAAGAAGAACTACGGGTTCGCGGCGATTGCGAGGATCGAGATTGAACGCACGCGCGAGGAGGTGAAGGTGATCCTGCATTCGGCCCGGCCCGGCCTCGTCATTGGCCGGAAGGGCGCCGAAGTGGACCGCCTCCGCGAGGAACTGGAGGAACTGACGAGCCGCCGCATCACGGTGAGCATCGTGGAAATCACGAAGCCGGAACTGTCGGCCCAGTTGGTGGCGGAGAACGTCGCCCAGCAATTGGCGAAGCGGGCTGCGTTTCGGCGGACGATGAAGCAGGCGTTGGACACCACGATGGGCGCCGGGGCCAAGGGCATCAAGATTCGCTGCGCCGGCCGCCTCGGCGGCGCGGAAATGAGCCGATGCGAGACCGCCAGCCGCGGCAGCATCCCCCTCCACACGCTGCGAGCCCACATTGATTACGGGTTCGCGGAGGCGTCGTGCACGTACGGCATGATCGGCGTGAAGGCGTGGATTTACCTGGGCGAGTACCCCGACGAGACCAAGAAGGAGGCCGGCGATGGCGCTGATGCCTAAACGCGTCCTCCACCGCAAGAGCCAGCGCGGGCGAATCCGCGGCAAGGCCTGGCGCGGCAACTTCGTGGCGTTCGGGGAGTACGGGCTTCAGGCGATGGAGGGAAAGTGGCTGAGCGCGCAGCAGATCGAGGCCGGCCGCGTCGCCGCTACCCACTTCCTCCACCGCGAGGGGAAACTCTGGGTCCGCGTCTTCCCCGACAAGCCCATCAGCGCCAAGCCGCTGGAAACCCGGATGGGCAAGGGCAAGGCGGAGCCGGCCTACTGGGCGGCGGTTGTCAGGCCGGGGCTGGTGCTGTATGAACTTGGCGGCGTGTCCGAGGACTTGGCGAAGCAGGCCTTCCGGCGTGTCGCCCAGAAGATGCCTATCCGCACGCGCCTGGTGTATCGCCGTCGGCATCGGTAGGCGACTGGAGCAGCGACCGTGAAGGCTAAAGAGATACGCGAGATGTCAGAAGAGCAGATCCGCCAGGAACTCGAGGCCCTGAAGCGGAGGGTCTTTGACCTGCGGACCCAGGCCGAGACCGAGGAACTTCAGGTGCCGAGCGAACTGTCGAAAGCCCGCCACGACATCGCGCGGATGCGGACGATCCTGCGGCAGCGGGAAGGTGTGCGGCCGGCGCCCGGCGCCGCCGCCGGTGAGGAGCACGCGTGACGATGAACCGACCGCAGATCAAGCGGCGCGCTGTCCGGGGTGTGGTCACGAGCGACCGCTGCGCCAAAACGATTACCGTCCTGGTGTCGCGGCGGTTCCGCCATCCGAAGTACGGCAAGATGGTTCGCCGCGACCAGAAGGTTCACGCGCACGACCAGGCCGATGAGGCCCACGTCGGCGATACGGTGGAGGTGGTGGAGTGCCGGCCGATGTCCCGGACCAAGTGCTGGCGCCTCGTACGGATTCTGGAGCGGAACCCTGAGGCCGGGATGGGTGCGGCCGTGGGGGCCGAGGCCGGCCAGCCGGAGCCGCAGGCGGCCGGGGAAGCGACGCCATGATTCAGATGCGGTCCATCGTGGACGTGGCCGACAACACCGGCGCGCGAACGGTGCGCGTAATTCGGGTGCTGGGCGGCTCGACCCGCCGCGGCGGGTTCACGCGCCCCCAGGCCGGCATCGGCGACATCGTCATCGCGTCGGTCCAGAAGGCGATCCCGAGCGGGGAGGCCAAGAAGGGCGAGGTCGTCCGGTGCGTCGTCGTCCGCACCCAGTACCCGACGCGCCGGCCGGACGGCTCCTACGTCCGGTTCGACGGCAATGCGGTGGTCCTGATCGACAAGGAAGGGAACCCGCGCGGGACACGCATCTTCGGGGCGATCGCGCGGGAACTCAGGCAAAAACAGTACATGCGGATCGTCTCGCTCGCCAGCGAGGTGGTCTGAGGGAAGGCTTGGCGGGATACGATGCATATTCGGCGCGATGATACGGTGGAAGTGATGGCCGGCGACGACAAGGGCGCCCGCGGGCGGGTCCTCCGGGTCGAGCCTCGCAAGGACCGGGCCATTATCGAGGGCATCAACCGGGTGTACCGGCACCTTCGGCGGTCGCGGAAGAACCCGCAGGGCGGACGCCTGGAGATCGAGGCGCCCGTGCACCTGTCGAACCTGTTGCCCGTGTGCCCGAAGTGCAGTAAGGCCACGCGCGTCGGGTTCCGGACGGACGAGTCGGGCAAAAAGTTCCGCACCTGTCGCCGGTGCGGCGCCCAGTTTGGAGAAGTGTAAGCGGCCATGGCGCGATTGCTCGAACAATATCGAACGACGGTGGTCCCGATGCTCCAGGAGCGTCTGGGCCGGCAGAATGCCCTCAGCCTGCCGAGGCTCTCCAAGATCGTCATCTCGATGGGCCTGGGCAAAGGGCGCGACGAGCCGAAACGCATCGAGGCCGCCGTCAAGGACCTTGCGACGATTGCGGGCCAGAAACCGGTCCTGACGAAAGCGAAGACGAGCATCTCGAACTTCCGGCTGCGGCGCGGGGTGGTGTGCGGGACGATGGTGACGCTTCGCGGGCGGCGGATGTACGAGTTTCTGGACCGCCTCATTAACCTGGCGATCCCGCGGATACGCGACTTCCGCGGCCTGGACCCGGGGGCGTTCGACGGCCGGGGCAATTACTCGATGGGCGTCAACGAGCAACTCGTGTTCCCGGAGGTCCGGGTGGCCGACGTCCAGTACCAGCAGGGCATGAACATTGCAATCTGCATCGAGAACAGCCGGTCAGACGAGGAATCGCGGGCCCTTCTGGAGGGCTTCGGATTCCCGTTCCGGCGTGACGGCGCATAACGGCAGGGGTCGGATGACAACGAAAGCACAACGGTTGAGGGCGAAGCGGGAACCGAAGTTCAGCACGCGGCGGGTGCGTCGGTGCGAACTGTGCGGTCGGCGGCGCAGCGTGTACCGCAAGTTTAGCCTTTGCCGCATCTGCTTCCGCAAACTCGCTCTCGAAGGCATGATTCCGGGCGTCCGCAAGGCGTCCTGGTAACGGGGTGAAGGAGACGGACGGGCGATGACGCACGACCCAATCGCCGACATGTTGACGCGCATCCGCAACGGCCTGGCGCGGTGCCGGACGACCGTGGACGTTCCGGCGTCCAAGGTCTGCCGGGGCATCCTCCAGGTCCTCCGGGCCGAGGGCTACCTCCGCGACCTGGACGAGATTGAGGATGGCAAACAGGGCCTCATCCGGGTTCACCTGAAGTACGGGCCCGACGGGGAACAAATTGTGACGCACCTCGCGCGCGAGTCGAAGACCAGCCGGCGCCTCTACAAGAAGACCGGCGACATCGGCCCGGTGCTGGGCGGGCTGGGCGTGGCCATTTACTCCACGCCCCAGGGCATCGTCAGCGACCGGCAGGCGCGGTACATGCACACGGGCGGCGAGTTGCTCTGCACCGTCTGGTAACCGACGAACACGAAAGGCTCCAGATTACGATGTCTCGCATAGGCAACAAACCGGTTCCGGTGCCCGAGAAGGTCAAGGTGGCCGTCAAGGGCACGAGTGTCGAGGTCGAGGGGCCCAAGGGCAAACTCGCCTGGACCTTCAACCGCGACATGACCGTGACTGTCGAGGAAGAGGCGCGGCGTGTTGTGGTCAAGCGGCCGAGCGACCATCGCCGACACCGGGCGGTCCACGGCCTGACCCGGGCGATCATCGCCAACATGGTCAAGGGCGTGACCGAAGGATACGAGAAGCAACTGGAACTGTACGGCACGGGGTACTCGCTGGCCCTGAAGGGCAAGGAGTTGGTGATCCATTGCGGTTTCGCCAAGCCGGTTGAGAAGTCCGTCCCCGAAGGCCTGGAGGTTTCGGTTGAGGCACCGAACACGCGGGGCAACGACATCCCGGCCAAGATGACCGTCCGTGGATGCGACAAGCAACAGGTGGGCGAGTTTGCGGCGGAGGTCCGGCACCTTCGGCCGCCGGAGCCCTATCAGGGCAAGGGGTTCCGTTACGCCGGCGAGCGGATTCGCCGCAAGGCCGGCAAGACCTTTGTCAGCGGCGCCGCAGGGGCATAACGGCAATGGCAGACGTGGCCAAGAAACGCGCAGGGCTCTCTCGGCGGCACCGACGGGTCCGCAAGAAGGTGTTCGGCACGCCCGAGCGTCCGCGGCTCTGTGTGTCGCGGAGCCTCAAGCACATTTATGTGCAACTGATTGACGACGTGGCGGGGCGGTCGCTGCTGGCGGTCGGCACGCTGAGCGAGCCGCTCAAAGGCGCGATGAAGAGCACGGGCAACCGCGAGGCCGCCGCCAAGGTCGGCGCCCTGGTGGCCGAACGAGCCAAGAAGGCCGGCATCACCCGCGTGTGCTTCGACCGCGGAGGCCGAAAGTACCACGGGCGCATCAAGGCTCTGGCCGACGCTGCACGGAAGGGCGGCCTTCAGTTTTGACGCCGCCGGCGTCGCCACGGCGAAGTCCGTACGGACGAAGCCGGGCAGGGAGGTATCCAACGCGTGGCAACTGAGCAGGACAAATTCTTCGGCGAGACGCGCGAACTGGCGGAGACGATTGTCACCATCAATCGCTCCGCGAAGGTCGTCAAGGGCGGCCGGCGCTTCAGTTTCAGCGCCTTGGCCGTCGTCGGCGACCGTCGCGGAAGGGTGGGGGTCGGCTACGGCAAGGCGAACGAGGTCCCGCCCGCCGTCGAGAAGGGCATCGCCGAGGCCAAAAAGAACCTGAAGCGCATTCCGCTCGTCGGCGACAGCATTCCTCACGAGGTGGTGGGTCGCTTTGGCGCAGCGCGGGTGTATATGCGGCCGGCGGGTCCCGGCACGGGCGTCATCGCGGGCGGCGGCGTCCGCGCCGTCTGCCAGATGGTCGGCATCCGCAACATCCTTACCAAGTCGCTCGGGAGCACCAACCCCGTCAACCTGGTTAAGGCTGCCATAGACGCGCTCCAGCGGCTGATGGATGTGAAGGAAGTAGCCCGCCTTCGCGGCGTGCCGGTCGAGGAACTCATGCCGCAGCAGCGGACCGAGAGCCGGACCGACACCGCCAAGGCCGACACCGCAGGGGGGCAGGCGACGTGAACCTGACGGACATTAAAAAGAGCGACACTCGACACAAGGCCCGCAAACGCCTGGGGCGCGGCATGGGCTCCGGCCATGGGAAGACGAGCGGCCGGGGCCACAAGGGCGCTCGTTCGCGCTCCGGCTTCAAGCGCCGCACCACCTATGAAGGCGGCCAGATGCCCCTTTTCCGCCGCCTGCCGAAGGTCGGTTTCTCGAACGCCCGTTTCGCCACGCCCGTCTCCATTGTCAACGTGGGGGACCTCAACGGGTTTGACAAGGGCGCCGACGTCGGCCCGAACGAACTGCGGGAAGCGGGGCTCCTTCGCGGCCGGCTGAGCCTGCTGAAGGTGCTCGGGCGCGGCGAATTGAAGATGGCTCTGACGGTGCGGGCGCACGCGTTCAGCGAGTCGGCGGCCCGTAAGATCCGCGACGCGGGCGGCCAGGCGGAGGTGATCGAAACGTGATTCGGTCCCTCATCAACGTGTTCAAGATTCCGGAACTGCGGCGGAAGATTCTCTTCACGCTCCTCATCATTGCCGTTTTCCGCGTCGGTTCCTACGTGCCGATTCCCGGCACGAACTCCGGCTATCTCGCCCAGTTGGCCGCCACCGAGTCTGCGACCGAAGGCGGCGGCGAAGGCGGATTTCGCGATTACCTGAACTTCATCGCGCGCATCACGGGCGGCTCGTTCCAGCCGTTCCTCTTTGCGCTCGGAATCATGCCCTACATCAGCGCCTCGATCATCCTGCAACTATTGACCCAGGCGATCCCGTCGCTGGAGCGCCTGGCCAAGGAAGGCGAAACCGGACGACGCAAAATCAACGAGTACACCCGCTACCTGACGGTGCTCCTGTGTTTCGTCCAGGCCTCCTTTATTGCCGACACGAAGTCCTTCGGCGAGGGCGGGTGGCGCGGCACGGACAGTTGGTTCATGTATTACCTTGTGTGCGTCTTTGCCATGACCGCCGGGACGGTTTTCCTGATGTGGCTCGGGGAGTTGGTGGACGAGTTCGGCATCGGCAACGGCATCAGCCTGATTATCATGGCGGGCATCGTGGACCGTCTGCCGGGCGTCGTCGCCTACCTCCGCGACAACGCCAAGATGGAGTTCCTGAGTTTCCAGGCAGCGGAGAAGATCGGCATCGAGACCGTGCTGCTGATTATCGCCATGTTCGTGGCGGTCATCATCGGGGTCATTCTGATCACGCAGGCCCAGCGGCGGATTCCGATCCAGCAGGCGAAGCACACGCGCGGCCGGCGGATTTACGGCGGCCAGCGCCAGTACCTCCCCCTGCGCGTCAACCAGGCGGGCGTCATCCCGGTCATTTTCGCCTCCAGCCTGCTTTACATTCCGATGTACTTGTTCCAGGCCCTGGATAAATGGCTTGCCGGAACAGCCTTTAGCGATGCGGCCAGGGAGTCCTACGAGTTCTTTTCCTATGGCAGCCCGACGCAGCTCCTGGTTTACGTCGCCATGATTTATCTCTTCTGCTACTTCTGGACGGCGATTCAGTTCCAGCCGCGCGAAATGGCCGACAACCTGCGCGACTGGGGCTCGTTCATTCCCGGCATGCGCCCCGGCCGGCGAACCGCCGAGTACCTGGAACGCGTGATGAACCGTATCACCTACGTCGGTGCGGGCTTCCTGGCCGTCGTCGCTATCATCCCGATGGTCATCAGCCGAGTCACGGGTGTGAGCATGTTGATGACGGGGTTCCTGGGCGGCACGGGCCTGCTGATTATCGTCAGCGTTGCTCTCGACGTGGTGCAGCGCGTTGAGTCGCACCTGATTATGCGCCATTACGAGGGTTTCCTGGCGGAAGGACGCGTACACGGACGCCGAGGGTAACACTACTACGCTGTGTTCTTAACGCAGAGAACGCAGAGGACGCAGAGAACGACGAGAATCGGGAAACGACACAAATAATATGTTTTGAAAAACAGAATACTTTTTTCTCTGCGGTCTCTGCGCTCTCTGCGTTGAGATGGCGTTGTAGAATTGGCCGACTTGCGGAAAGGGAACCGAAACGTGCGACTCGTGTTTCTCGGTCCCCCGGGGGCCGGCAAGGGAACGCAGGCCAAGGCCGTGGCCGCTCAGTACGACGTGCCGCACGTGTCGAGCGGCGACATATTCCGGGCGGAAATCGCCCGCGAGTCGCCCCTCGGACGAAAACTGAAATCGTACGTGGATGCGGGGCGCCTCGTCCCCGATGAGTTGACCACCGAGGCGGTGACGCAACGGTTGGGCGATCGCGATTGTGCCGACGGCTGGGTCCTCGACGGGTTTCCCCGGACCGAGGGCCAGGCCAAGGCGCTCGATGAGGTGCTCGAGAGGTCGAACGCGAAACTCCAGGCCGTGGTGTATCTGGCGCTCGACGGCGAACGAATCGTCGAGCGGATGGCGGGACGCCGCGTGTGCCCGAAGTGCGGGCGCCCGTACCATGTGGAGTACCTGCGGCCGCGCCGGGACGAGCGCTGCGATGAGTGCGGCACGGCGCTGGTGCGCCGCGAGGACGACGTGCCGGAAACGGTGCGCCAGCGCCTCGCGACTTTCGAGCGTCAGACGGCGCCGCTGGTGGGCTATTACGAACGCCGCGGACTGCTGCTGCGTGTCGGCGGCGAAGGGACCCCTGACGAGGTCAGGGACCGGCTCTTTGAGAAACTGCAAGACGCGGTCGAGGGAGGCTAAGGCGCGTCGGCCATGGCCATCCGCCCGAAGAGCCCCGAAGCGATCGAGAAGATGCGACGGGCGGGGCGGACCGTGGCCGAGGTGCTCGCACGCCTCGAGGCGATGGCCCGGCCGGGCGTCACGACGGCCGAACTCGACGCCGAGGCCGCCCGGATGGCCGGCGAGCGCGGCGCCCGAAGCCTGTTCCTCGGCCAGCCGCACCCGCGCGGCGGGCGGACGTACCCGGGAAACATCTGTGTCTCGCTCAACGAGGAACTGGTGCACGGCATCCCCGGGCCGCGAAAGATTGCCGAAGGCGACGTTGTCTCGATTGACTTCGGCGTTCGGCAGGACGGCTGGTGCGCGGACGCGGCGAGGACGTTCGCGGTGGGTCGTGTGCTGCCTCGCGTCCGGCGATTGCTGGACGTGACGGCCGAGGCGCTCGAGATTGTCCGCCGCGAGGCGCGCGCGGGCGTCCTCTGGTCGGCGGTGGCCGGTCAGATTGAGGACCTCGTCCGGAAGGCGGGCTTCTCGATCGTGACGGAGTACGTGGGCCATGGCATCGGGCGGGACATGTGGGAGGAGCCCAAGGTCCCGAACTTTGTCAGCCGCGAGTTGCTGCGGCACGACTGGATGCTCCTGGAAGGCATGACGCTGGCCGTCGAGCCGATGGTCAACCTCGGCCGGCGCGAGGTGCGAGAGCAGGAAGATGGGTGGACGGTGGTGACCTGCGACGGTCAACCGTGTGCCCATTTTGAGGATACGTTTGTCATCCGTCCGGGCGGCGCGGAGCCGCTCACGCGGGTGACGGACGACGGAAAGGGATGAGTCCGACCCATGGCGAAGGACATCATCCGAATGGAAGGGAAGGTGTCCGAGGCGCTGCCGAACGCCGTGTTCCGTGTCGAGTTGGAGAACGGACACAAGGTGCTCGCGCACGTGTCGGGGCGGATGCGGATGCATTTTATCCGCATCCTGCCGGGCGACCAGGTGACGATCGAACTGTCGCCCTACGACCTTTCGCGGGGACGGATCGTGTACCGGACGGGCTGAGGCTGCCGCCTCGGCTTGCGGTGAAGGGGTTGCGTTGCGATGAAAGTACGCACAAGCGTCAAGCGGATTTGCGAGAACTGCCGGGTCATCCGGCGCCGCGGCGTCGTACGCGTTATCTGCACGAACCCGCGGCACAAACAGCGCCAGCGCGGTAAAGCGAAGGCGAGGAGGTAGAGCATGCCCCGTATCGCCGGTGTGGACGTCCCTGGGGAAAAGACCACCTGGGTCGCCCTGACGTACATCTATGGCATCGGGAAGACGTCGGCCCTCCAGATCTGCAAGGAGGCGCAGATTGACCCGAACGGCCGAGGGCGGGACCTGTCGGAGGACGAGGTCGGCCGCGTCGCTACCGTCATTGACCGCAGTTTTGTCGTCGAGGGGGCCCTCAGGCGCCAGGTGATGCAGAACATCGCGCGCCTGCGGGACATTACCTGTTACCGCGGTCAGCGCCACCGCCGCGGCCTGCCGGTTCGCGGCCAGCGGACGCGCACCAATGCGCGCACCCGCAAGGGGCCCCGTAAGACCGTGGCCGGAAAGAAGGGCGTCAAGGAACTGCACTAACCAATGAAACCGGTTCCCTCGGGAGCCGGGGCGGGCGCCTTGCCGCCGCACGCGGCAGAGCCCGTAGGGAGGAAAGATGGCGAAGAAAAAGAAAGTCCGCCGAAGCGTGGCCAAGGGCGTCGCCCACGTCAAGGCCACCTTCAACAACACCATCGTGACGATCACGGACCCGGTGGGCAACGTCCTCTGCCAGGACAGTGCCGGGACGATCGGATTCAAGGGAAGCCGCAAGAGCACGCCGTTCGCGGCTCAGCGGGCCGCCGAGGCCTGTGCCGAGAAGGCTATCAAGATGGGGATGCGCGAGGTGGAGGTCCGGGTGAAGGGTCCCGGCAGCGGACGGGAATCGGCGATTACGGCCCTCCAGGCCGCCGGCCTGAAGGTCACCGCGATCGAGGACGTCACTCCGATTCCCCACAACGGCTGCCGGCCTCGCAAGCGACGCCGGGTCTAGACCGCTTACCGGGAGGTGAGGAAAACCGATGGCACGATATACGGGTCCCGTTTGCCGACGTTGCCGACGCGCTGGGATGAAACTCTATCTGAAGGGCGTGCGGTGCGAGACGGCCAAGTGCGCTATCGAAAAACAATGGCGCAACAAACCGCCCGGCATGCATTTCTGGCGCCGGCGCCGGCCGACCGAGTACGGCGTGCGCCTGCGCGAAAAGCAGAAACTGCGGTGGTATTACGGCGTGCTGGAACGCCAGTTCCGCCGATTCTTCGCGGAAGCGGCTCGCGGCAAGGGGTCCACGGGCGAGCGGCTGCTGATCCTCATGGAACGGCGGCTCGACAATGTCGTTTATCGCCTGGGCTTCGCCCCCAGCCGACAGGCCTCACGCCAGATGGTAGCCCACGGCCACGTGCGGGTGAATGGCCGCACGGCCAACGTTTCCAGCCTGAAGGTCCAGGTCGGCGACGAGATCGAGATTCGCGACCGCCGCTCCAGCCGCGAAATGGCGCGCGCCTGGACCAGCGAGGACGAGGGACGCATGGTGCCCCCGTGGCTGGAAGCCGACCACGAGCATTTCTGCGGCCGAGTGAAGGCGCTGCCGGCCCGGGACGAAATTTCCTTCCAGGTGAACGAGAACCTGATCGTCGAATTCTGCAGCCGCTAACCGAAGGCAGGAGGCAAAACCCGTGATGCGGATACGATGGAAGGGCCTCGAACTTCCTACACGTGTGGTCGCGGACACGGCCACGATGACCGAGACGTACGGCCGGTTTGTCGCCGAACCGTTTGAGCGCGGCTTCGGTGTGACGATCGGCAATAGCCTGCGGCGGATCCTCCTCTCGAGCCTCGAGGGCGCCGCCATCACCGGCGTCAAGATTGACGGTGTCCTCCACGAGTTCTCCAACCTCGACGGCGTCATCGAGGACGTGCCCGACATCATCCTCAACCTCAAGGGCCTGGTGGTCCGATTGGAGGGGGATGAGCCTCGCCTTATCAGCCTCGAAGCCGATAAGGCCGGCGAGGTCACCGCCGCCCAGATCCAGACCGACCCCAACGTCGAGATCGTCAACAAGGACCACCTCATCGCGACCCTCTCCAAGGACATGGATTTCGGCGTCGAGATGCGCGTCGCCAAGGGCCGCGGATACGTTTCCGCCGAGCAGAACACCCCGGACGAGCAGGAGATCGGCTACATCCCCGTCGACAGCCTTTTCTCGCCGGTGATCCGCGTCCGCTACCGCACCGAGGACACGCGCGTCGGCCAGCGGACCAATTACGACCGGCTCGTCATGGAGATTTGGACGAACGGCACCGTGAGCCCGGAGATGGCTCTCGTCGAGGCCGCCAAGGTCCTCCGCAAGCACCTCAATCCGTTCGTCGAGTACTTCCAGCCCGGCGAGGAACTGGGCGCCGAGGCCGCCCCCGTCGCCGAAGAGGTCCCGGGCGCCGAAGAATACGTCTCGGAACTCGAGCGAAAACTCGCCATGCCGATCTCCGGCATGGAACTCTCGGTCCGCGCGGCCAACTGCCTCGAGGCCGAGAACATCATGACCGTCGGCCAACTGGTGCGCCTCAGCGAAGAAGAACTTCTCGGCGTCCGGTCCTTCGGCAAGACGAGCCTTCGCGAGGTCAAGCGGAAACTCGCCGACCTCGGCCTGTCGATCGGCATGGACCTGGAAGGCGTGGCGGCCGGCGGCGGCGGGGGAGGGAGCGGCTGATGCGGCACCTGAAGAAAGGCAGAAAACTCGGACGCACCTCGAGCCACCGCACGGCCATGTTGCGGAACCTCGCCGCCCAACTGATCGAGCATGAGGCCATCACCACCACGGTCCCCAAGGCCAAGGAGGCCCGCCGTTTCGTTGAGCGTCTTATCACCATCGCGAAGGGCGGGACGCTCGCCGACCGCCGGCGCGTGGCCTCCCGTCTCCAGAATGAAGCGATTGCGAAGAAACTCGTCGAGGATGTGGCGCCGCGCTTTGCCGACCGGCCCGGCGGCTATACGCGCGTCGTAAAACTCGCGCGGTTCCGCGTCGGCGACGCCGGGCGGCTTTGCCGCCTCGAACTCGTCGAGAAGAAAGAGAAAGAAAAGAAAGAGAAGAAGGGAAAGGCCGGGAAGAAGTAGCCCTCGCGCGCCCGCCGCTCCAGGCCCGGGCGCGCTCCTTTTTGCGCCGTAACGGAAAAGGGGGACTGGCTCCTTTTCCGGCCGTTTGGAAAAGGTGCCTGTCCCCCTTTTCCGGGAAAGGAAGGGCGCATGGCCGATTGCATCTTCTGCAAGATTGCCGCCGGTGAAATCCCTTCGACCCGCGTCTTCGAGGATGAGCGATGCCTGGCCTTCATGGACATCGGCCCCATCTCGCCCGGCCACACGCTGCTTATCCCCAAGGCGCACTACGAGAGGATTCACGAGATGCCGGCCCGCGAGGCGGCTCATCTGGCGAGTCACATTCCGCCGCTCGCCGACGCCGTCCGCAAGGCCGTCGGCGCCGAAGGCATCAACGTCCTTCAGAATAACGGCGCCTGCTCCGGCCAGGAAGTGTCCCACGTCCACGTCCACCTGATTCCGCGCTGGCCGGGCGACGGCCTGGGGTTCCGCTGGCCGGCGAAGAAAGCCGACCCGGAAGTCTTGAAGGAGCAAGCGTCCGCAATTGCCAAGGCGCTTGGGGAGTAGGCGGGAAAGTCGGACGGCGAGCGCCGCGCAAGCCGTTCTTCTATAGGCACTTACGGCGATTCGCCGGCCTCGCTTGCCGCGGGCTCTTTTGCGTGCGTCATGATCTCCCAGTCGGCCGGCACCTCGGGGCGTTCAAACACCTTGGCGTCCACCTTCGCACTTGTCTCGATGTGATGGAAGTCGATCGTCGTAATGTTCTCGCTTGTGTCCGTCAGGCGCGTCCGCGCCGGCAAGAACGTCTGCGGGTCCACCCAGAGCGCGATTTCCGTGTACGTGTCCGCAAGCGGCGTGTCGGGCTTCGGCTTCAGGATGAGCACGCGCCGGCCGGCCTTGTCTTCCGCCGCCTGCGCCTTGTCCTCGGAGACGTCGAAGTGTTTGAGCACCGTTTCTTTCTTCTGGCCGAACGGCATGGGGAAGGGGGTCTTGCCGAGTTCGAACGAATCCACGGCCGGTTCGTCGGGCCGCCGGACCTCCCACAGGATGAGTTGTTGCATGGTGTCCTTCTTGTGGTAGAGCATCCGTCCGTCGAAGACAAAGGTTTCGCGGGGCGGGTCGGTGAACTGGAACCGCAGAAGGTTCGGTGTGCGGAAGACGAGTTCCCCTTTGCGTTTCTGGACGTCCTCGTAGAGCGTCTGGTTAAGTTCGTAGTCGAACCGCGCGCGGAGGGTCTCGATCGCAAGCGCCGCGGTGTCCATGCGGTCCAGGAGGTCCTGGGTTTCGGGGACGACGGCAGCGAGGGGGGAGTCTTCTCTCGCGCCGGCCGACTGGCCACACGCCGGCGCGACGAGACAGGCGGCAAGAAGGGTGAGCAGCGTCAGCCGTTTCATGGCGTCGTTTCCTCCTCGGCCCGAGGGTTCGCCTGCCGTAGGGCTTTGAGTCTTCGTGTCAGCGCGGGCACGCCGCGCCAGAGGCCCAGCACCACCGTTGCGCCGGCGATCCCCAGAATCCACTGCCACCCGAGGTCGAACCGTTCCGCCAGGTACGCGAGCAGCAAGTACCTCGGCCATCGTCCGACGAGCGACCCGAGGGCAAACCGCGTGCGGCTGTAGCCCTCGCTGATGGCCAGCAGCCGGACGAAGTCCACCGGGATCGGGAGGAACGACGCCCCGGCGAGCGTCGCGAACGGCGACCGATTGTACCATGCCGCGACGCGCTTGTAGAGAAGCGTGGCGCGGACCCGGCGCACCGGCTGGTAGCGGTAGAGGAACGTCAGCAGGTAATAATCGTGGAGGTTGGCGACGGCGGTTCCCATCGCGCCGACCACGGCCACCAGGAGGGGCGGCATCCCCAGTCCGCCCGCGCCCACCGGCGCCGCCATCCAGAGCACCGCCGGCGTCGTCGGCAGGGGACAGAACGTACAGCAGATGCTCATGTAGGCGAAGTAGGCGGCCAGAAGCGCTACGCTTGTGCCGGGGTACAGGACCTTGACCGCCGCCAACACCGCCAGGAGCCCGACGAACGGATAGAACCACGCGCGGAATCGGACGGGCTCGTGGCGTTGGAGCCGCAGTTCCACGTCTTGCGTTGCGGCGGGTTCAGGCATCGAGGAGCCGACCATCGCGCATCCTTACAAGTCGTTGGGCCCGCGCGGCCACCTTCTCGTTGTGGGTGATGAGGATTACGGTCTGGCCCTCGTCGGCGTGGAAGCGGCCGATGAGGTCGAGGATCCGCTCCGAGGACTCGGAATCGAGGTTGCCGGTGGGCTCGTCCGCCAGAAGGACGTCGGGGTGCGTCACGAGGGCCCGGGCGATGGCGACGCGCTGTTGCTGGCCGACGCTGAGTTCGCCCGGCCGTCGTCGGCGTTTTTCTTCGAGCCCGACCGCCGCGAGTATCTGGCGGGCGTGTGTTCCCGCCGGCCGGCCCCGGAGCCGCAGCGCCAGCGCCACGTTGTCCTCGGCCGACAGAGTCGACAGGAGATTGAATCGCTGGAAGACGAATCCGATGTGCCGACGCCTGAGCAGTGTCCGTCCGCGATCGGAGATCGTGCCCGTGTTCGTGCCGGCGAGGAGGAAAGTGCCTTCGGTCGGGGCGGCCAAGAGGCCCAGGAGATAGAGCAGCGTGCTTTTGCCGCAGCCGCTCGGTCCCATGATGGAGACGAACTCGCCTCGCCGCACGGCCAGGCTGACGCCCCGGAGGGCCGGCGTCGGCGCCGCCCCCGTCCGATACACCTTGACGAGGTTTCGTGCTTCGAGGAGAGCGTCCATTGTGTCCCTTAAGCGTCTTGTCTCTGTGCCGCTGTGCGGCGCGTCACTCGTAGCGGAGGCTCTCGACGGGGTCCTGCCTCGCGGCCCGGAGGGCGGGGTGGATCGCGCCGAGGGTAGTTCCCCCCGCCGCCAGGGCCGCAGCATAGACAAACCGCACGGCCGGAATCTCGACCGTCCAGAGCGGCTGAAGGTCGAGGATGAGCGAGCGGCTGCCCCAGGTCAGGAGGAATCCGACGCCGATGCCCGCGGCGCAGATAAGCCCCGCCTCCGCCATGACCAGGCCGAAAATCTGAAGCCGCGACGCGCCGATGGCTTTCAGGACCCCGATCTCGCGCGTCCGCTCCACCACCATCGTGTACACCGTCAGGAGGATGACAAGGAAACAAACGAACCCGGCCACGAACACGACCGCCCCGATCACCAGGTCCATGTCCACGAAACTGGAGGCCAGGACGTCGTAGTACTCGTCGAAGGTGATGACCCTCAGGCCCCGCGCCTCGACGGCCTCGCGCACCGGCGCGACGTCCCCCGCCTGCGCGAGCCGCACGTAGAAGAACGAGGCCCGCAGGACGTCCTGGCTCATGGCGCGGCTGACAGTCTGGATGGGCATGAAGACGCGCCCCGCGACGCCTTCGCGCGCGATGCCGACGATGGTGTACGACCGACCCCAGCGCTGGACCGTCTGGCCGACGCAGTACGGGCCCGCGCGGGCCAGGCGCGTGTCAATGACCATCTCGTCGCCGCTCTGGAGCGCGCGGCCTTCGACGATTGCCGAGGGTCCTGCAAAGATCTTCCAGTCCTCCGGCCGGATACCGTACACGTTCTGCACGCGGTCGGCCATCTTCAAGGGCCACCGCAGGACGGGCACGGCGCGCTGGACGGCGGGAATCGTCTCCAGGTCGTGCTGGACCTTGTCGGCCGGTAGGCCGCCGCTCAGGACCACTTGGTCGCTGGCCGGCCAGACCATCAGGTGCGCCTCGACGTTGGTCGTCCGGTCGGCGATTTCCCGCAGCATGCCCGTCAGCCCCACGAGCACCAGAAATAGCGCCACCCCGACGCCGACCGCCAGGACGCTGATGGTGGTCCGGACCTTGCGTGCCAGGATGTTGGCGACAGGAAGCATCGGCCTTTACCGGTGGGTGGAACGTTTCGGTTGCCGCCTCGCATTCGCCTTGGGGTGGAATGCCGTCCCCTTTCGCGCCCTCGAGATAACCTTCATGACCTCCACGGCCTGGTCCAGCGAGATGGGGAAGCGTTTGCCCTCGCGGACGGCGGCGTAGAGTTGCTCCCAGATGTCGGTCGGGTGGGAGGGGTTGGCGAGGATCGTTTCTTCGATCCACGGCAGTTCCTCGGGCGTTCCGAACGTCTCGACCCGGTCGCCCGGATCGGCCTTGCGCGGCGCGAGTTGCACTTGGGGGTCTAGGGTGCGCAGGCGGAGTTGGTCGCCGGTGCACTCCAGGCCGCCGCGGGTGCCCCAGCCGGTGCGGCCGAGACCGAGGATGCCAAGCCGAATCGAGTTTCCTTCTGCCACCGTTGCGTTCCTTTCGCTCGGTGCGTAGGCGGGGGCCGGCCGGGCCGCTGGTCGCGCCGCCATCGCCTTTCCGGCGAAAGCGGTCCGACGATTATAAGAAGCGAGGCCGGCGCGAGCAAGGAATGCTCGTGGATTTTCCTGGAACCTTTGTGCTTGGCGCGGCAGCGGCCGTGCGTTATAATACGAGCGGCTTTATTACTGATTATAACCCTTATTCCGAAAACCAGCAGGTTGGAGCAGGGGCGTGCTGAGGAGACTTTTACAAAGGCTCCGGGGCGGGCAGTCTGTCGAGCTGCCTGGGTATACGGCCCTTGGTGTCATCCGCCGGGGGAGTATGTCTGTTATTTTCAGGGGCCGCGACCGAAAGACCGACCGGATCGTCGCAGTCAAGATTCACAAGCCCGAGGCCCGCAAAGCAGTCGAGCGTCTCGAATCGCGCTATCGGGACTTTACCGAAGGCCAGATTACCGCCGCCTTTGACCACCCCAACATCGTTAAGTGCTTTGGTTGTGGGGACTTAGGGGGAAACCACTACCTTGTCCTCGAGTACCTCGAGGGGGTGCCGCTCGCCAGCCTCATGGCCGGAAAGAGCAAACGTCTCCAGGGCGCGAGGCTTCGGCTGCTTCATCAGTCGGCGGCGGCACTTGCCCATGTCCACGCTAAACGCTTTGTGCATCAGGACTTCTGCCCGAAAAACCTCCTGGTGATCAATGGGAACCTGGTGAAACTGATAGATTTCGGCCTGGCGATTCCGCTGCTTGACAAGCCTATCGTGCGGAGCCGGGTCGGCACAGCCGAAATCCTCGCGCCGGAACTCCTCCGCCGCGAGCCGTGCGACCAACGGATTGACATCTTCGCCTGGGGAGTCGTTGCCTACGAGTTGCTTTGCGGACAGTG